>Ga0302314_10005540_pt1 | contig 23005 bp, 17 predicted proteins | sample III_Palsa_N2_3_FD_200533 | JGI IMG/M metagenome (GOLD analysis project Ga0302314, IMG submission 200533) | Peat permafrost microbial communities from Stordalen Mire near Abisko, Sweden - III_Palsa_N2_3 | ecosystem: Environmental > Terrestrial > Soil > Palsa > Peat permafrost | place: Sweden... | reverse complement strand
CGGAGAGCATTGCAGCGGATCTCGCCGCGCACGGCATACGGCATGCCTACCTGGGGTTCGCTGGCGAGTCCCACGGGTTCAGGAAGGCGGATTCCGTCATCGCCTCGCTGGAGGCCGAGTTGTCCTTCTACGGCCAGATCCTTGGCTTCGCGCCACCCGGTATCCCGGCGCTCAAGCTGACCGGCGGAAAGGCGGCCAAGCAGCGCTAAAAGATCTTCACTGGTACTCCTCCAAGCTGGTTACCAAGCTGGTTACCGTCAGGCCCGGCGTCGCGCGTTGTCTTGTCGTCTGTGCGCCTGTAGCGGTCACGAAGTAAGGCCAGGTCCTGCCGACGCCGGAAGACGGAGGCTGGCCCGGAAGACGGAGGCTGGCACAGACCACGGCCAGCGAGGCGAAGGCTGCCCACCGGACTTACGCTCATGCCTGTTGACTGGTCACGGTAGGCGTTGTTGCGGGCGTGTTCGAGAGTGCATCGCTGCGGTTGACGGTCGCCGACGATCGCACCACGATTATGACGATGGTCACCTCAAAGGAGCGGTCACATGATCCTGATCAACATCACGATGCCGATCCGGCCTGGCAAGATCGACGAGTGGCTGGCACTGGCCGATTCCTACGCCAAGGACGTCAACTCCGAGGACGGCTGCCTGTTCTTCAAGTTCGCCCGTAGCCTTGCCGATGAGAACGAGTTCGTCTGCATCGAGGGGTTCAAGGATGCCGAGGCGGGAGCCGCGCACGTCAAGCAGCCCTACGTGAAGAGGTTCTTCGACACCGCGCCCGACCTCGTGTCCGCGCAGCCGCAGATCATCTACATCGACACGCCGCATGATGGCTTCGGTCCGATGGGCGAGATCCAGCCTCGCTGACCGGCCGCTTCGGGCTCCGCCGCGGTGCAATTACCGGCCGGGGTGCAACAATCGGCACATGCCGGAACGGCTCGAAGTGCAGCGGGCAGTGGCCGCATCAGCGGGCGAGATCTTCGCCGTGCTCAAGGATCCCCGGGGGCACGTTGCCATCGACAGCTCCGGCATGTTGATGGAGGCCAGCGGGGACGTTGTCGCCAAGGCGGGAGACACCTTCGTCGTGCACATGGACAGGGAAGCGCTCAACGACTACCCCCTCGGTCGTTACGACGTCACCGTCGAAATCGTCACGTTCGAGCCGGACCAGGAAATTGCCTGGACCGTCCACGGTCAGCTGGACCTCGGCCACGTATACGGCTACCGGCTGGAGCCAATCGAGGAAGGCACGCTCGTGACGTCCTACTACGACTGGTCGGCGGCCGGGCAAAGCTGGAAGGACGCCGCCATCTTCCCAGTGATCCCCCAGAGCGCGCTGCGCGCCACGCTAGGGATCCTGGCCCGCACTGTCGCCCCCGGCAAACCCCGGCCCGCGCCCTCAGCCCCTTGACCGACCGTTGTGACATCCCCGGCCATCGCCTGCGTGCCTGGCAGGGCGGCTCCGGCGGACGCGACCCGGTCGAGGAAGAGACCATGACTCCAGATCAGCCTGATTTACGTGCGGACGTTGGCCAGCCAATTGCTTCCGCAACGTCGCGCGGGTGCTCGAACCGGGCGGGGTGTTCGTCATTCCGGCCAGCGTCCGCCGTGCCCAGATTGCCCTACGGAGTTAACCAGCAGGGTCGTACGGGCGCCAGTTATGTGCATGTCTGGACGCTGGAGGTGTTGTTGCCGGCTTTCGGGTCGGCCTCGTTGGCGGTGACGGTGGCTTTGTTGACGACGCATGTGCCCGTGGTGGCCGGTGCGGTCCCGGAGACGGTGATGGTGAAGGAGTCCGCCTCGTCCAGGTTGCCTTCCGCGCATTGGACGTCGTTGCCGGTGACGGAGCAGCCGGGGGTGGACGTCGTGACATCGGTGACCGCGGCCGGCACGCCGTCGTCCACGGCGAAGCCCGAGCTGTTCCCCGGGCCGTTGTCGGTGACGGTCAGTCCCCACGTGATCGCGCCGCCGGCCGCCACCGTGGCCGGCCCGGTCTTGACGATGCTCAGGTCGGTGTCCTGGCCCTGGCAGGAGGTGCCGTCGTTGTACTGGCCCGCTACCGGACCCGCGGAACTCGACACCAGCGCGAACGTCGGATTCGAGGGATTGGTCACCGAGATCTGGTAGATGGTGCCCGTCAGGTTGTCGGAGAAGCCGAGGTTGCCGTTGCTGAACGTCCACGCCCCACCGTAAATACCACCATCGGCAACGCCGCTCGGTGCGGGAAAGGTGCTGACCGCGCCGGTCGCGGGATCCATGCTGTAGATCGTCGTGCCGGAAAGCCCCCAGAAGTACCCGCCGTCCCACGACCAGTCGTTCGCACCCCACGGCTGGCTCAAGGGCAGGGGTTCGATCACATCGCCGGAGGGGACGCTGATCTCCTCGGCCAGCGTTGTGTGGTTGTTGGTGCTGGCGATCCAGTAGTCGCCGTTGGGGTCGAAGGCACCGACGTTCGGGGCCTGGATCTTGCCGCCGATCACGGGCAGCTTAACGACGTCGCCGGCGCTGTCGATTTGGAGCAGGTTGTTCTTGCTGCTAGTGGCGTAGAGGTAGCCGTTCTGGGTGTCGGAGCCGAGGGCGTTGTAGGACAGCGAGGAGGTGGGCCCGAGCTGGGTGTAGGTGCCTGAGCCGGCGCCCTCCGTCTCGTAGTACAGCGCTGTCGGCTCGCCCTGGGAGAGGTAGTCGGTGGGGGCGCTGCAGCTGAACGGCTGCGCCGTCGCCGGGATGGTCAGGCTGGAGTGGTAGCTGACGGCGGAGCCGGCGGGCGTGGTGCCGGTGGCGGTGCCGGTGTTGGTGATCGACCCGGCTTTCACGTCGGCCGCGGTGGTGGTGTAGCTGGCGGTGCAGGTGGCCGAGGCGGCCGGGGCCAGCGACGCGATCACGTCGCTGCCGCCGCCGCAGTCGATCGCCGACAGGCCGGTCATCGGGTCGGTGACGGTCACGCTGGTCAGCGTCACGTCACCGGTGTTGGTGACGGTGTAGGTGTAGGTGATGGGAGTGCCCGCCCCCGGGTAGCTCTGGACGCTGGCCGACTTCACCAGCCCGACAGAGGGGAAACCGGGGTCGGTGCACGTCTGGGCACTGGCGGTGTCGTTGGCGGAATCAGGGTCGGTCTCGTCGGCGGTGACGGTGGCCGTGTTCAGGACGCACGTGCTCGCGGTGCGCGGAGCGTTCCCGGTCAGCGTGATGGTGAAGGAATCCCCGTTGTCCAGGGAGCCTTCCGCGCACTGCACGTCGCTGCCGGTCACGACGCAGCCGGGGGTGGACGAGGTGACGTCGGTGACCCCGGCCGGCACGGCGTCGTCCATGGCGAAGCCCGAGCTGTTCCCGGGGCCGTCGTTGGTGACGGTGACGTCCCAGGTGATGCTGCCGCCGGCGGACACCGTTTCCGGTCCGGTCTTGACGATGCTCAGGTCGGTGTCCTTGCCCACGCAGGCGGCACCGTCGTTGATCTTGACTCCGCCGGGGCCGTGATAGCTGGAGACCAGCCCGAACGCCGGGTGAGCCGCTGCCGGGCTGGCTACCGAGATCTGGTAGATGGCGCCCGAGTCGTTGGTGGAGAACCCCAGGTTGCCGTTGCCGAACGTCCACGACGCGCCTTTGGTGCTCGCCGGCGCGACACCGCCTGGCGCGGCGAACGTGCTGACCGCGCCGGTGCCGGGCGAGACGCGGTAGATGGTGGTGCCGGACAGGCCCCAGAAGTACCCGCCGTCCCACGACCAGTCGTCCGGATTGAACGCCTCGCTCAAGCCCAGCGTGCTGACGACAGCGGGGGGGTTCGAGGTGACGTCGATCTCGTAGGCGGTCAGCGAGCCGCCGCCCCTGGTGATCCAGTAGTCGCCGGAACTGTCGAACGCGCCGGCCAGCGGTCCGCCTGGGGTCACCGGGTACCCGCTGACGGTTCCCAGCGGGGTGACGTCGCCGGCGCTGTCGATCCGGAGCAGGGTGCCGGTGCTCATCACCATGGCGTACAGGTAGCCGGTCGAGGTGTCGAAGCCGAGGGCGTTGTAGGCGTGCCCGCTGGGGGAGGAGGAGTACGCGGAACCGAGCGGCTGGTACGTGACCCCGTTCGCCACCGTGGTCGAGTCGTACAGCTGCGTCGGCCCGGACCCGGTGCTGGCCTGCGAGAGGTAGTCCGGCTCGGGGGGAGTGTCGCAGGTGAACGGCTGCCCGGTGGCCGGGATGGTCAGGCTGGAGTGGTAGCTGACGGCGGAGCCGGCGGGCGTGGTGCCGGTCGCGGTGCCCACGTTGGTGATCGACCCGTTGGTCACGTCGGCCGCGGTGGTGGTGTAGCTGGCGGTGCAGGTGGCCGAGGCGGCCGGGGCCAGCGACGCGATCACGTCGCTGCCGCCGCCGCAGTCGATCGCCGACAGGCCGGTCATCGGGTCGGTGACGGTCACGCTGGTCAGCGTCACGTCACCGGTGTTAGTGACGGTGTAGGTGTAGGTGATGGGAGTGCCCGCCGCCGGGTAGCTCTGGACGCTGGCCGACTTCACCAGCCCCACCGCCGGAACCGAAGCCTGAGCGCCGGCACCCAGGCCTGCCGCGCGGCCACCATCCCTGGCGGCCCCGCTGACCCGGGCGGCGGCCAGGCCCCGCGGGCCGGCCACAGCAGTGCCCGCGGACAGCGCCACCAACGTGACCGCGGCGGCCAAACCCGCCAGTAGCCTGCCGCTACCCGACGTGAGCATCGGTCCCCCTCCTCCCCTCGCGGGAGAACCGGGCGACGCCACGGACGCCTCCCCCAGCACCGCCCGGCCGGCGGCCCGGCTAACCCCCACCACAGGGACGCACCGTCGGACGAGCGCTAAACGCCCACCAGAGGCTTACCTGGGCATAGCCCCACTTTCCCGGTTTCCCCGGCCGGTGGCAAGAGGTGATGCGGGTTCAGCGGGCGAACTCGATGGCACGTGATTCCCTGACCACGGTGACGCGGATCTGGCCCGGGTAGGTCAGTTCCTCCTCCACCTGCTTGGCCACGTCACGGGCGATCACCTGTGCCTGGATGTCATCGACGTTCTCCGGCTTGACCATGACCCGGATTTCCCGGCCGGCCTGCATCGCGAAGACCTTCTCGACGCCTTCCTGGGCGAGCGCGATCTGCTCGAGCCGCTCCAGCCGCTTGACGTATGCCTCCAGCGATTCGCGCCGCGCCCCAGGGCGACCGCCGCTGATCGCGTCCGCTGCCTGGGTAAGCACCGCCTCGACAGTCCGCACCTCTACCTCGTTATGGTGCGCTTCGATGGCGTGCACCACGTCCTCCGGCTCGCCGTACCGGCGCGCGATCTCCGCGCCGATGAGGGCGTGGCTGCCCTCGACCTCGTGCGTCAGTGCCTTGCCGATGTCGTGCAGGACCGTGCAGCGCTTCAGCAGTGCCGGGTCCAGTCCGAGCTCGCTAGCCATCATGCCGGCGATATGGGCAGATTCGAGCAGGTGCTTCAGCACGTTCTGCCCGTAGGAAGTGCGGTAGCGCAGCCTGCCGAGCAGGTTGGTCAGTTCCGGGTGCAGGTCCGTGATGCCAAGGTCGACCATCGCATCCTCGCCCGCCCGGACGCATAGCTGCTCGATCTCCGCCTTGCTCCGGTCGTAGGCCTCCTCGATCCGCTGCGGATGAATCCGGCCGTCCAGCACCAGCCGCTCCAGGGTGAGCCTGCCGACCTCGCGGCGAACCGGGTCGAAGCAGGACAGCAGCACAGCCTCCGGCGTGTCGTCGATGATCAGGTTCACGCCGGTGACCGACTCGAAGGCGCGGATGTTGCGTCCTTCCCTGCCGATGATCCGGCCCTTCATCTCGTCGCCGGGCAGATGCAGCACGGAGACCACCGACTCGCTCGTCTGCTCAGTGGCAATTCGCTGGATGGCCAGGGTCACGATCTTGCGCGCGCGCTTCTGGCCGTCCCGCTGCGCAGATGCCTCGATGTCCCGCACGATCAGCGCCGCCTCGCGCTTGGCCTGGTTCGCTATCGCGGCGACGAGCTCTGCCTTGGCCTGGTCGGCGGTGAGACTTGCCGCGCGCTCGAGCACCTCGCGGCGCTCCTGGCCGAGCCTCTCCAGCTCTGCCCGCTGGCGGCCGACGTCCTGCTGCAGCTGGTCCAGGCCGTCGGAACGCTGGTCGATCTTGCGAGCATCCTCGTCGATCCGCTGCTCTCGCTCTGCCAGCCGGGCCTCCCGGCGCTCCAAGTCGCTGCGGAGCAGCCTGACCTCCTCCTTGACGGCCCGGATCTCGTTCTCGACCTCGCGGCGCGCCTGGGCGGATTGTTCCGCGGCTGCCTCTGCCCTACTGACGATGGCCCCGGCCTCCGACTCGGCGCGGACCCTGATCTGGCCTGCCTCCCGGCTGGCGTCAGCCAGCACGCGCTGACGCTGCTCGTCGTCCTGCGGGCTGGTGATCTGCGGGTCGGCCGGGCGAGCCGGGAGCTGGCCGGGCGACCGGCGGAGTACGACAACAACAAGCGCGATGAGCGCGGCGACGAGTGCGATCGCCAGTACCAGCGCGATTCCGTTACCCATGGTTCGCCCCTTCCCGCTCACGGGCGCCGCGGCACCGCTGATCGGTACCAGGGTCGTGCCCTGCAGCGAGGGGCCACGCGCCTGAGCGATCCCGCCCCGGGGTACGGGCCTGCGCCCGGCCCCCCGGAAGCAAGTGCATCCCGGCAGAGTGCCGCCTGCTGGCCGGCCGGCGCTCCTCCTCGCCGGCCCATCCTCGGGCCTTCGGCCAGGCTGGCCAGCCTGGCCGGCCGGACTGAGGTCCGGCGAGCGGGCCGACCGGACTGACGTCCTGCCTGCGCCTGGCGGACTGCCTACCAGCCCGCAATACCTTCATAGCCTCCGGGTGCACCCGTCCAGCTGGCCGGTCCGGGCTCTCCGGTGCTCATAATGATCTTGTTTAGCTATGCTGACTCGCCCTGCGCGGAGCAAATACCTCGCTGCCGTGAGGCTAAGCGCAGATAACGATTTGGGCAAGCACGCGTTCGTGGTCTTCGACGGGCTGCTGCTCGCCGCAAGGCCGCTACCAGCGGTTCACCATTGCGAAAAAAGCGGGTCGGTTTCTGCTTCCGGGGGGTCGTCGAGTTCGATCCCGGCCGCGGCCGGATCGAGGCCCTCTTGCTCAAGGGCGTCCCGCACGACGCGGTAGGCGATGGCCGGCGAGTAGCCCTTCCTGGCTAGCGCGCCAGTGAGGCGCCTGATGCGCGCGTTCAGCGGCTGCCCTCTCGTGCTGGCCAGCCGCCGTGCGACCAGCCCGCGCGCGGTGGCGATCTCCTGTCGCGGATCGAGGCGGCCGACGGCCGCCTCGATGTCCTCCGACGGCACGCCCCGGTGCGTCAGCTCGGCTGCCAGTGCCCGGCCGGACAGGCCCCTGCCGTGGTGCCGGGACTCGACCCAGGCGGCGGCGAACGCGGCGTCGTCGATGAGCTTCACCGCACCGAACCGCCCGAGTACCGCCTCGGCAGCCTCCTCGGGCACTCCTCGCCGCCGCAGCGCCCCGGCGAGCTGAGCCCGGGTCCGCGGGGCGGCCGTCAGCATCCGCAGGCAGATCTGCCGCGCGACCGCCTCTTGTCCTGCCTGGCCGGCCGCGACTGCCCTCTCCGGCTCCGCGGGAGGCTCGCGTGCGGCGGGCGCTGTGCCCCCCGGCGCTGTCCCCCCCGGCGCCGCGGCGCCCGTTCGCTCGCTGCTACGACGCACCACCGGCTCCACTGGCTCCAGCGCCAGCTCCGGCTCCGGCTCCGGCTCCGGCGGACCTCACCGCGGGGATGCTGGGGACCACCGCAAGGTCTGGCTTCGTGCCAGCGTCGGCATCGAGCTGCGGGCCTACGCCGAGCTTCTCCTTGAGCTTCTTCTCGATCTCGTTGGCGAGGTCAGGGTTGTCGCGAAGGAAATTCCTGGCGTTCTCCTTGCCCTGGCCGAGCTGGTCGCCCTCGTAGGTGTACCAGGCCCCGGCCTTGCGGACGATCGCCTGCTCCACGCCAAGGTCGATCAGGCTGCCCTCTCTGCTGATTCCGACGCCGTAGAGGATGTCGAACTCGGCGACCTTGAAAGGCGGACTGCACTTATTCTTGACTACCTTGACGCGAGTGCGGTTACCCACCGCATCGGTGCCATCTTTGAGAGTTTCTATGCGCCGGATGTCCAGCCGTATCGACGCGTAGAACTTCAGCGCCTTTCCGCCCGTGGTCGTCTCAGGCGATCCGAACATGACGCCTATCTTCTCCCGCAGCTGATTGATGAAGATTGCAGTGGTCTTGGTCTGGTTCAGCGCGCCTGCGATCTTGCGAAGCGCCTGGGACATGAGACGAGCCTGCAGCCCGACGTGGCTGTCGCCCATCTCGCCCTCGATCTCCGCCCGCGGGACGAGCGCGGCCACCGAGTCGATGACGATGACGTCGACGGCTCCGGAGCGGATGAGCATGTCGGCGATCTCCAGCGCCTGCTCGCCGGTGTCCGGCTGGGAGACGAGCAGCGCGTCTGTGTCCACGCCGAGGTTCTTGGCGTAGTCGGGATCGAGCGCGTGCTCGGCGTCGATGAAGGCGGCGATCCCCCCGGCCTTCTGCGCGTTCGCGACCGCGTGCAGGGCCAGGGACGTCTTGCCGCTGCTCTCCGGGCCGTAGATCTCGACGATCCGGCCGCGCGGGAGACCGCCGATGCCCAGCGCGACGTCGAGTGAGATGGATCCGGTGGGGATCACCTCCACCGGCGCCCTGGTGTCATCGCCGAGCCGCATGATTGCGCCCCTGCCGAACTGCCGTTCGATCTGGGCGAGCGCGGCGTCGAGGGACTTCTCCCTGTCGCCGCCGCCCTTGCCGCTGCCCGCCCTGTCGTTCGGTGCCATGAGAACTCCCGTGGGAATCAGGGGCTTGCTGCCCTGCCGGCCCGTGCCGGCCGTGCTTCCGAGCCGTTCATGTGCCGCTTCCGCACTGCCGGGCTAGGTGGTGCGGGCTAGGTCGTGAACTGATCGGCTCCGACGCTACGCGCCGCCACCGACAGTCTGCTGGTGCTCGGTTCTGGTGCTTGCGGTTCTGGTGCTTGCGGTTGTGGTGCTGGCGGGCCGCCGCCCCGGTAAGGCAACGGAAGCTGTCAGCAGCGCTACTCTAGACGAACAATTGTTCGATCATCAACGCGACACGCCGATATGCTCGAAATCATGCCCCGGCGAGGCCCGGTTGGGCGTGCGCCTGGCGGTAATGCGCGGTGAGCAGGTCGCCGCCGAAGTCGCTGCGGGGGCGGCGCAGCACGGTGTGCGCATGGTTGGCGTCGTCGGCGGTGTTGTCGTACTCGATCAGCAGGTCATCGCCCTGTACCCGGTAGTAGTGCCGCTGCCCTGGCGTGGTCGGGCCCTCCCAGGCGAAGTACAGCTCGCCGGCATCGACCCGGGCGGCTTCCGCGGCGGCAAGCCCGGCGGGCAGCCGTCCGAGGTAGAGCGCGACGATCTGGCCGAGAACCGCCCGCGGCGTCGGCCCGAGCCCGGCGAAGGCGACGCCGAGCGGCTCGATGCCTTCGGCGGCGCGCGGCCTGGTGCCGGTGCGGATATCGCCGGGTGCCTGGTCCGATACCACGGCGCTGGCCCGCCCGGCCGGGCCAAGCGCGTCGAGCAGCGCCCGCGCCAGGTCCTCCTCGGGGGCGAGCGGCCGGGACACCGCCCGGCCGGCGTAGCTGACGCACGCGGGATTGGCGCCAAGGAACACCGGGGCCGGGGATACCTCGTCGCCCGCCACGGTCATCGTCACCGACAGGTGATGTCCCTCGAAACGCCACGACCACGGCTCGTCGCCGGCCGGGTCACCGAAGACGGCCACCCAGTAGTCGCCGCTGTGCCGGCCCTGCTGCCACCCTTCACGGCGGTCCAGCACCTCCTCCAGGGCGATGATCGCCATCGCCTGCGCGTAGGCGTGGTCGCCGAGACCGGTGGCCAGCAGCCGGTGGGCGGCCTTACGGGCATCCCCGCTCAGCTCCGCGATGCAGGCCCCGGGCCGTTCCCGCGGGCGGTACTCCAGCCACCGCCGCGCGGCATCATCGGCAAAAGACCGCGCCGCGAGCGCCCGCTGCTGGCTGTCGAGGGCCTTCAGCAGCGCGACGGCGGCCGAGCGCATCTGACCGGGCAGGAAATCAGCAGCCATGCTCCCGGTATATCAGCGCCATCGCGCTACTTCACGCCATAAAGACTCCGGCCGCCTTCGACAGCGGGTGGCTCAGCGGCGGGGTTCTGGGACGTCGAAGGTCTCGCAGACCGCTCGCCAGACGGTCTTCGCGTCGATGCCGTCGGCCAGCGCCTGGCTGACCGTCCTGCTGCCGAGGGCAGCCAGCACCTGGTCCTTCGCCACGCTCTCGGCGTACGCATCGCCGAACTGCGCGCGCATTCGCTCCCAGAAGGCGGTAAGACGCACCGCGCCAGGCTACTCGGCCAGCCGGCCGGTCCGGCCCGCCGGCGACCGGCGCGATTGCATCTCGCCCCCCAAGGCGTTTCCATCTCGCCCCCCAAGGCGCTGGTCGCGGGCATCAAGCGGAACCCGCGCCGGCCGACGTCGGCGCCCGCATCACCGAGGTACCGGCAGACGCGGGCCGGGCGGGGCGGGCTTGACATGCAGCGCTCACCTGACGGTGTGCTGAAGTGGGATCAACCTATCTGCTAAATGCTGACTGAGTGATCTGCTAAAGTGCGATTAAGTCATCTGCTAAATGCTGAATTCCGATCGGTAGCTACGTGCCAGACTACATAAAACGGCTGCTTGACCCGCTCCTTGACGAGATCATGACCGATCATCCGGCCGGACTGATCGTAGGGCCCCGCGCCTGCGGCAAGACAACGACCGGGCGACGCCACAGCTCCGGCCGGCTGCGGCTGGACCGCCCGGCTGAGGCCGCCGCGGTACGCGCCGACCCTGATGCCGCGCTGGCTGAGGGCCCGTTTCCCCTCCTGGTGGACGAGTGGCAAGCCGTACCGGAGGTGCTTGGCGCGGTCAAGCGCTCCGTGGACGAAGATGGCAGCACAGGCCGGTTCCTGCTGACCGGCTCGTCGCAGGCGGACCTCACGACAGCGGGATGGCCAGCCACCGGTCGCCTGGTCCGGGTGGCGATGTACGGCTTGGTAGAGCGTGAGATTGAGGGTATGACCTGCCGTCCGCCACTGGTCGACAGGCTCGTGGCCAGCGGGCTGGACCAGGTAACAGTCGCTGCCGCCGCTCCCGACGTTCGAGGCTACGTCGGCCGGGCGCTGCGTGGCGGATTTCCGGACGCCGCCTTTGCTGGCAATGACAAGGCCAGGCGGAGGTGGCTGGCCAGCTATGTCGACCAGGTCGTATCCCGGGATGTCTCCCTTGTGGGCACGGTCCGCGATCCGGTCCGGCTGCGCCGGTACCTGCAGGCGCTGGCCGCCAGCACTGGCGGGTCGCCCACCGTGAAGACGCTGATTGACGCTGCCGGAATCGATCGCGCCACCGCCACTGCCTACGACGGGGTCCTGGAGCATCTGTTCATCACCGAGCGCATGCCCGCGTGGTCGGCTAACCAGCTCAATCGGCTGGTTCGCCTGCCGAAGCGTCACCTGGTTGACCCCGCGTTCGTGGGCCCGCTGCTCGGCATTGACTCCCGCGCCGTGCTGCGCGACGGAGATCTGCTCGGCCGCCTTCTCGACAGCTTTGTGGTGGCTCAGCTGCGCGCCGACTGCGCTGTCAGCGGCCTGTTCCCCCGTCTGTTCCACTTGCGCGACACCAACGGCGAGCGCGAGGTCGACGTAATAGTTGAATTCGCGGACGGCCGGGTCATGGGGATCGAGATCAAGGCCGACGCTGCCCCCGTCTCGGCCGACGCACGGCATCTGCGCTGGCTCAGGGACACGCTGGGCGCGAGGTTCATCTCAGGAGTGATTCTGCACACCGGTCCGAGACCGTTCCGCTTCGATGACGGCATCGTTGCCATTCCCATCTCTGCCTTCTGGAGCTAGAGCTTTGGGTCCGGCTGGTTTGCCCCGATCCGGCGCGGGCGGTGTACGAAGGATCTGATAGCGGCTGCCGGGCAGTGAGAGTTACCTGGGGATCGAACGCGAGAGGATGACCAGATGTCACCTCGCCTGCCCGCCGTTGATCCTGGCCGCCTTGCTCAGTAGTGCGAGGAGCAGCTCGGCAGCCCGCCAGCCGGCGAGATCTTCAGGTCCGGGTATCTCTCCGCGGTCATCGGGCTCCGGCTGGCTGATAGCCGGGCCGTCGTGGTCAAGGTACGCCCCGGTTCGCCGCGGATCGCGGCATGCGTGGAAGTCCAGCGCCGCCTGTTCGAGTCCGGCTATCGGTGTCCCGAGCCGCTCACAGCGTCACCGCCGACAGCGACGCTGTCCTCGCCGGATTCGCCGCCGCACTGTATTCGACCGTCAGCGCGGACGAGCTAGCCACCGTCGAGGAAACGCGGCGGTTCCTCGTGGCGTACCGCGAGGCGCACGGCCGGGAACTCAGCGCGGACGAACTCCAGCGGTCGTGGGCAGCCGGTGCCTGGACGCGGGCCTACGATGCCAGGTATCAGCACGCAGTCGGGCAATCCGTCCGCTCACTCACCGAGAATGCGGCTCGTGAGCGCCTCCGCCGTGCGGGGATCGGCTAACGGAGACGCCATCGGGGCGAAGTGCGCACGTGACACGACGGCGGACGAGCGCCGCAAGCTGGCGGGCAAGCCGCCGGACATCCTGATCACCACGCCGGAGTCGCCCGGCAATCCGCAGCGATCGGCGCCCTCGCCCCTCCTACCCCAGCACGCAAGGCCAAGGCCGACCGCAACGAGCCATGCCCGTGAGGCAGCGGCAACATGCCCGTGCGGCAGCGGCAAGAAGTACAGGAAATGCTGCCTCTTCAACCAGGCAGGAGTGTGATCGCTCATCACCGCATCAGTGAACCCCGTTTACTGGCGGGATGTGCCAGATCGGCAAAAAACGGGCACCAGCCGGCTAGAGCAGGGATCAAGCAGCACAACGTGTCCGGACGGCGTCCGGACACGGGGTATCCTGGGGACCATGAGCGATCAGGGCACGGCGCAGCGCAAGCGTCACCGCGTTGAGGTCAGGGTTAGTCCGCAGCAGGATGCTCTCATCCGCCAGGCCGCTGATCTGGAGAACACCACGGTGACCGCGTTCGTGCTGGACAGCGTGACCGCCAGAGCAGAACAGGTGGTCCGGCACCACCGGGACCTGGTGCTGGCGAACGAGGACTTCGACCGGTTCATCGCCGAGCTCGACAAGCCGGCCGCTCCCGTCCCCGAACTGGCCGCACTGTTCGAGCGCCACCCAAAGCTGCCCGAGGCGTGAATCCTCCCAGCCTGCGGGTGGAGCGCCTTGGCGCCCACCACGACCTGCCAGGATTCGCGTCGGGGAACGAGGAACTCGACTCCTGGCTGCGCCGCCACGCCGTTGCCGCCCAGCAGATGGACTCCGCCAGGACCTTTCTGCTCGTCCATTGCGACGAAGGCGCCGGGAACAGGGTTGCCGGGTACTTCAGCCTGACGATGGGCTCGGTGCTGCGGGCACAAGCACCACCGAGGCTTGTCCGTGGCCTTCCCGCCTACCCGGTCGGCATGGTCCTGCTAGCCAGGCTGGCAGTCGACCGCAGCGAGCAGGGAAAGGGGGTTGGCGCACTGCTGCTGGCCGAAGCGCTCCGCAAGGCTGTTACCGCCGGCGAGGCCGCCGCTGCCCGGCTCGTCGTGGTCGACGCCATCGATGATGACGCAGCGAAGTTCTACGCCCACCACGGCTTCATCCCCGCTCCCGGCCACCCGCTGCGGCTCTACCGGCGGATGAAAGACATCCGCGCCAGCCTGCGCTGACTCGGTACAGGCACAGAACGCATTTAGACGCCGGCGTTTCGCTGCAGTCTCTGATGGCGCTGCTCGGCCATGTCTCGCCGAGATGAGCCTGCCGTCCGCGATTTGGTCGGGTACCCAGTAGTTCGTTGCCGACCATGCCGCCAGGCGGCAGCGCAGTAGGGTCCCCGTGTGGACATGGCGGGCGCGGTCCGGGTGCGGGATGTGCTGACCCCTGGCGGGAACATCAGTTACACGTACGACCTCGGGGCCAGCTGGGAGCACGAGATCGCACTGGACCAGATGCTGGCGCGCGACCCCGACCAGGACTACCCGGTCTGCGTGGCGTCTAAAGGCGACTCCCCGGTCGAGTACTGGTCCGAAGACGACCCCGAAGAACCGCAGCCGTTCAACCTGGCCGTGGTTAACCGCAAGCTGGCCGCGGTCGGCGAGGCGGAGAAGTGAAGTGGCACCTCGGGCCATGAAAAGCGATGAGGCGTCACTCGCCTCCCTCATCGAGCGCAGCGCGGAACTGAAGCAGGCCCTGGTCGACTTCGCGCTCAGCCCGCGGTTCGAACGGCACCTGGAGCAGTTCATGCTGAAGGCCGCCGATCCCTTCAAGGAGCTGACCGAGGGCCAAGCGATTGGCGTCATTGACCGGTTCGCGCTTCAGCACCGCCTGCCGAACGGCAAGACCGTGCTGGACCAGTTCCCGGCCGGCCGGCCGGATCTGACTGCGGCTGATCGGGAGATGCTGCGCGGCTGGCGCGACCCGGTGGAGGGGATCTTCGAGATCCACCGCAAAGACCGGGACTCGGTGGTCCTGCTGAACCTGCTCGATGACCTGGAATACCGCACGTACTCCAACATGGGCCCGGCCGCTTTCCGCCCGCTGCCCAAGGGCGGATTCGTGCATGCCCGCCTCGTGCCCATCTGCCCGGTCCCAGGCGCCTGGCTGGTCTCCGGCTCGATGACTGCCTACCGCAAGTCTGGCGCTGCGCGGATCGCGCAGGCCGCGCTCGCGATGGCGACGCAGCAGCCCGAACTTGCCTACCGCAATCCCGAGAAAATCGAGCAAGCCTGGACGCAGATGCGGGCGGACCGGGCCGCGTTCGTCGAGTTCTTCGGCGGTGACGAGCTGGTCCTCCCGCCCGCCGAGGCAGAGGAACGGCTCAACGCCTACTACCGGCACCGGCAGGAAGCCGCGGTGGCCCAGCAGCCCGCGCGCCGTCGGCCACGGAACCTCCCCGGCGTGGACGCGGCCGCCTTCGAGTTCCCGCCCGAACTCACCTACGCCGACACCACCGGCATCATCTACGACGAGACCGACGGGCTTAACTTCTATAACGAGTACGGGATGCTGCGCGACCTGTTCGCCGACCCGGCTCTCGCGGCCGGCAAGCAGTACGCCGACGTGCTGCGCGGTTACCTGCGGTCGGAGACGATCGGGCCGCTGCCGTTCCGCCGCCTGGCCGCCGCCTACCAGGACACGGTCGACGCGGTGTTCCGGAAGGTCCTGCGCAAGCCGAACTTCATCTGGGCCGAGCACGGCGAAGCCCTGATGCGCCGGCGAAAGCCCTGGTACTACGAGAGCGAGCCCCGTCCCGGCATCTCCGTGATCGGCGCCCGCCTCAGCGAACTCCTCCGCCATTAGATAATTCCGGACATGGACCTCCAGGACCGAGAATGGGGACGCAAGGGCGCGACGCTGAGCGACAAGACGGCTCGCCAGGAGTACGGCCTGACGCAGGATGAGATCTTCGCGGCGATCGACGCGGGCAAGCTGCAGTACCGGGCTGCCGCGATGCACGGGAACCCGTGGCTGCGGCTGCTCCGCCGCGAGGTCGAGGATCTCGCCAGGACCCTGCATGGCGAGCGCTACCTGCGGGGACAGCAGGCGCGGACCGAGCTGGCGCGGATCAACCGCGAGCTGAAGCAGCTGACTGCCCAGCTCGCCACCCTCGGGGAAAGGCGGGCCACGCTCCTTGCCGAACTCGGCGAGCAAGGCTCGGCACGGCACTGACCGTGCCCATCGATCGCAATACGGGTTTCAGCTGTCCTCGTACCATTCCCACTCGGGGCGCGCACTGGACGAGTTGGCCTATGAGCTGTCAGTCGACCCCGTCGAGCTGCGGCTGCGCAACCACGCCGACGTCGACCCGCGCAGCGGCACCGCATGGTCAAGCAAATCGCTGAAGGAGTGTTACGACGCCGCAGGAAAGGCCATCGGCTGGGCCGGCCGCGACCCCCGGCCCGCGAGCATGCGCAAAGACGGCTTGCAGCTGGGATACGGCATGTCCAGCGCCGCCTACCCGGTCAACCAGCGGGAACTGACCGAAGCCCGGATCAGGGTGTTCTGCGACAACTCGGCCATGGTGCAATGCGGCGCGCAGGACCTCGGGACCGGCACCTACACCATCACCGCGCAGATCGCCGCCGAGGAACTGGCCCTCGACCTGGGAAAGGTCACCGTCATGCTCGGTGACACCGACTTCCCCCGCGCCGGGAACTCAACCGGTGCCATCACCTCCGCCTCCGTCGGCAATGCCGTCCAACTCGCCGAGCGCAACCTGCGGCAGCGGATCATCCAGCTCGCCGTCACCGACCCGAAGTCCCCGCTGGCCGGCCAGGCAGAAGACAGCATCACCGTGGACAACGGATGCCTGCGCTCAGCCAACCTCGCCAAGACCGACACCTACGGCGAGGTCCTGCTCCGCCGGCAGCTGACAACCCTGGATGGGTTCAGCCAATGGGACCCGGCCTCAGGAACCGGCATCGCCGGGGGGAAAATTGCCCGCATCGTCCGGGCCGACACCTCATCCTGGTCATTCGGCGCCTGGTTCGCCGTTGTCACCGTGGACCCCGACCTCGGGATGGTCCGGGTCGAGCGGATGGCCGGCGCCTGGGCCGCCGGCCGCATCCTCAACCCCAAGACCGCGGCGAACCAGATGCGTGGCGGCGGGATCATGGGTATCGGGCAGGCCCTGCTCGAGGGCAGCGCCACCGACCTGGCCACCGCGCGCCTGCTCAACCCCGGCCTGAACGAGTACCTCATCCCCACCCACGCCGACGCCCCGCCGATCAGCGTCACCTTCATCGAAGAGCACGACCCCGACATCAGCCCGCTCGGCAGCAAGGGCATCGGCGAACTACCCGTCGTCGGCGCCGCGCCAGCCATTGCCAACGCCGTTTTCCACGCCACCGGGCACCGCATCCGCCACCTCCCGATCATGCCCGAGGACCTCCTGTGAGGAAGACACCCAGTTCTGCCCGTGGGAGGAGACGGCCGGCGATTTTCGCGGCGACTCTGTCGGCGGGACAAGGCAGGATGGACGCATGCCCGCCCTCTCGCCAGCCCGGACGCGGCCGCTGGACGGCTTCTCCGAGCCGACCAGGGCGTGGTTCACGGGTGCCTTTGCCGAGCCGACGCCGGCCCAGGAGCAAGCCTGGGCGTCTATCGGCAAGGGCGACAACACGCTGGTGGTGGCCCCGACCGGCTCCGGCAAGACACTCGCCGCCTTCCTATGGGCGATCGACAAGCTAATCACCGAGCCGCCGCCGGAAGACCCCAGACTGCGCTGCCGGGTGCTCTACATCTCGCCGCTCAAGGCGCTGGCCGTGGACATCGAGCGGAACCTGCGCTCGCCGCTCACCGGCGTCGGCCACGCCGCCCGCCGCCTTGGCCTGGACATCAACGAGATACGGGTCGGCGTGCGCACCGGGGACACGGCGGCGGACGAGCGCCGCAAGCTGGCGGCCAAGCCGCCGGACATCCTGATCACCACGCCTGAGTCGCTGTTCCTGCTGCTGACGTCGAAGGCCCGCGACGGGCTCCGTGGCGTCGAGACCGTGATCGTGGACGAGGTGCACGCCCTGGCCGGGAACAAGCGCGGCGCTCACCTCGCCCTGTCCCTGGAGCGCCTGGACGCGCTGCGCCGCGCCGCGGACATCGGCCAGGACGGTCCGCCGCGCCGCCCGGTCCAGCGGATCGGGCTGTCCGCCACCGTGCGCCCGCCCGAGGAGGTAGCGGCGTTCCTGGGCGGCTCCGGCCCGGTGACGATCGCCGCGCCGCCGAGCGACAAGCGCATCGAGCTCACCATCGTCGTCCCGGTCGAGGACATGACCGACCTGGAGCCGGCCCGCGGCCCGGGCCCGCCGCCCGGCGGGCCCGGCGGCCCAGGCGGGCCGTCCGGGTCAGGCCGGCCAGGCGGGCCAGGCGGGCCAGGCGGGCCTGACGAACTGCCGGCCGATCTCCCCGACCAGCGGCGGTCGATCTGGCCGCACGTCGAGGAACGGGTGCTCGACCTGATCCAGGCGCACCGCTCGACGATCGTCTTCGCGAACTCCCGCCGCCTAGCCGAACGGCTCTGCGGCCGGCTGAACGAGCTCGCGGCCGACCGGGCCGCACTCGCCGCCAACCAGGCCGACCTCGCCGCCAACCAGGCCGACCAGGCCGACCAGGCCGACCAGGCCGACCAGGCCGACCAGGCCGCGGCGCTGCAGCAGGCTCCGGGCCAGCGGCCAGGCAACCCGGCCGCCGGCCTCCACCCGCCCGCCGAGCTGATGGCCCAGGCCGGCACCTCGGCTGGCGCCCCGGCCGAGGTGGCCCGCGCGCACCACGGCTCGGTGTCCCGGCAGGAGCGGAGCCAGATCGAGGAGGCGCTGAAGGCCGGGCGGCTGCCCGCCGTGGTGGCCACCTCCAGCCTGGAGCTCGGCATCGACATGGGCGCGGTGGACCTCGTCGTCCAGGTCGAGTCGCCGCCTTCGGTGGCCAGCGGGCTGCAGCGCACCGGCCGGGCCGGCCACCACGTCGGCGACGTCTCCCGCGGCGTGATCTTCCCGAAGTACCAGGGCGACCTGGTCCAGGCGACCGTGGTGGCCCAGCGGATGCGCGACGGCCAGATCGAGGAGCTGCACGTGCCGCGCAACCCGCTCGACGTGCTAGCCCAGCAGATCGTCGCGATGACGGCGATGGACGACTGGGACGTCACCGAGCTGGAGCGGACCGTCCGCCGCGCGGCGCCGTTCGCCGGGCTCACCCGCCCGGTGCTCGAAGCCGTGCTGGACATGCTGGCCGGCCGGTACCCGAGCGAGGAGTTCGCCGGCCTGCGCCCCCGGCTGGTCTGGGACCGGCTGACCGGGACGCTGCGCGGCCGGCCGGGCGGCCAGCGGCTCGCCGTCACCAGCGGCGGGACCATCCCGGACCGGGGGCTTTTCGGCGTCTTCCTGGCCGGCGGCCAGCGCGACAAGTCAGGCAGGCATTCCCGGCGGGTCGGCGAGCTGGACGAGGAGATGGTCTACGAGTCGCGGGTCGGCGACGTGTTCGTGCTCGGCGCGAGCTCGTGGCGGATCGAGGACATCACCGCCGACCAGGTACTCGTCACTCCAGCCCCGGGCCAGCCGGGGAAGCTTCCGTTCTGGCATGGTGACGCGATCGGCCGCCCGGCGGAGCTTGGCGCGGCGATCGGCGCCTACTGCCGCGAGCTGGGCTCGGCCAGCCCGGCGGACGCCACCGCGCGGCTCCGCCGTGACGGCCTGGACGAGCTGGCCGCCGCGAACCTGGTCAGGTACCTGGCCGGGCAGCGCGAGGCCACCGGGTACGTGCCGGACGACCGCACCCTGGTGATGGAGCGGTTCAGGGACGAGCTCGGCGACTGGCGGCTGGTCCTGCACAGCCCGTTCGGCGCGCGGGTGCACGCGCCGTGGGCGCTGGCCATCGCGGCCAGGCTGCGCGAGCGCTACGGCGGCATGGACGTGCAGGCGCTGCACACCGACGACGGGATCGTGATCCGGGTGCCCGACGCCGACGACCCGCCGCCGGCCGGCATCGCCGAGTTCGACGCGGACGAGATCGAGCAGCTGGTCACCGCCGAGCTTGGCGCGTCCGCGCTGTTCGCGGCCAGGTTCAGGGAGTGCGCGGCGCGCGCGCTGCTGCTGCCCAGGCGCCAGCCGGGGCGCCGGACGCCGCTCTGGCAGCAGCGGCAGCGGTCGGCCCAGCTGCTGTCGGTGGCGAGCAAGTACGCCGCGTTCCCGATCGTGCTGGAGACCGTCCGCGAGTGCCTGCAGGACGTATTCGACGTTCCTGGCCTGGTCGCCCTGATGCGCGAGCTGTCCTCCCGGCGGATCCGCCTGGTCGACGTCGAGACCCCGGCGCCGTCCCCGTTCGGCCGGTCGCTGCTGTTCCGCTACGTCGGCGCGTTCATGTACGAGGGCGACGCGCCGCTGGCCGAGCGCCGCGCCCAGGCACTCGCGCTTGACTCTTCCCTGCTCGCCGAGCTGCTCGGCCAGGCGGACCTGAGGGAGCTTCTCGACCCGCTGGTCGTGCAGGATACCGAACGAGCACTTCAGCGGCTCTCCCCAGACCGGGCCAGCCGCGACGTGGAGGCTGCCGCGGACATGATCCGCGACGTCGGGCCGCTGTCCGCCGGGGAGGTAGCCGGGCGCTGCACCGACCCCGACGCGGCGCACGGCTGGCTCGCTGAGCTGGCCGCCCAGCGGCGGGTCATCGAGGTCCGGATCGCGGGCGAGGCACGGTGGGCGGCGGTCGAGGACGCGGGCAGGCTCCGCGACGCGCTCGGCGTTCCGCTGCCGCCCGGCGTGCCGGCCGCGTTCGCCGAGCCGGTGACCGACCCGCTCGGTGACCTGGTAGCCAGGTACGCCCGCACGCATGGCCCGTTCAACGCAACTGCGGCAGCGGCGCGCTACGGGCTCGGCGTGGCCGTGGTCACGGGCGCGCTGCGGCGGCTGGCCGCGGAAGGCCGGGTCGCCGAGGGCGAGTTCCTGCCCGGCGGGCGCGGCACCGAATGGTGCGACGCGGCGGTGCTGCGGCTGCTGCGCAGGCGCTGCCTCGCCAGGCTGCGCAAGGAAGCCGAGCCGGTGCCGCCGCAGGTGCTTGCCGCCTTCCTTCCTGCCTGGCAGGACGCCGGTCATGCGGCCGGCGCCGGCGGCCGGCCGGGCGCGCGCACCGGCCGGCGGCCTGGCCCTGACGCCGTCTACGACGTCGTCGAGCAGCTGGCCGGGACGGCGGTTCCCGCCTCCGCGCTTGAGACGCTGGTGCTGCCGGGCCGGGTGCCCGGCTACGCGCCCGCGATGCTCGACGAGCTGACCGCGGCCGGCGAGGTCGCCTGGTCAGGCGCGGGGGCGCTGCCCGGCAATGACGGCTGGATCGTCCTGTCGCCGGCCGGCGCCTCGCCGCTGCTGTTCCCCGCGGCGGGCGAGATCACGATGACGCCGCTGCACGAGGCCATCATCGGTGCGCTCGACGGCGGCGGAGCGCTGTTCTTCCACGCGCTGGCCGATCGTGTCGCGGGCGCGGGGCTGGACGGGCCGCGGCTTGGCGGTCCTGGTGACCACGCGGTCGCGACCGCGATCTGGGACCTGGTCTGGGCTGGCCGGCTGACCAACGACACGCTGGCCCCGCTGCGCACCGTCCTCGGTGCCGGCCGGCCGCAACCAGCGCGGTCGCTTGCCGGGGTCAGCGCGCCTGGGTACGGCAGCTTGCGAGGGTCGGGCGTTCCCGGCGGGCCGGGGTCGCACCTGCCTGGACCGGGTGATCCGGTACTGGGCCATCCTCGGCTGGACCGGCCGGGGATGGGCCGGCCGGGGCTGGGCCGATCGGGGATGGGCCGGCCGGGGCTGGGCCCGCCGGGGCTGGGCCGGCCAGGGCTGGGCCGCGGCACGATCCCGTCCCGTGCCGGGCCGCCAACGGTCAGCGGCCGCTGGTCGCTGCTGCCGCCGGGCGAGCCCGATCAGACGCGCCGGCTACACGCGCTCGCCCAGACGCTGCTCGGCCGGCACGGCATCGTCATCAAGGGCGCGGTGGCGGCGGAGCGCGTGCCCGGCGGATTCGGCGCGCTGTATCCGGTGCTGCGCGCGATGGAGGAGTCCGGCCAATGCCGCCGCGGCTACTTCGTGGAGGGCCTGGGCGCCGCTCAGTTCGCGCTACCCGGCGCGGTGGACCGGATGCGGGCACTGGCACAGCCGCTCCCGGCCCCGCTGCTCCCAGCCCCTGGGCTCGAGCCCCCGGCGCTGCTGACCCCGGACGGCCCCGGCAGCGCACCCTTGGTGGTGCTGGCGGCGACCGATCCGGCGAACGCCTACGGGGCCGCGCTGCCGTGGCCGGCCAGGCCGGACGAGACGCCGGGCAGCCACCGGCCCGGACGGAAGGCCGGCGCGCTCGTCGTGCTGGCCGACGGGCAGCTGGTGCTGTACGTCGAGCGCGGCGGCCGGACGCTGCTGTCCTGGACAAGCGATCCGGCCGCGCTCGGGCCGGCCGCGGCCGCCCTGGCCGGGGCTGTGCACGCGGGCGCGCTGGGCAGGCTGACGGTGGAGCGCGCCGACGGCACCGCCGTGTATGACACGCCGCTGGCCCAGGCGCTGGAGGCGGCCGGATTCCGGCCGACCCCGCGCGGCCTGCGGCTGCGCCGCCGGTAAGCCGCCGGTGAGCCGCCGGTGAGCTGAGCGAGGCAGGATGGGGGCATGCGAGCGATAGTGGTGCGTCGGCATGGCGGACCGGAGGTCCTGCAGGGCACCGACCTTCCGGACCTGCGGCCCGGTGCCGGCCAGCTACTGGTTGACGTCGCGGCGGCCGGGGTCAACTTCATGGACATCTACCAGCGGGAGGGCCGCCCGCCCTACGCCGACGACCTGCCCTACGTCCCGGGAGGCGAGGGCGCGGGAACCGTGGCCCGCGCCGGGCCTGACGTGCCGGGATTCGCGGTGGGCGATCGGGTGGCCTGGACGGGCGTGCCGGGCAGTTACGCGGCGCAGGTCGTGCTGCCGGCCGGCCGTGCCGTGCCCGTACCAGACGGTGTGGACCTGCGGGTCGCGGCCGCCGTGCTGCTCCAGGGCCTGACCGCGCACTACCTGTCGAGCGACACGTTCGCCGTCCGCGACGGGGATCCGGTGGTCGTGCACGCTGCCGCCGGCGGGGTCGGCCTGCTGCTGACGCAGATGGTCAAGATGCGCGGCGGGACCGTGATCGCGACCGCGTCCACGACCGCGAAGGCCGCGCTGGCACGGCAGGCGGGCGCGGACCACCTGGCCGGCTACGACGATTTCGCGGCGGTCACCCGGCAGGTCACCGGCGGCGCCCGCGCTGCGGCGGTCTACGACGGCGTCGGCAAGGCGACCTTCGACGGCAGCCTGTCCGCCCTGCGGCCGCGCGGATACATGGTGCTCTACGGTGCGGCCAGCGGCCCCGTGCCTCCCTTCGAGCTGCAGCGCCTCGCCGCCGG
>Ga0302314_10005539_pt1 | contig 23007 bp, 14 predicted proteins | sample III_Palsa_N2_3_FD_200533 | JGI IMG/M metagenome (GOLD analysis project Ga0302314, IMG submission 200533) | Peat permafrost microbial communities from Stordalen Mire near Abisko, Sweden - III_Palsa_N2_3 | ecosystem: Environmental > Terrestrial > Soil > Palsa > Peat permafrost | place: Sweden... | reverse complement strand
GCAAGCGGTTCGGCAATCGACGGTAGCGACAGTCGCCACAACGCGGCGGTGGGCGAAAGGTCGCTGAAAAAGGAGTCGGTCTGCTCGCGCAAGCCTTCCCAGAAACGCGCCGCTTCGATGGCATCGACCGCTTCGCCGCCCAACTGCGTGCGCGCCGATTTGACCGCCGCTTCGGCACCGGCCAGACGCAGCGCGAGCGTGCCGTCGCGCCAGGCGCTCGCCGTCACGGGCAAGGCTCTACCGGCCCACTCATTGAGCTTGCGCACGGCATCGGTCGCAGTGGTATCGAATTTGAGGGTGGTTTCCGAGAATGGGCGCGGCAGCACCTTGACCGAAATTTCGAGCAGCAAGCCCAGTGTGCCCAGCGCACCGGCCATCAAGCGCGAGACATCATAGCCGGCAACGTTTTTCATCACTTGGCCGCCGAAATGCAATACTTCGCCACGGCTATTCATCACCACCGCGCCGAGCACGAAGTCGCGCGGCGCACCGGCATTTTGGCGACGCGGGCCGGCCAGCCCGGACGCGATGCAGCCGCCCAGGGTCGCACCCGGTCCGAAATGCGGCGGCTCGAACGGCAGCATCTGGTTGTGTTCAGCCAGCTTGGCTTCGATTTCTGCCAGCGGCGTGCCGCTGCGCGCGGTGATCACGAGTTCGGCGGGGTCGTAAGCGAGGATGCCGGTATGTTCGCGAGTGTCGAGGATCTCGCCCTCCAGGGCCTGGCCATACCAGTCCTTGGTTCCACCGCCGCGGATACGCAGCGGTGTGTCGTGTCCGGCGGCGTGGTTCACACGCTCACGCAACGATAGTGTCAGATCCGTCATTAAAACCTCGGTAGCTCGGGGTGTGGCAACAATCCGCCGCGTATGTGCATCTTGCCGTATTCGGCGCAGCGCGCCCGGCTCGGTATGCCTTTGTCCGGATTGAGCAGGCTCGCCGGGTCGAAGGCGCGCTTCACGGCGAAGAACGCATCGCGCTCTTCGGGCGAGAATTGCACGCACATCGAATTGATTTTCTCGATGCCTACCCCATGCTCGCCGGTCACGGTGCCGCCCAGCTCGACGCAGGCTTCGAGTATGTCCGTGCCGAAAGCTTCGGCACGGTGCCATTCGTCCATATCGTTGCCGTTGAACAGGATCAACGGGTGCATATTGCCGTCGCCCGCATGGAACACGTTCATGCAGCGCAGTTGATAGCGCGTTTCCATTTCGGTGATGCGTTTGAGCAAGACGCCGATACTGCGGCGTGGGATCGTGCCGTCCATGCAGTAGTAATCGGGCGAGATCCGACCCGCGGCCGGGAACGCGTTCTTGCGCCCTGACCAGAAGCGCAGCCGTTCGGCTTCCGAGCGCGATACCTGGATGCGCGTCGCACCGTGATCCCTGAGCACGACCGTCATGCGTTCGATTTCTTCGCTCACTTCTTCCGTCGTGCCGTCGGATTCGCACAGCAGAATCGCCGCGGCGTCGAGATCGTAGCCCGCCTTGACGAACTCTTCGACAGCGCGCGTTGCGGGCTTGTCCATCATCTCGAGGCCGGCTGGAATAATGCCGGCTGCAATGATCGCGGCGACCGCATTACCGCCTTTTTCGAGGTCGTCGAAGCTGGCCATGATCACTTGCGCGAGCTGCGGTTTCGGCAGCAGCTTGACGGTCACTTCGGTGACGACCACGAACATGCCTTCGCTGCCGATCACGACCGAGAGCAGATCGAGGCCCGGCGTATCGAGTGCGAGCGAGCCGAATTCGACTACCTCGCCTTCCATCGTCACGGCTCGCACGCGCATTACGTTGTGTACGGTCAATCCGTATTTCAGGCAGTGCACGCCACCCGAGTTTTCGGCGACATTGCCGCCGATCGAACAGGCGATCTGCGAGGACGGATCGGGCGCGTAGAACAAGCCATAGGGGGCGGCAGCTTCCGAGATCGCGAGATTGCGCACGCCCGGTTGTACCGTTGCGGTTCGCGCGTAGGGGTCGACGTTGAGGATTTTCTTAAAGCGCGCCAGCGACAGCACCAAGCCTTGCTGCAACGGCATGGCGCCGCCCGACAAGCCTGTGCCTGCGCCACGCGGTACCACCGGGACGCCGAGCTTGTGGCAGACCTGCAGGATGCGTTGTACTTGGAGTTCGGTTTCGGGCAACGCGACGGCCAGCGGCACGGTTCGGTACGCGGCCAATCCATCGCATTCGTACGGGGTGGTGTCTTCGGCACGGTGTAGCAAGCCGTGGCTGGGCAATATGGCGCTGAGCGCCTGGACCAGCTCGCGCTGTCGGATCGCCAGCGCATCGGCCGAGAGTTCTGCCGGGGCATTCATTGAAAGTCTCCTGTGACACGCCCGGTAAGCCGGTGTTTTTTGCGCTCGTCTTATGGAATCAATTCGCGAATCTTTTAGCGAATCGCTTATCGAGTCACTTATCGGGCCGCTTATTGGGGCGCCTATTGGCCCGCTTATTCAGACGAAAATCTTGCCGGGATTCATCAGGTTTTGCGGATCGAGCGCCTGTTTGATCGAGCGCATGACGCTGATTGCATCCTCGCCGTGCTCTTCAATCAAAAAGCCCATTTTGTGCAGACCGACACCGTGCTCGCCGGTGCAAGTGCCGTCCATCGCGAGGGCACGGCGTACCACGCGCTGGTTGATCCGTTCCGCTTCTTCGAGCTCGGCCGGCTGGGTCGGATCGATCAGCATCGCGACGTGGAAATTGCCGTCGCCGACGTGGCCGACGATCGGGCAGGGCAGCGACGACGCCAGCAGGTCGCGCTCGGTCTCGATGACGCACTCGGCCAATCGTGAGATCGGCACGCACACGTCGGTCGTGACAGCGCGGCAACCGGGCTTGAGTTGCAGCATCGCGAAATACGCGGCGTGCCGCGCGTTCCATAGGCGCGTGCGGTCTTCCTGGCGCACCGACCACTCGAAGCCTTCGCCATGGTTGCCGTCGGCCAGCTCCTGGACTCGCTCCGCTTGCTCCTTGACGCCGGCTTCGGTGCCATGGAATTCGAAGAACAGAGTTGGCATTTCGCGCAGTGTGAGTTTCGAGTGCAGGTTGATCGCGCGTACCGCGAGTGCATCGACAAATTCAGCGCGCGCGACCGGCACGCCCAGTTGGATCGTTTCGATCACGGTGCGCACGGCGTCCGCCATGGTCGGAAACGCGCAGATGGCCGCCGAGACGGCTTCGGGCTGCGGATACAGCCGCACGGTAATTTCGGTGATAACGCCCAGCGTGCCTTCGGAGCCGACCATCAGGCGGGTCAGATCGTAGCCCGCCGAGGATTTGCGCGCGCGGGTGCCGGTCTTGACGATGCGGCCATCGGCCAGCACTACGGTCAGCCCGAGCACGTTTTCGCGCATGGTGCCATAGCGCACGGCGTTGGTTCCGGAGGCTCGGGTGGCGGTCATGCCGCCGATGCTGGCGTCAGCGCCCGGGTCGATCGGGAAAAACAAGCCGGTATCGCGCAGTGCTTCGTTGAGCGTCTTGCGGGAAATGCCGGGTTCGACCGTGACGGTGAGGTCTTCCGCGTTGATCGCCAGCACTCGGTTCATGCCGTTGAGGTCGATCGACACACCGCCGCGCACGGCCAGCAGATGGCCTTCGAGCGACGAACCGGCGCCGAACGGGATGATGGGCACTTGGTAGCGCGCGCACAGGCGCACGATGGTGGCGACTTCCTCGGTGGTCTGGGCAAACACCACCGCATCGGGCAATTCCGGGTCGTAGGGCGATTCATCGCGGCCGTGATGTTCACGCACTGCCGTCTTGTTCGAAACACGCTCGCCGAAGGCCTCCTGCAGCGCGCTGAACAGTTCAGCCGGGAAGGGCACGCGTGTATTGGCGTGTGCGTCGGCATGTGCGTCGGTACCCACTGCCGTGGGAGGAACAGGATGGTTCAAGCTTGTCTCCAGCGCTTCGAACAACCGCACATCGGGTTGTATCGACGAATAATTCGGGGTTTTTTATCGCTTTGTATGCGCTTATTCTACTGCCGATCGGGGTCCCGGGTGAATTCGGGTTTATCGTTTGGCGCTTGCGCGCGTCGTATGCTGCGCGGCGATGAAATCTATAATAGGCAGGCGCAGATACCAGCGCCGCGACGAATGCGGCGACCACGCACCACTAGCGAATTCGCGACAGGATAGCCATGGGCCATCGTTTGAGCAAAATCACCACCCGCACCGGCGACGACGGTTCGACCGGGCTGGGCGACGGCAGCCGGGTGGGCAAGGACGAGGCCAGGATCGCGGCGATCGGCGACGTCGACGAACTCAATTCGAACCTCGGTGTATTGCTGGCCGAACCGCTGCCGCCCGCAATCCGGGTTCAACTCACGACGATTCAGCACGATCTATTCAACTTGGGCGGCGAATTGTGTATGCCGGGACACAGCGTGATCAGCGACACCCAGGTGGCGCAACTGGATCATTGGATCGTCGAGCACAACGCCGGGCTGCCGCCGCTACGCGAATTCATCCTGCCGGCGGGCTCGCGCGCCGCGTCCGCCGCGCACGTTTGCCGCACGGTGTGCCGGCGCGCCGAACGCTCGATTGTGGCGTTGGGGCGCAATGAATCACTGAACGCAGCGCCGCGGCTCTATATCAACCGCTTGTCCGATCTGCTGTTCGTGTTGGCGCGTGTGTTGAATCGCGAGAATGGCGGCAGCGAGGTGCTTTGGCATAACCCTCGTCGCGACTAGGCGAGAAGCTTCCCTCTTCGGTCCTCGTTGGTCGCAAAACGAAGGATCTTCCCAAAGGAAAGCGCTCAACAAAGAACGCGCTCCAAAAGGACAGGGCCCACACGGGCCCTGGTTCGCGACTCAATGCCTGACGGCGCTCAGTTGCCGCTGCCACGCACGCGACGGCGCTCCTTGACTGCTGCGGCCAGCGTTTCCAGCACGCCCAGGCTATCGTCCCACGCAATGCAGGCATCGGTGATGCTCTGACCATATACGAGCGGCTCGCCCGGCACCAGGTCCTGGCGTCCTGCAACGAGGTGCGACTCGATCATCGCGCCGACGATGCGCTCGTCCCCACCGCCGATTTGTTGACCGATATCGGCGCATACCGAGATCTGGTTCTCGTGCTTTTTCTGACTATTCGCGTGGCTCGCGTCTATCATGAGGCGGGCCGCCAAGCCGGCCTTGCTGATATCGCTGCAGGCCGCATCGACACTGGCCGCATCGAAATTGGGCAACTTGCCGCCGCGCAAAATGATGTGACAGTCTTCGTTGCCCGCGGTGGACACAATGGCCGAGTGGCCGCCCTTGGTCACCGACAGAAAATGGTGCGGCTGCGATGCGGCCTTGATCGCGTCGACCGCGATTTTGACGTTGCCGTCGGTGCCGTTCTTGAAACCGATCGGGCAGGAAAGGCCCGAAGCCAGTTCACGGTGCACTTGCGACTCCGTGGTGCGCGCGCCGATCGCGCCCCACGACACGAGGTCGGCGATATATTGCGGGCTGATCACGTCGAGATATTCCGTGCCCGCCGGCAAACCCAGCGAATTGATCTTGAACAGCAACTCGCGCGCCATGCGTAGACCGTCGTTGATCTTGAAGCTGTTGTCCATATACGGATCGTTGATCAGCCCCTTCCAGCCCACCGTCGTACGCGGCTTTTCGAAATACACCCGCATCACCACTTCGAGTTCCCCGGCGAAGCGCTTGCGTTGTTCCACCAGCTTGCCGGCATATTCCAGCGCGGCTTGCGGATCGTGAATCGAGCATGGGCCGATGATCACGATCAAGCGATCTTCCATGCCGTGCAGTATGCGGTGCATCGCTTGACGCGAGCTGTAGATCAGCTCCGAAACCTTCTCTTCGCAAGGGAATTCCCGGATCAGATGCGCCGGAGGCACCAGCTCTTTCAACTCTCGAATTCGGACGTCATCGGTGTTATGCGGGGGCATGCTCAATTCTCCAAAAATAGTGTGCGGCGTCTTGCAAGGCGGGAGCGCTTACTCATGAACACCCTGCATGAACACGCTGCGCCGGATAAAAAAAAACCGCCAGACTCGCTGGCGGTTTTCGTGGATCCTGCAGGGCTCGTTACAAACCCTCTCCTTCCGCCAGCGGTTCGAGATAGCTATAAAAATAAAACCAGAACGTGGCGAACATGGAAAGGCGGCCCAATTTGAGATGATTCGATGTGTCTTTATAACTCGTGGAAGCGTGTTTGACAAGCGTGCGCCTCACAAAATGCGGAGTTCGCGCGTGCAAGGCGTGAATTCCGCACGAAGTGTGCGCATTTTAGTCAATTAAGCGGTACCGCCAACCGTCATGCGGTCGATACGCAAGGTGGGCTGACCCACGCCTACCGGCACGCTTTGCCCTTCTTTACCGCACACGCCTATACCGGTATCGAGCGACATGTCATTGCCTATCATGCTGACGTCCTTGAGCGATTCCGGGCCGCTGCCGATCAGTGTGGCGCCCTTGACCGGGTAGGTGATCTTGCCGTCTTCGATCATGTAGGCTTCGGACGCGGAGAACACAAACTTGCCGTTGGTGATGTCGACCTGACCACCGCCAAAATTGACCGCATACAGGCCATGTTTGACGGATTCGATGATCTCCTGCGGATCGCGCTCGCCGTTGAGCATGTAGGTATTGGTCATACGCGGCATAGGCAGCGCGGCATAGGACTCGCGGCGTGCGTTGCCGGTGACCGGCATTTTCATCAGGCGAGCGTTAAGCGTGTCCTGGATGTAGCCCTTCAGGATACCGTCTTCGATCAGCGTGGTGCACTGGGTCGGATTCCCCTCGTCGTCGATGTTGAGCGAGCCGCGGCGGTTTGGCAGCGTGCCGTCGTCGACCACGGTGACGCCCTTGGCGGCCACGCGCTCACCGAGGCGTCCGGCAAACGCGGACGAGCCCTTGCGGTTGAAATCGCCTTCCAGCCCGTGGCCGATGGCTTCGTGCAGCAGCACGCCGGGCCAGCCGGGTCCGAGCACGACCGTCATCGCACCGGCCGGAGCCGGGCGGGCATCGAGATTGAGCAAGGCCGCGCGTACCGCTTCATCGACGTAACCGGACAGCAATTCGTCACTGAAATAGTGATAGTCGTAACGTCCGCCGCCGCCGCTGCTGCCGACTTCGCGTCGGCCATTCTGCTCGGCGATGACGGTCACCGACACGCGCACCAGCGGCCGGATATCGGCGGCCAGAATGCCGTCGCTGCGCGCCACGAGTACCACATCGTATTCACCGGCCAAGCCGGCCATCACTTGCTTAATGCGCGGGTCGCGGCTGCGCGCCATCTTTTCGATGCGCTCCAGCAAGTTGACCTTGGCGGTGGCGTCCAAAGAATTCAGGGGATCCTGCGGCAGATAGAGATCGCGCCCGAACGTGCCTTTCAGAGAGCCGGCCACCTTGATGCGCTGCCGTCCGCCGCCGGCTTTGGCGATCGCCTTGGTGGCCGAAGCCGCTTGCATGATGGCTTCGGCCGACAGGTCGTCCGAATACGCAAACGCGGTGCGCTCGCCGGCCACGGCACGGACGCCGACACCCTGGTCGATGCTGAAACTGCCCGATTTGACGATGCCTTCTTCGAGACTCCACGCTTCGCTGCGGGTGGTCTGGAAGTACAGGTCGGCGTAATCGACCCGATGCGTGAAAATGTCGCCCAGCACCCGCGTCAAGAGCGCCTCGTCAAGCCCGTAAGGGGTCAGGAGGAGGTCTTTGGCGGTTGCCAGATTGCGGATGCCCGGTTCTATAAGATTCATGCTCGCTTCTTCGAAAGTAATATGCGGTGTGAGTAATGTGCGTGTTGCGCAGCGGGGCCTGACGATCGTTCCAGGTCACTCCGCTTGGGTTGTTATCTGGGTTATTACCTGAGTCATCACAGGGTTATTACTCAGGGTTTTACCCCGGGTTTTACCCCGAGTGTTACCCCGGGTTTTACCCCGAGTGTTACCCCGAGTGTTACCCCGAGTGTTACCCCGAGTGTTACCCATAACTTACACCAATCCGCGCTTTCCGGCCGGCCTCGGTGCCAGTTGCAGGGCGACGTTGCATTGTGACAGCAGCCGAAGTGCAGCGCGGCCGATCGGTCACTGTTCAGCCCAGCACCCGGTGCCGCAGGGCCGGCAGGCTCTGCCGCACTTCGGCGATACGTTGCGGGTCGACGAATCCCGCGACCACGCCCGGCCCCTCTTCCCGTTGCGCGACCGGTTCTCCCCAGGGATCGATCAGCATGCTGTGTCCCCAGGTGCGGCGCCCGGTCTCATGCGTGCCGCCTTGCGCCGCCGCGAGCACGTAGCACTGGTTTTCCACGGCGCGTGCGCGCAGCAGCAACTCCCAGTGGGCTCGCCCGGTGGTGTAAGTGAATGCCGAGGGCACCAGCATCAGCGCGCAATCCCCCAACGCGCGGTATAGCTCCGGGAAACGCAGGTCATAACACACTGACAGACCGACGCGGCCCACCGGCGAATCGAAGGTGCGGACCTGTTCACCGGGGCGGATCGTACGTGCCTCGTCGAATTGGTCCTGGCCCTTGCTGAAGCTGAATAGATGAATTTTGTCGTAGCGGGCAACCTGCTGGCCCTGTGCGTCGAACACCAGCGTGGTGTTCATGACGCGCGTGGCCTCCGGGGCGACCAATGGCAAGGTGCCGCCGACCACCCAGACGTTGTTGCGACGCGCGGCATCGGCAAGAAAATTCTGGATCGGACCGTCCCCGGGCGTCTCGCGCAAGGCCACCTTGTCGGTGTCCTTGAAACCCATGAAACAGAAGTATTCCGGCAGCAGCACAAGTTGAGCGCCGTCGGCAGCCGCTTGGGCGATTAATGCGCCGGCATCGGCGAGATTACGCGCGAGGTCGGGGGCGCTCACCATCTGGAGGGCCGCGACCTTGACCGGGGCGGCGGGCAGCGGGCTGGCAGATTCGGTGCGGGATGGGTTCATGCGGTGGTTCTCCCTCATGGCTACAGCGTAGATCGGCTTACAGCGTAGATCGCGACGGCGGCGCGCGTCAACTAGATCGCGACGCCGACACGCGTCAGTGCGCCGGCGCGGATGCGGGCGGCGTGGTGTCGTTGGCGTCGTTGGCGAGCGGATTCTTGAAGAACTTGCTGCGGTCCTTTATCTTGCGGATCTGCGGGGCGGCCCACGATCCGGTTACGGCGTACTCTATGGACAGCGCCTGGGACAGCGAATTGGACAACACCAATTGGGCTACGAAGGTGCCCAGGCCCAGCACCGGATTGATTGCGGTAGCCGCCAGCGCGGCCGAGCTGGCGCTCAAAACCGGCACGACCGTGACGCGCAGATCCTGGGTTTCATGGGGAATATCGGCGGTGCCTTGCATCGAAATTTTTGCCGGCGAGCTATTCAGTTTGAAATCGTTGATACGGATGATGCCGCGTCGCACGTCGCTCGTGGCGGTGATGGAATCAAACGGCAGACCCGCGCCGAAAATGTCCCGGAAATCCAGTGTCAGAAAGCGCGTGAGGCTTTGCAGGCTGAACACGCCCAATAGCTTCGCGATGCCCGGGTCGACCTTCAAAAATTCACCGCGTTTCAATTCGGCCGCCAAATGGCCATCGAGCGTGGTGGCGTCTATGGCGTCGGGGCCGCCGCGCCAGCCGATATGACCGCTCAAGGTGCCGTTGCCCTTTTGCAGGGTGTGCGGCAGGCCCAATTGATTAAGCAAAGCGCCGGCATCGGCAATGTCGAGTTTGAAATCGAGTTCGGTGCGGCGCAAGTCCCGAGCCGGCGGCGCATCCGGCGCTTGTGCCGATGATTCGGGCAAGACCGATACGCCGACGCTGGCCGGACCGTTCGGATTGTTTAGGTTGGCCGCATTCAACGCGGTAGCCGTAGCGGTAGCGGCCGCGGTGTCACCGCTGGGCAGCCGCCAACTGCCTGTGGTAGTCAGCGTGGCCGCCGGACTGCTAACTTTCAGCGAATCGAGTTGCCAGACCGGCACGCCGTCTTGCCGCAGATTGCGTGCCTGCAGTTCGAGTTTGCCGAAGTGGCGATTGGACACCGTGAAATCGTCGACCGTCGCGTTAATGGCGGGAAACTGCTGCCGTTCGGTGCGCAGTCCCTCCATCAGGGCTTCGCCCGTGCGTGCGGGGGGAATATTCACGTGTGACAGGTGCGTTTCGAGTTCACCCGCCGGACTAAGCGGACTGTGTGGGCGCCACAGCGCACGCCCCGTTACCTGGTCGGATTGCAGATCGGCTTGCCATTGGTCGTTCAGGTGGCTGCCGTCGAGCGCGATGTTGTCCCACTGCCGCGAAAACAGGTCTAGTGTGCCCACATGCGCTTTGAAAGTGGTCGGCGAATAGCCGTTGGCCGTGTGCGGTTTTGGCGCATCGGTGACCATTGCCTCCGGTGAGGCGGGCGAGGACGCGGGTTTGACTTCGGTTTCGGGGGCCTTCAGGCTGCTCAGTGTCTTGCGCCATGCATCCAGGTCCAGATGCTCCAGTTCGACCTCGAGCGCAACGCCATGGGCTGGCAAAGCCACTGTCTTGTTCACGCCGATTGCGCCTCGCAATACAATCGGTCCGGCGTCGGCAGATTGGCGATTGCGCAGTACATACGCCAGTGAGACCGGTCCGAGTTGTGCGTCGATTTGCTCGACCGGCGCCTTTCTCATGACAGTCGGCCCGTCATTTTTAGATGCGTCCAGCGGGCGGATGGTGTCGGCTTCTGACTCCGCTGGTCCTGCAATCGAAGCACTCACCGAAGCACCCACCGAAGCACCACCTGAGCCCGCATTCGGCGCTTGCGATAGCGGCACCAGCGAAAACCGCAACGGCATCGGTGTGCCGGCCGCTTTGCCCAGCGGTGCCGGGAGATCGATCGCCATTGCGCTCAGGTCTGCGCTCGCCGTGATGTCCGCGGTGGCGTGGGGCGCCGCGTGCACCATGACGCGATAAGGCGCGGTGCCGCTTAACCGCCGCACCACCGCGCCCTCCACACCGTTGGGCAGTTCGGCGCGCAACGCATCGGCGGTGATGCTGCCGTCGACATTGACAGCCAGCGCACCGTCCTTTGTCATTCCGCCATCGAAACGCACAGGCTCGCCCAGGAACTGACCGCTCAGGCGTTGTAGCGTCATCGTGCGGTCGCCAAATTCGACTTTGCCTTGCAGGCCGGTCAGCGGCGGCAAATCGCCATAACTCAGCGTGTCGTTCCTCAAGTCGAGCAAGCCGGTCACGTCGGTATGCTCTTTGCGCTCGTCGCGCGATAGGCTGAGCTTGAGTGCGAGCCCCGTCTCACCTCGGCCGCTGAGTTTTTCGGTGATATGTCCGCTCGCGAGCGCGATTGGGCTGGCGTTCACAAAGGCCAGCAAATCGGGCATCGGGCCGGCTCCCTGGCCTTCGATAATCAGATCGTCGTCGTGCGTGGAGAGATTGGCGATTCGTCCCTCGACATGGGTCAGATTGAATTGCTGATAGTGGGCTTGATTGATCGTGAAGCCCAATTTTTCGCGGTTGATCTCGAAGCGCCCCGCAATACCGTCGACGCTGGGCCATTGCTGAGGACGGCCATCGCTCATGAGTGGCGCGGGTACCGGCGTGGCGTCGAAAATACCGTCCTGGAACGGCGCAACGATATGGAACACGCCGGGGCGGCTCGGGTGATCGAACGGGAAGTTTTTGAGCAGTCCGCTAACTTCGACGCTCGCGTCGGTGGACGTGCCGCCGCGCAGTGCATGTTCCAGGTAGGCACGCAGCTTGGGGCTCAAACTGCTGGGTAGATAACGCGGTACAGCCGCCACTTCCATATGGGAAAAATTCGCCAGCAGGTCGAGCGAGCCGGGGCCGCTGTCGGTTTTGGCGTAGCTCATCCGGGTGCGAACAGTAGCATCGGCGTTGCTGAGCGCCAGGTCGTCGGTATGGAGTTTGACGGTGCGTTGCTCGCCATTCTTGCCCAGAGCCCAGTCGAGGTGACCACTCAGCGTATCGAGATCGATCTTCGGCTGATCGAACAGGCCTTCGATGGTGACCGATGCGCTTTGCGACGCCAGGGCCAGGGTGCCGCCTTTTTCGGTGGCGTCGATGTGACCCGACAGATTTTCGAAACCCGGCTGACCCACATGCGGATGACCCAAAGGTGTGAGCCCCGGCGAGGGTGTCTGCGGCGCAATGCCGATGCTGTCGAGGTCGGCATCGATCTGGTAGCTAACGATGGGCACGCTGCGGCTGACTTCAGCTTCGGCGACATCGGCTGCGGTGGCCGGCGCGGCACGCTCCCACTTCACCGTGTAATTGCGCAACACGCCACGCGGATCGTACCGTTCCAATTGATCTTCGATCGTGCGCGGCACCGGTAGCTTGCGCGAAAATTCGGCCAGCAGCCCCACATCCACTTGGTCGCCATGCAGGCTGAACGCTTGCCCATGACCCACCGTCGGCTGCTGATAAACCGCATCGAGCTGGCCCAGCGAGAGCAGCCGGTCGAGCGGGGTGCCATCGGAAAGCGGTTTGGGATCGGAAAGCGCCATCGACAGGTCGCGCACGGCCAATTGATATTCGCGGCCGTCGTGTCGCAGATCGAAATGCATGGCCAGCGACGGGGAATCGATCTCGGGCAGGCTTGGGGTGACATGCAAGGCGAGCGCGTCGCCGTTCAGTTCACCCTCCACCGCGTTGATGTTCAACTTGCTGAATGACAGTGTGAGCTTGCCGCCGACCTGACCGGCGCTGGCCTGGATCGGCAGGTCGATATAGCGCCCGAGCGTGGGTAAGTCCAGCGCGCCGGTACTCAGATACGCTCGTCCATTCCAACTGGCGGGCGAGCCCGGGTCGGCCAGCACGCCGTGACGGAAGCGCGCCCGGAAATCGAGCGGCCCCTGCAGCCACGTGCCGTCGCCATCGGCCTGCAGCCCGATCCGGTGCGTGAGGCTGAAATTGAACACCGCCAATTTGATATTTTTCAACGTCAGATCGGGCAGCCCACGCGCATTGTCACGCCACGTCAGTGTTCCGCCTCGAACCAGCACGGCACCCTGGGTAAAAAGCCAATGGGTCAGCTTGTCATTGTGCTGGCCGCTGGCTTTGATCTGTACGCCGGCCACTTCGATACTGCCGTCGGTTCTGCGAGTCGCCAGCACCACGGGGTCCTGGATCTCGAGGCGGGCAAAAATTGGCGTGAGACGCAGAACCGAGCGCCAGGCCAGCGTGGCCGATGCATGCGGTACGGTCAGTGCGGGTACACCCGCCTGGTCGCGCACAGTCAGGCCGGAAAGTTCGAGTTGGGGGGCGAAACCGTCCCAGCGTGCCGACAGCGATTGTATCGACACCTGCGCATGCAGCGCATTGGAGGCGGCGGCTTCGATGGCGGGGCGAAACGAGTCGATGCGCGGCATGACCACGAAGCGCAGCGAGAGCGCCGTAACCGCTACAGCGAAGTACATCACGATCGCCAGCCCGATCGTGAACTCCAGCGTGTGCCGCAATACCCGTTCGCTCAATACCCGCCACAAGGCTCGGGATATTTCATCCGTCGGCTCGGGCTCAGCGGCAACACTGGGTAACTCAATGAGGTCCTTACGGTCAGGCATACTGCTTGGCTTGGGCGAGCTGTGATAGGTTGCTGAAATATCGACCGACTGTAACACAGGCCGATCAGCCGGCTGCCCTGTGGATGCATGTGCCACGCTTTATTTTCGTAACGATAAATGACCGACTTCATCGCCCTTAGTTCCGCCTATTCCCGCTATGCCGCGCGCCAGTTCCAGGCGCGCCCCGCTTTGGCCTCACAAGTGCAGCGACTCGCGAGCGCGCCGTTGACCCGCGACTGGATGGCGCAGCGGCTCGATTCGCTGTGGGCTGCTGGAGCACCCGACGCACCCGACGGGCAGGGTGCACCCGGTGATAGCGCCGCCACGGGCGACGCGCTGCTCAAGACCGTCTTGCGGCAACTGCGCGCCGAGGTGTTCTGTACCGTCATGGCACGCGATCTGGCTGGGGTGGCGACGGTCGACGAGGTAACGACAGCGGTGAGCGATCTGGCTGAGCTGGCGATTCAGCGTGCGCTGGTCGTCTTGTCGGCTGAACTCGAGGCGCTGTTTGGCGCGCCGCTCGCCATGGCTGACGCGGGCCAGCCGCGCTTGCCGCTGAGCCTAGGCGTGGTCGGAATGGGCAAACTCGGCGGCCGGGAACTCAATGTGTCCTCGGATATCGATTTGATTTTTGTCTACGAAGAGGAGGGCGAAACGGCGGGCGGCAGCCGCGCAGCCATTTCGAATCAGGAGTTTTTTATTCGCCTGGGCCGGCGCCTGATCGGTGCGCTCGCGGAAATCACCTCAGACGGCTATGTGTTTCGAGTCGATATGCGGCTGCGCCCGAACGGCGACTCCGGGCCACTGGCGTGCAGTATCGCGATGCTGGAAGAGTATTTCTACGTGCAGGGCCGCGAGTGGGAGCGCTATGCCTGGATCAAGGGCCGGCTTGTGTCCGAGTGCGCTAGCCCGGCCGCCAAGCGGCTCGCCGCGCAGCTCGAGGCGCGCGTGGTGCCGTTTATTTACCGGCGTTACCTCGATTACGGCGTGATCAGTGCGATTCGCTCGCTGCATTTGCAAATCCGTCAGGAGGCCGCCCGGCGCGCGCGCATGCGCCCCGACAAGGCCGATGACGTCAAGCTGGGGCGTGGCGGCATCCGCGAAATCGAATTCAGCGCACAGGCGTTCCAATTGATACGCGGCGGTCAGGACGCCGCGTTCCGGGTCCGGCCCACCCGGCAGGTGCTCGCGCTGGCTGCCGAGCGCGGCCTGCTTGCGCCGGCGGTGGCCGAACAACTGTGCGTCGCTTATTTGCTGTTGCGCCAGGTTGAGCACCGTTTGCAGTACCTGGACGATGCGCAGACCCATGCTTTGCCGGTCGACCCGCACGACCGCTTGCGCTTGGCGCAGTCGCTGGGCTACCCGGAATTCTCGCAATTGCTGGCGGCGCTCGATGTGCACAGGCAACTTGTCGAAGAGCAATTCGACCAGCTTTTTGCCGACAAGGCTGACGCGGTGGGGACCCGAACCGAAGACTGCGCACCCGATATCGACTGGCTGTGGAGCGACAGCTTGAGCGAAGGCTGGATCGACAATCTGAACAATCCGGGACGCCCGGAAGGCGAGGCTGGCGTGAAGCCGGGCGCCGCGCAAGCGGGCGGCATTGACGCCGCCAAGGTGAGTGGTGTCGGCGGTGCAAGTGGCGTGGGTAGCGACGTGACCCGCGACGCGACCAGCGGAGGCATTGCCGATATCGGCGACGACTTCAACGCGCGTGTCGATGCGCAATTGGTCGAACTCGGTTTTGCCGATCCCGCGGTCGTGCGCGAGCGGCTACGTATGCTGCGCGTATCGGGACGCTATCAGGGCCTACCCGAAGCGAGCCGGCAACGCTTTGACGTGCTCGTGCAGCGCGCGTTGTTGGCCGCCTGCGGCGACTGCGGCGAGCCGCATGTGGAGGCGGCCGTGTTTCCGGTGGCCGCGCCCGACGCCATGCTGCTGCGGTTTCTCGACCTGCTCGACACGATCAGCCGGCGCGGGGCGTATCTGGCCTTGTTATCGGAATATCCGGCAGCGCTCAAGCGGATTCTGGTGGTGCTCGGCGGCTCGCGCTGGGGCGCCACGTATTTGAACAGCCACCCGCAGTTGCTCGATGAACTGCTCGACAACGAGGCGCTGACGAGCCCGTTCGATTGGCCCGAATTTGGTCGCGAATTGCGCGGCCGGCTCGCGGCGGCCGACGGCATCGAGCAACAAATGGATTTGCTGCGGCATGCCCATCACGCCGAGGTGTTTCGCATCCTGCTGCTCGATCTGGCGGGGCATTTGCCGGTCCAGGTCGTCAGCGACCGGTTGTCCGAATTGGCCGACGCGGTGCTCGATGTGACGTTGGAAGCCGTCTGGCGAACCCTGCCGCGCCGCCATCGCGAGCAACCACCGCAGTTCGCCGTGATCGCGTACGGCAAGCTGGGGGGGAAGGAGCTCGGCTATGCGTCCGATCTCGATCTGATCTTCCTCTACGATGACGAACACGAGGGAGCGGCAGAGGTGTACGCCACTTTTGGGCGCCGGCTGGTAATGTGGCTGACCACCGCCACGGGCGCGGGCACGCTCTTCGATATCGATTTGCGCTTGCGGCCCAACGGCGCGTCGGGGTTGATGGTGACTTCGCTGGAAGCGTTCCGGCAATACCAATTGCGAGAAGGCGACGCGGCCAATACGGCGTGGGTATGGGAACACCAGGCGCTGTCGCGCGCGCGCTTTAGCGCCGGCGATGCGCGACTGGGCGAAGCGTTCGATGCGATCCGCGCCCGGGTGATGGCGCTGCCGCGAGACAGCGCGGCGCTGGCCAAAGAGATCGTCGCCATGCGCGCGCGCGTGGCCGAAGGCCACCCCAACCGCACGCTCTTATTCGACCTGAAGCAGGACCGCGGCGGCATGGTCGATATCGAGTTCGCCGTGCAATATCTGATTTTGTTGCATGCGGGCACGCACCCGCAACTGATACGCAACACCGGCAATATCAATTTGCTGCACGAATTGGCGGCCTTGGGCCTGCTGAGCGAGCAGCACGCCGAACAAGCCGGGGCCGCGTACCGGACCTACCGCGGCTTGCAGCACAAATTGCGGCTTGACGGCATGGAGGTAGCCCGGGTCGAACCCGCGCGCGTGGCCGGCGAGCGCGCCGATGTGCTGGCGATGTGGGACAGTATTTTTCCCGAGGGCTGATCAGGCGCTCAGCATTTCCTTCGCATGCTTGCGCGTGGTCGCGGTAATTTCGAGGCCACCGAGCATGCGGGCCACTTCCTCGACCCGCAGCGGTTTGTCCAACGGCATCACGGTGGAAACCGTCACGCCGTCGGATTGGGTCGCCTTGGCAACGCGGAAATGACGCTCGCCGCGGGCCGCGACCTGCGGCAAGTGCGTGACGCACAATACTTGCCGCATGCTCCCCAGTTGCCGCAACAGTCGTCCGACCACTTCGGCCACTGCGCCGCCGATGCCGCTGTCGACCTCGTCGAAGATCAGGGTCGGTGTCGGGTTGGCGGTGCTGGCAATTACCGAGAGCGCCAAGCTGATGCGGGCCAGCTCGCCGCCGGACGCGGTTTTGGCCAACGGCCGCAACGGTACCCCGGGATGGCCCGCCACACGGAATTCGATTTGCTCGAGTCCATACGCGCCGCCTTCGGCCAACGCCACCAACGCCACTTCGAAGCTGCCGCCTTCCATGGACAGGTCCTGCATGCCCGTGGTGACGGCGTCGCCCAGCGCTTTCGCGGCGCCGGCGCGCGCTTTCGAGAGCGTCTGGGCGTGTTGCAAATAGCTTGCGTGCAATTGGGCGGCGCGAGCCTGCAGCGCGGCAATATCGGTCGCGGCGTCGAGGGCCGCAAGTTGGGCGCGCCGCGCCTCGAATTCGTCGGGCAAGGATTCGGGTCGCAGCCGAAACTTGCGAGCCGCGGCATGCAGTGCATCCAGACGCGTCTCGACAGTCGCGAGCCGCTGCGGATCGAGATCGAGCCGCTGGCTGTAATGGGATAGCGAATAAGCCGCTTCCTGCAACTGGATCTCGGCAGGTTCGAGCGACGCCAGCGTATCGTTGAGCCCGCTGTCGATTTCGGCCAATGCCTTCAGGCGCGACACCATGCTACTTAACTGACCGATCAACGCGTCTTCGGATTCGGACAGCGTGCCCAAGGCCGACTGGACGCCGTCGATCAGGCTGGCAGCATGCGACAAACGCCGGTGCTCGGCATTGATCTCTTCCCATTCGCCCGGTTGCGGCGCGAGCTTTTCGAGTTCGGAGAGTTGCCAGGCCAGCCGTTCGCGTTCGAGCTGCAATTCGCGTTCGCGGCCCTGCGCCGCTTCGGTCGCGGCCGTGGCCTCGCGCCATGCGCGCCAAGCCTGGGCAACCTGGGCTGTTTGTGCGCTCAAGCCTGCGTGCCCGTCGAACAGCGCGCGCTGGGCGTCCGGGCGCATCAGTAGCTGGTGGGCGTGCTGGCCATGTATGTCGACCAGCATTTCGCCGACTTCGCGCAGTTGCGCCAAGGTTGCCGGCGTGCCGTTGATAAAGGCGCGTGAACGTCCGTTCGCATCCAGCACGCGGCGCAGCATGACGCTGCCGGCTTCCTGGCCGCTGCCATCCAACGCCTGCTCGGCGAGCCACGTGTCGGCTATGGCGTGCGTGCTGAAGGACGCGGTGATGTCGGCACGCGCCTGGCCCGCCCGCACGACGCTGGCGTCGGCGCGTGCCCCGAGCGTCAGGGCCAGCGCGTCGATCAGGATCGACTTGCCGGCGCCGGTCTCACCGGAAAACACCGTGAAACCGGTGTCGAACTCGATATCCAGGGCGGCGACGATAACGAAGTCGCGAATCGATAGGTGTCGTAGCATCGTTTGTGGAGCAGGTTCGCGGCCGCCGTGGGAGGCGGGGGTGAGTAATCGGGTTGAATCGTCAGGTGGGATCGTCCTCGTGCGACGGGTGTTCGTGCCAATGCATCTTGTTGCGCAGCGTGGCGAAGTAACTATAGCCGACCGGGTGCAGGAATGGCACGGTATAGCGCGAACGTTGTACCTCGATCGTGTCGTTGAGCTGCAGGGCGGTGAACGATTGCATGTCGAAATTCACGTTGACATCGCGTCCGCTGACGATCTGGATGCTGCAATGGGAATCTTCGGGCAACACGATCGGGCGATTGGACAGCGCATGCGGCGCGATCGGCACAAGCACGAAGCCTTTCAACTGAGGATGCAGAATCGGCCCTTGCGAAGACAGGGCGTAGGCGGTGGAGCCGGTCGGGGTGGCCACGATCAGGCCGTCCGAGCGCTGGTTGTACATGAAGCGGCCGTCCACTTTCACGCGTAATTCGATCATCCCCGAGAAGCCACTGCGATTGACCACGACGTCGTTGAGCGCGACCGCCTCGTAGATCGACACGCCGTCGCGCACGATACGCGCTTCGAGCAGGCTGCGCTCTTCGCGCTCGAAGCTGCCTTCGAGCATCGGCGGCACCCGATTTTGCATTTCGCTGATGGGGATGTCGGTGATAAAACCGAGCCGGCCGTGATTGATACCGATCAGCGGGGTTTTGTAGGGCGCGAGCTGGCGGCCGATGCCCAGCATCGTGCCGTCGCCGCCAAGCACGACCGCCACATCGGCGCGTTCGCCGATTTCGCTCGGTGTCACCGCCGGATAGTCCGTCGAATTGATCATGACCGCGGTTTCGGCTTCGAATACCACGTCGAAGCCAAGCTTGACGATGCACGACGCCAGCGCCAAGAGCGGTTCACGCACCGCAGGCGTGTTGTAGCGCCCGACCAGGGCGACAGTCTTGAATTGAGTGCGCTTTTCCATGCGTTGCATTAGACCATAGCTGTGGCGATTAAAGAATCGGCATAACGACTAGGAGAGCGGTGTCATACTGGCGCGCGGCGGCGCTCCAAGCGCGTATTGCCACGAAGCGAGGCGAGATAGCAAGGGAAGCGTCCCGGTTTCTCGGTAGAATAGAGCTAACAAAAATACTGACTAAGCATGCTAGATCCTCGCGCCCAGACCCTGCTCAAGACCCTGATCGAACGGTATATCGCCGAAGGTCAGCCGGTCGGTTCGCGCACGCTTTCCAAATATTCCGGTCTCGAACTCAGCCCCGCGACGATACGCAACGTCATGTCGGATCTCGAAGACCTGGGCTTGGTCGTCAGCCCGCATACTTCTGCCGGCCGGATTCCGACGCCGCGCGGCTACCGCTTGTTCGTCGACACCATGCTGACGGTGCAGCCCCAATTCGACGACGAACAGGTTGCCCGCAATGTGGCTCGCCACTTGCAACCCGGTGAGCCGCAAAAAGTGGTGGCGGTTGCCGCCAGCGTGCTCTCCAGCCTGTCGCAGTTTGCCGGCGTGGTGCTGACGCCGCGTCGCAGTCACGTGTTCAAGCAGATCGAATTCATGCGCTTGTCGGAAAGTCGCATCCTGCTGATCATCGTCACGCCCGAGGGCGACGTGCAGAACCGCATCATGGCGACCCAGCGCGACTATTCGCCCGCGCAACTGGTCGAGGCCTCGAATTACATCAACGCCAATTTTGCGGGGCTGTCGTTCGACGAGGTTCGCAAGCGCCTGCTCGAAGAAATCAATGCCTTGCGCGGCGACATGACGCAATTGATGCAGGCGGCGGTGGTGGCCAGCACCGACGACTCCGATATTGGCGAGACAGTGTTGATTTCGGGCGAGCGCAATCTGCTTGAAATCGCCGACCTGTCGTCGAATATGAGCCGCTTGCGCAAGCTATTCGACGTATTCGACAGAAAGACCAGCTTGTTGCAACTGCTCGATGTGTCCAGCCACGCGCAGGGTGTGCAGATTTTCATCGGCGGCGAGTCTACCCTGGTGCCGCTCGAGGAGATGAGCGTGGTGACCGCACCTTACACCGTGGACGGCAAGATCGTCGGCACGCTAGGCGTGATCGGTCCGACGCGTATGGCTTACAACCGGGTCATTCCGATTGTCGATATTACGGCCCGGTTGCTCTCGCAAGCGCTTTCGCAGCACTGAAGCGCGGGTTTCGTGTGGGTTTCATGCGAGCTTGATAATTCAACCTGCGAGTTCATCTGCAACCCGATCCGCAACCCGATCCGCAACCCGCTCCGCAACCCGACCCGCGCTGCACCCCAGTCGAGTCGCGTCCCCTCGCTATAATGGCCTTTCAACTGGCTTGTGCGTATCCATGATCTGGACCCGGCGTTGCGCCGACCCGCGCGGCGCGTGCCAGCCAGCCTGATTTACACAGTGCCGTCCTCCGAGGGCTTATGCGTTTCGATCTTGAATTGCCGCACCAGCACACCGGCTCATCGCGAGTCGCTGTTCTTCTGCTGAATCTGGGTACGCCGGACGCGCCGACGCCCGCGGCGGTACGCCGCTATCTGGCCGAATTCCTGTCCGACCCCCGCGTGGTGGAGATCCCGTCGTTGGTCTGGCAGGTGATCCTGCGGTTATTCATTTTGCCGGTGCGCGGGCGCGCTTCGGCCAAGAAATACGAGGCGGTATGGCTCAAGGAAGGCTCGCCGCTGCGCGTTCATACCCAAGCGCAAGTGGAGCAACTGCGGCTATTGTTGCAAGCCAACGGTTACGACGTGGTAGTCGATTACGCCATGCGCTACGGCAATCCCGGCGTGCCGAGCGTATTGACGCAGCTCAAGCACGCGGGCGTCGGCCGGATCCTGCTGGTGCCGATGTATCCGCAATATTCTGCGTCGACCTCGGCGACCGCCTTCGATGCCGTGTTCAGCGCACTGGGCCGCATGCGCAACCAGCCGGAGCTGCGGATGATCAAGCAGTACCCTGACTATCCCGGTTATATCGATGCCATGGTCGAGCAGATCCATGCCTACTGGGCCGTCCACGGCAAACCCGATTTCGCCGCGGGGGACCGCATGTTATTGAGTTTTCACGGGATTCCCAAGCGCTCGCTCGATCTGGGCGACCCCTACCACGAACAATGCCAGCAAACGGGCGCGCTGTTGACGCATGCGTTGGGCCTCACGCCCACCGAATGCCGGGTCACGTTCCAGTCGCGTTTTGGTGCGCAGGAGTGGTTGCAGCCGTATACGGCGCCGACTTTGAAAGAGTTGGGCACAGCGGGCTTGCGACGGGTCGATGTATTTTGCCCGGGCTTCACCTCGGATTGCCTGGAAACGATAGAGGAAATCGGCATGGAAGGCCGCGACGAATTCATCGCGGCCGGTGGCCGCGAATATCACGCGATTCCTTGCCTGAACGCCTCGGCTGCCTGGATCAAGGGCTTGGGCGAATTGGTCGCACTTAATTTACAGGGCTGGCCGGTGCTCGCGCAGCAACCGGCCAGCGCCGCAGCCTGAATAGTCCGATATGCAATATACCGTCCAGAACGATATTCACGCTCGCTTGCGTTTCGACAAATGGTTATGGGCGGCGCGGTTTTTCAAAACGCGCTCGCTCGCAACCGATGCCGTGGACAAAGGGCGAGCGACCTTGAACGGCGCAGCGGTGAAACCGGCACGCGACGTGCGGGTCGGTGACCAAGTCCGCATCGAACTCGATGGTCTTGCGTGGGAAATCGAGGTGTTGGGTATTTGTGAAGTACGCGGGCCGGCCAGTATCGCGCAGACCTTGTATCAGGAAACGCCGCAGAGCATCGCGCAACGAGACGCGGAGTTGGCGCGCCGCAAGCTGTTCCGCGAGCCGGCCGCAACACTGCACGGGCGTCCGACGAAGCGCGACCGGCGCGAAATCGGACGGCTGAACCCCAAAATCAGCGGCAGGTCGCCGCGTGAGGACTGAGCCAATGACCTACTGTGGCGCGTGCAAAACCGTATTCCATTGTGCTATCGGTGACCGCCCCGGACATGCAAATCGTGGTGGTGCCAGCGATCAATACCAATCCGACCACGGCTATCGCGAAGGTCAATTTCATGGCAGATCCTTGACTGAGAAAACTTTGTTTGAGCGGTGCTGCCGCCCAAGTTGACGGTTAGCCCGTTAACAGCTCAATTTTAGTCGCTTGACTATATCGGCTCAATGTCAATCGTGGTTTCCTCTCAAAAAAGAGTGTTACCGTACATTGCAAGGGCCGAAAAAGCGTCTTTTGGACCATGTCGGCGACTTGAAATTGTGTCGCGTGCCCCCATAAACAAAGGGGCGGCCGCGAACCGACCACACCCGCGACCGCGCCCTCGCGAGTGTTGCGTCGCCGCAAATGGGCTCTACAGCCCGACGAACTTCTTGGACTCGATCACCGCTCGGGTCTGCCTTTTTGATCACAGTAATTTAGGAAACATGGAAATCATGGAAGACACGCAACCGACGCCGCAACAAGATTCCGAAGCGCAGGCTTCTGCAGCTCAGAACCCTGAAGTCATGGGCGAAGCTGCCAGCAGCGAGACCGAAGCTGCGCTGGCGGAAGCTCAAGCCAAGTTGGCAACGCTGCAGGAGGAGTTCCTGCGGGCCAAGGCCGAGACTGAAAATATTCGTCGTCGCGCTCAGGAAGACGTCACCAAAGCGCATAAATGCGCGCTCGAAA
>Ga0302314_10005538_pt1 | contig 23008 bp, 16 predicted proteins | sample III_Palsa_N2_3_FD_200533 | JGI IMG/M metagenome (GOLD analysis project Ga0302314, IMG submission 200533) | Peat permafrost microbial communities from Stordalen Mire near Abisko, Sweden - III_Palsa_N2_3 | ecosystem: Environmental > Terrestrial > Soil > Palsa > Peat permafrost | place: Sweden... | reverse complement strand
TCGCGGCCCGCGTCCTCTACGGCGCCCGGTATTCGCTGCTGGAGGCAGGCGCCTGCATCGGCATGGCCTGCACGGCGGGTACGCTGCTGGGGTTGGCGGCCGGCGCCAGGGGCGGCTGGTTCGACCAAGCGGTCATGTGGGCGATGGACATCCTCTTCGCCTTTCCGGGCATCGTGCTGGCGCTGCTGGCGCTCGCCCTGCTCGGGCCGGGCCTCGTCAACATGTTGCTGGCGATCACGCTGTTCTCGATCCCGGTCTATGCGCGACTGGCCCGCAATCTGGCGATGTCGTTGGGCGGGGCGCTCTACGTCGAGGCGGCCGTCGCCATCGGCGCCAGCCCGGCCAGGGTGATGTTCGCTCATATCCTGCCGAACGCGGCCGGGCCGATCATCGTGCAGTGCGCCGCCTCGGCCGGCTCGGTGATCCTGACCGCCGCCAGCCTGTCGTTTCTGGGGCTGGGCGTAGCGCCGCCGGCGCCGGAATGGGGCGCGATGATGAGCGACGGACGCAACTACATCGGCGCCTACCTGGCGCCGACGCTGTTTCCAGGGCTCGCGATGACCCTCGCCGTGCTCGGCTTCAACCTGCTCGGCGAAGGGCTGCGGCAGTTGCTCGATCCGTTCGGACCAATCAGAACGCGCTCTTGATCACGCCGCCGTCGACTCGCAACGCCGCGCCGGTGGTCGCCGAGGCGAGCGGGCTGGCGATGTAGGCGACCAGGGACGCGACCTCGTCCGGCGAGGCGAACCGCTTGATCAGCGAGGTCGGCCGCACCTTCTCGAAGAACTCGGTCTGGAAGGCCTCGAACGACTTGCCCTCGTTCTTCGCCAGCGCCTCGACGAAGTCACTGACGCCGCGCGATTTCGTCGGCCCCGGCAAGATGCTGTTGACGGTGATGCCGGTCCCCGCGACCGCCTCGGCGAGGCCGCGGGAGACGGCGAGCTGGGCCGTCTTGGTCATGCCGTAGTGGATCATCTCGGCCGGGATCTGCACCGCGCTCTCGCTGGAGATGAAGATGATCCGGCCCCAGTCGGCCTCCTTCATCCGCGGCAGATAGAGCCGGGCGAGGCGCGCGCCGCTGAGCACATTGGCCTCGAAGAACCGCACCCAGTCGGCGTCGGTGATCGCCTCGAACGGCTTGGGCTCGAAGATCCCGAGGTTGTTGACCAGTATCTCCACCTGCGGATGCCGCGCGAACAGCTCGTCCGCCGCGGCGGCCGTGGTGAGGTCGCCGGCGAAGCCCTCGACCGCCGCGCCGGTGTCGGAGCGCAGTGCGGCGACCGCTTCGTCGACGGCCGTCTGGGTGCGGCCGTTGACGATCACGCGCGCCCCTTCGCCGGCGAGCGCCCCCGCGATGGCGAAGCCGATCCCGGCGGTGCTGCCGCTCACCAGAGCGAGCTTGTCCTTGAGTTTCAGGTCCATCTCGGGTCTCAGGCCGCCGCGCGGGCCTGGGCGTCCAGCGCGTCGAAGTCCGCTTGCGAGAGTTCGATCGCGGCGGCGCGGACGTTGTCCTCGAGGTGGGCCACCTTGCCGGTGCCGGGGATCGGCAGCATCACCGGGCTGCGCTTCAGCACCCACGCGAGCGCGATCTGACTCGGCGTCGCGCCGGTCTTGTGAACGATGGCGTCGAGCGCCGTACCGGGCTTGGCGAGGTCGCCGGCGGCGAGCGGGAACCAGGGGATGAAGCCGATCCCATGCGTCTCGCAGTAGTCCAGCACGGCCTCGCTGGAGCGGTCGATGAGGTTGTAGCGGTTCTGCACGCTCACCACCGGGAACGCCTTCCGCGCCGCCTCGATCTCCTCGACGGTGACGTTGCTGAGGCCGGCGTGGCGGATCAGGCCCTCCTTCAGCATATCGGCGATGACGCCGAACTGTTCCTCGCGCGGCGTCTTCGGATCGATCCGGTGCAGCTGCCAGAGGTCGATCCGCTCGACCTTCAGCCGGCGCAGGCTCATCAGCACGCACTGGCGCAGGTACTCGGGCCGTCCCACCGGCCGCCAGATCCCCGGTCCGTGTCGGGTCAGGCCGCCCTTGGTGGCGACCACCTGGCCCTCGTAGGGCGCCAGCGCCTCGGCGATCAGGTCCTCGCTGGTGAACGGCCCGTAGCTGTCGGCGGTGTCGATGAAGTCGACCTCGAGCTCGGGCAGGCGCTTCAGAGTCCGCAACGCCCCCGCACGGTCTTCCGGCTCGCCCCAGATGCCCGCGCCAGTAACCCGCATGGCGCCGAAGCCGAGCCGATTGACGGCGATGTCGCCGCCGATGTGGAATTGACCGGACGCGGCCGCGGTGATGGTGGAGGACATGCGAAGACTCCCGTTTCCCAGGCTCCCCAGATGGGCGTCGCGAAGCGAGAATGCCACCGCCGGAAACGATTTGAGCGGCGCGGCATTCCAGTCCCACGCCGCGCTGGCCGCAAGGAGATCGCCATGAGCCGTACCGTCGCCGAAGTCATCGTCGAGACGCTCGAGAAAGCCGGCGCCAAGCGCTGCTACGGGGTGCCGGGCGACACGCTCAACTACGTCACCGACGCGATCCGGCGCAGCGGCATCCGCTGGGTGCACGTGCGCCACGAGGAGGCCGGCGCCATGGCCGCCGGCGCCGACGCCCTGCTCACCGGCGAGCTGGCGCTCTGCGCCGGCTCCTGCGGGCCGGGCAGCCTGCACTTCATCAACGGCCTCTACGAGAGCCACCGCAACCGCGCGCCGATCTTGCTGATCGCCAGCCAGATCATCCGCGACGAGCAGGGTTTCGACTTTCCGCAGGAGGTGGATTTCAAGTCGGTCTATGCCGCCGGCACCGTCTTCTGCGAGGAGATCCGCACCCCCGCCCAGGCGCGGCGGATGACCGCCATGGCGGCGCAGGCGGCGCTCTCCAGGCGCGGCGCGGCGGTGCTGATCGTGCCGGTGGACGTCTCCAGCGCCCACGCGCCGGACGAGCCCCACTTCGCCGTCCACCGCGCGGCGCCCGTCGTGCGGCCCAGCGACGCCGAGCTCGACCGGATCGCCGCGGCGCTGAACGACGGCGGCAAGGTGGCGATCTACGGCGGCTCGGGCTGCGAGCACGCCCACGACCAGGTGATCGCGCTGGCCGAGCGACTGAAGGCGCCAGTGGCGCGCACCTCCCGCGCCAAGGATTTCCTGGAGCCCGACAATCCGTTCGACGTCGGCATGACCGGCGTCTTCGGGACCGACGGCGGCTACCACGCCCTGATGGGCTGCGACACGCTGCTGCTCCTGGGCTGCGACTTCGCCTGGCGGCAGTTTTATCCGAGCAAGGCGACGATCATCCAGGTCGACATCGACGGCGCCCACCTCGGCCGCCGCCATCCGGTGGACATCGGCGTGGTCGGCGACGTCGCGCCGACGCTGGAGGCGCTGCTGCCCCGGATCAAGCCGCGCGACGACGGCGGTTTCCTGGAGACGTCGCTGTCCCATGCCCGCAAGGCGCTGGGCGCCCTGGAGAAGCGCGCCGTCGTGGGCAAGAGCGGGGTGATCCATCCGCAATATCTGACCGAGCTGATCTCCCAGCACGCCGCGCCCGACGCCGTCTACACCGCCGACGGCGGCTCGCCGATGGTCTGGTGCCTGCGCCACATCGCGGCCACCGGCCGCAACCGCACCATCGTCAGCCTCAGCCACGGCACCATGGCCAACGCCATGCCGCAGGCGCTGGGCGCCAAGGCGGCCTATCCGGACCGGCAGGTGATCTCGCTCTCCGGCGACGGCGGCCTTTCGATGCTGCTGGGCGACCTGCTGACGGCGGTGCAGGAGAAGCTGCCGATCAAGATCGCGGTGTTCGACAACGGCTCGCTGGGCTTCGTGGAGCTGGAGCAGAAGGTCGAGGGTCTGCTCGACGCCTATACCAACCTCACCAACCCCGACTTCGCCCGCCTCGCCGAGGCGATCGGCTTCTGGAGCCGCCGGGTCGAGAAGCCGGAGGATCTGGAAGCCGCCGTGCTTGAATGGCTGGCGGCGCCCGGCCCGGCGCTGCTCGACGTGCTCACCGACCGCTACGAACTGGTGATGCCGCCGACCGTGGCGGCCGGACAGGTATTCGGCATGGCGCTCTATTCGGCCAAGGGCGTGCTCGCCGGGCGGGGCGAGGAGGTCGCCGACCTGATCAAGGGGGCGGTGGAGACCTGACCGAGTCAGCGGGCGCTTAAGCGGCGGGGCGCAACCCCTCACCTTCCCAACCGCTTCGCGGTCGGGCCCCTTCCTCTCCCGAAGGGAGAGGAAGGGGCCCGCGCCGCAGGCGTGGGAAGGTGAGGGGTTTCGGACCTCGCCGACGGTCCACGGAAACTGCCTCACCCCAGGTGGATGTCCTTCTGCCGGGTCTCGTCCGCGCCGTCGCCCGCCTTCAGCCGCCAGAACACGACGGTGGAGAGGATGGTGAAGGCGCCCAGCACGAGGAACGCCTCGTGCAGCCCGTGCGTCATGGCGGCCGAATTGTCGCGCAGCCGGTCGGGGATGAAGAATATCGTTGTCAGGCCCGCCGCGGCGACGCCGAAGCTGATCGAGAGCTGCTGGAAAGTGCTGGCCATCGAGGAGGCGTTGCTGGCGCTGGCTTCCGGCACGTCGGCGTAAACCAGGGTGTTCATGCTGGTGTACTGGGTCGAGGTCAGGGCGCCGTAGACGAAGGCCTGCAGCACGATCAGCCAGATCGGCGTGCCGGGCCGGATGGTGGCGAACAGCATCAAGAGCACGCCCAGGATCACCGTGTTGGAGACCAGCACGCCGCGGTAGCCGAACCGGTCGAGCAGCTTCGGCATCAGGAACTTGGTGCTCATCGCCGCGGCGGCCTGCGGCATGATCAAGAGGCCGGACTGCACCGGCGTCAGGCCCAGCCCGACCTGATAGAGCAGCGGCAGCAGGAACGGCACGCCGCCGATGCCGAGCCGGGTGAAGAAGCTGCCGCTCACCGCCGCGGCGAAGGTGCGGATGCGGAAGAGGCCGAGCTGCAGCAGCGGAAACGCCGTCCGCATCGCGTGGACGCCGTAGCCGAAAATCAGCGCCACCGAGAGCGCGAGCAGGCCCAGCACCTCGCCGGCGCCGAGCGCGTGCTCGCCGAATATCTCCAGCACATAGGAAAGGAGCGCGATGCCGCTGCCGAACAGGATCAGGCCGACGATGTCGAGCGGCCTGGTCGTGGCGGCGCGGTAGTCCGGCAGGTGCAGATAGACCAGGATCAGGCCGACGATCCCGATCGGGATGTTGAGGAAGAAGATCAGCCGCCAGTGCAGGTAGCCGACGATCAGGCCGCCGGCGAGCGGGCCCAGCATCGGGCCGACCAGGCCCGGGATGGCGACGAAGCTCATCGCCCGCACCAGCTCCGACTTGGGGAAGGTGCGCACCAGCGTCAGGCGGCCGACCGGCACCATCATCGCGCCGCCGCAGCCCTGCAGGATGCGGCAGGCGATCAGCAGGTGGATGTCGCTCATCAGGCCGCAGAGCAGCGATCCGAGGGTGAAAATCCCGATCGCCGAGGCGAACACGCGCCGGGTGCCGAAGCGGTCGGCCATCCAGCCGCTGATCGGGATGAAGACGGCGAGGCTCAGGGTATAGCTCGCCAGCACCGCCTTCATGCTGAGCAGGGAGACACCGAGCGCCTTGGAGACCACCGGCACGGCGGTGTTGAGGATGGTGGTGTCGAGCGACTCCATGAAGAAGGCGACGGCGACCAGCCACGGCAGCAGCCGCTTGACCGAGACCGGCGGCGCGGTGGCGACGGTGTTGGCCGCTGGACCCTCAGGCGCCGTCACGCCGCCGCTTTCGGGCTGGCGGCCGGCGTCAGCGGCGCCGGGCTCAGAATGAGGACCAGGGCGCCCAGCACCGCGGCCAGCACCGAGCCGATCAGCACTCCGATCTTGGCCACCGAGGCGTAGTCGCAGTGCGGAAACGCCTGGTCGGCCATCAGCAGCGCCACCGGGTCGCTGACGCCGCAGAGGATGGCGGCGCCGACGAAGGCGCGCAGCGAGGTGTCCTCGGGCATGACGGAAATCCGGGTCTTTATCGCCGCGAACGCCGCCAGCGTCACCCCGATCGGCTTGCCCAGCACGAGGCCCAGGACGGCGCCGGTCAGCACATGGCGGTCGCCAGGCGAGGTCAGGTCGAGATTCAGCGCCACGCCGGTGGCGGTGAAGGCGAACAGCGGCAGCACCACATAGGCCGCCCAGGGATCCGCGGCGCGCTCGACCCGGTCGGCCGGCGACAGCAGACGCGCGCTGGCGGCGGAGAGGTTGCGGCTCGCCCACTCCCAGATCGGCGCCTGCTGGATCGGCGGCGCCGTGTCGCCCTTGGCGCGTGCGTCGCTCTGGGCGTGCTCGAGCGCGGCCAGCGCGGTGGCGGCCTGGGCCAGCAGCGGCGCGGCGGCCGGCGCGGGCCGCGTCGGCAGGAAGGCGGCGAGGAGCACGCCGGCCAGGGCCGCATCGACGCCGGCGGCGTGCAGCGTCAGCCAGAGCGCCACCGTCGCGACGAGATAGGGCCAGCCCGCGTAAACGCGCGAGCGGTTGAGGGCGATCATGATCAGCACGGCGCCGGCGCTGGCGGCCAGCCAACCGGGGTGGAAGCCCTGCGGATAGAAGATCGCCAGGATCAGCACCGAGATGATGTCGTCGACCACCGCCAGGGCGGCGACGAACACCTTCAGTCCCACCGGCGCATGCCGGCCCAGCACCGCCAGGATGCCGAGGGCGAAGGCGATGCCGGTCGAGGTGGGCGCCGACCAGCCCGCCGCCGTGGGGCCCTGGTTGAGGGCCAGATAGATCGCCGCCGGCGCCAGGGTGCCGCCGATCGCGCACAGGACCGGCAGGGCGATGGCGCGCCGGTCGGTGAAGGCGCCGGAGGTCATCTCGCGGCGGATCTCGAGGCCGACCAGCAGGAAGAAGATCGTCAGCAGGCCTTCGGAAATCCAGTCGGCGAAGCTCAGCATCAGCACGCCGCCATCGCCGCCGACGCCGAACCGCGCCCCGACGAGCGCCCGGTAGGTCGGCGCGAGCGGGGTGTTCGCACAGACCAGCGCCAGCGCCGCCGCGAGCAGCAGCACCAGGCCGGCCGACGCCGGCAGGTTGGCGAAGGCCCGCGCCGTGCGCTGCACCCGCGATGCGACCGGTCGCTCCAGCGCTTCCAGCAGCGAATAGAAATCCCAGGCGCCATCATAGCGTTGGCCGTCGACGAAGATCGTCGGGGTGCCGGTGACGCCGTTGACGCGGCCGTCGGCGAGGTCCGCCTCGATCGGCTTGCGCAGCTCCGGGTCGGCTAGGTCGCGGGCGAAGCGGTCCATGTCGAGCCCGATCTCGCGGGCGGCCTCGACGACGTGATCGTGGGTCAGCGGCGGTTCGCGCCCATAGAGCGCGTCGTGCATCTCCCAGAACTTGCCCTGGCGGGCCGCCGCCTCGGCGGCTTCGGAGGCGAAGTCGGCGCCGGGGTGGGCATGCTCGTTGGGGAAGTGCCGGAAAACGTAGGCCATCCGATCGCCCATGGCGTGGCGGAGGCGCTCGATCACGGCGCGCAGGCGCCGGCAGTAGGGGCAGAGATAGTCGCCGTAGATCAGCAGCACCGCAGGATCGTCGCCGCCGCCGCGCACATGGTCGCGGCCGGGGTCGACGGGCCGCCGCAGCCTCAGACTCACTCCCGTCGCGCTCACCCGCGGCCCCTTGCCAGATCGGACGCGGACATTGGGCCGCCCGAAGTCCTATTCAAGCGCGCCGCCGTCCCCGGTCGCAAGGGCGCCAGCGCGACGGGGGACGGATTCGATTGACGCCATGCGCTCCAGGCGCGCCTACTGATCACGGGGAGCGCGCCATGATCCTTGGCCTTTCGGTTGCGGCCTTCACCGCCACGCACGTGTTCATCAGCCTGGCCGGCATGGCGACCGGGCTGGTGGTGATGGCCGGACTGCTGGCGGGGCGCAAGCCGCCGGGTTGGACGGAGGCTTTCCTCCTGACCACGGCGGCCACCAGCATCACCGGCTTCTTCTTCCCCTCCCGCGGCTTCGATCCCGCCCATGTGGTTGGCGTAATCTCGCTGATCGCCCTCGGCGTGACGACGCTCGCCCTCTATGCCGGCAAGCTGTCCGGCCCCTGGCGCCCGGCTTTCGTCATCGGCGCGACACTTGCGCTCTACCTCAACGTCTTCGTCGGCATCGTGCAGGCGTTCCAGAAACTTCCGCCGCTGAAGCAGCTGGCGCCCACCCAAACCGAACCGCCTTTCGTCGTCACCCAGGTCGTGACGCTGGTCGTCTTCGCGGCTCTGGGCGTCTTTGCCGTAAGACGGTTCGGCGCCAGCCGCGCCGCCTGAACGGCCTCCACGTTTTCTAACGGTCGGCCCCGAAATTGTGGGGCGCCTCGACTATTCCGCTCGCCGCGCGCATCGCCATCTCTCGCCAACGCCGATCGACGGCGCAGGAGACAATCCATGGCCAAGCTCGACGGCAAGATCGCCCTCATTTCCGGGGGCACCAGCGGCATCGGCGCGGAGACGGCGAGGCTGTTCCGGTCAGAGGGAGCGACGGTGGTCGTGACCGGGTCCAGCCAGGCGTCGGTGGAGGCCGCCAAGGCCGCGCTGCCGGGTGTCGAGGCGCTGGTGTCCAACGCCGCCGACATCGGCGCGACCAAGGCGCTGGTCGATCAGGTGAAGGCGAAGCACGGCCGCATCGACGTGCTCTTCGTCAACGCCGGCATCGCCAAGTTCGCCCCGATCGAGGCGGTGGACGAGGCCTTCTACGACAGCCAGTTCGACATCAACGTGAAGGGCGCGTTCTTCCTGATCCAGCACGCGATCCCGGCGATCCCGGACGGCGGCGCGATCATCCTCACCGCCTCGGTGGCCGGCGCGGGCGGCGGTCTTGGCGGCGGCACGATCTACGGCGCGACCAAGGCGGCGCTGCGTTCGCTCGGCCGCACGGTCGCCAAGGAGCTGCTGCCGCGCGGCATCCGGGTGAACACCATCAGTCCCGGGCCGATCGTGACCCCGATCCTCGACAAGAACGGCTTCACGGCGGCGCAGAAGGACGCCTTCATCGCCGGCGCCAAGACGCGGATCCCGCTCGGGCGCACCGGCACGGAAGCCGAAGTGGCGGCCGCGGCGCTCTACCTCGCCGCCGACGCCACCTACACCACCGGCGCCGAACTCTTCGTCGACGGCGGCCTCATCGACCTCTGATCAGCCCCAGGTTTCGGTGGCGCCTCTGCGGCGGGCCGCGAGCGGTCCGGGGGCCGGGGCGGCGACCGGCGCCGCAGCCGCCTGGACCGGGTTCCTGATCGTCAGCGTCGGCTTGCCGTAGAGCCAGCCCTGGCCCAGCGCCACGCCGAGACGCCGCGCGACCGCCGCGACCTCCTCGGTCTCGATCATCTCGGCGATCGTCCCGATGCCGAGTTCGCGGCAGAGCGCGACGACGTGCTTGATCACCGCGCTGTCGCGCGGCTGGCGGTCCAGCGACTTGATGTAGCGGCCGTCGAACTTGATGAAATCGACCTCGAGCCGGCTCAGGTATTCGAGCGTCGCCGCGCCGGCGCCGAAGTCGTCGAGGCAGACGGGATGGCCGAGCTCCCGCAGCGACGCCACCACCCGGCCGGCGCCGCCAAGATCCGTCAGCTTGTGGGTCTCGGTGATCTCGAACAGCAGCCTGGGGCGCAGCTTGGGCGCGGTCGCCGTCAGCGCGACGAGGGAGCCGACGAATTGCGGGTTCATCAGCGAGACCGCGCTGACGTTGGCGGCGATCTTCACCCGCGGGTCGGCGTCGGTCAGCACCCCGACGACGGTCTTCGCCACGGCGAAGTCGAGCTCCATGATCATGCCCAGCTCTTCGGCGAGCTGGATCGCCGCCGCCGGACTGTCCGTGCCCTCGAAACGGGTCAGCGCCTCGTGGTGGTGTACGCCGCGGTCGCCGAGAGCGACCACTGGCTGGTAGACCAGATGGAAGGAGCCGCTGGTGAGCGCCGCGCGGAACTTGGCCGATTCCTCGGCCGTGCGGGTCAGCATCGACTCGAAGCCGTCGGCGGCCTTGTCGGCGCCCTCGGCGATGTAGCGGTCGAGGGCGTAGCGCACGGCGCGCAGCCCCTGCTCGGGCGCATCGCCTCCCACCACCAGCTCGGCGGTGATCGGCGTGACGCCCCCGCCGCAGATCTGCAGGATCCGCCGCGTCAGCCGTTCCTCGGAGGCGGACGACGATCGGACCAGGGCGAATCGCTCGCTGGCGATCTCCGAGGCGCCAAGGCCGGAATGTGATTCGAGCCGCAGCGCCGCGGCGATCTTGCGGCGCGCCTCCTCGGCCTGGGGAACGTCCAGCGCCGACATCGCATTGGTCAGGCCGCCGAGCTGCACCAGGGCCAGGCGGGCGGACGAGCCCGACGCGGCGGCTTCGGCGATGGCGGCGGCCGTCGCCGCCTCGAACGCTTCGCGATCGAGCAGGCCGCCGAGGCGCGTCACCACGGCCGTCGGCGCGGCGGCGCCCAGGCTGAGCGCGCAGGAAAGACTGCCGCCGTTCTGAGGCAGCCGAAACACCGAGAGGCTGGCGTGGCGATCGAGCTTGCTGCCCGCCCGGGGCGCCAGGGCCACCCGCATCGGACCCTGGCGCTCGCCGGGACGCAGGTTCTCCAGCATCGCCGCGAGCAGGTCGGTCTCGTCGGAACCCATCAGGTCGGCCCAGTGCTGGCCGTGCATTTCCGCCGCCGAGGTCCCGGCCAGCTGCTCGGCCGCGCCGAGAGCCAGGGTGATCAGGCCCCAGCGATCGACCTCGAACACCAGGTCGGCGGCGCAGAACGCCAGCCCCAGAAACTGAAGCTTCTGGTTGGGCGGCCGGGCCGCCTGGTCCATCTCCACTACCGCCGCTCGCATGGCCGTCATCGTCTCAAGGATCGCCTTCGACGGCGCGGGACAAGCGCGCCTGTTGGAACGCACTTAAGAGAACTCGCCCGTGGCGCAACCAGCCCGGCGAACGGTGATCCGCACCCGGACCATGCACCGACGAATCTTAACGCCGGTTTAGCTTAACAAGGGGCTCCGAGGGGCGCGCCGCGCCGGCCGCAAGCCTCAGCCGTCGATGATCTCGCGCACGCGGCTTGAAAGGCCGCTCATGGCGAAGGGCTTGGTGATCACCCGCATCCCTGGATCCAGGTGGCCGTTGCCGATGACGGCGTTCTCGGCATAGCCGGTGATGAACAGCACACGCAGATCCGGCCGGGTGGCGCGCCCCGCGTCGGCCACCTGGCGGCCATTCATGCCGCCGGGCAGGCCCACATCGGTGATCAGCAGGTCGATCCGCGCGTCGGATTGCAGGATCTTCAGGCCAGCGGGCCCGTCCGCCGCCTCCAGCACCCGATAGCCGGCTTCCTGGAGGACTTCGTTTATCAGCATCCGCAGCGAGTCTTCGTCATCGACCACCAGCACCGTCTCGCCATGGCCGGTATCCTGGATCGCCTCTTCGCCGGGCTGGCTCGCCTCGAGTTCGCCGAGGAAGCGCGGCAGATAGAGGCACAGGGTCGTACCCTTGCCGATCTCGGAATAGACCCGCACCTGGCCGCCGGACTGGCGGACGAAACCGTGCACCATCGAGAGCCCCAGCCCGGTGCCGTGTCCGAGCGGCTTGGTGGTGTAGAAGGGATCGAAGGCCCGCTGGATCACCTCCGGCGGCATGCCGGCGCCGGTGTCGGTGACGCACAGCGACACATATTGGCCCGGCTCGAGCTCCCGCTGCCTGGCCCCGCGCTGATCTAGCCATTTGTTCGCCGTCTCGACCGTGATCCGCCCGCCGTCGGGCATGGCGTCGCGAGCGTTGAGCACCAGATTGAGCAGGGCGTTCTCGAGTTGCGAGCGATCGATCCGGGTCGGCCACAGGCCGCCTGCCCCGACGATCTCCACCTCGATGGCCGGGCCGACGGTGCGCCGGACGAGCTCCTCCATGCCGCCGATCAGCCGGTTCAGGTCCGTGGGCTTCGGGGCCAGCGTCTGGCGGCGCGAGAAGGCCAGCAACCGCTGGGTCAGCGCCGCCGCGCGGCGGGTCGCGGCCTGCGCGACGCCGATATAGCGTTCGACGCCGCCCAACCGACCCTCGGAGAGCCGCTGCTCCAGCAATTCCAGGCTCCCGGCGATTCCGGCCAACAGGTTGTTGAAATCATGCGCCAGGCCGCCGGTGAGCTGGCCGACCGCCTCCATCTTCTGGGATTGCCTGAGCGCCTCCTGCGCCTCCGCCAGTTCCTCCTCGGCCACCTTTTCCTCGGTGATGTCGCGGCCGGTGCAATAGACCATCCCGTCTTCCGGAATGCCGACCCAGGAGATCCAGCGATAGCCGCCGTCCTTGCAACGGTAGCGGTTGGGAAAGCGGATCGCCGGCTGACCGATCTGGGTCAGCGCAAATCCGCCGCGGGTGCGTTCCACGTCGTCGGGATGAAGCAGTTCCCAGATCGACATCCGGGCGAGTTCCGCCTCCGACCAGCCAAGCATGGCCTTCCAGGCCGGATTCGAGGTCTCGAAATAGCCTTCCGGGTTGAGCGCGCCCATCAGGTCCGGACTCAGCTCCCAGGTGCGGCCGCGCGCCTGGGTGCGCTCGACCACCTTGCGCTCCAGGTCGGCGTTGAGTTGGCGCAGTTCGGCCTGCGCGCGCTGGGCTTCGGTGACGTCGAAGCCTTCGCAGAAGATGCCGGTGACCGCGCCGGCGGGATCGGTGATGGGCGCGTAGATGAAGGTCAGGTAGCGCACCTCCTCCGGTGCGCGCGGGTCGCGGCGATAGCGCACCTCGGCGCCGCTCGCGTGATAGGCCTCGCCGCTCGCGTAGACGCCGTCGAGCCGCTCGAAGAAGCCCTGGCCCGCGAGGCTGGGGAAGGCTTCACGGATCGCCTTGCCGGTCCAGTCGTCGCTGCCGAACACCTTGCGATGCGCGTCGTTGACGAACTCGACCGTGTGCTCGGGGCCGTTCATCACGATGATGAATCCCGGCGCCTGCTCGAACTGACGCTGCTGACGCACGTTCGCATCCGCCTGCCGCCGCTCGGCCAGCACGCGCGCGGTCGTTTCCACGACGATGGCGATGACCCCGCCAGGCGCGCCGGTCTCGTCGACCACGGGCGAGTAGTCGAGGTTCATCCAGACCTGCTCGGGCTTGCCCGAACGGTGGAGCGTCAGCTCCTGGTCCTTGTAGGCCAGGGTGCCGCCGGCCAGTCCGACCTTCATGACGTTGTCGTTGAAGTCGGCGACTTCGGGCCAACCCTCACGCACCCGGCTGCCGAGCAATCGCGGGTGGCGACCGCCGGCGAAGACGGAATAGGCGTCGTTGTAGATCATCACGCCGTCCTCGCCCCACAGCATGACGATCGGGACCGGCGAGCGGATCAAGAGGCCGGTCGCCGTCCGCAGGCTCTGGGGCCAATCCGCGATCGACCCCAGCGGGGTCGACGACCAGTCGAAACGCCGGATCAGCTTCGCCATGTCGCCGGGCGCATCGAGGAAATCGACCGGCTTCGAGGCTGGCGCAGCGATGTCGTTCAACCGGCGGGCTCCCTAGAGTGTCAGCTCGCATCAAGCTCTGCGACGCCGGCGTGGCGCGGAAGAAAATAAACCGTCGCGGCCAGCGAAGAAAGCTGAGCCATAAACTCTTGAAAAAAGCAGCCCCAATCAGGTCCTGGCGCGGCGAATGCTGGCCGCGAAGCGCCGAATCCGACGCGCCAGCTCGCGCCTAGACGGCCGGCTTCGGCTGCGATGCGGTCGGCGACGAAGCGGCGTGGCCGCCGCCGGGCAGCAGCACCCGCCCGATCGCGGTGGGATCGTCGCGCAGCCGGACGAACAGCCGGCCGTCCTCGGGATGCGGCGTGGTGATCGCGGCGCCGGGGAAGCCTTCCGGCACCTTCACCGCATGATCGAACGCCGCGTCGCTGGAGACCGAGTCGATCAGGAACAGGTCGGAGCCGGTGAGCTGGCACGGGCCCCTGACGCCTTCGCGGCACTTCAGATCGCGCAAGGTCGGCAGGCGGACGAGGGTGACCAGTGGCTGCCAGTCGCCGGTGACGCCGCCCTGCACGATGCGGAAGCGCAAGGCGCCGAAGGCCGAGGCGCCGAAAGCCTTGGCGGGCGTCAGGGTGGCGAGGGCGACGTGCTCGTCCTCGCGGGTCAGGCCGCTGGTCCCGGTCAGGGTGGTCGAGGCCGAGCCGTCGGCGGTCGCCACCTCGATGGCGTCGGGATCGGCGAGGTTGGCGGGCGACTCGGCGCGCACCGAGAAGGTCAGCCGGGCGCCGGCCGGCATCTCGTCCAGGTCTCCCAGCTCGATCGCGAGCGGCGAGGTCGCCGGGACGGCGTCGATGCTCTTGCCGATCAGCGCGACGCGGGGGCGGGCGGCGTCGACGGACGTCTTCAGGCGCACGGTGCGGCCGTCCTTGAGCACCACCTTGGCCGTCGCGGTCTGGCCGACGCGCAGCGCGGCGAGCGCCGGCGTGTCTTCGGCGACCAGGGTAAGCTCGTCGCCGCCCGCGGATGTGGTGAGCGCGCCGGGGCGGAAGCCGACGCCGTCGACATTGAGCGCGGCCACCTCGTCGAGCCGGCTGCCCTTCAGCACTCCGAAAGCGTCGCCGGCATGCAAGGTGAAGCTGTCGAGCCGGCCCGCCTGGGCGAACGCCTGCAGCGGCGCCTCGTCCGGCTGCTTCATGCCGTATTGCTTGATCAGCAGGGTCATGGCGCCCGGATCCACATTCGTCAGCGGCAGGGTGACGGTGAGTTCGTCCGGCCCGGTGGCCTTCCAGGCGACGGTCTGGCTGCCGCCCGACGGCCCGCGCAGGGTCACGCCGTCGACGCAGGCCGAGTCGCGCCCCTTCAGCCGCACCGTGTCGTCGCGGCCGACGACGGCGGCCCCCTGGTCATCCTCGGTCAACCGCCACGCCGCGCCCTGGACGTTCTCGAGATGGAAGGCCGGCCCGGTGAACGGCTCGAAGCCCCAATAGCCGGAGAGCGCGCCGTCGACGCTGTCGCCGAAGCTGGCGGGATCGACGCCGGAGGTGTCGGCGACGAAGCCGCCGCGCTCCGCGTCGGCGCGCACCGGCAGGTCGAGGCCGCGGCCGTCCTTGGTCTTCACCCGCAGCACCATGTCGTGGGCGTAGCGGGTGGAATAGGCGAGCGGCGCGCCCTCGACGGGCAGCACCAGATCGGTGCGCTCGGCGCAGTAGGTCGCGCTGGGATCGACGGGCTCGAGCGGCGGCTCTTGCGGCGGCTCGACGGCGGGCAACGCGGTCATCAGCACCGAGAGCGGGGTGTGGAACGACGGCGCCGCGTTGAGCACCAGGTCCAGCCGGTCGTCCTCGGCCGTCGCCAGCGCCGGGATGTACTGGTAGCTGGCGACGCCCAGCGAATCGACGATCTTGGCGATGTCCATCACCGCCGCGACGTAGGGGCTGGCGTAGCCGAAATTGGCCTGCGGCGTCGCGGCGATCTGCATGGCGAGGTCCGCCGTCGGCCCGTTCGTCAGCGCCTCGACGATCGAGGTGCTGTGGCCGTCATCCAGCACCAGCGCCTCCGAGCCCTGCGACAGGCAGGCCGCCTGCAGCTCCGGCATGCGCTGGAAGCAGTCGGTGTTGAGCTTGATCGTCAGGCTGCGCGCCAACAGCGGCGAGACCGTCTGCAGCCGGTCTGGATCGCCCGGATCGCGCTTGCGGATGGCTGTCAGGAAGGCGTCCAGGCGCGAGCGGTCGAGCGAGGCCTGGTTGAGGTCCTGGGAGGCGCGCACGAAGGCGCCGGGCTTTCCGCGCACCGCGCCAACCAGGGTCTTGAAGTCGCCGCCGGTCTGCGGCGCCAGGAAGACGACGACCTGCTGGGCCCCGTCCGGCACCGTGATCTTCAGCCCGGCGGCGCCTTTCGGATTCCAGGTCTCGTCCTTGTAGAACCAGGAACCAGGCGGCGGATTGGTCGCGCCGCGCAGGAAGGCGGCGACCAGCAAATAGTGGGCGGACTGGCCGGGCGGCAGGTCGGCGCGGATCGCCACCGTGTCGCCGACCGTCAGGTTCGGGACCTCCGAGATCGGCAGGGTGACGCCGGCGTGGGTCACGCTGACACGCAGCGTCGGCCCGGCGAGGTCGAACGGCGCGGTCTCGGCGCTGGCCGCCAGGGGCGCCAGCAGCCAGACCAGCAGGCAAAGCAGAAGCGTACGCAGGGCCATCGCCAACGATCGAAGATCGGAACGTGGCGGCCGGATTACAGCGGCCTTGTGTCAACAAGGCGCCCGCGGCGATGGCGGTGAGGCTATGCGTAGACGGCCGACTTCCACGCCGAGAGCCGTGCGTCGGCCTCGTCGCGGCTGATCCGGGGCTCGAAGCCGCGGCCATAGGCGACGAAGGCGGCGGCGTCGGCCTGGGTCAGCACGCCCGCGCCGAGACCGGCGCAGATCGCGGCGCCGCAGGCGGTGGCTTCGCGGATGGCGTGGCGGCGCACCGGGCGACCCAGCAGGTCGGCCTGGATCTGCAGGAAGATGTCGCTGCCCGCCAGGCCGCCGTCGACCCCGAGCGCGGGCGGTGGCGCGCGCTCGGCGAGGGCGTGGATGTGGTCGAACACCTCTCGGACCCGGAAGGCGACGCCCTCCAGCGCGGCGCGGGCGATCTGGGCGCGACCCGCGGCGAGGGTCAGGCCGCCGAGACCGCCGCGCCGGGACGCATCACCATGCGGCGCGCCCAGACCCTGCAGCGCCGGCAGGAACCAGACACCGCCGGCGTCCGGCGCGCTCGCCGCCAGCCGGTCGAAGCCGCCTGGCGCGCCGAGGCGCATCGTTCCGCGCACCCAGTCGAGCGCCGCGCCGGCGCTGTAGACCATGCCCTCGAGGCAGAATCGGGTGTTCGATCCCACCGAGGAAACGACGAACGGCGGGGCGGACATATCGCGCAGCACCAGTTCCGTTCCGGTCGCCAAGTCGAGCGTCGCCGAGGTTCCGAGCGTCGCCTTGACCGCACCGAAGCCGTCGTCGTGCGCCATCAGCGCGGCCTGCTGGTCGGCGATGTCGGCGGCGATCGCCACAGGTCGTCCGAGTACGGACGGCGCGGTTTCGCCGATCGATCCCCAGGTGTCGACGAGCTTGGGGAACATCGCCGGTTCGAGCCGCTGATGGGCGATGAGCGCCGGGTTCCAGCCCATGGTCGCCAGGTCGAGATAGCCGGTCGGCCAGGCCTGGCTGCGATCGGTGACATGCGCCGCGCCGCCGCTGAGGCGAAAGATCAGATAGCTGTCGATATTGCCCCAGGCGATGTCCCGCCGCGCGTCGGCTGGGAGGCCGGCGACAAGGCCCTCCAGCTTGGCCGCCGCCTGTTGCGGCGCGAGAAAGAAGCCGGCCTCGCGCAGTTGCTGGGCGCGGGCGGCGCCGCGCAGGTCGCTCCAGATCACCAGCGGCGTCAGCGGCCGGCCGGAGCGCCGATCCCAGATCACGGCGCTGGTGCGCTGCGAGGTGACGCCGATCGCCGCCAGGTCCACCGCGTCGCGCCCCGCCGCCGCCAGCACGCCGCGCAGCACCGCCAGCGCGGTCCGCCAGATCGCGGCCGCATCCTGCTCCAGCCGGCCGGGTCCGCTGGACGTCGAGCGCAGCCGGCGCGCGGTCCAGGCCAGCAGCCGGCCGTCCGGCGTGAACAGCCCGGCGCCCAACGACGTGGTGCCGACATCGAGGCCGAGCAGCAGCTCACCCATCGGGGATGAGCACGCCGGGGTTCATGATCCCGTTCGGATCCAGCGCCGCCTTCACCCGCCGCAGCAGCGCCACGCCTTCGTCGCCCAGCTCGGCGGCGAGCCAGTCCCGGCGCACCCGCCCGATGCCGTGATGGTGCGAGACGCTGCCGCCGTGGGCCGCCGTGGCCTCCATGATCCGCCGCCAGCCTTCGAGATAGGCCGGTTCCATGGCCTGCAGCGACTGCGTCTGGACGGCGAAGGTGAAGTAGAGATTGAGGCCGCTGCGATAGACGTGGGAGCTGTGCGCCGAGCCGGCGATCAGGCCGTCGATCTCCTTCAGCGAGGCGATGGCGGCGTCGTAGACCGCGCCGATGTCGGTCCAGCTCGCCGAGACCTCGACCGTGTCCACGACGAGGCCGCGCGAGAGCAGCGTGTCCCAGCTCGGCACCGAGTTGCGGTGCGCGAACCAGCGCTCGACGATCTCGCCCGGCTGGGGGCTGGCGCCGGCCTGCTCGGCGAGCGCCGCCACGGCCGCGCGCTCGGCCTCGACCAGCGCCGACGGACCCTCGTGGATCATCAGCAGCAGGCAGGCCTCGGCGTCCGGGTCCTGGCGGCGGCTTTCGCGCTCGTCGTACTGGCGCATCACCGGCGGGCGCCAGCCGCGCTGGACGATCTCGCGCTGCAGCTCGAAGCCTGCGCGCATGGTGGGCGCCGAGAAGCAGCTCACTGCCTTCGCCTCGGCCGCGCGGCGCAGCGAGACGGTGACGCCGGTGACCACCCCCAGCGTCCCCTCCGAGCCCAGCATCAGGTGGCGCAGGTCCGGCCCCGCCGAGGCGCGCGGGCCCTTGCCGAGCGTCACCAGCTCGCCCGACGGCAGCACCGCCTCGATGGAATGGACGATGTCCTCGATCGCGCCATAGGCGGTGGAGAACTGGCCCGAGGCGCGGGTGGCGACCCAGCCGCCGACGCTGCTCACCGCCACCGACTGCGGCCAGTGGCCGATGGTGAGGCCCTGCGCGGCCACCGCCTCTTCGGCGGCGAGGCCGTTCACGCCGGCGTCGAAGCCAGCGAGCAGATTGACCTCGTCGATGAACCGCACGGCGGCCAGCTCGCCCAGGTCGAGCAGGATTGCGTCCGGCGCGGCGACCACGCCACCGACGACGCCACTGCCGAGGCCGAAGGGGATCACCGGAATGCGATGCTCGTTCGCGAACCGCAGCACCGCCTGCACCTCGGCGACGCTGCGCGGCAGGACTAGGGCGCCGGGTCGCGGCGCGGGACTGCCGACGTGATCGCGCACGTGGCTGAGCGCCCAATAGTCGTGGCGGCGGGCGTCGAGACGTTCCCCCGAGGTCTCGATCCGGTCGGCGCCGATCGCGGCGGCCAGGGCGCCCAGGTTCATGCGATGGCCTCTTCGGCGGGGACGTGCAGCTCGGCCAGATTGCCGTCGTGGATGGCGCGGCAGGCGGCGATCTGGCGCGCCTGGTCCGCGGCGCTCCAGCCCAGCAGCGGCGCCATCGCCGCGGCGGCGGGCGCCAGCGCGGCCACACCGCCCGCCTCGCCGAACCAGGCGCGGGCGCTGCGGCGGACCCAGTAGTCTTCCAGCGTCAGCGCGCCCTCGGCCAGCACCGCGTGGCGCGCCTCGGCCGCGACATCGCCGCCGTCCGCCGCAACGGCTTCCGCCTCGGACCCGTAGAGCGAGACCAGCCGGTCGGCGTCCGCGGCCGCCATGCCGCCGCGCTCCAGCGCCGCCCGCGCCCCCGACACGTCGACGTCGCCGCCGACCAGCGGCGTCTCGGCGGTGCGGCAGGGCGAGGGCGCGTGGCCCAGCGCGGTCTCGATCCGGTCGACCACCCGCTCGGCCATGCGCCGATAGGCGGTGAGCTTGCCGCCGCCGATCGAGAGCACGCCGGCCGGCCCGGTCCAGAGTTCGTCGCGCCGCGAGACCTCCGAGGCCGACTTGCCCTCCTCGGCCACCAGCGGCCGCACGCCGGACCAGGCGGAGGTCACGTCCTCCGGCCGCAGCGGCGGCGTGGCGAACGCGCGCGCCGCGGCTTCCAGCAGATAGTCGGCGTCGGCGCGCGCGATGCGCGGCCAGAGGTCGGCGGTCGGATAGAAGGCGTCGGTGGTGCCGAGGTAGGTGGCGCGGCCCTTGGGCACGGCGAAGACGCTGCGCCGGTCGGCGGCCGCCATGATCACGGTGCGGTTCACCAGCAGCCGCTCGCGGTCGACCACCAGGTGGACGCCCTTGCTGAGCCGCAGCTTCGGCGGCGCGCCCGGCGCCTCCAGCGCGCGGACGGCGTCGACCCACGGCCCGGCGGCGTTGACGATCACCTTGGCGAAGAGCCGCGCGCGGCGGCCCTTGGAATCAACGACCTCGAGCCCGCTGGCGCGCTCGCCATCGAGAAGGATCGCGGCGACGCGGGCGTGGTTCAGGCACACCGCCCCGTGCGCCGCGGCGCTGCGGACGTTGGCGAGGGTCAGCCGCGCGTCGTCGGTCAGGTATTCGGGATAGACCACGGCCCCAGCCAACCCTGTCGCCGCGATGGCCGGCTCGCGTGTCTTGAGGTCGTCCAGCGACCAGACCTCGTGCTTGCGGCTCTTCGGCACCCCGCCGAGCTTCTCGAAGGTCCAGAGGCCGGCGCGCAGCTTGGCGATGCCGGCGGCCGACCGGGACGGCATCACGAACGGCGTCTCGCGCGCCAGGTGCGGGGCGATCGCCTGCACCGCCTTGCGCTCCGAGGCCGCCTCGCGGACCAGGGCGATGTCGCCCATGGGCAGGTAGCGCAGGCCGCCGTGGATCATCTTCGACGAGCGGCTCGACGTGCCGGAGGCGAAGTCCTCGGCCTCGATCAGCGCGACGCTGAGGCCCCGCATCGCCGCGTCGCGGGCGACACCGGCGCCGGTGATGCCGCCGCCGATCACCGCCACGTCGAACCGCGCGCCGTCCAAGGCGGCGAAACGGGCGTCGCGGTCGCGGAGATCGAGCCTGTCGGCGGCGGACATGGCTCCTTGTTGCACCCAAGCCGCGGCTTCGTCCAAGCCCGATGATAGCCACGCTGAACGCGCCGACAGGATAAGTAGCTAAACCGAACTCACTGATTGGCGTAAGTCACTTCCTCATAAACCTCAGACGGAGTTCGGCTCATGGCCACGGACGAAAGCGAAAACGGCGACCGGCGCGGCAGCGTGTTGGTGGTGGGCGTCGGCGCCAGCCATGGCCTCGGCGCCGCCATCGCCCGGCGCTTCGCCGCCGGCGGCTATCCGGTCGCCATCGCCGGGCGCAATGAAGCCAAGCTCAAGGAAACCCTCGCCGAGTTGGAGGCGTCGGGCGCGACGGTGGTGGGCGTCGTCGGCGACGGCTCGATCGCCGCGGACGCTCACCGCTTCGTCGCGGCGGCCGAGTCGCTCGCCCCCTTGGCGGTCGCGGTCCACAATGCCGGCAGCAACCGGCCGGCGCCGTTCCTGAAGCTCAGCGAGGCCGAGTTCGAGAGTCACTGGCGCGAGCATGCGCTGGGCGGCTTCCAACTCGCCCAGGCGGCGTTGCCGGCGCTGCTGGCGAACGGCGGCGGCAGCCTGATCTTCACCGGCGCCAGCGGCAGTCTGCGCGGCAAGGCGCGGTTCGCGCCCTTCGCCGCCGCCAAGGCCGCCCTGCGCGCCACCGCCCAGAGCATCGCCCGCGAGTTCGGGCCGCAGGGCATCCACGTGGGCCACGTGATCGTCGACGGCGGCATCGCCGGCGAGCGGCTGCTGAGCCGCGCGCCGCAACTGGCCGCCGAACGCGGTCCCGACGGCATGCTCGACATCGCCGCCATCGCCGACGCCTACTGGGTGCTCCACCACCAGCACCGGAGTGCGTGGACGCTGGAACTCGACCTCAGGCCCTGGTCGGAGACTTTCTGAGGCGTCACGTCGTCGCCCGAAACCGGATTTTCCGAAGTTCCGAGTTGGGGTCTCTTTGCGAAGTCGGCGTCACGCCCGGGAGCCGACATCCGGCGAAGCCGCCAGGGGTCGGACCCGGCCTATGCCCCCAGATGGTTGTCCCCGGTCCGGGCCGCGACAATCCGCCCAGCTCTGCGAGTGGTCCGCGCCGCGGGCTTGTTAAGTCTACGGCGCTTAGAGCGGCGGCACATAACGCGAGACCCCTGCCATGACCGAGTCCCCCCGCACCCTCCACCGTCTGTTTTACCGCAGTCGCCAGACCCCCGCGGCGATCGCCGACTTGGACTTCGTGGTTCAGCAGATCATCGGCTCCGCGATCCGCCGCAACCGCGCTGTCGGTCTCACTGGGCTACTGCTCACCGTCCAGGGTAACTTCCTTCAGGCGCTCGAGGGCAACGTGGACGCGGTGCGCGCCACCTACGCCCGTATCTCGATGGACCCGCGCCACCACGATTTGCATATCATCTCGCAGGGACCCGTCGAGCAACGCCTGTTCGGCGATTGGAACATGTGCGCCAGGTCCCTCGCACCCTCCGACGAGGCCATTCTCCACGTGATCGATGAAAAGGGTGGCTTTAACGCGCAGGCCCTCACAGCCGCCAGCATCCAGCGCCTGCTTACGAGCGTTGCCGCCATCCAGCGCCGCACCGCACTCGCCGCGCTGGTGGGTTAGGCCCAGTTCTCCACCGCAAGGGGGTTCGCAATCCCGATGCCCGCTTCGCCATCGCCGGCGGCGAGGCTCCCGAATTGGGGGGCGGTCCTCCCGGAGCCGGCTGACACTAAGTCCTTGCGCCAGGTTCGCAGTGTCTCACGGTCCAGTGGCCGCCCACGACGCTCAGCGAGCACGACTCCGAGTTCATCCCCCAGCCGTTTCCCCAGGGGATCCAGTTCATTATCGTCACCGTCGCTGCACCGTTCTTGTAAACCGGGCCGATGAAACCGGTGGACACGCCGTTTTCGTCATAGGAATCGATCGGCGGCGGCGTGATCGAATACTTTGACCAGGGACATTGTTCGGCATACCCCCCAGACGACGAAGGTCTGTAGAAGACCTTGAACTGTTGTTTGTCGGTCGGCTTCGTCCCCCATTGGTATTCGTGGCGACCGAGCGCAACCCCGTCGCAATCTTGATGCGTTAGCGGCTTGTCCGCGGCGTCGGCCGCCGCCGCGGCTGGAGCGAGCGGGCCGACGAGGGCGAGCAAGCCCGCGGATATGAGCGCGTGGAACCGCATCGCATCCAGCTCCGCCGTCCGAAGTCGCCCAGATTACGTCACTGCCTGCTTCAGGTCGAACTTCCCTTTCGCGCCGCGGCCGCGAGCGCAGCCCACCGCTCAGAACGCTTTTCCGCAGCTGATGCCCGCTCTCCAGTCCGACGGGGCGTGGGCGCCGCCGGGTATCATGACCTGCTGGTTGGTGATTTTCGGCGCGCAACCGTTTTTCGGCGTGGTCGC
>Ga0302314_10005537_pt1 | contig 23009 bp, 27 predicted proteins | sample III_Palsa_N2_3_FD_200533 | JGI IMG/M metagenome (GOLD analysis project Ga0302314, IMG submission 200533) | Peat permafrost microbial communities from Stordalen Mire near Abisko, Sweden - III_Palsa_N2_3 | ecosystem: Environmental > Terrestrial > Soil > Palsa > Peat permafrost | place: Sweden... | reverse complement strand
CTCATAGAGGATGGTGTCGGCCACGCCATCGAGGTCCTCGTTCACTTCATTGTTCCAGAAGCGGATGACCTTCCAGCCGTTGAGCCTCAAGCTCTCCGTCCTCTGGGCGTCGTAGGCCGCCTGGTCGGCGTGCTGGCCGCCATCGAGCTCCACGATCAGCTTGGCCTCCACGCAGGCGAAGTCGGCGAAGTAGCGGTCGATCGGGACCTGTCGGCGGAACTTGGCGCCGCCGAGCTGGCGGGCGCGCAGCACCGACCACAGCTTGCGCTCCACGTCGGTGGCTTCGACGCGCAGTTCGTTGGCTCTGGTGGTTTTGGCTTCTCGCGCCATCGGCGAAGCTTAGGTCAAGCGTCCTATCGCTCAAGGGCCAATGGAACTCCGCCACTTTTCCTAACCCCTCACCCGGGCGCGCCTCGCGGCGCGTCTCGACCTCTCCCGCCGGGAGAGGTGGATTGAGCGCAACGCCCCCGGCTATGACGTTCTTTGTTTGGGGCAGGCATACGCGGTTTGGGGCAGGCATACGCGGTTGCCCCCTCCACGGAGGGCAAATCATTACGCCACCTGGGTGTCGAAGAAGGTGTCCGGCTCCTCGACCTCGACCAGGCGGCCGCGGCGGAACTCCAGGAAGCGCGTCGCGGCCGTGCGCGTGAAATAGCGGTCGTGCGAGACGAAGACGCAGGCCACTTCGGTCTCTTCGAGTTGCGCCTCCAGATCCTCCTGACCCTCGATGTCGAGGTGGCTGGTCGGCTCGTCGAGTAGATAGAAATTCGGCTTCAACAGCTTCATTTTCAGGAAGATCAAGCGTGAGCGTTCGCCGTGGCTCAAGAGCCCGATCGGGTCGCGCGCGCGCGCGAACGGAAAGCCGGCCTGGGCTAGGGCGCGGCTCGCCTCGCGCTCGGTAACCCCATCGACGTCGGTGATGTAGCCGAGGACGCTTTCCTCGACCGGCAGGTCGCGCATGGTCTGGTTGAAATAGACCAGACGGCTGGCTGGGTTGAAGCGGATCTTGGCCTGGCCGTCATAGTGGGCGGCGCGCGTGCGCCAGGCGCCGGCCAGAGCCTGCAGCAGGGTCGACTTGCCCGCTCCATTGACGCCGAGCAGGGCCACCTTGTCGCCGGCGGCGATGGACAGGCGGCCGATGTCGAGCAGCTTGCGCGCGCCGTCCGGCGTCTTCAACTCGAGGTTCTCGACCCTGAGGGCGATCTTGGCCTCGATCTCGCTCTCACCCAGCTCCAGACGCCGCTCGCGGGCGACATAGACCTCGGCGCGCGCGTCTCGGATGCGCTCGATGCGCGACTCCACCGCCCGTTTGCGGCGGTGGAACATGTCGTTCTTCATGCCCCAGATCTGATAGCGGGCCGCGGCCTCCTCCAGCCGCTTGATCTCCTTCTCCTCGATCTTGCGCCGCACGCCCGCGGACGCGTCGCGGCGGAGCAGTTCCTCGCGGGCCTTGGCGAAGGGGGCCTTGAAGGCGTGGATCCCGTCGGAGCGCAGGAAGAGCGTACGCGTGGTCACGCGGTTCAAGAACGCACGGTCATGGGAGACGATCAGCATCGGCAGGCGGAAGTCTTCGGTGAGCCATTGCTCGAGCCGGTTGATGTGACCGATGTCGAGGTGGTTGGTCGGCTCGTCGAGGATGAGAACGTCGGGCTCCTCGAGCCGCGCCGCGCCGGCGATCAGGATCAGCCTCTGCCAGCCGCCGGAGAGCACCCCGAACGGCCCCTCGGCCGTCTCTGCGGAGACGCCGATCTCGTCCAGCAGAATGTCGACCCGCCAGTCCTCGCCGGCCGCGCCGACGCGCGCCAGCGAGCGTTCCAGCACCTGGCGGACGCTCAATTCGGCGAGGCCCGCGGGAACCTCCTGAGCCAGGACGGCCACATGCAGGCCGCGCGAGCGCACGATCTTGCCGGAGTTGAGTTCGAGCTCGCCGCTCAGGCAATTGAGCAGGGTCGACTTGCCCGCGCCGTTCTCGCCGACCAGCGCCGAGCGGGCGTCATCCAGCAGAAAGCTGACACCGGAAAACACCTTGCGCGTTCCATGAAAGAACGCGCCCTGGTCTACGCCGAGAACGGCTTGGGGCATGGAACCACGGTCCCGGGGAAATGGGGCCGTGGTTCATGCGTTCGGCGATTGGCCGCGTCAAGCAGCCGGCAGGCTGAGTCTTACGCTGACTGCCCGCGCCTGAAGATGAAGTGATAGCCCAGCATCACCACGAGCGCGCCGATGAGGGCGACGACGAAGCTGTAGAGGTTGAGGCCGGTCACGCCGGTATGACCGAAGAAGCTGAACAGCCATCCGCCAACGAACGCGCCGATGACGCCGAGCACGATATCCATGACCAGGCCAGAACCGGTCTTGTTCACGATCTTGCTGGCGATAAATCCGACGACGAGGCCCAGAATGAGCCAAGAGATGATACCCATGTGCCGTCTCCTTTTTTGACGCGTGTCGCGGACATTGATTCGCCCGTCTGCGTCACAACGGATTGTCACGCAAAAAGCTGCATCGCGAACTCACGCTTACGTTACCGCGTAAGCCGGACCGTCGCCTGAAGTTCGATGTCGGCGGCGGAGCAACCGATCAGGAGGTCGTAGCTCCCCGGCTCGGCGACCCAGGCGCCCTGCGCCGGATCCCAGAAAGAGAAGTCGCGGGCGGTGAGCCGCAACACGACGCGGCGCTGCTCTCCCGGCTGCAGCAGGATTTTGGCGAAGCCCTTCAGCTCCTTCACCGGCCGCTCAACCGAGGGCCCTCGCGGACGCACATAAAGCTGCGCGGTCTCCGCACCGGGCCGCTGGCCGGTGTTGCTGAGGGCGAAGGCCACTTCGACGTCTTCGCCCACCGCGACCTCCGCCGGCGCGACAAGATCGGCATAGGCGAAGCGAGTGTAGGTGAGGCCGTGGCCAAAGGCGAACATCGGCCCCACCGGCGCCTGGTCGAAATGGCGGTAGCCGACGAACAGGCCCTCGCCATAGACGACCTCCTCGTCCCCCGGGTACCAACCGTGTGCGCTGGTGTCCTCGATGCGTCGTGGGAAGGTCACCGGCAGGCGGCCGGAAGGTTCCGATCTGCCGAACAGGATGCGCGCGGCCGCATCGGGACCCTCCTCGCCGCCCAGCCAGGCCGCCAGCACCGCCGGCGCGTGATCGATCCATGGCAGGGCGTAGGGCGCGCCGCCCACCAACACGACGACCGTGCGCGGATTGGCCGCCAGCACCGCCTCCACCAGCGCGTTCTGATCGCCGGGCAGTTCGAGGTCGGTCCGGTCGTAGCCCTCGCCCTCGCTGATCGAGGCCGCGCCGATGACGACGATCGCGGCGTCGGCGTTCGCGGCCGCCTCGGCCGCCGCCTCGATGGAGCCGGTCGGCTGGCGCATGCCGATGCTGACGTATTCCCAGGAAATGCCGCCGGTCTTCTCGGGGCGCACATATTCGATCGTCACCGGGTAGCCGCGTCCGGCGACGAGATCGACCGCGGCGATGCGGCGCGCGGCCGGATAGCCACCGACGTCCCAGGTGTCGTGCACGGCCGGCGTCTGGGCGTCGATCAGAACCTGGCCATTCAGCAGCAGACGGCCTTCGCCCGGCGCGCGCAGGGAGAATTCGTGCCGGCCGTCGCGGTCCGGCCAGAACCAGCCGCTCCAGCGCAGAGCGCCCAGGCCCTCGCCCAGTCGTTCCGCCGACGAAGTCGAGACCAGTTTGCCGATCTCGCGCTCGGGCCCGGACCGGAACGGAGCGGCGTCGAAACCGCACTCGCCGAAGTATTCGACCAGTAGGCCGGCGGCGCCCCTGCCCTCGTCGGGGCTGAACATGGCCGCGCGCGCGGCCGGCGGCACGGGCTCGTTGTCGCCGCCCTCGGCGAAGACGACCTCCGCCTCGTCGGCGAGCAATTCTTCGATCGCCTGCAGCATCGACGTCCGCCGGCCCGGGCGCACGTGCGAGGAGCCGCCGCCCTGGATCCGGCGCGCCGCGGCATTGGGACCGATCACCGCCGCAGTGGACAGCTCGCCGGCGTCGAAGGGCAGCAGCTCACCCTCGTTCTTCAGCAGGACGACGGACTCCTCGGCCGCGCGGGCGGCGATCTCGCGGTGGCGCTTAGAGCGCAGCTCGCCCGCCGGCCGGGGCTTGCCGTCCAGCACGCCGGTGCGCAGGATCAGCCGCACCATGCGCCGGGCGGCGTCATCGATCCGGCCTTGCGAGACCTCGCCGGCCTTCACCGCCGCCAGCAGCTTGTCGCCGAACCAGCGCGCGGGACCGGGCATTTCCAGGTCGTTGCCGCCGTTGGCGGCCGGAGCCGTCGAATGGACAGCGCCCCAGTCCGAGACCACCACCCCGTCGTAGCCCCACTCGCCTTTGAGGATCTCTTCGAGCAGGCGGTGGTTTTCGGTGGCGTAGGGCCCGTTGATCTTGTTGTACGACGCCATCACCGTCCACGGGTTCGCCGCCTTCACCACCGTCTCGAAGGCGGCGAGATAGATTTCGCGCAGCGTCCGCTCGCCGATCACGGCGTTGACGGTCATGCGGTTCACTTCCTGATTGTTGGCCGCGTAGTGCTTGAGCGAGGCGCCCACCCCCTCGGCCTGCAGCCCCTCCACATAGGCGACGCCGAGGGCGGCGGTGAGGAAGGGGTCCTCCGAATAGGTCTCGAAATTGCGCCCCCAGAGCGGGGTGCGCATGATGTTGATGGTGGGGGCGAGGACCACGACGTTGTTGAGCGCCAGCGCTTCCCGGGCGATGGCGCCGGCCACCTCGCGCGTCAGGTCGGGGTTCCAGGTCGAGGCCATGGCGACGCCGACCGGAAAGACCGTCGCCGCCTCACCCTCGTTGGAGCGCACGCCCGTCGGCCCGTCGGTCACGCGCACGGAGGGAACGCCGAGGCGCTCTACGCCGTGCAGCTCGAACGAGCCGGCGCCGGCCATCAAGGCCACCTTCTCTTCGAGGGTCAGGGTCGCAACCAGCGCATCGACCCGCGCCTCGAGCGGCTTGGCGGCGTCGCGCCAGACGGCGTCCACGCGAGTGGCTCCCATGACGCTTCCTCGGCCTTTGTGATTGTTTTTCCGACCCTAAGCCCGCGGCGGCCGCGCGAGCAAGGCGCGACAGTATGCCCCGGCCGCCGCCGTTGCCGCGCCTGGTCCGGCCCCGCATAGGGGCGCCATGCACCGCTCCACCCAAGTCCATATCGATATCGAGACGCGCGAAGGCGGCGATGTCGCCTTCATCACCCTCGACAACCAACGGCGGATGAATTCGCTCGGCGGCGCCATGATGAAGGGGCTCGTCGCCGCGTTCGAGTCCCTGAAATCCGACAAAAACCTGCGCTGCGTCGTCCTGACCGGCGCCGGGGATCGGGCGTTCGTCGCCGGCGCCGACATCCACGAGCTGGCCGACATCGCCTATCCCGCCGAGGCGCGCGCCTTCATCGGCAAGGTGCACGAATGCTGCGAGGCCGTGCGCGCCTTTCCCGTGCCGGTGATCGCGCGGCTCAACGGCGTCACCCTGGGCGGCGGCCTGGAGCTGGCCATCTCATGCGATCTCCGTGTGGCCTCCGAGACCGCGACCTTCGGCATGCCCGAGGTCAGGATCGGCGTGCCCTCCGTGGTCGAGGCGGCGCTGCTGCCTGGCCTCATCGGCTGGGGCCGGACGCGGGAGATGCTGCTGCTGGGCGAGACGTACGACGCGGCGGAAGCGCTCGCCATGGGCCTCGTCAATGCGGTGGTCCCCGCCCACGGTCTCGACGCGGCGGTGGAAAAGCGCATCGCCGCCGTTTTCGCTGGGCGGCCCGACGCCATCAAGCTGCAGAAGTCCCTGATGCGCCGCTGGGAGAACCTTTCGACCAAGGAGGCCATTCTGGTCGGGGCCGAAGCCTTCGCCGACGCCTATCTCACCGACGAGCCGTGGCAGGCGCTGGACGCCTGGCGCTCCAAGCGTGCCCGGCAAAAGGTTCGGACCCAGAGCGCGTAGATCCGCCAAGGTCCGCTATCAGCCGCTGGGCCGATGGCCGGTTTCGACCTTGGGCAGACAGTCGCCAAATCCCGTCTCTATGCTTTTGCTTTGACGGCGCCCTCTCCGACGCTAACCACGGCTTCGCTGGCTACTGCTATGGGTCTCGTCGAGGAATGCGAACCCCGCGGCGAAGAGATTGCGGCCGTTCCGATGCACGACCTCGCCGTGACTGACGACGACGCGGTCGAAGTCCCACCGCAGGATATGGCGGATCGTCCTCGCCAATGCCTCTGCGTCCGTGATGGATGTCCTGTGCCGGTCGTGGGGTCCGAGGCCATCGGCGGCGCCTGGGTCAGCCGTCGCCTGTGACGGCGTGTAGTTGAACGCGAAGTCGGCGACGAGGAGCGTGCGGCTCGCGCGATGGAAAAAGACGAATTCGTCCGTAGGCAGACCTTCAACTGCCACTTGCTCGATCTCATCGACCCAGAGCGCTGGCGGCTTATCGTTCAGCAGGTGGTCAAGTCTCAGATCGCGCTGGTCGATCGACAGACTAGGAGAGCCAAAAACCAAAGCCGCAGGAAAGGCTCGTCGCCAGCCGTCCACGAACTGATGATGGAAGCGGTTGGGTGCAACGATCGCCACAATCTCGCCAAGGCTCGCCACATCCTGTTGAAGGCCCTGGTCCAGCGCGATCGGAGAATGGATTACGAGCCGTCCGTCGGCGAGCTTCAGCACGGTCATCCGCGAGGTTGCCGTGAAACTCTCGTTAGTGAACTGTTTGGACGCAACCCAAACGCCCGCGCCCAAGGCGCTGAGGCGCCCGTCCCCGCAGGCAAGCTGGTCCATGCGCATCTCCAGGAACGGGTTGGTCAAAGCAAATTCTATACTACCCATTTTTGACGGTCGGCGTACTCAAGCCGGCGGGACTGCATCAGTTTGAATTAGGTTAGCTCTCCTTCGCCTTCGCCACTACTATCGAGTGTCGAAGGGGGGAGAGCATTATGGCCAAGCCGAAGGGCCTGCGAGGATCGTGGTTCGCAAAATGGGAGGGTGAGAGCCTTCCGTGCGTCCACAAACACTGGATGGAACGCCTGCACTACAAAGATGCAGGCATGACAGATGACCCCAAGTGGGGGCCATTTGTCCAAGCCATTCGCGACGGCCAAAAGGTCATTCTCACGGACGACAAGCTGGACGCTAACGGCCTTCCGACCGGCGACCGAAATAACTACATCGGCCTCTTTCGCGTCGAGAATGTTGAAGTGCGAGATAACGAGCTACACTTTGATTTTGTCGAGCGCCTAGCAGATTTCTAAGCTGCCGCGCGCTTTTTGTAAGGCCCGCGCACCTTGGGCATCTGAGCCGCATCGATCCGAGCGATCACGTCCGCAAAGTTAAGGAGAGTCGGCGCGATCCCTGCGGCCATGGCGGGCGTCAGGAAATGCGGGGGCAGGAGCATCATCCCCCGAATGTCGTGTCTACAGATTAGTCTCAACTTCCGTAGGTGGCGCATTGCCGACTGGGCCTGGCGCCCTCAGCGCTTCATCCAGGGTTTCGACTTTCCCGAGGCAAGGGAGGCAGTCTGCTGGCGCTGGAACTTTCCGCCACGCGGCGGCCTGGGCCTGGCGTCGGTGGCCGCCCGCTTGAGTCGCAGCGCGCGCTGGATCGGCGTCTCGGCGTCGGGCGGGTCGCTCATTCCTCTATCTTACCACTCATTCCGCTTTGGGACGTTCATTGCCGCCAGATTCGCGCGCCGAAAGTCGGTTTCCGGCGCGAAACCCGACGTCTGCTTCTGGCGCCAGCAAGCCTCCGGCACCCACATCCCCAACCTCCACTTCCCCACCGTCATGGTCATTTAGACCGCCCTTCAGGCCGTCACGCACGGCGCCTGGTCCCAGGCCCGCACTGCCGGCGCCGCGATCTCTTTGACGAGTACAAGACCTAGGCCCGCGGCGCGCGCCGCCGCCGGTCCGCGACGGCGTAGGCGCCGGCGAGGTTCTCACAGGCGGCCCTCAACACCGCGCCCTGGGCGTCGGCCAGGCGCTCGCCGCTCTCCCGCTCCACCAGCGCCCGCCATTCGGCGGGCCGGCCCAGGGCCACGTCGGTTTCGCACAGGGCCAGCAACAGCCGCGCGCTCGCGGCGCCGGTGAACTCCAGAACCGTTCGCGCCCGCTCCGCCGCGCTATGGCGCAGATCGGCGCCGGCCTCGCCCGCGCTTCGGTTGTCGATCCGCTCGGCGTAACAGGCGACGCCGCCCGCCAGGGCGTGCATGGCGGCGATGTCGCGCTCCAGCCGGCGGACCGCGTCGAGCGAGGGGCCGGCGGTCAACAGACGGTCGAAGATATCCCGACGCCGGACGCGGCGTTCATGTGCGCCGGATTCGACATCGGCGTTGGCGGCCAGGACCAACGCCTCGCGATTGACGCCCCAGGCGGCCGGATCGCCCGCGGCCTCCCGCTCGGCGGCCCGCCGCCGCGCCAGGATCAGGGGATCGGCCGGTTTGGCTCGCTTGCGCCGCATGTCAGCCGCACAACCCCAGGTCGAGCAACTCCTTGAGCAGGGCCTCAACCGGCGCGCTGGCTCGCACGGTGGCGACGCGATGATGCGCCGGGCAGTAAGTCTCGCCGCCGCGGGGATTGCAGCACGACCGTGTGCTCTGGCCGCGGCCGTCAACGGGAAAGGCGCATTCGCCCGGCCGGCGCGACAGCCAGGGCCTCGGCGCGGTGGCGATCTCGGAGGATTTGTGAAGGGACATGACGCGAATGATTGCATAATGCAATCTACCGCACAAGCCCAATAATTTGCACTTTGTCTGATGACACCCTATACGCTCTTTGCATAATGCGCCATGCCTCGTGATCCTGTGCGGAACTACCTGAAGGCGTGGCGCGAGTTTCGCGGCCTGACCCAGGCCCGGCTCGCCGAAGCCATAGGCACGACCGGGGCCGTGATCAGCCTGATCGAGGCCGGCGAGCGCCGGCTGTCCGACAAATGGGCCAGCCGGATCGCGCCGGTGCTGGGAACCCGCGCCGGCCATCTGTTCGACACCGACCCGGAGTCGATCGACACCGACGTTTTCGAGATCTGGGCCGCGATTCCGGAAGACCGCCGGGCGCAGGCGCGCGAGGTGTTGAAGACCTTCCGCGTCAGCTCAAACGAGAACTGAGGCCTACCCCAGCAGCCCCGCGAGGCCAAGACCGGCGGCGGCGGCCAGGCACCACAACGGATTGAGCTTGGTGGCGTAGGCGACGACCGCCGTGGCCGTGGTCACGGCTACTAGCTTCCATCCTCGATCGGCGGCGTGCGCCAGGAGCCAGGCGCTGGAGACGATCAGCCCCACGGTCACCGGCGCCAGACCGGCCCCTAGCGCGGCGCGCCAACGGGTTTCGCGCCAGCGCTCCCAGGCCTTGGCGGCGAAATAGGTCAAGAGGCACGAGGGCGCACACATCGCCACTGTGGCCACCACCGCGCCCACCAATCCGGCGGCCTTCCAGCCAATCAGGGTGGCGATCATGACGTTGGGCCCGGGGGCGGCCTGAGCAATGGCGAAGAGGTTGGCGAACTCCGCGTCGCTCGTCCAATGGCGCAGGGTCACGGCCAGCCGGTGCATCTCGGGCACAACGGCGTTGGCGCCGCCGAAGGCCACCAACGAGAGCAGCGCGAACTGCAGGGCGACATCGCCGAGTGGCGACGACTTCACGCCCTGCGCCCCCAGGCGGCCGCCACGCTCAGCGGCGCCAGCGCCAAGAGCACCCAGATCAAGGGCCAGCGCATCAGGCCGACGCCGACGAAGGCCAGGGCGATGAAAGGCGCCGCGGTCACCGGGCGCTTGCGGACGATCGGCAGAGCCATCTTGGCCGCCGTCGCCGCCACCAGGCCGCAGGCCGCCGCGCCGAGGCCGGCGATCATGGCCGGCGCCCGGCCGACCGCGCCATAGCGTCCGTAGAGCGTCGCCAGCACCAGGACGATGGCCACCGGCGCGGCCAGCAGACCGGTCACCGCGGCCAGGGCGCCTGTGGCCCCGGCGAAGCGCGACCCGACCACGACGGAAACATTGACGATGTTGGGTCCGGGCAGGGTCTGGCACAGGGCCAGGGTCTCGGTGAACTGGGCTTCCGTTAGCCAGGCCCGCCGCTCCACCAGCATCCGGCGCGCGAACGGCAGCACCCCGCCGAACCCGGAAAGACCCACCGACAGGAAGGCCAGGAACAGCGCCGCCGGACCCGGCGAGTCGGATTGTGAAAAGTCACGCGATTGCATATCGAAACTCTTCGTTGCACCGATACTTGCAGTGTGTAATCATTTTGCAATGACTTCGCGAAACGACAGGCTGCACGCCTTGAACGACAGCGCGGCCGAACTCATCGCCCACTGCATCGATCGGTTCGACGCAGGGCGCGTCGTCGCCGACGAAGAGCTGCGATTGCTCGAGGACCTCGCCCTGGCGATCCGCCGGGCGCTCCGCGAGTGGCGGGCGCTCGTCGCCGACCTGGAACTGGCCGGCCCCATGGACGTCGCCCGCGCCGCCGCCCTCATCCTGGAAACCGTCTTCGACGAGGCCCTGGCGCCGCCGGCCTGGCGGGTGCTGTCGGACCTGATCTCTCTAGGCGAGCCATGAGCGCGGCGCCCTTTCGCGCCGTCGGCGGCGCCATCCTCGCCGATCACGGCCCGATCCGCCTCACCGACGCGCGCGCGCTCATGGTCGCCTATGCACGCGAGGCGGCCGCCAGCGGAGGCCGCTGGCGAGACCTGTGCGGCGGCCGCGCTCAGGCGCTCAGCGCCGCCGTCACCGAGGCGATGGCGTGGCGTCGCGCCGCCGGCTGGGGCGACCCGGAACAGGCGGATGGATGAGCCGCTCAAGCTCGCCTGCCGCCACGCGGCCCCCCGTGCAATGCGTCGCCGGCGTTGGCCGGCAAGGGCACGAAGAACAGGACCGAGACCAAGGACAGGACGCCCACGGCGATGAAGGCCGGGCCGATGATGTCGGCGGTGAGCTGGGGCGCGTGATGAGCGACCCTGGAAAGGTGCAGGAATGTGGCGGCAATGCCGATGCCCATGCTCTGCGAGAGCTGCTGGCCCATGGTCGACATGGTCGAGGCGCGGCTCATGCGGGGGTGATCGATGTCGGCGAAGGCCATGCCGTTGAGCGAGGTGAACTGGAGCGAGCGGAAGAAGCCGCCGGTGAGCAGAACGGCGTAGATCAGCCAGTGCGGCGTGCCCGGCTTGAACAGGGCGTAGGCCATGAACGAGACGGACACGATCGCGGCATTGGCGATCAGTGTCCGCTTGAAGCCGAAGCGCTGCAGGATCGGCGGGGCGCAGGTCTTCATGACAATGGCCGCGGCGGCGCTGGCGAAGGTCATCAGCCCGGCCTGAAGCGCGGTGAGGCCGAAAGCGACCTGCAGCAGCATGGCCAGCATGAACGGCATCGCCCCCATGCCCATGCGCAGGAAGGCGCCGCCCACCGTCGAGGCGTAGAAGGTGTCGATCTTCAACAGGTTCAGGTCGAGGATGGCGTTGGAGACGCGCGTCGCGTGCCAGGCGTAGACCGCCAGCAGCGCCGCGCCGCCGGCCATCAGGGCCGCGATGGCCCACGGCGGCAGCGGCCCGCGGCCGAGGTTGTCGAAGCCCCAGACCACCGCCGCCATGCCAAGGCCGGTGAGCACCAGGCCCGTCCAATCCAGCGGCGCCGTGTCCTCCTCGCGGACATCCTTGATGTACCGCGTCACCAGAAAGACGCCGACGGCCGCGATCGGCAGGTTGAGGAAGAAGATCCAGCGCCACGAGCCGTAGGTGATGATGAGGCCGCCGATCGGCGGACCGATCACCGGCCCCAGGAGCGCCGGCATGGTCAGCACGCTCATGGCGCGCACGAGGTTGTGCTTGGCGGTCGAACGCAGGAGCACGAGGCGACCTACCGGCATCATCATCGCCCCGGCCGCGCCCTCGAAGGCGCGCGCGGCCAGCATCTCCGGCAGGTTGGTGGCCAGCCCACAGGCGGCGCAGGCGGCGGCGTAGGCCACGATGGCGATGACGAAGACGCGCTTGGCGCCGAAGCGGTCGGCCATCCAGCCGCTGATCGGCAGGAACACCGCCGAGGCCAGCAGATAGATGCTGATGGTGGTGTTGAGCCGGACCGGATCCTCGCCGAACGAGCGCGCCATGGTCGGCAGGGCGTTGGCGATGACCGTAGCCGACAGCGTCTGCATCATCAGCGCGCCGCCGATGATCGCCGGCACCAGGGACGAAAACGGCTCCGCGTCTTTGCCATCGACGCCCGCCGCCTCCGCGACCAGCTCGCGGCGCGGCGGCTCGATGTATTCGGTGACGCCCATGGCCTCGCCGGCGGCGCTGAGAGCCAGATCCGGATCGGCGGGCGCGCGGGCGTCGGCCATCAGCGGTCTCCCGCCAGGCGCATGAGCGGGGCCGCGGCGGCAGCCAGGGCGCGGCGGTCCTTCACTGGCAGGGCCGCCAACCGCGTGGCCAGCCACTCGTTGCGCTGCCGGCGGATGGCGAGCAGCGCCGCCTCCCCCGCCGCCGTGACGCGCAGGCCCACCCGACGCCGGTCCTCGGCGCGCGGCGCCTCACGTTCGATCCAGCCCAGGGATTCGAGGCGCTTGAGATGGGCCGACATCGAGGGCGCGCTCATCTGTTCGGCTTCGGCCAGCTCGCCGCCGCCTACGCCCGGGTGCTTGGCGATGACGCCGACGATCTGGGCGTCGAGGGCCGAGACCCCGGCTTTCTGGGCTTCGCGGCGCAGTAGGCGCGAAGCGCGCAGCAGGCCCGGCCGGAGGGCTTCGGCCAGCAACACCAGGTCGTCATCGATGTCTGAGATCGTCATGATTCGGTCGTGTAGTTAGTTAGGCAACATAACTATATCGCCACGCCTTTCGGCGCAAGACCGTTGGGCGGCGGCGATGCCCATGTTAGGCTCAATGGAGGTCGGGAGGGTCAGCGATGCAGGCCAAGTTCAGCTATGCGATCAAGTTCGTGGCCGACATGGACAAGGCGCTCGCCTTCTATCGCGACACCGTCGGCCTGACGGTGAAGTTCGCCACGCCGTTCTGGAGCGAATTCGACACAGGGGATGTGACCCTCGCCCTGCACCCGGCCAACGACAAGAACCCGGCGGGCGGCGTCGAGATCGGCTTTTCGACCGAGAATCTCGCTGCGCTTTACGAAGCGCGGGCGGCGAACGGCCTGACCTTCGCCCAAGCTCCGCACCTCGAGCATGGAACCCTGCTCTCTCAGATCCTCGACAGCGAGGGCGCGGCGGTGTCGCTCAGCGGCAAGCCTTGAACGCCCGCCGCCTGATGCACAGGGCGGCTGAGATGTCCCAAGACAACCTCGGGAGCCGGAAGCGATGACCGCGAGTTCGCTCGACCAGATCGATACCTTCGTCGTCCTCATGCTGGAGAACCGGTCGTTCGACCACATGCTTGGCTGGCTCTATTCGGCCTCGAACAATCTCTCGCCGACCGGCCAGGCGTTCGACGGCCTCACGGGCTCGGAAAGCAATCCGGGTTCGGACGGATCGCCCGTCAGCGTGTTCCGCATCACCAGCGCCACCCCCAGCGCCTACTTCATGCCTGGGGCCGATCCGGGCGAAGGCTACAACGCCATGAACGACCAGCTCTATGGGTCGATCGCCGCCCCGGCGACCGAGCCGGCGGTCTCCAACACCGGCTTCGTGACGGACTTCGCCTACACCATGGCCTGGCAGGCCAAGGAAAAGGGCTGGACCATCCTGCCGGGAACCGTCGAAGCCGACGTCATGGGCTGCTTCGACCCGTCCATGCTGTCGATCCTTTCCGGGCTCGCGCGCGGGTTCGCGGTCTGCGACGCCTGGTTCGCGCCCGCGCCCACCGAAACCCTGCCCAACCGCGCCTTCATTCACGCCGGCACCTCCCAGGGCCACCTCAAGGACAAGGACGCCCAGTACACGGCGCCGACCATCTACACCGCCCTCACCACCGCCGGCGTCAGCTGGATGATGTACGGCTACACAAGTCCACCGCTCGGCCGGACACTGTTCGCCGATCTGCAGGCGGTGCCGGATGCCAACTTCGGGCTGTTCGCCGATTTCCAAACCGCCGCCGCGGCGGGAACCTTGCCCGCCTACAGCTTCCTGGAGCCTGCCTGGGGCGGCCCCGGGCAGAACGACCAGCACCCGGTCTCCGACATGGCCGCCGGCGAGCAGCTGATCCACGACGTCTATTACGCGGTGAGAAACGGCCCGAAGTGGGCCAGCACCCTGCTCATCATCACCTATGACGAGTCCGGCGGCCTGTTCGACCATGTCGCCCCGCCGTGGACCGCGCCCACGCCAGACGCCACGGTCGGCGAGCAGGGCTTCGACTTCAACCGCTTCGGGCCGCGCGTGCCGGCCGTGCTGGTCTCACCGCTGATCGCCGCAGGGACGGTGTTCCGCCCGCCCGCCGGCGGCCAGCCGCACGATCACACGGTGGTGCTGAAGACGCTGGAGACGCGATACGGCCTCGCGCCGCTGACCAAGCGCGACGCCGGCGCGAGCGACCTGTCGGCCGTCCTGACCCTCGCCGCGCCGCGTACGGACGACCCCCTGGCCGGCGTCGCCGTCCCGCCGCTGGCCGCGGTCAATCCGACCGCCCAGATCCCGACCCATTTGCAGCAGATCCAGGCTGAGATGATGGCCGACCTGCCGCTGCGGGACGCCGCCGGCGGCGACCATCACGTCATGCCGCCGATGACGACCAGCGCCGACTACGACCGCTACATCGCTGAGCGCAACGCCGCCTGGAAAGCCCAGCGCGCCGCCGGGATAGTCTTCTAGACCGGGACCGACGGCGTCGCCGTGAACGCGGCCCAGGTCAGCCACAGGCTGAACAGGAGGCCGGTCGCCATCACCAGGCGAAAGCGCTGGGGATAGCCGATCCCGCTGTAGAAGGCGGCCAGCCCCGACGGCGGCACGGCCAGGATGGCCAGGCCCTTGACCAGCGCCAGCCAGCCGACGGCGGTGACGGCGATGGTGAGCGCGCCGCCGGTCCACAGATTGTGACCGACGACCATGGCGACGCCGCCCGCCAGGGTAAAGATGGCGGTGACGAAGAGAACACCCGGTTGCCCCATCATCGAGGTGATCGCCTCGAGCGAGGATTTCGGCCGCGCCGCCAGCACGCCGCACAGCAAAAGGCAGCTGATCCCGATGAGACGCCCAAGATAGATGGTGAGCGGCGACATGGCGTTCCTCCGATTCTCGGATTCATCCGCAGATGACACAGACTAGCGCAAATTCGCGGCCGAAAGCGGTGCTATGGCTCTTGAGACGACGCTTCGCGTCGTCGATTCAACGCGCACCCACGATGGAGTGATCCTCAGACATCCGCGCTTGTCTACGTCATCTGCAGATGAAACTACTCCGCCGCGAAGGCCAGGGGCGCGCCGGCGGTGAAGCTGGTCTTCTGGGCCAGCTCCCGCTTGGCGGCCTCATATTCGGCCGCCAGACGGCCGACGAGCTCGCCCGCCGTCGGCACGGACTTCACCGCTCCGATGCCCTGGCCGCAGCCCCAGATATCGCGCCAGGCCTTGGCGCTTTGATTGCCGCCCGAGCCGAAATTCATCTTTGACGGATCGGCCTCGGGCAGATTGTCCAGATCCAGCCCCGCGGCCACCACGCTCGGGCGCAGGTAGTTGCCGTGCACGCCGGTGAAGAGATTGGAGTAGAGGATGTCCTCGCCGCCGCTGGCGACGATCATATCCTTGTAGCCGGCGGCCGCGTTGGCCTCGGCCGTGGCGATGAAGGCCGAGCCAATATAGGCCAGGTCCGCGCCCATGGCCTGGGCGGCCAGCACCGCACGGCCGTTGGCGATGGCCCCGGAAAGGGCGATCGGCCCATCGAACCATTCGCGCAGCTCCTGAATAAGAGCGAACGGCGAGAGGCGGCTTGCGTGACCGCCGGCGCCGGCGGCCACCGGGATGAGGCCGTCCGCGCCCTTTTCGATCGCCTTGCGGGCGAAGAAGGCGGAGATCACGTCGTGAAGCACGACCCCGCCCCAGCCATGGACGGCGGCGTTGACGTCCTCGCGCGCGCCCAGCGAGGTGATGACCACCGGAACCTTGTACTTGGCGCACAGCTCGACGTCCTCCTCGAGCCGGTTGTTGGTCTTGTGCACGATCTGATTGACCGCGAAGGGCGCGGACGGCGCCTCGGGATGAGCCCTGTCGTGCGCCGCCAGCTCTTCAGTGATGCGGGCCAGCCACTCGTCGAGCTGGGAGACCGGCCGCGCGTTCAGCGACGGGAACGAGCCGACAATCCCGGCCTTGCATTGAGCGATGACCAGATCGGGGCCCGAAACGATGAACAGCGGCGAACCGATCACCGGCAGTCGCAAGCGGTCGCGCAGAATAGGCGGCAGAGCCATAGAGTCCCTCCAAGTGAGCCGATCAGCCATAACGACTCGCGTCGGCGTGGCAAGCCGGGGCGCGCCCGGCTAGACAGCGGCAATGATCGATGCACAGCAGATCACCGCCCGTGGCCCGCGCACAGCGTGCCAGGCCGCCGAGGCGGCGCTCGACGCCGACCCCGCCCTCGAGGCGGCGACCTATTCGATCATCGAGGTGGACGAGACGGACGAGATCTGGCGGATCGACGCCTTTCCGGTGTCGGATGACGAGGCGCGGGCGATCGAGGCGCATCTGGCGCGCGTCAAAGACCTGGTCGTGACGCGCGCGAAGCTGGCCGACGCCAACTGGATCGCCCTGTCGCTGTCGGGCCTGCCGCCCGTGCGAGCCGGCCGCTTCTTCGTCTATGGCGCCCATGACGCCGGCCTCGTGCCGGCCAACGTCACCGCCCTGAAGATCGAGGCCGGCGCGGCCTTCGGCACGGGGCACCACGGCACGACGATCGGATGCCTGGCCACCTTCGACACGCTGCTGAAGGCGCGGCGCTTCGACCGCGTGCTGGATGTCGGAACCGGCACGGGCGTCCTGGCCATCGCGGCGGCGCGGACGGGCTCGCGTATCGTGGTTGGCACGGACATCGACCCCGACTCGGTGCGGATCGCCGCCGAGAACGCCGATCTCAACGCCGCGCGCGTGCGGCTGGCGCGGGCGGACGGACTGTCGGACCGGGTGGTGAGGGCGCACGGCCCGTACGATCTGGTGTTCGCCAATATCCTGGCCGCCCCGCTGATCGGCCTGGCGCAGGATATCCGCGGCGCGCTGCGCCCCGGGGGCGCCGCCATCCTGTCGGGCCTCCTCCGACACCAGGCGCGCGCCGTTCGCGCCGCCTATCTCGCCCGCGGCTTCCGCTTCGCCCGCCGGTTGGACATCGAACCCTGGACGACGTTGGTGATGATCAGGCGGGGCTAGCGCGCCGCCGCCCGCTCGATCGCCTCGAGCACGAGGGCGCGCGCATGATCGGCGTCCCTCCAGCCCAGCAGCTTGACCCATTTTCCGGGTTCGAGGTCTTTGTAGTGCGTGAAGAAGTGCACGATCTGCTCGAGGGTGATTTTCGGCAGGTCGGTGTGCTCGGTCACATGGTCGTAGCGCGTGGTCAGCCGGCTTGATGGCACAGCCAGGATCTTCTCGTCTTGCCCCGCCTCGTCCTCCATCATCAGGACGCCGATCGGACGGCAGTTCATCACCGCGCCCGGGACCACGGCCCGCGTGTTGGCGACGATCACGTCGCACGGATCGCCATCGCCCGACAGGGTGTTGGGGATGAACCCATAGTTTCCGGGGTAGCGCATGGGCGTGTACAGGAACCGGTCGACGACGAGTACGCCGGCACGCTTGTCCATCTCGTATTTGATCGGCTCGCCACCCACTGGCACCTCGATCAGCACATTGATGTCATTTGGCGGGTCGATGCCGAAGGGGATGGCTTCAATAAGCATGGCGGTTCTCCGAGTCGCCGTTAAGCCGCCGGCGCGGGCTCGCCGATCTCCGCGAATATCTCCGCTATGACCTCAGGGCTGGCCTCGCCGTCGGCGGTGGACATCAGCTCCTTGGGGACCAGCAGGATCACCGGCACGATGAGGGCGTAGACGATGGTGGTGGCGATCACGCACCAGACGAATCCCCACTTCGGATCGGAGGTGTAGATCCACGAGCCCAGCAGGTCGCCGCCGCGATAGGAGAGCTGGTTGCCGGCCTCGATCAACAGCATCATCGTGCCCTGCAGGCCGGGTGGGCACGACCGGATGGCGAGGTCGTAGATGGCCGCCGCCGCCACCCCGCCCATCATGCCGATCGGCAACGCCAGCCACAGCGCCTGGGCGCCTGTATGGATGAAGGCCAGGGGGATCATCTGCGGCACGGTGATGATCAGGCCCCACCACAGCAACTTCTCCAGCGAGAAGCGCTTGCACAGCCAACCGTAGAGAAAATAGATCGGGATGAAGGCCACCACGAAGATCGCGTAATACTCGGCGTAGACCTCATCGGGCGCATGCAGGGTGTTGCTCAGGTAGTACTGCAGCGGCGTATTCGAGCCCGGCGAAAACTGGAACATGAAGATCATCAGGATCGCCGGGTAGATGGCGCGGTGGCGCACCAGGCGCTTGAGGTCGCCCCAGAGGTTCGAGCCGCGGGCCTGGGGCGCGTCGTAGGCCCCGCCGAACACCGCCGGCGGCTTCCAGAGGCCGACCAGGCCGATGACGAGGGCGAAGCCGGCGGCGATCTCGAAAGTCTGGGCCGGCGCCAGATGGTCGGCCACCCAGCCGGAGCTGAGCGAGCCGACGATGTAGGGGATCGAGGAGACGATGTTCCACAGGGCCGAGAGCCGGCCGCTCATCAGCTTCTCCTGACCCACCAAGGCCAGCAGGCCCCAGTAGGCGGCGGCCACCAGGCGGAACGTGACCATTACCAGAAGCATTCCGGCCAGCAGCCCCCAGTAGGAGATCTGCGAGAAGGCCATCCACAGGAACACCGCCGCGGTCGCCGGGGCGAAGATCATCAGGAAGCCGCGATCGCGTCGGCCGAGCGGATTCCACAGGTCGCGGGTCAGGCCGAAGATGAAGGAGAGATAGACCGGGATGGCGGTCAGCAGCCGGAACACCGAGACCTGCACGGCGCCGGCGTGCAGCTGGTTCTTCAGCATGTAGGAGGTGGTGATGTCGAGGAAGTAGCCGTGCGGCAGCACCAGGAATACCAGGAAGGTCAGAGGTGCGAAGTAGAGGTAGATCTGCCCCGTGCGGGTTTCGCCGGGCCCGGCGGCTGCGGTCATCCGGTCATCCTCGTCTCGCCCCCGCGGCGACCCGTAAGCTATGCCGCATTCGGACGAGGTGGGGAAGCGTCACGACCAGCGCGTCCGCATCTGGCCCCGGAGCCGCGAAAGCCTTAAATCTCCGCCATGCGCCAGACATTCGACGAGACCACCGACCCCTCCTTCGGGCCCCGCCACACGCCGCTCATCCGCCGCGCGATGGCCGAGCAGGGCCTGGACGGCTTCCTCATCCCGCACGAGGACGAGCATCAGAACGAATATCTGCCGGCGGCCAACGACCGCCTGGCCTGGGCCACCGGCTTTACCGGCTCGGCCGGCGCGGCGGTGATCCTCAAGGAGGCGGCGGCGATCTTCGTCGACGGCCGCTACACCCTGCAGGTCCGCGACCAGGTGGATCCGGCGCTGTTCGAGATCCGCGACCTCGTCGAAGGCGGCGTCCCGGCCTATCTCTCCGAAGCCGCCCAGCCGGGCTGGACCATCGGCTATGACGCGCGCCTCCACAGCCCCGACGCCCTGGCGCGGCTGAAGGACGCCGCCGAAAAGGCGGGGGCCAAGCTGGAAGCTGTCGCCGTCAATCCACTCGACGCGGCTTGGGGCGCCGAGCGCCCGGCCCAGCCCGCCGCGGCCGTGGTTCCCCACCCGCTGGAATATGCCGGCGAGGAGTCTGCCGCCAAGCGCGCGCGCATCGGCCAGGCCCTGGCCGAACATGGCGCGGCGGCGGCCGTGATCACCTCGCCGGCGTCGATCGCCTGGCTGTTCAATATCCGTGGCGGCGACGTGCGCCGCTCGCCCCTGCCGCTGGCCCAGGCGATCCTCGGCGCCGACGGATCGGCGCGGCTGTTCCTGGACCCCGCCAAGGTGACCGCCGACCTCCCGGCGTGGCTCGGCAATCAAGTGCGGCTGGAGCGTCCGGACGATCTGGCGGCGGCGCTGGCGAGCCTCGCCGGCCAACGCGTGCTGGTCGACCCGGCGGCCTCTTCGGCCTGGTATTTTGACACGCTGAAATCGGCCGGCGCAGAGCCCCTCGCCGCGGCCGATCCCTGCGCCCTGCCCCGCGCCTGCAAGAACGATGTCGAGATCGAGGGTTCCCGCCGCGCCCACCGCCGCGACGGCGCGGCGTTGACGCGCTTCCTGCACTGGCTGGCCACCGAGGCTCAGCACACCCTTCCGGACGAGGTCGAGATCGTCGGCAAGCTGGAGGCGTTTCGCGAGGCGACCGGCGCCCTGAAGGACCTCTCGTTCGACACCATCGCCGGGGCGGCGGCCAACGGCGCCATCGTCCACTATCGCCCGACCCAGAGGCTCAATCGCAAGAGCGAAGCGGGCTCGCTGCTGCTGGTGGACTCCGGCGCGCAGTATCTCGACGGCACCACGGATGTGACGCGCACGGTGGCCATGGGCGAACCGACCGCGGAGATGGCCGAGCGCTTCACCCTGGTGCTCAAGGGACACCTGGCGCTGGCGCGCGTGCGCTTTCCAGCCGGGACTACGGGTTCGGCGCTTGATGCCCTTGCGCGCGCTGCACTCTGGGCGCGCGGCTTCGACTACGACCACGGGACAGGCCACGGCGTCGGCTCGTACCTAGGCGTCCACGAGGGGCCGCAGCGGATCGCAAAGCAGCCCAACGCCGTCCCGCTCCAAGCCGGAATGATCGTCTCGAACGAGCCCGGCTACTATAAGGAAGGCGCCTACGGAATCCGGATCGAAACCCTTCAGTTCGTGACGCCCGCCGCGCCGATCGCCGGCGGCGAGCGACCGATGCTGGCTTTCGAGACTTTGACTCTCGCTCCGATCGATCGGCGACTCGTGTCGCGCGCTCTGCTTTCCGCCGAAGAGCGCGCGCAGTTAGATGCTTACCACGCACGGGTGCTCTCCGAGATCGGGCCGCTGGTTGAGCCTGAGGTGCGCCAATGGCTGACGGAGGTCTGCGCGCCGATCTGACGGCGCCCCGCCGAAAAAATGGCCGCCCCCAGCGCCATCGCAAGATGGCTGGGGACGGCCAAGTCCATGGCGGCTATATTAAGTCGGTTCGACAATTGCCCACCCTTTACGAATGCGCCCACGGGGCGGATCACCTTTCCGGCGGAAATAGCGCCGCCTCGCGCCAGGGCCCCAGCAGGGCGCTCGGCTCGCTGAACAGCGGGCTCAGGACCGCCAGGACGGCGATCATCGACGACCGCTTCCAGGTCCAGCGCACCGTGAAGCAGCATCCCCATTCCCCTCAATCCATAGCCATGAATGAACCTCGGATCGCCGCCGCCGCCCAGGGGCGCAAACCGATGATTTGCCGATGAAAAGCCGATGATTTGCGGTGGGGCGTCCCGGCGCCCCCCGCGGTCAGTAAATCAGGGCCGGCCGCTCGAACAATTTGACGAGGTCGTCATATCCCTCGCGCATGGCGACGATCCCCGGATCGTCGATCGACACCAAGCCGGAGTCGAACACCAACTTGCGCGATCCCACCCGGCCGAGCCCGGCGAGGTCCTTCATATTGCCGCCGGCGGACCGGGATCTGCCGCCACGAGGGCTGCGTGAAGTCATCGGCCGTTCCTCTTCGATCGACGGACCGTGGGTCGGCCACCGAACGAGAGGCAGCAAACACCCTCCCGCCGCCTGGCGACAGCCCTCTGAACCGATGATTTGCCGATGAAATACCGATGATTGCGGCTTGCGGCGCCCCCGAGGGATAAAGGCGGCTAGACTCACCCATCTCTACAGCTTTGAGGAGGACGCATGGCCGTAGATTTCGCCAAGGTCCGGGATTTCATCCGCCAGCGCGGCCCCGGCATGGCGCTCGAGCTGACGGTCAACTTCGTGCTGCCCTTCCTGATCTACGACCTCGGCAAGGCCAGGCTCGGCGACGTCCATGCCCTGATGGCCTCGTCGATCCCACCGATCGCCTGGAGCATCATTGAGTTCGCGCGCAAGCGCCGGGTGGACGCCCTGTCGATGATCGTCCTGGCCGGCATCGCCCTCTCGCTGCTGGCGTTCCTGGGCGGTGGCGGAGCACGCTTCCTGCAGCTACGCGAGAAGCTCGTCACCGGACTGATCGGTCTCGGCTTCATAGGCTCGGTGTTGATTCGCCGACCGCTGATCTATGAGTTCGCGCGCGCCACCATGATCCGCCAGAAATCATCCGAGTTGGCGCTGTTCGAATCGCGCAGGAACGACCCCGGCTTCAAGCGCGCCATGAACCTGATGACCCTGGTCTGGGGCTGTGGTCTGCTGGCCGACACCGCCGCCGGCTGCGCCCTCGTCATGACGCTCTCGATCCGGGACTATCTGCTGGTCAGCCCGATCCTCGGCTACGGAACCACCGGAGCTCTGGCCCTGTGGACCTTCTGGTACGCCAGGCGAGCGCGGCGCCGCGGCGAGGCGCGCTTGGCCGAGGCCAGGGCGGCGACCGAAGCCGCCGCCGGAAGCGAAGCGACCTAGGGCGTTCCAGCCTCGCCGGCCTCCGAGGCGGCGCGGTCGGCCTCGGCGGCGGCGTGCGCGGCTTCAGCGCGAGCTTCGGCGATCGCCCGGCGCACTTCCGGAGAGTCGGCGGCGCGACTCGCCTGGGCCAGGGCCCGGCGAACTTCGGGCGAATCGAGCGCGGCGCGCGCCTCCTCAATGGCGACGCGCACGGCCTGAGACTTAATCTCCGCGGTCGCTTCGGACATGTGCCGGCGAATGGCCTCGCGCTCGGCGTCGCTCATATGCGCCCGTTCTTCGCGCGTCTCCGCCAACGCCTTCTCGATCTCGGCGTGAGCCAGCGCCAGGCTGGCGGCGACAGTGACCTCGGTCTCCCGGCGCATGTGCGCGCGCATCCGGGCGTCGGCCAGGTCGGGCGGCGGCGGGGGGGCGGGCGGAGCCGGCGGCGC
>Ga0302314_10005536_pt1 | contig 23010 bp, 20 predicted proteins | sample III_Palsa_N2_3_FD_200533 | JGI IMG/M metagenome (GOLD analysis project Ga0302314, IMG submission 200533) | Peat permafrost microbial communities from Stordalen Mire near Abisko, Sweden - III_Palsa_N2_3 | ecosystem: Environmental > Terrestrial > Soil > Palsa > Peat permafrost | place: Sweden... | reverse complement strand
CCGCCATCCTGCTGATCATGCCGCTAATCGCCAACGGCTTCTTCCTGATCGAGATCTTCGGCACAACGCTGATCCTCGGCATCATCGCACTCAGCCTGATGTTCCTGGCGGGCTACGGCGGCATGGTCAGCCTGATGCAACTCACCATCGCCGGCTTCGCCGGCTACATGTTCGCCGTGTTCGGCATGAGCGGCAGCGCCAATATCAGTCTCGGCTGGCCGTGGTGGCTGGCGACGCCGATGGCGCTTGTGCTGGCAACGGCCTTCGGCACGCTGGGCGGGGCGCTCGCGGTTCGCACCGAGGGCATCTACACCATCATGATCACGCTCGCCATCGCTGCGGCGTTCTTCTATTTCACCAACCAGAACTGGGCCATCTTCAACGGCCACACCGGCATCAACACCATCGTCACCCCGCACTTCTGGGGTGTCGACTGGCGATCCGACATTCCGTTCTATTATGTGACGCTGGCGGTCGCAGCACTCTGCTATTTCGCGGTGCTGTACCTGTCTCGTGCGCCGTTCGGCCTCGCCTTGCAGGGCGTCCGCGATAATCCGCGCCGCATGGCGGCGCTCGGGTTCAATGTCAATGCGCATCGGATCGCGGCCTATACGTTCGCGTCTTTCGTCGCAGCGCTGGGCGGGATTCTCCAAGTCTGGAACTATCGGCAGATATCTCCCGGATCGGTCGCCGTCGAGCGCGCCCTCGATATCCTGATCATCGCCGTCGTCGGCGGCATCACGCGGCCGGCCGGGCCCTTCATCGGCGCTTTCATTTTCGTCATGTTGCGCACCTTCGCGCTCGACTTCCTGGTCCAGATCGGTCTCGACGGCAACCGCTTCCGGCTGCTGATCGGCCTAGGCTTTCTCGTCATCGTGTTCTGGTCGTCGGATGGCGTGATCGGCCTCTGGGAGCAATGGCGCCGCCGTTCGCTAGACAGCGAGACGCGCCCGGGCGGAGGCCAACGGCATGGCTAACGCAGAACAACGCTTCTCGGCGGTCGGCTCCGGCGCAGCGCTGGAGCTGCGCGGCGTGACGCGGCTGTTCGGAGCGCTCGCGGCGCTCACGGATGTCACCATCACGGTCCGGCCGGGCGAACGTCGCGCCGTGCTCGGCTCCAACGGTGCCGGCAAGACCACGCTGTTCAACTGCGTCACCGGAGACTTTCCGCCTTCGTCCGGCACCATTCGTTTCTTTGGCGAGGACATCACCCACTTCCCGGCTTACGAACGGATACGCCGCGGCTTGCGTCGCACTTACCAGATTTCCGCGTTGTTCCCTGGCCTCACCGTGCGGGACAACGTCTATCTGGCCTGCCGCGGCGTTTCGCGCGGACGCTTTTCGCTGCTGCGCTCGCGTCCAAACGATGCCCTGATGCATTCGGCCGAAGCGCTGATCCAGGCGGTGCATCTGACGCCGGTCCGGGAGCGGCGGGTCGCCGAACTCGCCCACGGTCAGCAACGACAGCTTGAGATCGCACTCGCGCTCGCCGGCGCCCCGCGATTCATCCTGTTTGACGAACCGGCCGCGGGACTTTCGCCAGCCGAGCGGCGCGAACTGATCGAGATACTGACGTCCCTGCCCGCCCATATCGGATACATCATCATCGAGCACGACATGGACGTCGCCCTGCGGGTCGTCGAAAGCGTCACGATGATGCACAACGGCCGTGTCTTCAAGGAAGGCCCGCCGCAGGAAATTGAATCCGACCCCGAGGTCCAGGAACTTTATCTTGGGGGTGGGCATGGCTGAGGTCCGCCGTTCCGCGCCCGCGCTCGAAGTCAGAGGCCTCGACGTCTATTACGGGCATTCGCATGCGTTGCAGCGCGTCGACCTGACGGTGGATTCAGGCGTGTTCTCGGTGGTTGGCCGCAACGGCATGGGCAAGACCACCCTGTGCAAGACCATCATGGGATTGTTGCGCGCGAGCGGTGGCTCGGTGCGCGTTCGCGGCGAGGAGATCACCCGCCTCAGCCCAGCCCGGATCGCGCGCCTCGGCGTCGGTTATGTTCCGCAGGGCCGCCGACTATGGCGCTCGCTCACCGTTGCGGAGCATCTGCGGCTGGCCGCGGGGATGCGACGCGGCCCATGGACCGTCGAGCGTATCTACGACACCTTCCCTCGCCTTGCCGAGCGCAAGGACAATGGCGGAGGGCAGCTCTCCGGCGGCGAGCAGCAAATGCTGGCGATCTCCCGCGCACTGCTGACCAATCCGCATCTTCTGATCATGGACGAGCCGACCGAGGGCCTCGCCCCTGTCATCGTCACCCAGGTGGAGGAGATGCTGGTCCGCCTCGCCGAAGACGGCGATGTGTCGGTACTGGTGATCGAGCAGAATATCGGCGTGGCGACGGCGATTTCGAAGAACGTCGCCATCATGGTCAATGGCCGCGTCAATCGCATCATCGAATCCACGCGCCTGGCGGCGGACCGCGACCTGCAACAGCGCCTGCTGGGTGTCGGGATCCATGCTGAAATAGAAACGGACGTCGGCGCTGCCGCGGACGCCAAGGGAAGTCCCGAGCCGGTGCCCCCGCGGAACGACGCGCCGATCCGGATCTATGTCTCCAATCCTACTCTGCCGACACGCTGGTCGCAGCCGGCGCCCATTGCGCGTATCGAGACCGCGGCACGTACGGTCTCGACAGGAATCGTTCGCATGGAAGGCGCCACGCGGCAACGGCGCGAAGCGGGCATGCAGCCGGTGTCGGGACCGCCGGTGGTGCTGGTTGTCGGTACGCTCGACACCAAGGGCGAGGAGTTGCGTTTCATTCGCGAAATCATCGCTCGGCACGATCTGCGCACCCGCCTGGTCGATGTATCCACCAGCGGCAAAGCCTCCACCTGTGACGTCTCCGCACAGGAGATCGCACTGAACCATGGACGCGGCGGCTCCGGGGTATTTGGCTCCGATCGCGGCGCATCGGTGACGGCGATGGCGGACGCGTTCGCCGCCTGGCTGCGCCGCCAGGGCAATGTGGCCGGTGTCATCACGGCAGGAGGATCGGGCGGCGCATCGCTGGTCGCGCCCGGCATGCGCGCTCTGCCCATCGGCGTGCCGAAGCTCATCATCTCGTCGGTCGCTTCGGGCGATGTCGGGCCTTATGTCGGGCCTGCCGACATCACCATGATGTATTCGGTCACCGACGTGCAGGGCCTCAATTCGATCTCCCGCGAGGTGCTCGCCAACGGCGCCAATGCCATGGCCGGCATGGTGAAGGCGCGTCTCGATGAGCGTGCCAGGACACCCGCGACGCAGGCCCGACTTGCCGCCGTCGGCATCACCATGTTCGGCGTGACGACGCCCGCCGTGCAAAAGGTCGCAGCCGACCTCCGCAACGAATTCGAGTGTCTCGTCTTCCATGCCACCGGCGTCGGCGGCCGCTCGATGGAAAAGCTAGTCGATTCCGGCATGCTGGCGGCAGTCATCGACCTCACGACCACGGAAGTATGCGATCTCCTGATGGGCGGCGTGTTTCCCGCCACCGACGACCGTTTTGGCGCGGTGATCCGCAGCCGCGTTCCCTTCATCGGCTCGGTCGGCGCGCTTGATATGGTCAATTTCGGCGCGCCCGAGACGATCCCCGAGCGCTATCGCCAGCGCAAGTTCCACATTCACAATCCGCAGGTGACCTTGATGCGCACCACGGCGGAAGAGAACGAGCGGATCGGGCACTGGATCGCCGAGCGGCTCAACCGCATGGACGGACCGGTGCGCTTCTTTCTGCCGGAGGGCGGGGTCTCCGCGCTCGATGCGCCGGGTCAGCCGTTTTGGGATCCGGATGCCGACGCCGCCTTGTTCAAGGCACTGGAACGCAGCGTACGCCAAACCGGCAACCGCCAGATCATTCGGATCCGGCACAACATCAACGACCCCGAATTTGCATCCGCGATTGTGGGCGCATTCCGGCCGCTGCTTGGACGCGCCGGGACCCTCCGGAAAGTGGCGAGGTGACGCATGGCGAGGTTTGAGCGTTCCGCGATCCTGAAGAAGTTTCACGCGATGGTGGCGAAGGGCGAACCGATCGTCGGTGGCGGCGCCGGCACCGGCCTGTCCGCCAAATGCGAGGAAGCCGGCGGCGTCGATTTGATCGTCATCTACAATTCCGGCCGCTACCGGATGGCTGGGCGTGGTTCTCTCGCCGGCCTGATGCCGTATGGCGACGCCAACGCGATCGTGGTGGAAATGGCCGGCGAAGTGCTACCCGTCGTCACCAAGACGCCGGTGCTGGCCGGCGTCAACGGCACCGATCCGTTCCGTGACATGGATAGCTTCCTTGAACAATTGAAGGCGTTGGGTTTTTCCGGCGTGCAGAACTTCCCCACCGTCGGCCTGATCGACGGCGTGTTCCGCGCCAATCTCGAAGAGACCGGGATGTCCTATGCGCTCGAGATCGACATGATCGCCAAGGCGCGCGACAAGGACATGCTGACGACGCCCTACGTCTTCAGCGAAGCACAGGCAACCGCGATGGCGATTGCAGGCGCCGACATCGTCGTCTGTCATCTCGGCCTCACCACCGGCGGCGCGATCGGTGCGCATACCGCGCCGAGGCTCGAAGACTGCCCCGAACAAATCGACGCCTGGGCCACCGCGGCGCTCAGCGTCAATCCGGACATCCTGGTGCTGGCCCATGGCGGCCCGATCGCGGAGCCGGCAGACGCCGATTTCATCATGAAACACACCCGCAAATGCCACGGCTTCTACGGCGCCTCATCGATGGAGCGCCTGCCGGTGGAGCGGGCGCTGACGGAACAGGTACGTAAATTCAAGGCGATCGGCGCGCGATAAACGTCGAGACCAAGGGAGGAAGAAGATGTCGGGGATTCTGGTAGGTGAATTGATCCTCTGGCTGATCATTGCGATCATCGCGATCGCCATCGTCGTCTACATCGTGAACTGGCTCTACCATCGCTCGTCGAAGGAAGTGTCGTTCGTGCGTACCGGCCTGCTCGGCGAACGTGTCGTGATCAATGGCGGCGCTTTCGTACTGCCCTTCATTCACGACTTCACGCCCGTCAACATGAACGTTCTGCCGATGGGAATCGTGCGGGCCAAGCATGACGCCGTGATCACGCGAGACCGGATGCGGATCGACATCGAGGCCGACTTCTACGTTCGCGTTCAGGCGACGCGGGAGGCCGTCTCGATTGCAGCCTCCACGCTCGGACGGCGCACGCTCGAACCGGAGCAGCTTCATGCTTTGCTCTCCGGCAAGTTCGTCTCCGCGATACGCTCGGTGGCCGCCGAAATGACCATGGAACAGATGCATGAACAGCGCGGCGAATATGTCGCGCGGGTCAAGGCCGCCGCCGCCGAGGCGCTTGCCCAGAACGGGCTTGAACTCGAGTCCGTCGCGATCACCGACCTCGACCAGACCGACCTGGAATATTTCAATCCATCGAACCGGTTCGACGCCGAAGGTCTGACCCGGCTGATGGAAGACATCGAAGCCAAGCGCAAGCTGCGCAACGATATCGAACAGGACTCGATGATCAAGATCCGCTCCCGTAACCTCGATGCCGAGCGCCAGGCGCTGGATATCGAGCGCGAGAGCGAAACCGCCCGCCTTGACCAGGAACGCGACATCGAGATGCGGCGCGCGCTGCAGCGCACCGAGGTGGCGCGCGAGCGCGCCTTGCGCGAAACCGAGGCCGAACAGGCGCAGATTTCCGCCCGCGAGACCATCGAGAAGGCGCGCATCGCCAACGAGCAGACCATCGCCGAAGCCCGCATCGCCTCCGAACGCGAAACCCGGCACCGCGAAATCGAACGCACCCGCGCGGTCGAGGAAAAGGAACTGGTTGCCCGCGAGGAAATCGAAAAGGCCCGAATCGCCAATCAACGCTCGGTCGACACTGCACGTATCGCCTCCGAGCGCGAAGTACGCCAGCGCGAGATCGAGCGCACGCGAACGGTCGAGGAAGCGGAAATCGCGGCACGTGAAGCGGTCGAGAAGGCCCGCATCCAGCAGGATCGCTCGGTCACCGACGCACGCATCGCCAATGAGGAAGAGACCCGGCGCAGGGAGATCGAACGCACCCGCGCCGTCGATGAAGCCGAAATCGCGGCGCGCGAGGCCACCGAAAAGGCCCGCATCGCCCAGACCACGATCGTGAACGTCGAACGCATCGCCTCTGATGAGCGCACCCGCGCGCTGGAGATCCAGCAGGTACGCACGATCCAGGAGGCGGAGATCGAGGCGCACAAGGCCGTGGAAGGCGCCAAGATCGCACGCGAGCGGACCCTTGCCGCCGAGCGCATCGGCGCCGAGCAAGCCACGCGCAAGCTCGAAATCGAACGCAACCAGGCACTGGAAGTCGCCGGCATCGCCGCGCGCGAGGCGACGGAGGGCTCACGCATCGGCCAGGAAGAACGCGTTCGCGCGCTTGAAATCGCGCGCAACCGTACCATCGAAGAGGCGGACATCGCCTCGCGAGAGGCGATCGAGGCGGCACGCATCTCCCAGGAGAAGGCGATTGCCGCGGAGCGTATTCGTGCCGAACGGGAAACCAAAAGCCTCGAGATCGCCCGCTCAGAAGCGATCGAGGCCGCCGAACTCAAGCGTCGCGATTCGATCGAGCGGCGCCGGATCGATGTCGAACTGGCACTCGAGACCGAACGCATCGCTTCGGCGAAGACCCGTGAAGTACTCAATATCGACCAGAAGAAGTCGGTCGAACTCGCCGACGAGGAGCGCGTGATCGCGCTCTCAGCCAAGCGGTCCGAGCGCATCGACGCCGACCGCCAGGTCAAGCAGGCGGAGATCAATGCGCGCAAGGAGGTCGAGGCGACCGATATTTCGCGCGAACAGGCGCTGGAGGTCGCAAGGCTCGCACGCCGGCGCGCGATCGAGCAACTCGAGGTCGCGCGCGTCCAGTCGCTGCAGGAAGCCGAGATCGCTTCCCGCGAAGAGGTCGAACGGGCCCGCATCGCGTCCGACCGAGGCCTCGACGAGGCGCGGGTCGGCCGCGAACGCGATCTGCGCAAGTTGGAGGTCAATCGCGAAAAGGACGTCGAAACCGCGCTGATGGAGAAGGCCATCGCGCTCTATCAGAAGTCGCTGGAGGAATCGGCGGCGAAGGCGGCGGCGGAAGATGCCGGGCTGCTCGCGATCGAGGCAGCGGAACGCGCGGTGACCGCGCGCGAAAGCGAGATCGCTAAGCGACGCAAGACCATTGATGTGTTGATCGCGGAGAAAAAGGCCGAGGAAACCCGGATTGGCGCCGAGGTCGAGCGCGTGCGCGCCGCGGTCGAGGCCGAAGCGCAAAAGCTGCTGAACGAAGCCGAGAACGTACTGACCGACCAGGCGCGTTATTCGCTGTTCCGCCGCAAGCTGCTCGATCGCATCGAAGGCATTGTCCGCGAGAGCGTCAAGCCGATGGAGAAGATCGAGGGTATCCGCATCCTTCAGGTGGACGGCCTCAACGGCCATGGCGGCGGCGGCAACGGCGGCCGCAGCGCCACCGACGAGGTGATCGACTCGGCGCTGCGCTACCGCGTGCAGGCCCCGCTGATCGATTCCCTGCTCGCCGATATCGGTGTCGAGGGCGGCAGCCTCGCGAAAATGCCAGGCCTGATCCGCGAGGCCCGCGACATGCAGGGCATCAAGGAATCGGCGCGGAAGAGCGGCGGCGACGCCAAGCCGGCGGCGTCGGAGGGCTCCGGCGAACCGGCGCGCCCTGAACGCGCGCCGCGCAAGAAGGACTGAGTTGGCGCCATGGCAAGGGTCTACGTCTCCACCGTCGTCAATGCCCGCAACGACCGCGTCTGGGCGCGCGTGCGCGACTTCAACGGTATGCCCAACTGGCATCCCGCGATCGCGGAAAGTCGCATCGAGGGCGGCGAGCCCGCCGACAAGATCGGATGCGTGCGGGATTTTCGGCTGCGCAACGGGGATCGCATTCGCGAAAAACTGCTCGGGCTCTCCGACTATGACATGTTCTGCACCTACTCCATCCTCGAATCCCCGATGGGGGTCGAGAATTACGTCGCCACCCTGCGGCTGACGCCGGTGACCGATGGCGACCAGACGTTCCTGGAATGGACCGCGGAATTCGACTGTGCACCTGAGCGGGAAAGCGAACTGATCAACAATATCGGCGGCGGCGTGTTTCAGGGCGGCTTCGACGCCCTCAAGCGCGCTTTCGGAGGCTAGCGTGCCGCATATCGTCAAAAGCACGGTCCTGAACGCGCCGACCGACACGGTCTGGAATCTGTTGCGCGACTTCAACGGCCACGACCGCTGGCATCCCGAGGTCGCGACCAGCGCCATCGAGCGGGCGCAGGCGTCGGACAAGATCGGCTGCGTCCGCCGCTTCAAGCTGAAGGACGGCTCGGAGCTGCGCGAGCAGTTGCTGGCGCTGTCCGATCTCGAGCAATCGTTCAGCTATTGCCTGCTCGATACGCCGATTCCGATGTTCAACTATGTGGCCCATGTCCGGCTGCTTCCGGTCACCGACGGTGACCGCACCTTCTGGCAATGGGAATCCAGATTCACGACGCGCCCCGGAGATGCCGACGGCCTCACCCGAATGGTTGCGGAACAGATCTACCAGGCTGGGTTCGAAGCCATCCGACAGCATTTGAAGGCCGCCGCATGACAACGGAGCCGAGATCATGACCATCACCGTCAAGACATTCGCGACTTCAGGGGAAGCTGCGGCGGCCTTGTCGTCCGACCGGAGCGCGCGTTATCTCGGCGGCGGCACCCTTGTGATGCGAGCGCTCAACGAAGGCGACATCTCGGTCTCGACCGTGGTACGCGCGACCGATCAGGCGCTGGCACGGATTGAGGCGACGAACTTGCGCGTCACGATAGGAGCGGGCGTTACGTTCGCCCGCATTCTGGCGGAACGCGACCTCGGTTTTCTCCACGCCCCCGCCCGCTCGATCGGTGGGCCGGCGGTGCGCAATATGGGAACCGTAGGGGGCAATCTGTTCGCGCCCAGTCCTTTTGGTGACTTCACCGTCGCGCTGCTGGCGCTCGATGCAACCATCGCCATGCAAGGCGGCCTCGGCACCCGCGACCTGCCGATCGAGGAATTCCTGCAATCCCGCGACCGGCAGAACGGCGTGCTCGTGCTTGCGATCTCCTGTCAGAGGCCGGCCAGCGCCGATGCGTTCCGCTATCGAAAGGTCGCCCGCATCAAGCCCAAGGGCGGTTCGGTGATCACGCTGGCTGCGCATTTGCCGGTCAGCAGTGGACGCATTTCGGGGGCGCGCATTGCGCTGGGCTCGATGGCGGCGACCCAAATCCGCGCACGTGCTGCCGAGCGCGTGCTGGAGGGGCGCTCGCTCGATAGCTCCTCCATCAGCGCCGCCGCGGCTGCGATCGCGGAGGGGACCTCGCCCACCGACAGTGCCCTCGCCAGCGCCTGGTATCGCCGAGAGATCGTCGGCGTCCATCTGCGCCGCCTGCTGTCCGGCCAGGAATAGGCAAGAATAGGATTGGAATAGGGATCATCATGCCCAAGACCGCCCTGCAATTTCATCATAATGGCCGCGAGGTCGCCCTGTTCGTGGACGGCGGCGTCAACCTGTTGGTCGCGCTGCGCGAAATCATCGGCGACATGACGCCCAAATTCGGCTGCGGTCAGGGTGGTTGCGGCGCCTGCTCGGTGCTGATCGACGGCGAGCTGCATCTGTCCTGCCTGACGCTCGCCGAAACGGTGGCCGGACGCGCCGTCGAGACGCTCGACGGACTGAAGGACGGTCCCAATTTGCATCCGTTGCAACGCGCCTTCATGGAGCACTTTGCAGCCCAGTGCGGCTACTGCACGCCGGGCATGCTGATGGCCGCGAAAGCGCTGCTGGATCGCAATCCGACACCGAGCCGCGCCGAAGTGGTCGAGGCAATCTCTGGCAATATCTGCCGCTGCACCGGCTATGAGCCGATCATCAATGCCGTACTCGCCGCCGCTGCCGGCGGACGGGCACGCGCCTGAAGGAAACCGTCATGCTGGAATTACGCAAGGACATCTTCGCCGACGAGCGCGACGACAACCTCAAGGAAGTCGGCAAGGGCACGCAACGCCAGGACATGCTGGGCCATGTCACGGGAACCTCCACCTATTTCGACGACCACAAGCTGCAGGGCATGCTGCATCTCAAGGTGCTGCGCAGCGCCCACGCCCACGCCCGATTGCGCCGGATCGACACCACAGAGGCGGAACGTTCACCGGGGGTGCGCCGTATCATCCGTGGCACCGACGTGCCGCGCAATCTCAACACGCTGCTCAGCTTGATCAATTTTGGCAAGGACGACGAGCCGACGCTGGCGGTCGACAAGGTACGCTACAAGGGCGAGCCGATCGTCGCGGTGGTCGCCGATAGTCCGCGCGAGGCCTATGAAGCCATCGCCAAGCTAAGGATCGACTACGAACCGCTGCCTACCGTGTTCGACGTCGAGGAAGCGCTGAAACCCGGCGCGCCCGTGGTCAACGAGACCTACCCCAAGAACACGTTTACCTATCACGACATCTACGATCACCAGAAGCTGCGCTTCGGGGACGTCGATCGCGCGCTCGCGGAAGCCGATCATGTGCTCGATCAACGCTATCAGATGGCGCCGATCGAGCATGCGCCGACCGAAACCAACGGTTCAATCGCAGCACCCGATACCAACGGACGCTATGTCGTCTATACCTCGACGCAGGCGCTGTTCTTCTCGCTCGACACCTGCGCCAAGATCCTCGACGTGCCCTCCAACACCTTCCACTTCATCGGCGGAACCGTCGGTGGCGGATTTGGCGGCAAGGTCGACACGCTCACCGAACCCCTCTCCATTCTCGGCGCGATGTTGACCGGGCGGCCAGTGCGCTATGTGTTCGGCCGTGAGGAGGAAATGCAGTATGGTCCACCGCGCGGCGCCGAACGCATCTATATCCAGGATGGCGTCATGCGTGACGGCCGCATCGTCGCGCGAAAGGTTCGCGCCTATTTTGACAGCGGCGCCTATACGCGGCTTTCCAGCTATGCCGTGGTCAAATGCGCCGCCCATCTGCCCGGGCCTTATGCGATCCCCAACGTCTATGGCGACATCTATTGCGTGTTCACCAACCGTACGCCGGCGACCGCGATGCGCGGTTTCGGGGTCACGGCGATGGACTTTGCAATCGAATGCCAGATGGACAAGCTTGCGCATATCGTTGGCATGGACCCTATGGAGTTTCGTATCCTCAACGCCTATCGCGACGGCGACATGAAAGCGCACCGGCGCGAGGCAAAGAACACCGCCCTGATCGAATGCGTGCAGGTCGCAGCCGAAAAGGCCAAGTGGCCATTGCGCGAGGAGTTCAAGCGAATGTCGTCGCTCGAAGGTGGCGGCGGCATCCGGGCGGCGATACCGCTCACCCCGCGCGAGCCAAGCACCCAGCGCGCGGCCGCTTCACAGGAGCGCACGAGTTACGACCGGGCGCCGGCTGCATCGAGCCACGAGCCGCCGGCGCCGCCCCCTCCCCCGAGACCACCGGCGCCGTCGCATGGCGCCACACGCTTTTCTTCCGTCTTTGGCAACAGGAGGCGCTGATCATGACTAGACATCGCGGACGCGGCATCGCTTCGATCAATTATCCCATCGGCATGAACCTTGGCGGCGACCCCAGCCAGGCGCTGGTTCACTCGAATCCCAGCGGCAAATTCACGGTATCGCTCTCGTCGATCGACCTCGGCCAGGGCATGAAGTCGGTGACGCGGCAGATCTGCGCCGAGGCGCTCGGCGTGCCGGTCGAAGATGTCTATGTCGACACTGCGGATTCCGACACCGGGCCGCACTGCATGGGCTCGTTCGCCTCGCGCGGCACACATCGAGTCGGCAATGCGGTGATGGCCGCGGCGAAAGAGGCGCGTGGCGTCATGATGGAGGCCGCGGCCGAGGAGCTCGAAGTCAATGCCGCCGACCTCGAGACCGACGGCCGCGGCAACATCCACGTCAAGGGCGCGCCGCACCGGTCGATCTCGACCAAGGACGTCGCCATCGCCGCACAGTTCAAGCAGGGCAAGACGATCTCGGGACGCGGTATCTTTCTGGTGCCGCTTTCCGCGGTCGATCCGGAGACCGGCGAAATGTCGCCCGCCACCTGCTACGCGCATGCCTGCCTGGTCGCAGAGGTTGACGTCGACGATGAGACCGGCGAAGTCGCGATGGTGCGGATGGACAGCGCCTATGAGTTGGGGCGCGCCCTCAATCCGCGGCTGGTCGAGCAACAGCTGGTCGGCGGCGCCTGGATGGGGATCAGCCACGCGCTGTACGAGACACCCGAGCCCTATTATCCGGATCCGGTCCATGGGCCGCGCGACTTCGTCGAATATGTGATGCCCGGCCCCGGGGACATCTGCCCGCACGATATCGCGGTGCTGGAACGTCCGGCGGCCGACGGACCGTTCGGCGCCAAGGGCCCTGGAGAAATGTGCGCCAATCCGGTGCTGCCGGCGGTGGCCAATGCGATCTTCAACGCTGTCGGGGTGCGGATGGACGAACTACCGATCACGCCGGAAAGGGTATTGCGGGCGATCAAGGCCCAGGGCGGCGCGCGGCCGCAGACGCGGCGCTGAGGTCGAGGGCATGGCGGTCCGCAGCAGCATCGTTGGAATCGACAGCCCGGAGGCGCTGGAGAAGGCGTTGCGGGCGGCCTATTACCTTGCCGACGAAGGCGTCGCAACCGCGGCCTATCTCGGGCTTGCGCTCGGCAAGCCGCTGCTTCTGGAAGGAGCACCGGGAGTCGGAAAGACCGAAGCCGCCAAGGCGATCGCAGCCGTGCTCGGTCGCCGCCTGATCCGCCTGCAATGCTATGAAGGTATCGACGCTGCGGCCGCGCTCTACGAGTGGAATTATCCGCGCCAGATGCTGGCGATCCGGCAGGCAGGCGAAGAGAGCATCGATATCTATGGCGAGGCCTATTTGATCGAACGGCCCATGCTCGCAACATTGCGCGCACCGGATTCCACCGTGCTGCTGATCGATGAAATCGATCGCGCCGACCAGGAGTTCGAGGCGTTTCTGCTCGAATTCCTGTCCGACTTCCAGATCTCCATTCCCGAGCGCGGCACGATACGCGCGGCGGAACGCCCCGTCGTCGTGCTGACGTCGAACCGCACCCGCGACCTGCACGAAGCGCTGCGCCGCCGCTGCGTCTATCACTGGATCGACTATCCCACCGCCGAGCGTGAGGCACGCATCGTGATGATGCGGGCGTCGAGCGTCGCCGAATCGACCGCGCGTGCTGTCGTCGCCGCCGTCGGCAAGCTGCGACGGGAACCGTTAAGCAAGGCGCCGGGCATCGCCGAAGCGGTGGACTGGGCGGAAGCCGCCACGCTGCTGCACAAGATCGGCGCGCGCTGGCCGGATGCGTTCAAGCGATCGATCGGGGTCGCCCTCAAGGACGAGGAAGATCTCACCTTCATCTCCGGCCGGCTGGATGCGCTGCTTGCGGAGGCTGCCGCGTGAACGACGAATTGCAATTGCCGCGCGCAGCCCGCGTTTTCGTCTCCTTTGCCACCCTGTTGCGCGCCAACGATTTCGCCATAGCACCGGAACAAACAACCGCGTTTCTGGCGGCGATCGAACTATTGGGACCGCGAAGCCTGGACGAAATCCGCCGCGCGGGGCTGGCAACCCTTGCTCCGCCGCCCGAGCGGCGCGCGACCTACAACCGGCTGTTCGACATCCATTTCGTCGGCAGCGAAGAGATCGACCAGCCAGGAGGCGAGGACGACGAGGTCGTTCGGCTGCAGGAGGAAGGACACGGCGAGGACGAAGCCCTGCTGGCCGACGAGGCCAACGAGTCGGGTCTTGCCGCCGCGCGCGCGGAAGCGCTGGTCGAACGCCGCTTCGCGCAGGACACAATCAGCGACGCATTGCGTCGTCTCTCCCGCGAGGCGCCCGCGCGCCTGCCGCGACGGCGAGGCCATCGACGCATGCGCGCCCGGCGCGGCCCGTGGGCCGATCTTCGCCGTACCCTGCGCGACAGCGTGCGCAATGACGGCGAGGTGCTGCGATTGGGACGCCTGAAGCGACGGGCAAGGCCGCGCAAGGTCCTGCTTCTGATCGACGTTTCCGGTTCGATGAAAGGGCGCACCGAAGATAATATGAAACTCGCCCATGCGCTGTTGCAGTCGGCTCCCAATGTCGAGGTGTTCACGTTCGGAACACGGCTGACCCGCGTTACGCGCGCGCTGCGCCTGAAGCGCCGCGAGCAGGCGCTGTTCGCGGCCGCGCATCTGGTCAGTGATTGGGATGGTGGCACCCGCATCGGCGACGCGCTGCAGGCTTTCCTGGCGGTGCCGCGGTTCGGCAGCTACGCGCGCGGCGCCGCCGTGATCGTTGTCTCCGATGGGCTGGAGCGCGGCGACCCCTCCGCCTTGCGCGACGCCGTCGCGAAATTGTCGCGCCGGGCCTGGCGCCTGAGCTGGCTGACACCCCTGGCCACAGCCGCCGGCTTCAAACCGCAAACCGAGGCTCTGATTGCGATCCGGCGCTTCGTCGATGATCTGGTCGATGGTGGATCGAGCATTGCGATCGTCTCGCATCTTTTGACGCTCGGAAACAGGACAGCGGCATGACGGTTATTGTCGACGGGCATCATCATATCTGGCGCCGGGACGACCTGCCCTGGCTGAGCGGGCCGATGCAACCTCGCATCTTCGGCCCGTATGAGCCGATCCGACGCGACTATCCGATCGGCGAATATCGCGACGATCTCGCAGGTTCAGACGTGGTCCGCTCGGTTTATGTGCAGACCAACTGGGCCAACAGCCGCTTCGAGGACGAAACCGCCTGGGTGCAGCAGACCGCGAACGAGAACGGTTGGCCGCACGCCATCGTCGCCTATGCCGACTTCAGCGTCGGTGATGTGCGGCCGCAGCTCGATCGTCTGGCACGTTATCCGCTGGTGCGCGGCGCGCGCATGCAACTGCACTGGCACGAAAACCAACTGTATCGTTTTGCAGCGCGTCCCGACCTCTGCACCGATCCCGTGATCCGCCGCAACATCGGACGGCTCGCCGACCATGGCTTGAGCTTCGATCTGCAAGTGTTCACGCCACAGATGACGGATGCCGCGAACCTCGCCGAAGCCTGCCCGAACGTGACCTTTATCCTGCAGCACGCCGGTATGCTGGAGGACCTTTCGCCCGAGGGACGGTCCGCCTGGCGCGCCGGAATGCTGCGGCTCGCAGCCTGCCCGAATGTCGTGTCGAAGCTTTCCGGGCTCGGCACCTTCATCCACCGCAACGATCCCGCGCACATTACCGAAATCGTAACCGACACGGTTGCGATCTTCGGCGCCGGGCGCTGCCTGTTCGGATCGAACTTTCCGATCGAGAAACTCTGGACCAGCTATCACGACCTCGTCGGCGCCTTCCGAACTGCCGCGGAACGGCTTCGACCCGACCAGCGCGAGGCGATTTTCAACACGACCGCGACACGCGTCTATCGGCTGGAGTCATAGACGCGCGGCCCACGCACACACGAACAACACGAATTGGGAGGGACCAGATGCCGTTGGAAATCAAGATACTGGACTATGGCGATATCGAGCTGGAATCGAGCTTCCTCGTGCTCGGGCACAATTGTGGCCGCACCCGCCGGGTGCTGACGCTCGGTTTCCTCATCCTCGGCGGTCCATATCCGGTGTTGGTCGATACCGGTTACCGCTCCAACCAGATCATGGAGACGCTGGGTATGCGCGGCCTGCAATTCCATGAGAACATGATCGAGAACCAGCTCGCGCGCCATGGCGTGCGGATGGGCGATGTACGTTTCGTCTGCCACACCCATCTGCACATCGACCACGCCGGCAAGGACGATCTGTTCCCGATGAATACGACGGTCGTGGTCAATCGCAAGGAGCTGGAATACTCCGTGTCCGGGCTGATGCACCCGCAATATCCGGCGCCCGACATCAAGCACCTGATCGATCGCCTGCACACCAAGAGCGCCCTGCGTTTCCTCGATCTCGAGATCACCGGTCCGGTCGAATTGATGCCGGGTGTCTATTGCGACGCCGCCAACGCCCATACCGAGGGTTCGATGAACATCCACGTTCATACCGCCGACGGCATCGCCACCATCTGCGGCGACGTGATCTACGACTTCAACGACCAGATCGTCACCCCGTTCAACGAGATTCAGGACGCCGAACCGCGCACCACCGGCAACCACGGAACCAGCAAGCGAGCGGAAAAAGCCTCGATCAAGAAGCTGCTAAGTGGTTCGCGCTATCTGCTGCCGGTCCACGACCGGCCGGCCAAGATCGAGGGTGGCGCGGTGGTGGGCCGGCTGCACGACCAGGTGCCTGGGCCCGTCGTTCAATCCCTGCCGCAACGCAACTGGTTTCCGGCCTGAGCCTGAAAGGACGGACCGATGACGCATGCAACATTGCGCCCGGAATTCGAAGCCCTGATCGATCCCTATGCGCCGGTCGGCCAGGTCGGCACCGGTTTCGAATTTACCGAGGGACCGATCTGGCATCCGGTTGATCACTATCTTCTGTTCTCGGATATGCCCGGCGACGTGCGCCGGCGATGGGATGCAAGGCGTGGCGTCGTCGAGGTCAAGCGCCCCTCGAACAAATGCAACGGCATGACGTATGACGCGGAGCTGAACCTCATCGTCTGCGAGCACGCGACCTCGTCCTTGATCCGCGAACGCCCCGACGGACGTCGCGAGATCATCGCCTCGCATTACGAGGGACAGGAGCTCAACAGTCCGAATGACGTCTGCGTGCATTCGAGCGGCGCCATCTATTTTTCCGACCCGTGGTACGGTCGAATGCCGGTCTATGGCGTCGAGCGTCCGCGCCGGCTCGGTTTCCAGGGCGTCTATCGCATTCCGGCCGGCGGCGGCATGCCGAAACTGGTAGTCGATCGGGATCTGTTCGACCAGCCGAACGGCCTGTGCTTTTCGCCCGACGAAAAGCGGCTTTACGTCAACGATACCGTGCAGGCCGTGATCCGCGCTTTCGACGTCGAGGCCGATGGCTCGCTTTCCAATCAGCGGACGCTCGCCAGCGGCGTTCGCTCCGAACTCGAAGCGGGCCTGCCCGACGGCATGAAGTGCGACCAGCTTGGCAATATCTGGGTGACGGCGCCCGGCGGCGTCTGGGTCTATTCACCGGCCGGCGAACTGCTCGGCAAGGTTCGCCTCCCGGAAATGGTCGCCAATCTCGCATGGGGCGGGCCCGATTTCCGCACGCTCTATTTGACCGCGACACATTCGGTCTACGCGATCCCGACGAAGGTCGGACCACGCAATGAGCCCTATATGAGCGGCCGGCGTTCGACCGGTCCGGCGGTTTCGCCCTCGCTTGCACCGGCGTCGCCCGTGTTGGCCGCGGGCGACATGGAGATCGATCCGCGGCGCTGCGCGATGATTATCCAGGATTTGCAGAACGACGTGATCATGGACGGGGGAGCCTTCGCGGACTCCGGCGCTCCTGCCCATGCGCGCCAGCAGCGCGTGATCGATAACGTCCGTCGGCTGGCGGAGGTCGCGCGGGCGCGCGGCGTTGTCGTCATCCATGTCTGGTTCATCGTCGAGCCGGGCGCGCCCGGCGTCACGCTCAACGCCCCGCTGTTCGAAGGACTGGTCGACAGCAAGGCGATGGTGCGCGGGACCTGGGGGGCTGCCCCGGTCGCGGGACTCGAGCCGCGCGTCGGCGACTTTGTCGTCGAGAAAATGCGCATGAGCGCCTGGGAAGGCACCCGGCTGGAGACCATCCTCAAGGCGACGGGTCGCGATATGATCATCAATACCGGCGCCTGGACCAATATGTCGGTCGAGCATACCGCCCGTACCGGCGCGGACAAAGGCTTCTTCATGATTACCCCGGAGGACTGCTGTTCAACGATGAACGCGGACTGGCACAACGCCTCCGTCAATTTCGCGATGCAGAACGTCGCCGTCGTAACCAACGCCGATGCGGTCCTCAGGGCGCTCGGATGAAAAGAGTTTGGCCGTGCCCAAGCTGTTTCACCTGAGCTGCTCGCCACGGGCGGACGCGGAGTCGTCCGCCGGCGCGCGGGTTTTTCTTGACGGATTCCGCAACGCGCGGCCGGACTGGGACATCGACGTGATGGACCTGTGGCGGGATCACCTGCCGGAATTCGAAGGCCCGTTGCTGGAGGCCAAATATGCCCGCACCGGCGGACAGCCCTTTACCGACGCGCAGCGCGATGCCTTCGCGGCTGCCGAGCGCGTCGCGATACGGTTCGCGCTCGCCGACCGCGTGCTGATTTCAACACCGATGTGGAACTTCAGCATTCCCTACCGACTGAAACAATGGATCGACCTGATCGTCCAGCCCGGATTGACGTTCCGGTTCGATCCGGCGCAGGGATACTTGCCCTTGCTCAAGGACAGGCCGACGATCGTCATCCTGGCGAGCGGCAGCGACTTCGTCACCGGCATGAACCGCGGCCGCATCGACATGGCGACGCCCTATCTGCGTGAGGTGCTGCGCTTCGTCGGAGTCAGCAATGTGCGTTTCGTGCCGATCGGACCGACAACCGGGCCAGCGGAGCCGATCCGGGCGGCACGGGAAAGCGCCCATCGCCGTCTCACGGAGGCGGCTGCGAGGTTCTGACGTCGCTACGGGAGAATCGGCGGTCGCTTGGACGCAATCGCCAACTCCAGATGGTCGAGACGATCCTGTCCCCAGAACGGCTCGCCGTGACGAAAGTAGAACGGTGCGCCGAATAGTTGCCGGTCGATCGCCTCGCGCGTTAGATCCGCTTCGCGTGCCGCCAGCACCGGATCGCTGGCTTGCGCGAGCAGATCCTTGCCATTCAGCCCATTTGCGTCGGCCAGATGCACGAGTGTGTCCGGATCCTCGACATTCAATTCATCCGCCCAGACAGCCCGCAGACCGGCATGCGCGAACGCCGTCACATCGCGGCCGTCGCGAACCGCGGCCAACAACATGCGGTGGCCAAGAGATGGATCGGCCGGATAGAATTTCGGCCATGTCACCAACGGAATGCCCCGGATAGCTTTCCAGCGCTCCATCTCGATAAGCCGGTAGGCCTGCCGCTGCGGCGGCCGCTCGCGAACCGGCTTGCCGCCACCCGCCGCAAAGACCGCCAAAAGATCGATCGGCTTGAACGCCACCCCGACATCGTGGCGTTTGACGATATCCTGGAAAACAAGGCTGCCGATGTAGGACCACAGCGAGATGAAGCTGAAATAATATTCGACCGCAGGACGCTGTTCTGTCATGGCTTCGGCTTGATCGCTGCGTTGTGCGCGAATTGTCCGCCAAATCGCTTGCGATTGAAGGGCACCGCACCCGAACCTGGGATGATTTCGATGTCTTCCAGTTCCAAAGGCCCGCCGCGGGAATTATTCAGGGGCGGGTATTCAAGTTGCCGCCCGCTGGCGCGATCCCTGAAGACGACTTGCGGGCCTTCCGGCTCGGCCAGCCAGTCGTCGCCCCATTTTTTTAGCATCAGATAAGTCGGGAAAAAATCGCGGCCCTTCTTGGTCAAAACATATTCATAGCGCCCGCCATGCTCCGGCAACGGCACCCGCGTCATGATGCCAAGGTCGACGAATTTCTTCAGCCGCGCGCTGAGAATGTTGGTCGCGACGCCAAGATAGTATTGAAACTCATCGAACCGCCTGGTGCCATAATAGGCTTCCCGGAGCAGCAGGATCGACCAGCGATCCCCGACCACGTCCATGGCGCGGGCGATGGAGCATTCCTTGTTGAAAGAACGCGAACGCTTCACGTGCGGTCTCGCAGTCCGTTTGCCTGAGACGATTCCCGATTATTGATAGCAGCAGGCCAAACGCCCGCTGTCTACCCCTTCTCGATCAGGCCGCCTGACCACCGTCAGGCCGCCTGCCCCGAAGCACCGGCCGGCTTGACCGCTGCCTCCGGCTCGAGCGCGCGGCGATGCGCAACCAGCACTCCCGCTTCAGAGAGCTGCTGAAGCTGCGTCTCGCTGACACCGAGTTCGCGAAACACCTCTCTGTTGTGCTCGCCCTGAAAAGCCGGCGTACCAATCGGCGTCAGTTCGTCCCTGGAAAAATGCCAGGGGCGCCCCGGCAATTTGTATTCGCCGCCGCTGCGATCCGGAACTAGCTGAACCGCCCCCCAGTAATCGCTCCACTCCGACTTGGTCAGCTGCTTGATCGAGCGGATTTCGCCCATTGCGATCTTGGCCTCGTCGAACTGGGCATCGAGCGTCGCCATGTCGGGGAAGGTCAGCATCCAGGACTGAATGATCTGGTGCAATGCCCCGAAATTCAGGCGCCGCACCGCGGCGCTCGAGAATCGCGGATCATCCATCAGATCGACCCGGCGCATCGCCCGCAGCCAGGACGGAAACGTCCTGCTGCCGACAATACTGGTGGCGACGGTGAAATGCTCGCCCTGTGGCCCCGTGAAGAACGAACAATCGGTGGCGCCGAGCACCGCGGGCTCTGCCCCGATATCCTCATCGGACAGGTCGACATGGGCGCGTTCGTTGACCGCGAGCAAGGTCGCCGCCATCGCGACGTCGACATACTGGCCCTGGCCGGTGCTCTGGCGACTGTTCAGCGCCGCGAGGATCGCGATCACGGCCTGCAATCCCGCATAGACGTCGGCATGCGACAGGCTGTCCGTGCGTGGCTCCTTCAAGGCCGCGCCGTAGTGACGAACGCTGTTTTCGGTAAAACCGGCCTCGGCTTGCACCGTCGGCGCATAGGCCATCCGGCTGCGCCAAGGGCCACCCTGGCCGTAGCCTGTGATCGACGCGTAGATCAGCCGTGGATTGCGCTTCGACAACGTCGCGTAATCGAGGCCGAAGAAACCGAGCGTCCCGGCACGAAAATTCTCGACAACGACATCGGCGGTGTCGCACAGCTTCAGCGCCAGATCGTACGCGCCCGGAACGTTCAGATTGATGCTGACGTTGCGCTTGCCGGCGTTCTGCTGCGCATAATAGCCTGACATGCCATCGGTCGAGGGAAACGCAAAGCGCGAAACGTCCGGGCTTGGCGGCTCGACCTTGATGACCTCGGCACCCAAATCCTGCAATGTCCGCGCACACAGCGGACCCGCGAGCACGCGGGAGAAATCGACGACACGAATTCCGGCAAGGGGTCCGCTCATGATCAGCGCCCCGCGAATTTGGCGAGGCCGGGTCCGTTCTTCCGGAACGAGGCAAGCCCGGCTTTCAAATCTTCCGACGCCCATATCGGCGCCTGAACCCTGGCCATCGCCTCGTCGGCGGCTGCCACGCCGTCGTTGACGGCGATATGGACCAACTCCTTGGTCGCCGCGTGGGCGAGCGTCGGCCCCTGCGCGAATTCCTCGGCGATCGCCATGGTCGCCTTTTCCAGAGACTCCTCTGGAACGGTAAGATTGATCAGGCCCCACTTTTCCAAGGTCGGCGCATCATAGCGACGCGCCAGCATCGACATTTCCTTGGCGCGCAGGGCGCCAATGCGCTGGACCTGCCGCTGGATGCCGCCCAACAGCGGATGCAGCCCGAGCGTCGCCTCGACCGAGCCAATCTTCGCCGACGACGCCGCGATGATGTAGTCGCACGACAGCGCCAGTTCGAGGCCGCCGCCGAGGCAAACGCCGTGGACGCTGGCGATCAGCGGGATCGGCAGCAATTCCATGAAGCGGAGAAACTCGACGCCATTCAGCCGGCGGTTTTCATGGCTCGTGTCGCCGTCGCCCTGCTCCACGCGTTTGTCGAAAATATCGAGATCGGCGCCCGCCGAAAAATGCCGCAGGCCGCTGCGTAGCACAATGGCGCGGCTCCCCGCCTTCTGCGCCTGTTCGATGGCCTCGACGATGGCGTTGATGAGCTTGGGCCCAAGCAGGTTGTAGGGCCGATAGACCATGGTGAGTACGGAAATATTGCCGCGCTGTTCGCGGCTGATCAATGCGTCCTCGGACATGATTTACCTCCATGGTTTGATGTTGCGACGCGTCTCGTCGCTTTATTTTCGGTGAGGCTACATCATAACTTGCAATTTGCAAGTCATTATCGTGCGATTGAATTATTACCATCATTTCAAATAGCTGCTTGATGCTGTCGGCGGCCGAGGGCCTGCGATCCTCTCCTGCCGTTCAACGTCTCTTGTTCTCCTGGCGGGAAGACAAATCCGCGAAAGCCCGCTCCGGCGACTTGGTAGGCGTTCCACTGTTCGGTCAAACCTGCTTTATTCGGATATGATCGCATTGGCGAAGGAGCAGTTTGGATGAGCAGGTTCTTGCGCGTTCTGGTCGTGGCGGCTGCGCTTGCGGCAAGCGCCGGAGCAACGATAGGAGCGACCGACACGCCGACTTCGGAATCGTTGGTCGTTACCGCATCGAGCCTCGGACAAAAGGCGCTTGGCGATCCCGCAGCGTTCGATTTCGTGGCATCGCTGACGACCGAGATCGGGCAGCGTCTGGCCGGCACCGAAGCCCATCGGCGGGCGGTCGCATGGGCCGAAGCAAGATTGAAGGCAGCGGGCTTCGAGAACGTACATTCCGAGCCATTTACCCTGACCGCGTGGATCCGTGGCGCCGAAAGCGCGGAGATCATCGGTCCGGTGCCGCAGCATCTGGCGGTTACCGCGTTGGGCGGCTCGGTCGCAACGGATGCTAACGGCATCGAGGCCGAGATCGCGCTGTTCCGGACCTACGACGATCTGCTGGCGGCTGCTCCGGGTTCGCTCAACGGCAAAATCGCGGTCGTGACCCAGCGCATGGTGCGAGCGCAGGACGGCAGCGGCTATGGCGCCGCGAACCGGATCCGGCGTCGCGGTCCCTCCGAGGCCGCTAAACGCGGCGCCGTCGCTTACCTGCTGCGCTCGCTTGGCACCGACAGCCACCGCCTGCCCCACACCGGTGCCCTCAATTACGCGGAAGGCACGCCACGGATTCCAGCGGCCGCACTGGCGATTCCCGACGCTGAGCAGCTCGAGCGGTTGGCCGCACTTGGTCCGGTCAGGATCCGGCTTCTGCTCACACCGACGGTTCAGAATAACGCCCCATCCTGGAATGTCGTCGGCGAGGTCAAGG
>Ga0302314_10005535_pt1 | contig 23011 bp, 19 predicted proteins | sample III_Palsa_N2_3_FD_200533 | JGI IMG/M metagenome (GOLD analysis project Ga0302314, IMG submission 200533) | Peat permafrost microbial communities from Stordalen Mire near Abisko, Sweden - III_Palsa_N2_3 | ecosystem: Environmental > Terrestrial > Soil > Palsa > Peat permafrost | place: Sweden... | reverse complement strand
TCTCCACGCCCCATGGATTCGCGGTACCACCGGTAGTACCAGCGGCCGATGATCTCCTGCTCGGTCGGCACGAGCACTCCGCCGCGCGCGTAGGCGCGGGATCTCATGTTCGGCTGGCACCATTGCGACGCGGCGAAGTCCTGCAGGTTGACCCGGTGGAACAGCTCGACCGTGTCGTCGAGGTCATGAGCGGCGACCGTTTCCCGCGGGAAGAGCCATTCGCAGACCACCGTGGTGAGTTCCGGGCCCACCGGGTGGAACCGGTGCACGATCACGTGGTCGGGCAGCAGCGACAGGAAACAGTTGGGCCTGATGACCATGCCGTAGTACTTGCGGTCATCGCTGCCGGTCAAGCCGGGCAGCCGGGGCAGGACGGCGTCGCCGCTGACCGAGAAGGAGGCCTTGTCCTCGGCGAACCGATAGCCGTCTGTCTCATAGGTGGCGGTCGCGCCGCCGACGAGGTTGCGGAACTGCGGCAGCGTGTCGACGAGTTCCGGGTGGATGGTGGCGCAGTGATAGCACTCCTGGAAGTTCTCCTGGATGATCTTCCAGTTCGCCGCCACCGTGTAGTCCACCCGCTTGCCGACCACGAGGCTGGCCAGATCGTAGCGGGTGAGCTTGGCCCGGTCGCCGCCGAGCCTGTAGTCGAGCTGCGGCCACACCTGCTCGTCGAGTGGCGGTGGATTCTCGGCGAGGTTCAGCCAGACAAGACCGTGCCACTGCGCCAGGTGCACCGGATGGAGGCCGTAGTCGGCCTTGTCGGCGGCCGCCATGGACTGCCAGTTGGGTGCGCTGATCATGCTGCCGTCAAGACGGTAGGACCACGAGTGGTACGGGCAGCGGATCGACCGGCCGACATCTCCGCTGTCGGTCAGGCAGAGCGTGGCGCCGCGGTGCCGGCAGACGTTGAGGAAGGCGCGCAGCCTCTCGTCGCGGCCGCGGACCACGATGACGTTCTCGTCCCCCACGCTCGCGCGCACGAACCGGCCCGGTGCCGGCAGGTCCTCCGCCCGGCACACGTACAGCCACTGTTTCTCGAAGATGTTCCGCTTCTCAAGCTCGAAGATCGCGGGGTCGGTGTAGTAGCGGCCGGGCAGGGTCGGCAGGAATACCTCCGGCGGTGCCATGGTCATGGCGCGTTCCCTCACTCTTACTTACTCTTGTCACTCTGGTGCGGGATTATCGAGTCCCTGTGCCGCCCGGGCGAACCGGAAGTCCGACGGGAAGCGGGGATCGCGGATCGCGGGCCGCTCGATCGAGAACGCCTCGATCGGATATCCGGTGCGCCCGTCGACCGCCAGGTCGGCGAGGATGTGCCCGATCAGGCCCGCGAACTTGGCGGCATGGCCGGCGCCCACGAACAGCGCGATCCGCGGGTTGCCGCCGATCGTGTCAAGGATGAAGTTCCTGTCATGGGTGAGGTCGTACACGCAGGTCTTGCTGACCAGTTCCGGGCCGGCCGCGCCCGGCAGGTACCTGGCCACGAACTCGGCCACCTCCGCGGTCTGCTCCGGGTCGGGCTCGAACCTGCGGGTCTGCTGCGTGACAAACCGTCCGGACATGTCGCGTGCCACCTTCACGCCAGCCTCCCCGTACACAGGGAAGCCGTACCACGACGCGTCCTCACCGTGGAAGATCCAGACAGGGAACCGATCGGGCGCGAACGGGCGCAGGTCAGGCGAGGCGAAGTAGGTGACCTGCTCCTGGGTGAGCGTGAGCGGTATATCAAGCTCAAGGCCGGCGATCGCCGTCTCGGTCCATGACCCGGCGCAGATGGTGAGCGTTCCGGCTTCGAACACGTGGTCGTCGGTGCGCACCTCGACATGATCGGCGAAACCCGCGATCCTGCGGACCGGTGTGCGGTCAAGGAAGGTCACCCCGAGGGCACGCGCACGGGAGATGTGGGCCGAGTTGACCCGCCGGATGTCAAGGATGCCCGATTCGGCCTGGTAGACGGCGACGATATCGGCCCCGACCCGCCACTGCGGCCAGCGGCGGCGCAGCTCGATTCCGTCCATGACCTCGTGGGCGTGGCCCTGTTCGGCAAGCGAGCGGGCATAGCTGCCGATCTCGGCCTGGCCGGCGCTGTCGTTGGGCGCCAGGTTCAAGCCGCCGGTGATCCGCAGCAGGTCAAGGCCGGTCTCCCGCTCCAGGTCGCGGATGTGCTTGTAGGCCGCCCTGGTCAGCGACGCGTATTCGGTGACGTGGTAGGAGTGCCTGATAATCCTGGAGTGGTCCTCTGACGCGCCCTTGTCGTGGCCGAGCTGGTACTGCTCGATGGCTAGGACGGTCCCGCTGTCACGCCTGGCCAGCCAGTAGGCGGCGGCGGCGCCGATGCCGCCGACGCCCAAGACGATGTGGTCGTAGCTGCTGCTCACCGGGCGTCCTTCCGCAGGTTGGACTCACCGCCATTGTGTCAGTCGGGTACTCGCTGGTCATCCGGCAGGGCGTCGCGGATCGCGGTGCGGTTGTTCGGCATCTGTCGGAAGGCACGCGTCCCGCTCACGGCGGCGCTCACCGCGGCGCTGGCCGCGGCGCTGGCCGCGGCGCTGGCCGCGGCGACGGTCGCGATCAGCGCCGCGAGCGCGAGCGCGAGGACGGGCTGGCCGGCGGTGAGCCCGGCGAGGACCGCCCCCGCGGCCGCACCGCCGTTCATCCCGGTGTTGAGCCATGCCTGCGTCTCGGTGCCCGCCGAGCTCGGCGCCGCGCTTGCCGCCAGGCCGAACAGCGAGGCCAGGGTGGGGCCAAGGCACAGGCCGGCCACCGGCGCGGCCACGGCGAGCAACGGAGCATCAAGGCCCGCGGCGGTCAGCGCCGCCAATCCGAGTGCGTAACAGCCAAGCAGCCGGGCGAGACGGCGGTGGCCATCGCCCGTCGGCGTCCGCGCGCCGAGCAGCAGGCTGCCAAGGACGCTGCCGACCGAGATCTCGGCGAGCAGCGGTCCCGACGCCCACAGCGCGTGGTGGTGGCGGGTATACGCCGTCAGCCCAACCTCCACGGCGCTGAGCGCCGCGTTGGCCAGTGCGCCGGTGACAAGCAGGGACCGCAGCTCGGCCGAGTGCAGCGGCCCAAGGACCGAGCGCCGGGCGCGCGGCTGCCGCTCCCGCCGCGCGTCCCGCTCGCCCGGCGCGACGTCACCGCGGCGGGCCTGCGCGCCGATAATGATCACCGCGGCACCGGTGAGCACGACAAGAACGGCGACCGCGGCGGCCGGGGCGATGCCGGTGGCCAACGCGCCTGCCAGGGCGGGTCCCGCGATGGAACCGAGATCAAAGACGGCGGCGTCGAGCGCGAACGCGGCATGCCGCAGTCCTGGGCCCGCCTGCACCGACCACAGGCTGCGCATCCCCGGGCTCAGCGGCGGCACCGCAAGGCCCGCCGCTGCCGCCGCCGCGACGAGCGGACCCGCGGGCTCGCGGGCAAGCGGGCCCGCCACCAGCACCGCCAGGGCCAGCGCATAGCCGATGCCGCAGGCCGCTGCGACAGGAAACAGCCCGTACCGGTCCGCGAGTCGCCCCCGCAGCGGTCCCGTCACGGCCTGCCCGATCGTGTAGCCGGCCACGACGAGCCCGGCCGTCGTCATCGAGGCATGCCCGGCCGCAAGCAGCAGTAGCGTGATGCTGACCATGCCCTGGGGCAGCCGGGCACAGACATCCGCCACCGCGAGCCCCCGCAGGACCGGCTCGCCAAGCAGGCGCCGGTACGACCCAGCGACGCCCTGGACGGCGCTCACCGCGCTCCGAACCGGCCCACGGTAGGAAAACCTAACACCTTGCGGGGAGGTGGACTGTACAGGCGGTGCAGCCGCAACGCGAGATGCGCAAGCAGCCGGTCGCGACCCTCGCGCAGGCTAAGACCGCAGATCTGCTCGATACGGTTCAGCCTGTAGTACAGGTCACCGAACCGGTCGGTGATCCACATGAAGCCGAGCAGCAGCCCCGGCACCTGACCGGCACGCACAACCGCTGCCACAGCTCGACCGCCGGGTTCTCCGGCACATAACCGGGCCCGGACAGCAGGGCGATCTCCTCGTACCGCACGTCCTGCGGCCGCGTCCTGCGGTTGAGCAGCGACCACACGCGCGCCGGGTCCGCATCGCCGAAGTCCTCGCTCGCGGCGACCAGTCGCAGATCGTGGTCATCGACGAGGACAGCGCGGCCAAGGCGAGCGGCAAGACCGTCCGCCAGTGCCTGAATCTGCTCGACGCTCATAGCCAACCTTCAGCGACGAGTGTAAGAAACCTAGATCCACCACGTTACGGACAGATTCGGCCAGGTACACAGCCCGCCCGCCCCGCGGCTCGCGAGCGAGCGCGTAACGGTCACGTTACTTCCCTTCAGGAGGCGGCCCAGTTCGTTGCTCGCCCGTCCGGAACGGGTTAAGTTCTCGCTCAGGGGCCAACGCCTGGTAACCGGGGAGGCAAGAGTTGACGTCGTTCCTCTTGCGGCGCCTGGGGTTGATGATCCTTACCCTGTGGATCCTCAGCCTGATCGTGTTCTTGGCCGGCCAGGTTCTCCCCGGCGATCCCGGCCGTGCGATCCTGGGCAATCTGGCCTCGCAGAACTCCGTACAGCTCCTTGACCACCGGCTTGGCGTCGATCGCCCGCTGGCTGTCCGCTACGGCTCCTGGATAGGCGGGCTGCTGCACGGCAGCATGGGCACGTCCTACACCTACCAGAGCGCGGTCGGACCCTTCATCTGGTCGGCCCTGTTCAATTCGCTCAAGCTGGCCGCGCTCGCGTTCGTGATCGTGGTCCCCGTGTCGATCCTCGGCGGCGTCGTCGCGGCGCTGTCCGATGGCCGCGCGCTCGACAAGATCATCTCGTTGACCGGACTGTCGCTCGCGACCGTGCCCGAGTTCGTGTCCGGGATCGTGCTGATCGTGATCTTCGGTGTCGAGCTGAAATGGCTGCCGGTGACGGCCGCCGCGGGCGCGGGCGCGTCGGCCCTGAGCCAGCTACAGCACCTGATCTTGCCGGCTATTCCGCTGGTATTTGTTCTATTTGGATATATTGCCCGTATGGCCAGGGCGGGAACCATCGAGGCGCTAAGCGCGGACTACACCAGGACCGCCGTGCTGAAGGGGCTGCCGCGATCGGTCGTCATCAGAAGGCACGTGCTAAGGAACTCGCTGCTGCCCACGATCACCGTCATCGCCACTCAGACCGGATACCTGATCGGCGGCCTGGTGGTGGTCGAGAAGCTGTTCAACTACCAGGGCATCGGGAACCTGATCTTCAAGGCGGCCGAGAGCAAGGACTTCCCGATGCTCGAGGCCGGAGTGCTCACCATCGGCGTTGTGTACGTGCTGGCCACGCTGGCCGCGGACCTGCTGCTCATGGTGATCAACCCGAGGCTGCGGATCGGCGGAGCGACATCGTGAGCGGCGAGTGAGCGAGCTTGCGGCGCCGAGCGGCGCCGAGGTGGCCGCCGCGGGAGTCGGCGTCCGAGCCGAGCGCGCGCGGTGGCGGCTGCTGCTGCGCCGGCCGACGTTCCTCGTGGGCGCCGCAATCGGTCTCTTCTGGGTCGTCTGCGCGGTGTTCGGGCACCAGATCGCGCCGCAGGATCCGCTCGCGCAGCAGCTGCTCGCCACCAACGCCGGCCCCTCGGGCGCCCACTGGTTCGGCACCGACCAGCTCGGCAGGGACATGCTGTCCCGGGTGCTCGTCGGCGCCAGGGACATCCTGGTCATCACGCCGCTCGCCACCGGGCTCGGCACCGTGGGCGGCACGATCCTCGGCCTGGCGATGGGCTACTTCGGCGGCGTCATCGACCTGGTGGCCGGGCGGATCATCGAGGCGCTGCTGGCGCTGCCCGCGGTGATCATCTCGTTCCTGTTCATCGTCGCCCTCGGCGCGTCGACCACCACGCTGATCCTCGTCATCGGCCTGATCTTCACGCCGCTCATCGCCCGCACGGTGCGGGCCACCGTGCTCACCGAACGGCACCTGGACTACCTGGCCTCCGCGCGGCTGCTTGGCGAGAACCCGGTCAGGATCATGTTCGCGGAGATCCTGCCCAACGTGCTGCCCGCCATCCTGGTGGAGTTCACCGTGCGTCTTGGTTACGCGATCTTCGCGGTGGCCACCCTGTCGTTCCTCGGGTTCGGCATCCAGCCGCCCACACCCGACTGGGGCTCCGACATCGCGGCCAACTACGGCCTGCTCGGCGCCGGCTACTGGTGGGAGACGCTGTTCCCCGCGCTCGCCATCGCCTCCCTGGTGACCGCCATCAACCTGATCACCGACTCGACCGAGCAGGTGCTCACGTCGTGACCACGCTTGAAGTCGCGAACGCGCTGGACATCTCGCAGCTGGACGTCACCTACCGGGTGCGGGGGCGGGACCGTCTCGCACTGCGGGACGTGTCGTTCTCGATCGGGCGCGGTGAGTCTTATGGCCTCGTCGGCGAGTCGGGCTCCGGCAAGTCCACCGTCGCGCTCGCGGTAGCGCGGTACCTGCCGCGCGCCGGCCGGGTCAGCGCAGGCATCATCAGCGTCAACGGACAGGACGAGCTGTCCATGGGCGCGCGGGCGCTGCGCGACCTGCGGGCCCGCACGGTGTCCATGGTGTACCAGGAGCCGACCCGCGCGCTTAACCCGTCCATGCGAGTGGGCCGGCAGGTGGCGGAGGTGTTCTCGATCGTCGGCCAGTCCGCCGATGACGCCCTGGCGTCCGCCGAGGACATGCTGCGCAAGGTGCAGATCTCCGACCCCGGCCGGGTGATGCGGCGGTATCCGCACGAGCTTTCAGGCGGGATGGCGCAGCGGGTGGTCATCGCGATGGCGCTCGCCTCTTCGCCGTCGCTGCTGATCCTCGACGAGCCGACCACCGCGCTCGACGCCACCGTCGAGGCCGAGGTCCTGGACCTGGTCGCGGCGCTGCGCACGGAATTCGACACCTCGGTGCTGTTCATCAGCCACAACCTCGCGGTGGTGGCCAAGATGTGTGACCGGGTCGGCGTGCTTTATGCGGGTGAACTGGTCGAAGAGGGCCCCGCCCGTGCGGTGTTCGACGACCCGAGGCACCCGTATACCGTCGGGCTGCTGCGCTGCATACCGCGGCGCGGGCAGCGCAAGGATCACGGCAGGCTTGACTCCATCCCCGGCTTCCTGCCCGCTCCCGGGCACAGCCTGCCCGGGTGCGTGTTCGCGCCGCGGTGCGCGCTCGCTGAAGATCGCTGCCGCCAGGCGCCGCCGCCCTTCTTCCCTGTCGGCGAGCTGCGGCACTCCCGCTGCTACCGGCACGAGCTCGCGCCCTCGCTCCCCCGGACCACCCCGGACGTCACGTTCCCAGCGGGCACAGTGGACACAGTGGACACAGTGGCGCGGGACGAGCCGCTGATCGTCGTCTCCGGGTTGTCGAAGACGTTTCCCGGTGGTGTACGGGCGCTGAGCGGGGTAGACCTCAGCGTCATGCGGGGTGAGACGCTCGGGCTCGTCGGCGAGTCGGGCAGCGGCAAGACCACGCTGGCGCGGGTGCTGCTCGGGCTGACCGCCGCCGACGCGGGATCCGTGATCACGCTCGAGGGCGCACCGCTCGCCCCGGACGCGCACCGACGGCCGCGCGCCACGCTGCGCGCGCTGCAGATCGTCTTCCAGAATCCGGATTCCGCGCTTAACCGGCGGCACTCGGTCCGGTCACTGATCAGCCGCCCGCTCATCCGCCTCGCCGGGCTGTCCGGTCAGGCGCTGCGGGACCGTCTTGAGAAGCTGATCGCCTCCGTCCGCCTCGAGCACCGTCACCTGGCGATGCGCCCGGCGCAGCTGTCCGGCGGCCTCAAGCAGCGGGTGGCGATCGCGCGCGCGTTCGGCAGCGGTCCCGCCGTGGTGGTGTGCGACGAGCCGACCTCGGCGCTAGACGTGTCGGTGCAGGCGGCCATCTTGAACCTGCTCGCCGACCTGCAGGTCGCCGAGCGGGCCACCTACCTGTTCATCTCGCATGACCTTGGCCTCGTCAGGTACCTGTCCGACCGGATTGTCGTGCTCTATCTCGGGCGGGTGATGGAGGTCGGGCAGGCCGAGGCCGTCTTCGCCGGGCCGCATCACCCCTACACCGAGGCCCTGCTGTCCGCCGTGCCGTCGATCGACGGCAAGCATGCGGAGCGTATCCGGCTGAGCGGTGAGATTCCGTCCGCCGCGAGCCCGCCAAGCGGCTGCGTCTTCCATACCCGATGCCCGCGCCGGCTTTCCACCGGCGTGTGTGAGACCACCGAACCGCCGTTGCTCGAAGGAGAGCCGGGGCACCTCATCAGGTGCCACATCCCGATCGGTGAACTGAGAAAAACGTCCGCCCCACAGGGAGGGTGATTGTGAATAACGGTCCCATCGACGAGGGTCGACTCGGGCGTCTGCGCAGCGGACGAGGCGAGATCGCCAACCACGTCATCGACGAGTTCGCGGCGGGCAGGCTGTCTCGGCGTGACTTCATTCGCCGCGGCACCGTCATCGGCCTGTCCGCGCCGCTGCTCGGCTCGGTTCTCGCCGCGTGCAGCAGTTCGTCATCGTCGTCGTCCTCAACATCGGCATCGACATCGCCGACGGCCGCGGCGAGCGGCAAGCCCGGCGGCGTGATCAAGGTCGGCGTCGTCACGCCGACCGCGGCGATCAACCCCGTGACCGTGGCCGACCAGGGCGGTCTTGACATGCTCGGGCAGACCGGTGAGTACCTGACGCTGTCCACCCAGGGGCTCAGCCTGCAGCCGGTGCTCGCCAAGTCGTGGTCGGCCAACTCGACCGGGGACGTGTGGACGTTCAAGATCCGCAAGGGGGTGAAGTTCAGCAACGGCGCCCCGTTGACCGCCGACGACGTCGTGTACACCTACAAGCTGCACACCAACCCCAAGGAGGGCTCGAACGCGCTGTCGGCGTTCGCAGGCGCGCTCGTCCCGTCCGGTGTCGTGAAGGTTGACGACTACACGGTGGCGTTCCACCTGGAGGCGCCGAACGGCAACTTCCCGTACCTGACCTCGTCCGACAACTACAACATGATCATCATCCCGAACGGCTACAACCCGGCCAAGTGGCAGGGCACGTTCATCGGGACAGGACCGTTTACGCTCGGCTCGTACACGCCGAAGGTGGGAGCGCAGTTCCTGCGGAACGAGTCCTACTGGGGAGCGAAGGCGCTGCCGTCGCAGACGGAGTTCACGTTCTACGACACGCAGACCCCGGCGATCCTGGCGCTGACCGGCGGGACCATCGACATCATCGGCCAGTTCGCGGTCAGCGGCGGAGAGCAGCTGCTGAGCGGCGGCTACAACGTGATCAGGCTGAAGTCGAGCGCGCACCGTGAGCTGTCCATGCGCTGCGACCAGGCGCCGTTCACCGACCCGCGGGTACGCCAGGCCATCGCCCTGACGCTCGACCGCCCCGCGATCGCGACGGCCCTGTTCAAGGGGTACGCCGACGTGGGCAACGATTCGCCATTCGCCCCGGTGTTTCCCTCCACCGACACCAGCATCGCGCAGCGGACCCAGAACCTCACGAAGGCCAAGGCCCTGCTGGCGGCCGCCGGGCACGCCTCGGGCTTCAGCACGCAGCTCGTGACGGAGAACTTCGTGGAGATCCCGCAGTTCGCGCAGATCGTGGCCCAGGAGGCGAAGGCCATCGGTGTCACCATCAACCTCAAGGTGGAGAGCTCGTCGGCGTACTACGGCAATGCGACGTTCGGCAACTCCGACTGGCTCGACGCGACCATGAGCCTGGTCGACTACGGTCACCGGAGCGTGCCCAACGTGTTCCTCACCGCACCGCTCCAGACGACCAACGCCAAGACAGGCACCGGTCCATGGAACGCGGCGCACTTCTCGAACTCGCAGTATGACAAGCTGTCCGCGCAGTACATCGCGGCGGTGGACCTGAGCACCCAGAAATCCCTCGCCGGGCAGATCGAGACGCTCCTGCTCGACGAGACGCCCATCATCTACGCGTACTTCTACAACTACCTGACCGCGATGGCGCAGGGCGTTACCGGGGCCTATCCGACCGCGATCGGGCACATCTTCGTCAACAACGCATCGAAGGGCTAAGGCGAGCACCTCAACCCGGCGAAAGACCAAAAGCCGAGATCACATTCGGTCTTGCCCGAACGGACCGTTAGTTCCCGTGCGCGGCAACGTAGGCCGATTCCTCGCGGCCGACGTCCGTGATCAGGTTGCCGAGCGCGAGGTTGATGTCGTAGGGGTGGTATCCCCAGTCGGGGCCGAGGATCTCCGATACGACGGGCCGGGTGTCACCTGGGGTGGCGATGTCGTCGACCTGCAGCCAGGTGGCCACCATCGGCGCTTCGACAGGTGGCGGAGTACAGCCGGGGGTAGCTGTCCCAGAGGACCGCCTGCGGGTCTGCCGGGGCCGACACGTTGCAGACCTGGGAGAACCTCTGCGCTTGGGCTTCAGGTTGCCCCGCTATGCTTGCATAGTTCCTTTGCGGGTCTTTAATCTGCTGGTCGAGGATCTCGATGGCGGTGGAATTCCGGCTGCTCGGCGACATTGAGATATGCGCCGACGAGCGGGTGATGAGCGTTGGCCATGCCAGGCGGCGATACGTGTCAGGCGGCGGCTTGCCGAGGAGCTTGGCACGGACCCCGGTCCGCCGCTGCGAGAGCTTTACCAGCAGATCCTCACCGCCGATTCACACGCACTCGACTACTACGCCCAGGCTCTCGCCCTCCACCGCGACCTCGGCAACACCTACCGCCAGCCCGATGCGCTGGCCGGACTCGCCGCGGCGCACGCCGCAAGGGGCGACCATGATGAGGCGCGCCGTGCCTGGCGGCAGGCCCGCGAGTTGTATCTGGCCCAGCACCGCGGGCTCGAAGCCGTCGGCATTCAGCAGCGACTCGACGCTCTGCGCTGACGGTGGCGCGGATCCGAGCCGTCCCGTCATCGGGCAAGCGGCCTGCTGGCTGACCGAACTCGGCCCGCACCACGCCCGAGAGATCCCCCGCCGCCTGCCCGTCGGCGAGCAGCTCAAGAAGCCGCCGCCGCACGGGGTCGCGAGAACATCGAACGCATCAGCCCCGAGCAGACAGCGCTGAAGGTTTGACCAATGCTGAAAGTTTGACCGCCCATGACCGGCCGGATCTTCAGCGCTAACGCGAATCACCCGCAGCGATCCATGCGAACTGCGTGACTATTCTGATCGGCGTATGCATAATATGATCGAACAGGGAAGCTAGTACGGTGCGGAGGCGGCACATGGTCAAGACAGCGAAGCTGCGGCGGTACGGCATGATCCGCGTGACCTTCACCCTTCCCACGGGCGAGCCGGCCGGGCCGGTCTCCGTGGTGGGCGACTTCAACGGCTGGGATCCGCTGGCCCATCCGCTTCGGCGGCGCGCCAACAAGACCCGCAGCGCCTCGGTGACGGTCCCGCCGGGCAGCACGTTCCGGTTCCGTTATCTCGCCGACGGCGGCCAATGGTTCGATGACGAGACGATCACCCCGGCCGATGGCCGGGATGCGATCGTCGCGGTCTAGCCGGGCATGCGGTCTAGCCGGGCAGCACGCCGGCGCCGTGGTCGAGTTGGTGGTCGAGGTTGACGGCGGCGCTGATCAGGGCCAGGTGGCTGAACGCCTGCGGGAAGTTGCCTAGCTGCTGGCCCGTGCTGCCGATCTCCTCGGAGTACAGGCCGAGGTGGTTGGCGTAGGTGTGCATCTTCTCGAAGGCCAGCCTGGCATCGTCGAGACGGCCGGACCGGGCCAGCGCGTCGACGTACCAGAACGTGCACAGCGAGAAGGTGCCCTCGTTGCCCGCCAGGCCGTCGGGCGAGGCGCTCGGGTTGTAGCGGTAGACGAGGCTGTCGGAGACAAGCTCACGGTCGATGGCCTCCAGCGTGGACAGCCACATCGGGTCGCGCGGGGCGATGAAGCCCTGCTGCGGCATCATCAGCAGCGAGGAGTCGAGCACCTCGCTGCCGTAGAACTGGGTGAAGCCGCCGACCTTGGCGTTCCAGCCCTTCTCGAAGACCTGGTTATAGACCGCGTCCCGCTCCGTGGTCCACCTGGTCACGTCGGCCGGGCGGGAGCGGCCTGCCGCCATCTTGATCGCGCGGTCAAGCGCCACCCACGTCTGGACCCGGCCGTAGACGAAGTCCTTGCGGCCGCCGCGGGTCTCCCAGACGCCCTCTTCCGGCTGGTCCCAGTGCTCGCAGAGCCAGTCGATGAAGCTCCCGATCTCCCGCCAGCTGCGGTGGGTGACCTGCACACCGCGGCCGTCGGCGAGGAACAGCGCGTCCATCGCCTCGCCGTAGATGTCGAGCTGCAGCTGGTCGGCGGCGCCGTTGCCGATCCGAACCGGGCGCGAGCCGCGCCAGCCCTCGAGGTGATCGAGGGTCTCTTCGGTCAGGTCGCTGGTGCCATCGACCCGGTACATGATCTTGAGCGGGCCGCTCGCGCGGCCGGCCTGCTCGCTGGCCCGGTCACCGAGCCACCGGGCGAAGGCCTCCGCCTCGTCGGTGAAGCCGAGGCCGAGCAGCGCGTAGATGGAGAACGAGCCGTCCCTGATCCAGGTATAGCGGTAGTCCCAGTTCCGCTCGCCGCCGGCCTGCTCGGGCAGCGCGGCGGTCGGCGCCGCGACGATCGCGCCGGTCGGCGCGTACGTCATCAGCTTGAGCGTCATCGCCGAGCGCGACACCATGCTGCGCCAGCGGCCACGGTAGGTGGAGCCGTGCAGCCAGTCGCGCCAGAACCCGACCGTCTGGTCAAGCAGCCGCTGCACGTCAGCGGGGTGCAGTCTTCTTGGCGGACCGCCGTTGGACTCCAGGATCACGCCCCACGTCTGGCCGGCGTGCAGTGTGCGGGTGGCGCGAAGACCGCTTCCGTTCCCCTCCAGGGTGATGCCTTGTTCTTCCAGCGGGCTGCCCGAGGCGCCAACGACATGCAACGTCAGGCCACCGTGGGCGCCGTCCTCGGGGGTGAAGACGGCGCCGTCGGGTGTGACCCGCACCGTGTGCTTGGCCCGGGCGTAGTCGAATCCCGGCGTCAGGTCGAGGACGAACCGCATGGTGCCGCGAACGACCCGCAACTGCCGGACGATCTGGTGCCTGTCGGTGGCCCGGCTGCCCGCGATCGGCATGAAGTCGTTGATCTCGCCTACCCCGTCTGGGGTGAGGAACCGGGTGATCAGCACGGCCGTGTCGGGGAAGTAGAGCTGCCGGCTGACGTAGTCCTCGCGATCCGGCGCGATGCGGAAATATCCCCCCTTATCGGCATCAAGCAGCGACGCGAACACGCTCGGCGAGTCGAACCGGGGCGTGCAGAACCAGTCGATGGTTCCATCCGTCGTCACCAGGGCCGCGGTCTGCAGGTCGCCGATCAGCCCGTGTTCGCTAATGTCGGGGTAGCGCTCCATCCGGCTTACGCCATCCTCTCAAGCAGGTGCGCGCCGACCCGCATGGCGTTGGCCATGATGGTCAGGCCCGGGTTCACGGCGCCGATGCTCGGCATGAAGCTCGAGTCGACAACGTACAGGTTGTCGAGCTCGTGCGCCTTGCAGTTCAGGTCGAGCACCGAGGTCCGCGGATCCGCGCCGAACCGGCAGGTGCCCGCCTGGTGCGCCACGCCGGCCAGCGGGATGTCCAGGTTCGCATAGAAGTTCTTGTCGAACACATGGTGGGCGGCGATCCCGATGTGGTTCATGATCTTCCGCAGCTCCTGGTAGAGCGCGTCCGCTTCGACCTGGTTCGTGGCGTGGTAGGCCAGCCGGATATTTCCGTCTTTGTCGACAGTCACCCGGTTATCGGGCTTCGGCACGTCCTCGGTGGTGAGCCAGAAGTCGACGGCGTGGCTCGCCACCATGTCCAGGACGAACGTGGGGGCGAGCGCGGTCAGCTTGGGCTTCTCGCCGCGCATGGCCGCGGCGTTCGATTTGCCGACCATCTGGATGTTCCCGTACGGGTACGGCTGGTCCTCGCCGTTGATCCCGGTGCCGGCGAAATAGAAGTCGTTGATGCCGAGGGTCTTCTGGAAGACCGTGCCGTTCGGTGCCTTGTCGAGGGCGACGACGGCGTTGCTGTTGTGGAACATGTAGTTCCTGCCGACCTGGTCCGAACCGTTGGCAAGGCCGTTCGGGTGGGTGTCAGACGCGGACCGCAGCAGGATGCGGGCGCTATTGGCCGCGCCCGCGGCGACCACCACGATGTCGCCCTCATAGGCCTCGGTAGCGCCGTCGCGCTCGACGACGACGCTGGTCACCGACCGGCCTGAGGGGTCCGTTTCGAGGCGCTGCACCTCGGCGTTGACCACCAGCGTCACGTTGTCGAGGCCGAGGACCGGGCGGACGCCGATGACCTCGGCGTCCGACTTGGCGTGCACCAGGCACGGGAAGCCGTCGCAGGTGTTGCACCTGATGCAGGCGCTCTTGGGACGGTTGCCCTCGTCGAGCAGCACACCGCACGGCGCGGAGAACGGGTGGTACCCCGCCATGGCGAGGTCGTCGGCGATCTCCTTGATGCGCGGTTCGTGCGAGACAGCGGGCCACGGGTACTGCCTCGACCAACTCCCCTCGGTGGGGTCCCCGCCGTGCGCGCCGTGCACCTGGTAGAGCCATTCGGCCTCGGTGTACCAGGGCTCGAAGTCGTCGTAGCCGAGCGGCCACGCGGGAGACGGGCCGTCGACGTGCGCGATCTCGCCGAAGTCGGCGGGCCGCAGGCGGTAGAGAGCGGCGCCGTACATCTTGGTGGCGCCGCCGACGAAGTAATGTATCTGAGGCTGGAAGGGCCTGCCGTCGGCGTCGTACCAGGTGTCCTTGGAGATGTACCTGTTGTCGACGAAGACCTGCTGGGGCTCCCAGTTCTCCTTCTCGCGCGGCAGGAAATCGCCGCGTTCGAGTAGCAGGATGCGCTTGCCTGCCTTGCCGAGGACGTTTGCCAGGGTGCCGCCGCCCGCACCGGTTCCGATGATCACGACATCAAAGTGTTCGGTCACGCCCCGATGATGCCAGACCCGCCGGCGGCGTCACCCCCCGACCTGGGATTCCGCGGCCGACAGCGGGCGCGGGGCGGCGGGGCGCGGGGCGGCGGGGCGCGGATGCAGCCCGGCCGGCGAGGGGCGGCCGCGGGCGACTGCGATCGACAGGCAGCCCATGACGGCGGCCACGACGGCGGCGATCGCGAAGACCACCGCGATGTGCACGCCCGCGTCGGTCAGCGGTGGCACGCCGAACGCGGCGACGCCGTAACCGACCTGGTAGCAGGCGATGACCCCGCCGGACACCACCGTTGCCGCGCCGGCGAGCTTTTCCTGGCCGAAGCTGATCGTGAGCGGCAGCAGCGCCGAGCAGGCAAGTCCCGCGAGGCAGAACTCGGTCACGGCCGCGCCCGGAGCGTGCCGCGGCAGCGCGGCGATCAGCGCGAAGGCGACGGCGAGCAGGAACGGCAGGCCGTGGTAGACCACCCGGCTCGGCAGCCAGCGTGCGATCGCGGCGAAGAGCACCCGGCCCGCCGTCACCACCGCCCAGAACCCGGTCAGTGCCAGCGAGGCGGTCGATGACCCGACGCCGAGCGACGTCAGGTCGAGCTGCGACCAGTTGCCGTTCATGGTCTCGCAGATTCCGTACAGGAAGGCGAACGCGCCGAAGAGCCAGAAGCCGGGCGGAATCCCGGCCGCGGCGGGTTCGTGGCTGACCTGGCCGCCGTCGCTGACCTGGCCGCCGTCGCTACCCGGATTGAGCGGCAACCGCACGCTGACCGCGAGCAGTCCAACGAGCAGGCAGCAGACGAGAATCGGCAGGCCGATCCAGAACCCGATGCCGGTGAACGCGGCGACGAACGCGGGCGCCAGGGCCGTGCCAAGGCCGAGCAGCGCGTTGAGCACGAGCACCGCCCGGTCGGCCGCGGCGGGCCGGAACGCGGCGGCCAGGGTGTTGAGCGACGGCACCGTGAGCCCGAAGCCCGCCCCGAGGCATGCGGTGGCGGCGAGCAGCAGCAGGTAGCCGGCGGGATGGGAGTGCGCAAGGCCCCAGCTTGCGATTAGCAGCACCATGGCGGCGAGGTCGGCGAGCAGTCCCGCCAGGTAGACCGATTTCTCGCTGACGCGCTGCGTGAAGCCCGGCCAGAGCAGGCCCGCGCCGAGCAGCGCGGCGGTGATCGCCGCGGCCACCTGCGGCGCGAACATCAGCCCGTACTCGGTGCTTGAAAGACCGTAGTCGCTGCCCGAGGTAAAGATGCCGCTCGCCGCGGGGAACGTGACAAGGGCGATGCCCTGGACAAGACCCGCGGCGTTGACGGCGGCGCGCCCTGCCCGGTCGCTCACGGTCCGGTCACGGGTCGTCCGTCGGCGCTGACGTCATGTTCCCTGCCGTAGTCCCGGTATCCGCTGGTGCCCGAGCCGCGGTTGCCCGTCCAGGAGACCGAGACTTCGTAACGATGCTGACGCACGCTCATCTGTGTTTCTCGCCGCCTCTCGATAAATTACCCGGATTGCCCAGGGGACACGGTAGCTTCCTGGCTGGGTCACGCTTCGTACTGGGAGGCCTGAAGCGTGTAGAGCTCCTCGTACTTGCCGCGCAGTTCCATCAGCTCCGCGTGCGTCCCCGACTCGGTGACCTGGCCGTGCGCGAGCACGTAGATCCGGTCGGCCTGCCTGACAGACGCGAGCCGGTGGGTGATGATCAGCACCGTGCGGTCCGCCGCCAGCGACCGCAACGACGAGAAGATCGCGTACTCGGCCCGCGCGTCGAGGGCGGCGGTCGGCTCGTCCATGATCAGCAACGGCGCGGTCCGGTAGATACCGCGCGCCGCCGCGATCCGCTGCCACTGCCCGCCTGACAGCTCGGCCCCGTCCTTGAACTCGCGCGCGAGCAGCGTGTCGTAGCCCGCCGACAGCTCGCCGACCACCGTGTCCGCGCCGGACGCGGCGGCCGCCGACGTGAGGAGGGCGGCGTCGAGCGGCCTGCCCATGGTGATGTTGTCGCGGACGCTCAGCGGCCAGTTCCCGTGGTCCTGCGCGATCACGGCGATCCGCTCCCGCAGCAGCTCGCGGTCCACGTCCGCGATCGATACCTCGTCCCAGCGGACGGTCCCCGCCGACGGCCGGTACAGGCCGGCCAGGATCTTGGCGAGGGTCGTCTTGCCAGAACCGGTCTCACCGACGAGGGCGATCACCTCGCCGCGCTCGATCGCGACCGACACGTCGCGCAGCGCCGGCTCGGCGGCTTCCGGATAGGAGAAGGTGACACGGTCCGCGACGACCCGCTCGAACGCCGCCGGGGGCGGGGCCGAACCCGGCGGCGGGACGCGGGACGCCGCGTCGTCACAGAACGCCACGTAGTCCGAGAAATACAGCCCTTCCTCATAGCACTGGTTGACGGCGAACATCAGCTGCTGCAACGAGCCGGCGGCCGAGCGGAGCGCGAGCACCGCGGTACCCGCGACCGACAGCGGAAGCGCGCCCGATGCGAGCAGCGCGCCGAGGGTGGCGTAGACGCCGATCGTCGCGACCCCGCTCATGGCGCTGGCCACCACCTGGGTTTCCGTCCGGCGGCGGGCGGCGGTGAGCTCGGCGTTCCTCGCGTAGGCGGCGAGCCTGGCGACCCGGCCGAGCAGGAAGGCGTGCATGGTGAACGAGCGCAGCTCGGCGGCGGTCCGCCGGGTGGCGATCAGATCGGAAAGGATGTACTTCCTCCGGTAGGAGTCCACAAGCGCGAACCTGGTCACGTACCTGATCCGCGCCGAGCGCACCGCCGCCCACGCGCCGGGAAGCTGCGCAAGGAGCACCACGAGGAGCAGGATCGGCTGGAGCACCCCGACCACCACGGCGGCCGAGCCGAGCGCGGTGAACGCGGTCACGAAGTTGATCACGTTGTTGACGAGCTGGGACGCCGAGCCGAGCCCCCGGGTCCGCGCCCGCTCAAGCCGGTCATGAAAGTCGGGGTCGTCGAACGCGGCGAGCTCCACCCGCGAGGTCAGGTCGTACAGCCTGACCTCGACGATCTGGTCCACCATGGGCTCGAGGCGTGCCTGCGCCCACCCCGCCGCGGCCGCGATCCCCGACCTGGCCGCCGTCGCGACCGCGACGAGGACCAGCGACGGCAGCGCCGCGCGTACCCGGTGCGGCGTCGGCCCGGCGGCGAACAGCGCCTGAAGTACCCCGGTCGTCGCGTAGAGCGCGTAGCCGCCCGCGACGCCCGAGATCAGGTTGAGCCCGATCGTCGCCGCCGTGTCGATCCGGCTTGCCGACCAGCCAAGCCGCACCGCCTGCCCGACAAGGCCGGGGAACCGGCGCGCCACGTCACGGAAGCCAACGGACGCCATCCGCTCGTCGTAGGCTCTCCAGTAGCTAGCGGTCAGCTCCGCCGTCGCCTGATCGCCCGCGTCCGGGTCGCCGACCCCGGTGCCGGTAGCCCGATCGCCGAGTGTCTTCCTGCGCGCCGTGGCCAGGCGTGCCGCCCGGCCACGGCGCGGCCGCCAAGAACGCCACCCCGTCCCCATGTTTTCAGTATGTGCGGGTTTGCGGCCATTGGACTAACGGATATGCCGATACCGAACGGACCCGGCCGACTCCCAGGCGGCTCGCCACTTGCTGTTATCCAGCGACCCCGCTAGCGCTGAAAGTTTGACCGCCCATGACCGGCTGAATCTTCAGCGTTAGCCTGCCGCGAGCCACGTCTTGCTGTTATCCGCATGGTGTTATCCGCATGGTGTTATCCGCATGGAGACTGCCTTCAGTACTGGCCTGCTGCGAGCCCGCTTCTTGCTGTTATCTTTGGTCTTACGCCGCGGCGCTGCAGGGAGCTTTCTCGCCGCGCGACGTTTCGTCGGGGCAGTTGGCCTCATCGACCCATTCGGTGTCGAGATCGGGGTCGGCGTTGGGGCGTTCGCCCAGGGACGCGAGCGCGGGGCCGATCAGTTCCCGCTGCTCCGATGTGGCGTCCGGACCGAAGAGCACCTCGGCGAGCACGCCGGCCTCGACGCCGGCCGGGTCAGAAAGCAGGCCGAGCAGCATGGCGACCGAGCGCAGGCGAAGGTCGGCCGCGTCGGGGACCCGCAGCCTGAGCCCCTGGCCGTGGCCGAGCGGCTCGAACACGTAGGCCCGCCAGAGAATGGCCTTGAGCTTCCTGAAATCCGCCTCGGACACGGCGATCCCCGTGGTGGCGGCCGCCGCCTCGAACTTCAGCCACAGGCTGTCGAAGCTCGGCTCGATGCCATCCTGCGATGCCGCGAAGATCCGGGCGATCAGCTCGGGACCGCTCCACAGCAGCCGCTTGTCGGCGGGCAGCCGCTGCTTCTTCTTCCGCAGCTCCGCATCGAGTAGCGACGCGGGGGACAACGGGTCGATCGGGCCACGCTGGCCGGGCAGGTCAAGCGGGGTGTCGGGCGCCGATTCCCGGCCTGGCCCGCCGGAGGCCGACACATCTGCGCGGACGGCGAGCTCATGGTCGGACTTGCCGCCGCGCTCGGCGATCCGGCTCCCGAGCGCGACAACCAGGTCGCTGAAGGCGGTGCATCCAAAGACCGACACGTCAAAGGCGGGGTCAAGCCGCTTGACCATCGGCAGGACCGTCGCCTTGCGTACCCAGGGCTCCCCGGTCTCCATCGCAAGCCGCCTGATGGCCGCGATGACGAGGCCGGCGGCGTCTTCAAGCGTCGCTATCCCGGCCGGCGTCGTCGCGCTTGCCACCGGCAGCGGGATGACCGGCGGGACGAACCTGGCACTGGCGGGAATCTCGCAATACCGGCGGAACTCGTCACACGCATGCAGGTAGCCGCGCGCGGTCCTGGCGGTGCCGACCCCGACGAACCGCCTGCCATAGGTGCGGCACCGCTGGGCAAGGGCGGTGTAGTCGCTGTCGGAGGCGACGACGACCACGTGGGTGACGTGCGGGTAATGCCGCAGATCCTCGGCCGCGTCGAGGGCAAGCCTGATGTCCGCGCCGTTCTTCGCCCCGGTCAGCGGGAAGAGCTGCACCGTGTCGATCGCATGCGCCTGCAGGTCGTCCTTGTACTTGGCGAAATACTGCCAGTTGGCGTAGGCCCGGTGCACGACGACCCGGCCGAGCGTCTCCGCGTACTCGACCACCCGCGCGATGTCCACCACGACCTCCTGCGGCTTGTACTTCGCGGTGCTGCGGTAGGTGTTCTCACCCCCCGCGTCATCAAGCAGGCAGGCGTGCACGTTCTCGAAGTCCCAGTAGACCGCTACGGCGGCGTCGGTCTCTGTCATGGCTCATCCTCACTCATCGTGGCGACAACGCTTGATATCGATGTTCGCCGACGAGCCGCCCGTCCGGCCCCGAACCTTCACGGGGTCACTCCGCCCGGCCCGGCGAGTTGCGCGCCGCGCGCCCGGCCGTGATCCTGGTGGCATGCTGCGCGAAGACGAGCCGCTGGCGATCGCGATCGTCAGCGCCATCCGCATCGGCGACATGGACGCGGTCCGCCGTCTCGTCGACGGTAACCCTGGCCTCGCCGCCGAGCGACTGACGAACGCCAAGGGGTCGGCCCGCACACCGCTCCATGTCGTCACCGACTGGCCTGGCTTCTTTCCCAACGGCCCGCAGATCGCCCGGCTACTGCTCAGCGCCGGGGCGGACCCGAATGCGGCGACCGAGGCGGGCCGGGGCGGCGAGACGCCATTGCACTGGGCGGCGTCAAGCGACGACGCCGACGTGGCGCGGGTGCTCGTCGACGGCGGGGCCGACATCGAGATTCCCGACGGCTCCATTGGCACCCCGCTTGACAATGCCATCGGCTACGCGTGCTGGAACGTCGCCCGGTTGCTCGTCGGCGCGGGCGCGCGGGTAGAAAAGCTCTGGCATGCGGCCGCGCTCGGCCTGACGGGCCGGCTCGCGGAGCTGCTTTCCGGCACGGCTCCGTCCGCTGACGAGATCAACCAGGCCTTCTTTCATGCCTGCGACGGCGGCCAGCGCCGCGCCGCGGAGCTGCTGCTCGCGCACGGCGCGGACCTCCACGCCTCACCCGACTACGGCAATTCGCCGCTCGAGGCCGCGGCCAACCTCGGCACGCAACGGAACCTGCTCATCGAATGGCTCCGCGCCAACGGCGCCTAGCGGCCAGCATGTCCATTACGGCTTGCGCGCCACGGCGCCGAGCAGCGGCACCGGGCCCGGGCACTCGGGATCGTCGGTCGCCGGCCGCCATCGGTTGACCTCGACGAGGTGCAGCCCGGTGAGCCAGCGCGTGACCGTGGCCCGGTCGCGCAGGAAGACCGGGGTTTCGGCGATACCGTTCCACCGCCTGGCGGCGGCCGCGAAGCCCTCGCCCTCGGTCGGCTGCATGAGGGCCAGGCAACTGCCCGAGGGCACCGCGCGAACCAGATTCGCCAGGATCTGGTCCGCGTCCGCCAGGAAGTTCAGTACGTCGATCATGATGAGCGCGACCGGCTTGGCGAAGTCCAGGGTCGCCCTGGCTCCCGCCAGGAGCGCGGCGGTCTGGTTGGCGTCCGCGTCGAGGAAGGCGACGCCCCCGGTGGACGAGCGCAGCATGGCCCGCGCGTGCGAGAGGACGACCGGGTCGTTGTCCACGTAGACAACGCGGCACGCCGGGTCTACGGCCTGGGCGACCTCGTGCGTGTTGCCTGCTGTCGGAATGCCGGTGCCGATGTCAAGGAACTGCCGGATCCCTGCCTCGGCGGCGAGGTAGCCGACCGACCGCCGCAGGAAGGCACGCGACGCGGGCGCCGCATACGCCATCACCGGAGCGACGGACAGCAGCTGCGTGGCGGTTCGCCGGTCGGCGTCGAAATTGTCGCGGCCACCGATCAGGAAGTTCCACACGCGCGCCACGTTGGGCACGGCCGTGTCGATGTGGACTTTCTTGACAGGGCGGGATGTCGCGCGAAGCCAATCCTCCGACACGCCGGGTCAACCCCTCGCCGCAACTGGCAGATAGCTGCATTCCTATCACAGAAGAGCCTGCCGACAGCCGATCAGGGCTATGTATTTTAGGTATTTCTACCTAAGTACATAATCTTGATCAATAGTTGACCCGCGCGTGATTTTCCGGGGGCCGAGGGGTCAGGATTTTCTCGCGACGACGCAGTGCATCGGGACCTCGGCCTGCCGCGGCATGCCGGGATCCACCCGCCAGGAGGAAACCGGCACGAGGCCGGGCGGTACCGGGTCGAGGCCGGCGACGAGGGCGGCGATCTCCGTGCTCGAACGGAGCGTCAGGCGCTGCGCGGACATGCTGTTCCACTGCCTGACCGCCGCGCTCAGCGCCGGGTCCACGTCGCTCGCCAGGTGGGAGATCACGACGTGACTGCCGGGCGGCACCGCCTCCGCCAGCGCGGAAACGACGGCGCCCGCGCCGACCTCGACGAAGGCGAGCGTGGTCAGGAGCATGACGGCGACCGGCTGGCCGAAGTCCAGGGTTTCCCTGGCCCCGGAGACGATCGAGCCCACGTCCTCGACGTCACAGTCGAGATAGCTGGTCGCGCCGCCAGGCGCGGACTTCAGCAGCGCCCTGGCGTGACTCAGCACCACCGGATCGTTGTCCACATAAACGATCCGGCACTCGGGCACGAGCGACTGCGCGATCTCGTGCGTGCTGCCCGACGTGGTAAGGCCGGCGCCGAGATCGAGAAACTGCCTGACGCCGGCCTCGGCGACCAGGTATCTGACCATCCGTTGCTTGCAGGCCAGTGCGGCGAGCGCGGCCGCGCCCATGACCGACGCGGGTGCCATCGTCCGCGCCGCCCTGCGGTCGACCTCGAAGTTGTCCCTGCCTCCCGAGAGGTAGTTCCAGACGCGGGCGGCGTTCGGCACCTTCGTGTCGATAAGCGCGGCCTTCGCACGGCGCGTCGCGTCGTGCTCCCAGTCATCCTGCACCCGAACGGCCCCCACAATAAGGCTTTCCGCAATCACCGCAGAAGCGGCATTGCATCCCCCGGGCACTGTATCTCTTTCATGACAAATTATGCTATACCGGGAAGGGTGAACCGGACTATATCGCAAATGCAAACGTTAGCACCAGTGAATACGACCGTGAGCAGCGGAACGGCACCCGGTCAGGGTACGGTTACGGCTTCTTCGCGACGACGCCATGAGCCGGG
>Ga0302314_10005534_pt1 | contig 23011 bp, 17 predicted proteins | sample III_Palsa_N2_3_FD_200533 | JGI IMG/M metagenome (GOLD analysis project Ga0302314, IMG submission 200533) | Peat permafrost microbial communities from Stordalen Mire near Abisko, Sweden - III_Palsa_N2_3 | ecosystem: Environmental > Terrestrial > Soil > Palsa > Peat permafrost | place: Sweden... | reverse complement strand
ACATCGAGCAGGGCTATCCGGCTCCGGCGGTGCAGTACTACCTGCGCGGCCTGGCCAACGGACGGCTCGCGGAGATGCCGCTGCCCGAGGCGCTGGCCGCGCCGATCCGGCTCTCCGAGTGCGGCACCGCGGGTCCGCTGGTCGACATGGTCAAGCTCGACGACATCTGCGCCGACTACGTCGCCACGCTGCCGGGCGAGCAGATCCTCGCCGAGGTCACCACCTGGGCCCGCCGCTACGACCCCGATCTCGCTGCGGTGCTCGAGACCGAGCGGGAACGGGCCCTGCGGGCCCTGTCGATCGAGCGCGAAGGCGTGGCCAATCCGCGCAAGGACCTGCGTAAGTGGGCGGACTTCCGTGCCGTCTACGGCTACTTCTTCCCGGCACTCTTCGACCTGGTCACCGACCCGGCGGATGAGCGCTTCGGCGGCCTCGAGCCGGACCTCGTGCGGGCGGTCGCCATGGCCTTCGCCGACGGCTACCAGCCGCCTGCGGCGGACACCGCGTGGTTCGACCAGACCCGCCGGCTCGCGGCCGACCTCGGGTTCGCGCCCAGCCAGAAGATCTACAAGCAGGACCCGGCCGCCTACCGGGGCTCCATCACGGAAGCGTCCCAGGTCATCCGGGTGCTGCTGACCGGGACACGGCGCAGTCCTGAGCTAGCGGAGGTGGCCGCCGCGCTGGGCGCCGATGAGGTTTTGCGGCGCGTCCGTACTCTCGGCACCGCCCGCGATTCCGGGCAGTGACCTGCCGCTTTTCGCGGCCGGTAGTAACATGACAACGCGCTAGGGCCGATTGTCCTGTGCGGATGTGGTTGATACGGGATCGTGTGCAGTTACCCCCCGGGCGGCGGGGGGTAACTGCACACGATCATCGCGCGACCGGCACGCCAAGGCAAAATGCACCTAATGTCGGCGACGGGCTGCCCCGTTGGGGTCATCGTGGATCGTAACTCCTGCTATCAGGGGGTTTTCGATCCACGATCATGCGCGGGCGCCCTCAACGCGAACCAGTAGTAACTGCGGCACCAGGTTCCTGGCGCACCGCGCCGAGGGGACCAATTCGATTGGTGAAAATCGGCGCTAAGAAGCCTCTCCGCCCTGCTCGGCGTCGGCATCGGTGGGCGGCCAGGTGCGCAGCGGCGGCAATTTGTACAAGCTGTCTATGTTCAGCTGCTGCGCGTCCTTCAGCACGACCTCCTGCTGTTCCTGTGCTTTCTCGGCGGTCTGCTTGGCCAGCTCAGAGGCCAGGCCGCCGAGCTGCTGAACGCCGACGTTATCTATGACTATATGGCTCGTGGCGAAGATCACGATGCCTTCCACGCGCCGTTCTTTTTCCTCGGGCAGGGAAAGAGCGGCCGCGACCTTCGCTACCTCGAATGGGTTTGCGGAATGCGCGGTGAGCTTATTGCGTTCTTCGATTACCCATTTATGGAATTTCATGACTGCCCCGTGAAGAGGCAGCTTCTGCACGTCTTCCGTGGTGAGCCCGAATCGCTTGCCCTTACTGAAGCAGCGGGCGTAGGCGATCACCGTGGACGACCAGATCGCCAGCGGCAGAAGCGGGTCCCGGTCCTCCTCGGGCTTAGCCAGTTCGGCCAGCAGCCGCTTGCAGCCATCCATGACGAACTGAAGATCCTGGATGATCGCTGCCTGGTCGGCAAGGATGTACGCTGACGGCACATCGAGGGCCACAGTCAGCATCGGCTTGTCGGGCGATGCCGCGTCCATTCCGTTTACCACTCCTCGTTCCGGCTTCCTGGGCTGCCCGCGCTTCCTGGGTTCCCGCGTTTCGATCCTCGCACAGCGGCAACTCGCTCCCGTCTCACATCGTGACAAGTTTCCTGCTGATGCTGCCGCAGGCGGCTTGAGACGGGCGCACTGATGCCGTGGCAGCCGGCTTGAGGCGGGTGCGCAGCCGGCTTGACCCGGGCGGCCCGGGCCTTGATCGAGGCCAGCGGCTGATGCGGAGCTAGGCGGCCGGTGCGGCGGGAGGCGCGGAGGTGGCCCAGCGGATGGCGTGGACCATGGCCCGGCCGGCCGGGCGGACGACCACGGCCTCGGTCACCGGCAGGCGGGGCAGGCGGAGCGGCCAACGGGCCCAGCCGGGGAGCAACGACACCGCGGCCGCGGCCAGGACTCCGTAAGGGGCCCGGGCGATGGCCGGAAGCGGGGGACTGATCAGCAGGAACCTGGCCGCGTCGCGCGCGTCGGCGGTGGCGGTCAGCTCGGCCCGATACTGACCGATCCGGTCGGCGAGTTCGGCTTCGGTACGTGGCGGGTCGGGCACGCCGAGCTCGATGCCGATCCGGGCCATATCGGCGACGTAACCGTCCCGTCCGGCCTGGTCTAGGGGCTGAACGCCGAACCGGGTGTGAGCCCGCAGGAAGCTGTCCGCCTCGGCGATGTGCACCCAGGTAAGAAGGTGCGGATCCGACGCCGCGTACGGTCGCCCATCGGGTGCGGTTCCGGTGACGTGCTGGTGGACGGCCTTAACTCGCGCGATCGCCTCCTGGGCGTCGCCGGCCTGGCCGAACGTGGTGACCGCGAGGAAGTAGCTGGTCCGCTGCAGCCGTCCCCAGGGGTCGCCACGGTAATCCGAGTGCTGGGCCACGGCGGCCATGGCCAGCGGATGCAGCGACTGGAGCAGCAGGGCCCTGATCCCGCCGATGAACATCGACGAGTCTCCGTGCACGCGGCGCACCGGCCGGTCCTCGGCGAACCAGCGCTCGCCTCCGGTCTGGTTGATCTGCCGTCGGCGCGTGGGGCCCTGCGGCCCGGCGACGCGCTCGAAGATGGCCGCGCCGATCCGGCCGCGGAGTCGATCTGCGGCACCCTGGTTTCCCACCTCCTCATACTAGTTGACGGGCTGGCTGTGGGCCTGGCTGACGCGCTCGGGGTAGCTCTTGCTGAACTTAAGCATGCAGACCAGGATTACGACCGGTATGACGGCGCTGAACACTAGCTCGAGAGCGGTGTGGCTGCCGGGACGGTCCTTGATGGCCGCGGCCACGAGCCGGGAGATGCCAATCACCACGACAGCCGCGCCCCAGGCCGTGCTGAGCACGCGATTGATCCGCTTGAAGGTCGGCGAACTCCAGTACTGCTGCGGCGTGCTCTGCCGAGCGAACTGCTCGGTGAACGGCATGACCGGGATCAGCGCCAGGATGATGAGCCCGATGACGCCGGCGAAGGCCGGGGCAACCCAGGTGGCCAGCCACCGGTCGGTGTCGACGCCCGCGGCGAAGCCAATGACCGTCAGCACGATCAGCAGGGCCAGCGAGGAGGCGGTGAGGATCATCGGCGGCCAGACGGGGCGATGCGCCACGATGGCGATGACGGCAACCACCGCCGAGATCAGCGCGGCGATGCCGAAGTCGTGGGACGGCAGCAGGCGGGCCAGCAGCGAGAAGGCGACCAGGGGCAGGAATCCGAGGATGAGCGGTAGTGGTTTCCTGATCAGGAACCTATGTCAGTTCCGCCTGGGGCGCCGACCTCCGTCCCCCACACCGCCATCGCGGCCAGTACGTCGCGGACCGGCTCATCCAGCTGGCCGAGCTGCGCCCGGATCAGCTCGTCCAGGCCAGTGGCCTGCAGGTCGAGTTCGAACCTGACCTCGATCGTGTCCGGCCCGAGCTCGGTCAGGGCGGCGGCGTCTGGGTAGGCGCGCAGCAGTTCGGCCGCGAACAGCGGATGCCCGGCCGCCGGTTCTCGTCGGCGGAGCGGCCGCGGGAAACATCGGCTGCGTGGCTTATCTACGGGCCCGCAGAAGGCGGCGCCTGCGGCGCTGAAGCCCGCTGATCCGCGCGAACAGCAGTGGCATGACGAACCAGAGCACCCACGCGCTCTCAGTGGCGAAGAAGATCGGAATCGACAAGCCGAAGCCGATCATTATGCCGTAGGACTGCCAGTCCACTTTGGTGACGTCCGCCGGAGCCGCTACCTCAAGCAAGCGGTGCGACCTCATCCGGTGCACCATCGCGATCAGCAGCCCGGTCGTCAGCACCTCCAGCAGGGCGTAGAACCCGAACCGCAGGGCGTGGGTCCCGATGGTGCCGTGCCCGCTCGCGGTGAGCAGCTTGGTCGCGAACGGCGTGAGGATGATCATCAGCAGCCAGCCCATGTTGAGCTGCCGCAGCCATGGGTCCACCCGCCGGGCGTACTGGAAGACATTGTGATGATGACTCCACGCCACCGAGATCACCAGGAAGCTGATCAGGAACGCCAGGTAGTGGCCGTCCTCATGGCGCGCCGACGCCCAGAACTGCGACACGGTGCTCCCGGTGGGCACAGGCAGCTCCAGGGCGAGCAAGGTGATCGCGATGGCTACGACCGCGTCAGAAAACAGCAGCAGCCGATCGGTCGCGCGCGCCTCGTACTCCGGGAGGTCGTCCGGGGATTCCGCATTCGACACTCAGTGATCATCCCCGGAGCTGGTTAGACCGAGACTTGGGCAGGCTCTGCGCGTCACTTTGTTCCGACCCAGCTCCCCGGCAGCCGCTGATTGGGTTTGTAGGGACCAGGTGGCCTTGGTGGCCGCAGTTTCGGCGCCTCGGACGGCTGCGGATATTTAAGCCGGTCCTCGCGCTGCGACCGCATCGGCTCGGTGAGTTCCATCTCGGCAAAGGCGGCTGGCCAGTCGGCTGGGCCGTACCCGGCGCCGAGGTCACAGTGATGCAGTTCGACCTCCACCAGCCGCCGGATCAGCAGGTCGGCGGCCGGGAACGGCCCGGAGTTCAGCACCCGAACACGGAACCGCCACGCGTCATCGGGCAGTTGCCTGGCGACGGTGCGAAACGCCATCGCCGAGTCGGCCAGGTCGTCCGCGAGGTCCTTGGCATTCATTCGCGCGCCGGTCTCGATGGCGGCGTCCCGTGCCTCGGCGCTGGCGTATGCGGGGCGGTTCTGTCCTGACCGGGCCCCGACCAGCAGGTTACGCATCGCGTCGCCGCTCCGGGCGACGTGGGCGAGAACATGCGCCCGCGTCCAACCCGGCAGCAGAGACGGCGCGCGGAGGTCCGGCTCGGTGATGACGCGGGCCACGTCTAGCAGCCGCTGGGTGGCCTGATCGATCTGGTCATTGAGCTGGCGGTGTGCGGCGTCCATCAACTCAGCTTAATAGCACCCGTCTTACCGGGAGATAGGCTGGTAAACCGCCGAGCTGGCCCGCGCGATCAGCTCGATGGGCAGTTCCTGCCGGAGCGGGTGAACTCGCTCGCCGCGGAGCAGTGAGCACAGCCGCCTCGCTCCCTCGGCGCCGCTCAGGTCGAGCGGCTGCCGGATGGTGCTGAGCCGCAGGAAGGCCGCGGACTCGATGTCGTCGAAGCCGACGACCGACAACTGGTCGGACACCGGCACGCCCAGCCGGTCCGCCGCGGCCAGGACGCCGATGGCCTGGGTATCGGACGCAGCGAAGATTGCCGACGGGGGATCAGATGACTTCAGCAGCTGGGCGGCGTGCTCCGCTGCCGAGGCGGCGTCATGCGGACCCCGCTGGATGAGGCCGGCCTCGGCATCGATGCCCGCCGTGGCCAGGGCCTGCTTATAGCCGCGCAGCCGGTGAGCCGAGGAGGTGAACCCCAGGCCCGCCGGGGGCTTGCTGACCGTCATGTCCCCGACGAAGCCGATTCGCCGGTGGCCCAGGCCAATCAGATGCTCGGTCGCTAGCCTGCCGCCGAGGACATCGTCGATGACTGTCTGGGGCACCCCGCGATTGGCCGCGTCCACGGTGACAAGAGCGACTCCGGCCCTAGAGAACTGGTCTAGCTGCTCGCGGGAGAATGGCAGGCAAATCGCCAGGACCCCGTCGGCCCGGTGAGTGGGCAGCAGGGTCTCCAGGTGCCGGTCCCGCTCCAGCGGGGCGTTTACGTTGCAGACGATCGTGTCGTAGCCCTGCTCTTCGAGCACGGCGAGCGCGCTGGCCACCCGGACCACGGTGGACGGCCGGGTCAGGTGAGCGACGATAACCGCGACGGTGCGCGGAGTGCCGCGGACTAGGGCCGCCGCCGCGTGACTGGGCCGGTATCCCAGCCGGTCGATGGAATCCAGCACCGTACGGAGGGTGGCGGCCCGCACCTGCTTGCTCCCGTTGACTACCCGTGACACCGTGCCGACGCCGACGCCGGCATCCGCGGCCACATCGGCGATCGTGACCCGCCGGACCGCGGGTGCCCCTGACGAGGAGCCGCCCGAGGCTCCGGGCCCGGAGCCCCCGGCCGCGGATTCGCCCCGCGGCAGCGTTGGCCCTCCCGAACGGGACCCTTCTTGGAAGCGCTTCCACGCAGTGCTTGGACCACTATCTTCATCCTGGGCCTGGCGGCCGTCTAGGCTCATTTTCGTGCGCTGCTGGGCGCCGGTGCTATCGCCCAGCCGCAGCGTGGCGGGCACGACCTCACCTGGGCGCCGATCTGGCCCGTGGTCGATCTGCCGCAGGGCCCGGGCGACCACCCGCTGGGCGATGTCATCGACGGGAATGGCCACGCTGGTCAGCTGCGGATGCATCAGGCCCGCCGCTACGCTGCCGTCGAAACCGGTGACAGCCAGATCATGGCCGATCCGCAGCCGCAGCTCCGCGGCTACCCCGTAAACGACCGCGGCGAGGCGGTCGCTACTGGTCACGATCGCGTCCGGGCGGCCAGCCGGACGAGCGGGAGCGAGCAGCGACCTGACCTTCCTGCGGGCGCTTGCGTCGTTCACGAGCAGCATGTCCGCCTGCTCGGCGGCAATCCCGGACCTGGCCAGCCCGGCCTCGAAGCCAGCGACCCGCTCGGCGTCCCAGTGATTCCCCGACCGGTAACCCAGAAATGCGATCCGGCCAAACCCCCTGCTCAGGACGTGCTCGACGGTCGCCGCCGTCGCCTCGCGGTTGTCGATATCGACCCAGTGCTGCGGCAGTGAGGGACCGGTGCGGCCAAAGCAGGCGAACGGCATCCCGGCCTCAGCCAGCATGACCACGCGTGGATCAGCTGGCTGCAGCTCGGACAAGAGGAAGGCATCCACGCTCCGGCTGGCCATCAGGCGCTGGATCTCTTCACGCGGGTCCCCGTCGGGGACGGCGATCAGCATGCTGTAACTCCGGCGCGCGCTGGCTGCCGCCAGGGCCTGGAGGAACTGCTGCATGATGTAGTTGTCGGGCAGCAGCTGGACGCGCGGCATGAGGTAGGCGATCTGCCGGGTCCGGCGCGAGCGCAGGCTCCGCGCGCCGTGATGCGGCTGGTACCCGAGGGCAGCCACCGCGTCCAGCACCCTGGCTTTGGCTGCCTCACCCACCCGGCCGCTGCCGTTGAGCACATTCGAGACGGTTTGCCTGGACACCCGGGCGGCTTGGGCCACGTCCTGGATCGTTACCTGCCGCGCCGTCGCGGGCCTGGCCTGGCCTGATCGAGACCCACTCACCTTGCCACTTTACCGCTAGCGCAATTCACCTCTTGACAGGTCATAGACACAGCGCTTCTATGCGGTAGCTCGTTCGACCCGCCGACACCACCGCCTGGATCCTCGACGGCGGCTAGCCACCCGACCGATGAGCTAGCCGTGCGACCGCCGCGCAATGAGCTCCTCCGCGCTAGCGGTGTTGATGATCCGGTCCGCGGTAATGCCGCATTCCTCAGCCCGGCTGGTGCCGTTACCCAGCCAGTCCAGCTGGCCGGGCGCGTGCGCGTCGGTGTCGATGGCGAAGACGCAGCCGATCTCGGCGGCCTGGCGCAGCAGCCGGCCGGGCGGGTCGCGGCGCTCGGGACGGCAGTTGATCTCGACGGCGACCCCTTCCTGGCGGCAGGCGCCGAAGACCGCCTCGGGATCGAAGACTGACTCCGGCCTGCGGCCGCGGCCCCCGAGCAGCCGCCCGGTGCAATGGCCGAGCACGTCAACGTTCGGGTTCCTGATCGCGGTCACCATCCGCTCGGTCATGGGTCTGGCGGGCATCCGCAGCTTGGAGTGAACGCTGGCCACCACGACGTCGAGCTGACCCAGCAGTTCCTCGCTCTGGTCGAGCGTGCCGTCGTCGAGGATGTCGACTTCGATCCCGGTCAGAATGCGGAACGGAGCCAGCTCGGCGTTCAGCTGGCTGATCAACGTGAGCTGGGCGCGAAGACGCTCCGCGGACAGCCCGTTCGCCACGGTCAGCCGCGGCGAGTGATCGGTCAGCGCGATCCACTCGTGGCCGAGCTCCCGGGCGGCCTCGGCCATCTCCCGGGGCGGGCTGCCTCCGTCGGACCAGTCCGAGTGCGTATGGCAGTCGCCGCGCAGCGCCGCCCGCAGGCCGGTCCGCTCCGGCGTCGTCTGCTCGTCAAGCAGCCTGGTCAGGTAGGCGGGCTGCTCGCCACGGCCAGCCTCGGTAATGACCTTGGCGGTGGTCGCGCCGATCCCTTTCAGGGCCTCCAGCGTGCCCGCGCCGATCCGGCGCTCGAGCTCGCCCGCCGCCAAGCCGTCCAGCACCTCCGCGGCCCGGCGGAATGCCCGGACGCGGTACGTCGGCGCCCCGCCCCGTTCCAGCTGGAACGCGATCTGCCGCAACGCCTCTGCCGGATCCACCGGCTTTTCATACCCCGCTACGGCCCGGTTATAAGGCCAGCAGGCATATCCGCCCGAGTCGGGCAGAATACAGGTGTGCAGGTCGCGATGCTCGGGCCGCTTGAGGTCCGTACCGACGACCCGGGGATCGTGCTCGAGATCGCCGGGACTCGGTTGCGCGCGCTGCTGATCCTGCTGGCGCTGCGCCCCGGTCAGCAGGTGTCGGCCAGCGAGCTGATCGACGGGCTCTGGGCCGATCAGGCACCGGCCGGGGCCGCGAACGCGCTGCAGTCCCTGGTATCGCGGCTGCGCCGCGCCCTGCCCGGGGCGGTGATCGAATCCCGCCCGGCCGGGTACCAGCTGAGACTTGATCCGCATTCGACCGACATCGTGAGGTTCGAGCAGCTGGCCGCCACGGGGCGGGCCCAGCTGCGCGACGATCCGGTGACCGCCGCCACGACCTTGCGGGAGGCGCTCGGGCTGTGGCGCGGACCGGCCCTGGTCGAGGTGGCTGAGACCGACGTCGGCCGGGCTGTCCTCGCCCGGCTGGATGAGCTGCGGCTGATCGCTCTCCAGAACCGCATCGACGCCGACCTGCGGACCGGGATTCCGGCCCTCACCACGCCGCTGGTCGCCGAACTCGAGGGACTGCTGGCCGCGCATCCGATGCGCGAACCGCTGGCCGGACTCCTGATGCGCGCCCTGCACGCGTCCGGACGGCGCGGCGCGGCCCTGGAGGTCTACGAGCAGATCAGGCACCGGCTCGTCGACCAACTCGGGGTCGAGCCCTCGGCCGCGCTGGCGGCACTGCACCTGGAAATCCTGCGCGCAGACGAGCCCGCGCCTGCGCCCCACCCGGTCAGCCCGGCGCTCCCGGTCAGCCCTGCGCTCCCGGTCAGCCCTGCGCTCCCGGTCGGCCCCGTCGACAGCGCTTGCCGCACCAACCTGCGGGCCGAGCTCACCAGCTTTATCGGCCGCGACGCCGAACTCGCCCAGGTGGCCGAGCTGCTGCGCGCGCACCGGTTGATCACGCTGATCGGGCCCGGTGGGGCGGGCAAGACCCGGCTGGCGGTCGAGGCAGCGCGGGCCGAACGGGACACGATGCCCGACGGGGTGTGGGTGGTGGAGCTAGCCCCGGTGACCGATCCGGCGGAGGTCACCTCCGCCGTGCTGGGCGCGCTCGGCCTGCGCGAGCAGGCCCTGTTCTCCGGCGGCCGGCCGCTGTCCGCCCGGCTGGCCTCCGACCTGGCCGCCCCGGCCCCGGACGAGCAAGCCGACGCGGTTGGCCGGCTGCTGGCCGCGCTGGCCGGGCAGCGCACACTGCTCGTCCTCGACAATTGCGAGCACCTGGTGGCCGCCGCCGCCGCGCTGGCCGATCGCGTCCTGGCCTCCTGCCCGGGTGTCCGCATCCTGTCGACAAGCCGGGAGCCGCTGAACATCACCGGCGAGGCCCTGTGGACCGTAGGCCCACTGACGTTGCCCCCAGATCACGCCGTATCGTCAGCCCGCATCGAAGACGCCGCCTCGGTGCGCCTGCTGATCCAGCGGGCTCGCGCCGTGCTTCCCGGCTTCGAGCTCACCGCGGCCAACGCGCCCGCTGTGGCCCGGATCTGCCGTGCGCTCGACGGTATGCCGCTGGCCATCGAGCTGGCCGCGGCCCGGCTGCGCACCATGGCCCCGGAGCAGGTCGCGACCCGCCTCGACGACCGGTTCCAGCTGCTGACCGGCGGAAGCCGGACCGCCATGCCCCGGCATCAGACGCTGCGCGCGGTCGTGGACTGGAGCTGGGACCTGCTCGACGACGCCGAGCGCACCCTCTGGTGCCGCTTCTCGGTCTTCACCGGGGGAGCGACGCTGGAGGCGGCCGAGCAGGTCTGCGCCGGCCGTGGCATCAGCGCGGACCAGGTCCTTGACCTGCTGACCGCGCTGGCGGACAAGTCGCTGCTAACCGTGCGGCAGGGCGCGGACGGGGCGCGCTACCGGATGCTCGAAATAATCAGGGCCTACGGCCAGGAACGGCTGACCGAGGCGGGGGAGCATGACGAGCTGCGCCAGGCGCACGCGCGGTACTTCACCCAGCTGGCCGAGGCGAGCCAGGATTACCTGCTCGGCCCCCAGCAGCTGGACTGGCTGCGGAAGCTGTCCGACGACCAGGACAACCTGCACGGGGCGATCCGCGGTGCCGTCGCGGCCGGTGACGGCCAGGCCGCCGTCGCGCTGGCCGGCGCGCTCGGCTGGTACTGGTCGCTGCGCAGCATGAAGGTGGAAGGTGCCGAGCTGATCGCCATGGCGGTGGACGTAACCCGCGGCCGGGCGGACGCCGGCAGCGAACGGCTCGCCGTGGCCTATGCGATGGGCGGGCTGCTGGCCATGGACACCCCCCTCACCGACCGGGTCCAGGACTGGTGGGGGGCCGCTGCCGACCTCGCCGCGGCGATACCGGACACCCATGAGCCCGTGCTCCGGCTGATCGGCCCGCTCAGGGCCCTCTTCGGGGCGTTTGCCACCGGGCGGAGGCTGCCGTCGCCTGCTGTGTTCGACGAGGCGGTGGCTGACCCCGAGCCGTGGGTCAGCGCCACCGCCCGGGTCCTGCGCGGGCACGTGACGGTCAACTACGGCCGCCAGCACGTCCAGGCGGAGGAGGATTTCCTGACCGCGACGGGCATCTTCACCGCGCTGGGGGAGCGGTGGGGCCTGGCGATCGCCCTGGGTGGCCTGGCCATGCTGGAAGGATGGCGGGGCGAGCACGCCGCCGCGGCCGGCCATTACCGGCAGGGTGTCGAACTTGCGACCGAGCTCGGGACCGCCGAAGACGAGATTACGTTCCGCTTTTTCCTGACGCGGGAGCTCTGGCTGCTCGGCGAGCGGAAGGTGGCGCACGCCGAACTCGTCCGCGCGCAACGTGACGCCGAACGGGTCCGGCTGCCCGAGGTCATCGCCCTGGGCGCCTACACGGCAGGCGATCTAGCCCGGTTGGAGGGCAGGCCCGAGGCCGCCCGCGCGGCCCTGAAGCGGGTGGTAGAAGTGGTAGAACATGGGGGCTCGCTGGACATGGCTCAGCAGATCCGCGCCCAGGCTGCGACCGGGCTTGGATACCTGGCCGCCGCCGACGGCGACCTGGAGGCGGCCCGCGGCTGGCACGCCAAGGCCCTGGATGCCGCCCGGTCCTCGTCCGACGCGCCGGTGATTGCGCAGGCCTTGACCGGTCTCGCGGATCTCGCGCTGCGCGAAGATGCTCCGGACCGGGCCGCCGAGTTGCTCGGTGCCAGCGTGGCGGTCCGGGGAACCACGGATCGTTCGGTCATAGACGAGATGAGGGTGGCGCAAGACGTACGTGCGATCCTGGGCGACGCACGATACGCCGACGCGTACCGGCGTGGCCAGCGTGTCACTATGGACACGCTGGCCACGCTGCTCGAGCTCACACCCGGCGCTTGAACGCGCGCACGGCCAGCGGCGCGAACACGATCGTGAACGCGGTCGCGTAGAGCAGTGACTCCACCACCGGCCGGGCAGCGGGTCCGGACACCATCAGCCCGCGCATCGCGTCGGAGACCAGCGAGACCGGGTTCGCCTTCGACCAGGCCTGCAGCCAGCCCGGCATCGACGCGGTGCGGACGAACGCGTCACTGGTGAAGGTGAGCGGGAAGAGCACCACGAATCCGAAGATCTGTACCTTCTCCGGGTTGGCCGCCAGCATGGCCACCAGCACCAGGGCCCAGGAGACCGCCAGGGTACTGACGAGCACCAGGCCGAAGGCGGCCAGCACGCCGAGGGGTCCGGTGCCGACCCGGAAGCCCAGGATGTAGCCGATCCCCAGCAGCATGATGACCGCCCAGGCCTGCTTGGCGATATCGGCCAGGATCCGGCCGGACAACGGGGCGAACCTGGCGATCGGCAGCGAGCGCAGCCGGTCGAAGAACCCCTTCTCCAGGTCGGTCGACAAGCCGGTCGCCGTGTTCAGCGTGGTGAACAGGGAGTTCTGCACGATGATGCCGGGCAACGCGAACATCAGGTACGCGTGCGGCGAGCCCCCGATCGCGCCGCCGAACACGTAGGTAAACAGCAGCAGGAACATCACCGGCTGAATGCTGAAGTCGATCAGCTCGGCCGGGTTGTGCTTGATCTGCACCAGCGTCCGCCAGCTCAGCGAGAGCGTCTGCCGCAGCCCCTCAACGGGCCCGACCCTGGACGCGAGCGGCCCCGTGGTTTCCGTGACCATGTTGTCCATCACCGTGGCGGTCATGCCGCGCTCCCCTCGAGCTCTTCGGTTTCGGTCCGGCGGCCGGTCAGCGACAGGAACACCTCGTCGAGGCTCGATCCGCGCAAGGTGAGCTCGGCTACCCGCACCCCGGCGTCTTCGAACCGGCGCATGACGGCGGGTAGCACATCCTCCTCACCCACTGGCACGGTCACGGTGGTGCCGCGGACCTCCGGCTCCGCCTGCGTGAACCCGGCGAGGACCGCCATCACCGTCCGGCCGTCCGCAGGGCTGGCCGGCCGGACGCTGAGAGTCTGCGCGCCCGTCCTGGCCTTCAAATCCTCGGGCGTCCCGGTCGTGATGACCGTGCCGTGGTCGACGACGGCGATCTCGTCGGCGAGCTGGTCGGCCTCCTCCAGGTACTGGGTAGTGAGCAGGACGGTGACCCCGCTGGCCGTCAGGCCGCGCACCACATCCCACATCTCGTTACGGCTGCGCGGGTCCAGCCCGGTCGTCGGCTCGTCCAGGTAGAGCACACGCGGCCTGGTGACCAGGCTGGCGGCCAGGTCCAGGCGCCTGCGCATGCCGCCCGAGTAGGTTCGGACCGCCCGGTCGGCGGCGTCGGTGAGCCGGAATTCGGCCAGCAGGTCCCGCGCCCGGCTCTTGGCCGCCGCCCGCCGCTGGCCGGTCAGCCGCCCGATCAGCACGAGGTTCTCGGTGCCGGTGAGCGTCTCGTCCACCGACGCGTATTGTCCGGTCAGCCCGGTAAGCTGCCGTACCTGGTGGGCATGGCTCACCACGTCGTGGCCGCAGACGGTGGCGTGACCGCCGTCGGGTCGCACCAGCGTGGCGAGAATCCGTACCGCGGTCGTCTTTCCCGCGCCGTTCGGGCCCAGGAGGCCGAACACCGAGCCGGTGCGCACGGCCAGGTCGATCCCGTCGAGCGCGACGGTATCTCCGAACCGCTTGACCAGCCCTTCGGCAAGTATGGAGTAAGTCATGCCCCCACCCTGCCGGCCGGTCCTGATATCCCGGGCACATCCCGCTGACGCCGCTGACATTTCCCTGACACGTCCCGCGTTCCGCGCGAAAGTTACTGCATGAGGAAATACGTGATCATGGGCATCCAGGGCAGCGGCAAGGGAACTCACGCGAAACTGCTCGCCGAGGATTTCGACCTCGAGCACATCGCCGTCGGGGACATCTTCCGGTGGAACGTACAGCACCGCACCAAGCTCGGCGCGCAGGTCAGGCGCACGATGGCGGCGGGATTGCTGGTCGGCGACGACCTGGTCGAGGGCGTGGTGGAACAGCGACTCAGCGAGCACGACTGGAACTACGGGTTCGTCATCGACGGCTTCCCGCGCAGCGAACGCCAGGCGGAGTTCTTCCTGGAGAGCTACGACCTGGACGGGGTGATCCACCTCGACCTGCCCGACAGCGAGGTGGCGCGCCGGGTGCTCGCCCGGCGACTGTGCGCGGGCTGCGGGCTGGACTACAGCCTGATCGACAACAGCCCGTCCAGCGAGGGGAGGTGCGATGCCTGCGGCGGCGAGCTGATCAGGCGCGAGGATGACACCCCCGAGGCGCTCGACGTCCGGCTCCGCGAGTACCACCAGAAGACCAATCCCGTGCTCGACATCTTCCGCCGCAAGGAATACGTCATCACGGTCGACACCCGGCCGGCCAAGGAGCAGGTCCAGCAGACCATCAGGGACAAGCTCGGCATATCGTCTACTCGCCGACGGGCCACGAGGAGCCAGGATGGTACGCGGTAGTCAGGCAGGACGTTACGCGGTAGTCAGGGCAGTTCAGTGAACGCGCAATTCGGCCCACACGACCTTGCCGGGCCAGCCAGGGACGCTCTGCCAGCTCCATCGATCGCACACCGCCTCGACCAGGACCAGGCCGCGGCCGCTCTCGTCATCCGGGCCGGCCCGCCCGGTGACCGGAGCCCCCGCGATGACGTCCCAGACCTCGATCAGGACGCGCGTGTGGTCGGTGCCCAGCCGCACCACCACGACCGGCAGCCCCGACCCGTCATACTGAGGGTGGCCATCGGGGCCGGTCGATGCCCGGACGGCGTTCGTGACCAGCTCGCTGACAATGAGCTCGGCCGCCTCGGCCAGGTCGTTAAGTCCCCACTCGGCCAGCACGGCGCGGGTGTGCATCCGGGCGCAGGGCGTCGCTGTCACCAGGGCGCCGAGCGGGAGAGAACTCGACGACGGCCACGTCGTCATCCCCTCCGGGTCCGTGACAGCATCCAGCCCGATCACCACAGTGCTCTCGCCCATGGTCCGGCGCGTCCCTCCTTTCCACCGCATGCCCAGCGTAAGGCCCACGGCCCGTGGCGGCTAGCGTGAGGCCATCGGCAGCAGCCGGATGCCGGTGATACATCTGAGCCCGGGGCGTCGCCGCCGGCGGATGATCCGAGCTGGCCGGCCGAGCTGGCGGCTAATCTCACCCAGTTCGGCTGAGACCAATCTCACGTCCGGGTCAGGTTAAATGGCCGGAGAAACTACTTTGCCGAGGCAAATGATCTTAGAGGTCTGTTTAGCACCGGTCGAGACAGCCTATGGTCTAGTCATGACCACGAATGACACGCTGCGAGTAACCGACTCACGGACTGGCCGCAGCTACGAACTCCCTATCGTCGACGGCGCTATCCGCGCGATTGACCTACGGCAGATCAAGACAGCCGAAGACGACTTCGGTTTGCTCTCCTACGACCCGGCCTTCCAGAACACCGCGAGCTGTCGCAGTGCTATCACCTTCATCGACGGGGACAAGGGCATCCTGCGCTATCGCGGCTACCCGATCGGTGAGCTGGCCAGCCAGTCGTCCTTCCTGGACGTGGCCTGGCTGCTCCTGCGTGGCGACTTGCCGGACAAGAGTGAGTCGGCGACGTGGGCCCACCAGATCGCCCATCACACCTACGTGCACGAGAACGTCAAGAAGTTCATCGACGGCTTCCACCACGACGCTCATCCGATGGGCATCCTGGTCAGCACCCTGGCCGCGCTGTCGACCTTCTATCCCGAGGCCAAAGCGGTCCACGACCGGGAGAACCAGGACGAGCAGATCGTCCGGCTCATCGCCAAGATGCCCACCCTCGCGGCCTTCGCCTACCGGCACGCACGGGGCCTGCCGTACGCCTATCCCGACGATGAGCTGTCCTATGCGGGCAACTTCCTCAACATGATGCGGAAGATGACGGAGCCCAAGTACAGTCCGGACCCGGTGCTCGAGCGCGCCATCGACGTGCTGCTCACCCTGCATGCCGATCACGAGCAGAACTGCTCCACCAACGCGATGCGCGGCGTGGCCAGCTCCGGGGTCGACCCGTACTCGGCGGCTGCGGCGGCTGCCGCCGCGTTGTACGGCCCGCTGCACGGCGGCGCGAACGAGCAGGTGCTCAACATGCTCAGGGAAGTCGGTTCGGTCGAGAACGTGCCCGCCTACATCAAGCGGGTCAAGACCGGCGAACTGCGGCTGATGGGTTTTGGCCACCGGGTGTACAAGAACTTCGACCCGCGGGCCACGATCATCAAGGGTGTCGCCGACGAGGTGTTCGAAGTGACCGGGCGCAACCCGCTGCTGGACATCGCGCTCGAGCTCGAGCGGATCGCGCTCGAGGACGACTACTTCGCCAGCCACAAGCTGTACCCGAACGTGGATTTCTACTCGGGCATCATCTACCAGGCGATGGGTTTCCCGGTGGCGATGTTCCCCGTGCTGTTCGCGATCGGCCGGATGCCGGGCTGGCTGGCTCAGTGGCAGGAGGGCTCCGTCGACCCAGAGCAGAAGATCGCCAGGCCACGGCAGCTCTACGTCGGCGAGACCCTGCGCCACCTGGAGGAGGAGGACGACTGACCGCCATGGGCGCGTTCGCCGGAGACCGGCGATGACGTGGCTGGATCTGCCGCCTGATTCGCTGTTCGGGATATCCAACCTGCCCTACGGCGTATTCTCGGCCGGTGACGGGCCTCGGCCGGGTTCCGGGATTCCCCGAGGTCCCTGGCGGGTCGGGGTCCGCATCGGTGATGCGGTGCTGGATCTCGCCCAGGTCCTGGACGATCCGGCGTTCGGCGAGCCGTCGCTCAATGCCTTCATGGCGCAGGGCCGGACCCGGTGGGGCGAGGTCCGGGCCCGGATCACCGAGCTGCTGACCGCCGAACGGCACCGCCGCGTCGTCGAAGCCTCGCTTTACCCGCTTTCCGGAGTGCGGCTGCACCTGCCGTTCGTGCCGGGGGACTACGTGGACTTCTACGGCAACGAGCATCACGCGGGTAACGTCGGCCGCCTGTTCCGGCCCGGTTCCGAGCCGCTTCCCCCGAACTGGAAGCACCTGCCCATCGGATATCACGGCCGTACCGGCACCATCGTGGTCTCAGGCACGCCGGTCACGCGCCCGCGCGGCCAGCGCAAGGAGGCGCAGGAGCGCGTCCCGACGTTCGGGCCATCGCGGCGGCTTGACTTCGAGGCTGAGGTCGGCTTCGTGGTCGGTACGGGCTCGCCGCCGGGCGTGCCGGTAGGTGCCGACGAGTTCGCCGACCGCGTGTTCGGGGTGTTCCTGGTCAACGACTGGTCGTCCCGCGACCTGCAGGCCTGGGAGTCCACGCCGCTCGGTCCGTTCCTGGCCAAGTCGTTCGCTACGTCGATCTCGCCCTGGATCGTGCCGCTCGACGCGCTGGAGCATGCGCGGATCAGCCCGCCGCCTCGCGACGCGGAGCTGCTGCCTTACCTGGCCGACATCGACAAATGGGGTCTCGACCTCGCGCTGGAGGTCAGACTGAACGGGCACGTGGTGTCGCGCCCGCCGTTCGCCACCATGTACTGGACGCCCGCGCAGATGCTTGCCCATATGACCGTGAACGGCGCCTCGATCCGCACCGGTGATTTGTACGCCTCGGGAACCGTCAGCGGGCCGGACCGGAGCCAGCGCGGCTGCCTGCTCGAACTGAGCTGGGGCGGCGCGGAACCGGTCGCCCTGGCCGACGGGTCTGTCCGGAGCTTCCTGCTGGACGCGGACGAGGTGACGATCACCGCCACCGCACCGGGTGCCAGCGGCGTGCGGATCGGGTTCGGCGACGTCACCGGCCAGATTCTCCCGGCCATCGGCGGCTAGCTGCCGGCGGCCCACTGCCGCAGCTTCTTGCGGTCGAGCTTGCCCACGCTGGTCAGCGGGACGGCGGGAACGATCGTGATCTGCCGCGGGTACTTGTTAGCGGCCAGATGCGCCTTGGCGTGCTCGGTGAGCGCGTTGACGGTGGCGTCCGCGCCTGAGCGCAGCGATACGAAGGCGACGATCTCCTCGCCGAGCCGTGCGTCCGGCCGGCCCACCACCCCGGCCTGGGCCACCGCCGGATGGGCCACCAGGACGTCTTCGACATCGCGCGGGTACACGTTGAAGCCGCCGCGGAGGATCAGGTCTTTCTTCCTGTCCACCACGTACAGGTAACCGTCCGCGTCCAGATGGCCGATGTCACCAGTATGCAGCCAGCCGTCGGCGAGGACCGTGCTCGCGGAGTCCTGGGTGTGCCAGTAGCCGGTCATCACGCCAGGTGACCGCACGCAGATCTCACCGTCCGACTTCGGCGCCAGCACCTGGCCGGTGTCGTCCTGGATGGAGACCTCACAGCCCGGCACGGGCAGCCCGACGCTGCCGATACGGCGCGCGCCGAAGGGATTGGCCGAAATGAACGTGGCCGCCTCGGTACACCCGTATCCCTCGTAGACGGTGGCGGTGGGCACCCGGGTCTCGAACTCCCGCCGGACGTCGGCCGCCAGCGGTGCCGCCCCGGACGAGATCGTGATCAGCTCGGATAGGTCGGCCTCCTCCAGCGGCTGGGTGAGAAGCATCTGGATCATCGAGGGCACTAGCGAGCTGCCCTGGACCCGGTGCTGCTCGGCCAGCTTCACCCAGCCGGCCGGATCGAACCAGCGCATGAGGATGGTCTTGGCCTGGTCGGTCCGGTGCATGCTGCCGCATAGGACCAGCAGGCCGTAGGCGTGGGCCAGGGGGAGCGGCAGGATCGAGCTCATCACGTGGGTGCGCACCGACGACTCATGCGCCGCCCGCCCGCACCAGCGCAGGTTCGCGTGGGTCAGCGGGACACCCTTGGATCTGCCGGTCGTGCCCCCGGTGTAGAGCAACGCCGCCAGATCGGTACCGGACCGGCTGGTGATGGGCCCGGGCTCGGCCGAAGCAACCTCGGCGAAGTCGAGCAGCTGAACGCCGTGAGCTGCCGTTTCCGTGCTACTCCCGGGGATGACGACGAACTGGACGCCCGGCGCCCCACCCACCTCTTTCGGGTACGGGGGGCTCCCGCCCCCCGTTCCCCCTGGCCCGTCCCTCTTCAGGGCGGCGATGACCTTCGGCACGAACTCCACCGTAGTGATGACGCCGACCGCACCGGAATCGATCAGGGCGTGCCTGAGCTCGTCCTCGCTGACCAGAAAGATCAGCGGGGTCACCACCGCCCCGGCGCGCCACGCCGCGGTATAGGTGATCAGGACCTCCGGGCAGTTGGCCATCAGCACGAGCAGCCGGTCACCCGGACGGACGCCGAGATCGGCGAAGCCGGCCGCGAGCCGGGCGGCGCGCTTCGCGAGCTGGCCGTTCGTATGCCACTGGCCCTCGTAGAACAGCGAGTCGTAGTTGCCCTGCAGCTCGAGCGCCAGCTCGGCCTGCGCCGCCAGGTTCTCATCCATCTCAGCCTCACTCACCGAACGTCGCCCCAGGCAGGGCCACAGGCTGCCGACTGCCAGGTTCAGCCCTTACTGGCCGGTATTCACCCTAAGGCCGCGACCGGACGCGATCAATGCCCTGCCTTGGGGCCGGGCCGGCGCCCACCCCAAGAACTAGAGCTCGATGCGCGAGCCCATGACGACGGTCCCGTCGCGGGGCAGCTTAAAGGATTCAGCGGCGTCCGCGGTGATCCGCGATGTCGCGATGAACAGGCGCTTGCGCCAGCGGCTCATACCGGGTGCGTTGCCCTGGACGAGCTCGATGCGCGACAGGAAATAGGACAGCTTGTCGTCATCGCGGGGGCTTTCTGTGCTGGCCGCGCGGATCAGCGGCAACAGACCTGGCACGTTCAGCTGGTCCATGTAGCCGAAGCGGGCGGTGACGTAGACGATCTGGTCCTCGGCGTAGCCGAGGTCGTCGAGTTCCAGCCGCTCCGTGTCGGGAACGTGCGGTGTCGGCTTCATCTCCATGGAGACGATGAGGACGTGCTCGTGCAGGATGTGGTTGTGTTCGACGTTCGCCCGCAGGGCTAGCGGGGCCGTGGCCTTGCCGCGGTTGAGGAAGACGGCGGTGCCGGGCACCCGCGGCAGCGGGGGCTTCATGGCGTGCAGCTGGTCGATGAACTCCCGGAGCGGGCCCTCGTCACGTACACGCTGGGCGGTGACAAGATGGCGGCCCTTCTGCCACGTGCTGAAGATGGTGAAAACGGTGATGCCGATCAGCAGGGGAAGCCACGCTCCGTGGACGACCTTGGTCAGGTTGGCCGCGAAGAAGAGCAGGTCGATGATGACCAGCACCCCGCCGCCCGCCACGGCTATCCAGAGCGGTATGCGCCATTGCTGGCGGGCGATGTAGAAGAACAGCAAAGTGGTAATCGTGATCGTGCCGGTCACGGCCGTGCCGTAGGCGTAGGCCAGCGCGTCTGAGCTCCTGAAGGTGAGGACGAGGGTGAGGACGGAGACCAGCAGCAGCCAGTTGATCCACGGAATGTAGATCTGGCCCATCGTCTCTTCCGAGGTGTACTTAATGCGCAGTCGCGGGAGGTAGCCGAGCCCGGCGGCCTGGTGCGCGACCGAGTAGGCGCCGGTGATGACGGCCTGTGAGGCGATGACCGTCGCGACGGTGGCGAGGAACACCATCGGGAGCCGGGCCCACCCCGGGGCCAGCAGGAAAAACGGATTGCTAATGGTGTCGTGGTGGCCGAGGATAAGCGCGCCCTGCCCCAGGTAATTCAGGATGCAGGCAGGGAAGACGGCGATCAGCCAGGCGCGCCTGATCGGGGCGCGGCCGAAGTGCCCCATGTCCGCGTACAGCGCCTCGGCTCCGGTGACCGCGAGGACGACAGCGGTCAGCGAGAAGAACGCGGTCCCGAAGTGGCCTGCCAGGAAGCCGATGGCGTAGGTGGGCGACAGCGCCTTCAAGATCGCGGGATGCATTACGATACCGCGCACGCCCAGCCCGGCCAGAACAGCGAACCAGACGCCCATGACCGGCCCGAACAGGCGTCCCACGGCGCCGGTGCCCAGTCGCTGGAACAGGAACAACACGATGATGATGGCGACCGTGATCGGGATCACCAGGTCAGACACGGACGGTTCCGCCACCTTCACGCCCTCGACCGCGGAAAGCACCGAGATCGCCGGCGTGATCATGCTGTCGCCGAAGAACAGCGAGGCGCCGAAGATCCCGAGCGCCGCCAGCACCAGCTTGGTCCGGCCTACGCCGCCGCTTCCCCGTTTCCGGATCAGGGAGATCAACGCCATGATCCCGCCTTCGCCGTCGTTGTCAGCCCGCATGACGAGCCAGACGTACGTGACGGTGACGATGATCGTCACCGACCAGAAGATGAGCGAGACGATCCCGAAAACATGCTCCGTTGACACCTTCACCGGGTGCGGATCGCTCGGATTGAAGACGGTCTGGACGGTATACAGCGGACTCGTCCCGATGTCCCCGAAGACCACGCCGAGCGCGCCCACTGTGAGCGCCGCCTGGCCGGTCGTGGGCCGGCTAGATGCCACAGTGTCCGCCTTCCACCCGGCAGGTTTCCTCAGCGTAACCCTAGCCAACTCCCTCGCCGGACGGTGATACTCCATTCCTAGAGTATTGATCGGGCGAGTATGGCGGGAGCGTCGCGTGGACTTCAGCGAGAACCCGGACCACCGGCTGATCCGCCACACCCATCGACCGGCCCGCAATGGAACTCACTTGAGTCGGCCCGGAACTATAACGGCTTTTCTTGCCTGGCCGGCTTTTCTCGTTGGCCGGCATTCACATTTACCGTGCTGATACTTCGCCCGGACGAGCGCCGGCGCGCCCTCACCCGGCGGCACTCGTGAAGGCCGGCAGGTAACCGAGTTCCTGGCCCGCGGCAGTGGGATGGTAAGACGAACTGATCGAGAAGATGTCGATGGAATGCAGCCAGTTGCCTGAGTCGCATATCTCATGGCCGGCGAACTGGCTGTGGACATCGGCGAACGTGTCACCCTGGGCGGCCGCGGCGGTCGCCAGGGCGCTGTCGAGATCGCCGGCGCCCTGGTTGAGCGCGGTACGGTCCGCGGTGCTCAGTCCGATGCAGCTATTGGACTTGGACAGGTCGTAAAGGTCGGGGTAGCCGAGCACGACAATTTTCGCGGCGGGCGCGTCGGCCCTGATGGTCTGCAGGGTGGTGTCGAGCCTGGCCGGCAGCTCGTCGGCGACGTAGGTCTCGGAGGCGGCTACGGCGTTCAGGCATGAGCTGGTCGATTCGAGCACGCAGGCCTCCATGACGCTGGCGAAGCCCGCGTCGTTGCCCCCGATGGTGATGCTGACCAGCGTCGTGCTGGGACTCAGAGCCGATACCTGGCTACTGAGCACGTCGGCCGTCGTCGCGCCTGAGCACGCGACATAAACGAAAGAGGCGGGCGAGTTGGCGTCGGCCCACTGCTCCGGATAGGCCAGCGAGCTGCGCTCACAGCTCCCGCTTGACGAGATGTAATCCCCGGCGCCGACGCCTGAGCTGTAAGAATCACCCAGTGCAACATAATGGACTGCGGAAGCGGCGTTAGCGGCTGGCGATGCCGCGATAAGGCCGGCCGAAGAAGCGAAAACCGCAATGCCAAAAATGACACGGGAAATACGCACAAGCCACCCCATCAAGGTGCAGAAGGGCAATGAAAAGGCGCGTACCTTTCTTGTATCACGCGCCCGCGACGAGTTCAATAGCTCCTGGTGCCGGCGGCGTCACGCTTCGAGGTTGATATAGACGGTGCCGTCCGTGACCCTGACCGGGTGGGTGCGAGTGAACAGGCACCCGCCCCGCAGGAATAGCCCGTTCAGCGACCCGCCACATGGGGTGACCGGGCCCCCGGCCTCACGTTATCTAGTGAGGGTGAGTTCACTAACCGGCGCCGGGACGATGCCCAGGCAGTCGTGCGCCATCACCGCAAGCAGCTCGGTGAGCCGCTCGTCGGCGAGCCCGCTGCGGAAGAACAGCGTCGACTGGATCGCGCCGATCGCCGCGTGCACGGCCAGGCGCACCTCGCCGTCGGCCAGGTCGGGCCGCAGCGG
>Ga0302314_10005532_pt1 | contig 23018 bp, 25 predicted proteins | sample III_Palsa_N2_3_FD_200533 | JGI IMG/M metagenome (GOLD analysis project Ga0302314, IMG submission 200533) | Peat permafrost microbial communities from Stordalen Mire near Abisko, Sweden - III_Palsa_N2_3 | ecosystem: Environmental > Terrestrial > Soil > Palsa > Peat permafrost | place: Sweden... | reverse complement strand
CAGGCGGAAGTCATCCTCGGGATCGAAGATGGTGATCGCCGGCTCGGAGGAGAAAACCTGGTGGTTGGTCTCCACCGACATGATGTCGTTGTACTTGGTGACCGACCAGTAGGGACCGTTCTCGAACTCTTCGTCGATGGCGAAGTGGACCGGATCTTCGGCGCGCAGGCGCTCGAAATAGGGCCACAGGGTGTCGTCCCGGAACAGGGCCGGGTCGGCCGGCTTGATGTCCTCGATCGGCATGGAATAGGCGCGCTCGCGCGCCGCACGCCGGATGTCACTGCCCGCGTCGTCCACGATCATTCCTCCCGAAATCACTGACGGCGCCGTCATCATTGCGCCGGCGGCGCCCTGGCGGCAAGTCCGTTTCTTAGCAGTGTTCAGATTTCCTGGGCGGTGACGGCCGCGCGGCCCTGTTGAACTTTGGGAACCTCACGCGCCCGGATCGTCCCAGGAATTGCGGTTGCCGGTCATCGGCGTCATGTAGAGGACGGTAACGCCCGCCGGCGCGTCGTTGTTGTGCCAGCAGCCTTTGGGCACGATCGCGAGGTCGCCGGCGTTGAGGTCGCGCACGATCTCGCCGCCGGGCTCGCGGATCGTCAGCCGCGTGCGCCCACTCAGCACCTGCAGGAGTTCGTCGCCGCCCGTATGCAGCTCCCAGGGCGGACGGCCGACGATGCTGGCGATCCCGCACAGGCAGCCGTGGAATTCGAACGGTTCGATCGCGCTCGGCGGCTCCTCGGTCACATGGGCGAGGTCGATGCGCGCCATCGCCTCCACCGCTCGAGGACTCAGGTCGCGTGTGATCATGCCAGCCTCCCGCTTGAACGCCGGCGGCGAACCCGGCTTGCCATGATAAGATGCCCCTGGGAGCACATTATGGTCGCGAAACCCAACAAGACCGCGGCCACCACCGATTCGGTCGACGCGTTCCTGGCGACGGTAACGCCACAGGCCCGGAGCGCCGACGCTGTCGCGCTCAGCGAACTGATGGCCCGGGTTTCCGGCGAGCCGGCGCGGATGTGGGGACCCGGCATCGTCGGCTTCGGCGTTCGGCGATACCGCTACGATAGCGGGCGCGAAGGCGAGATCTGCAAGGTCGGCTTCTCGCCGCGCAAGGGCGTCTTCGCGCTCTACTGCGTGGCTGGGAGCGCCGAGAACAACCCCAAGGTGGCTGCGCTCGGCAAGGTGACCGCCGGCAAGAGCTGCGTCTACGTAAAGTCGCTGGCCGACATCGATCCGGCGCGCCTCGAGGCTCTGATCGCCGAAACCCTGGCCGCCACTTAGTTTCAAGCGGCTCGCCCCCGGGGTGGTGCGTCAACAGAGCGCGCTGACAGTCAGGCCGCCATCTCGTAGAATCCGCAGCTAACTGGTGTGCGTTGGCTTATTTCGACCGCGTTCGATCGCCGCGCGCCGTCATTGTTGGTTGAGTGGAGTGGCGATGAGACGACATCTTCTGGCCGCGGGGGCGGTCATGGTGCTGGCTGGAGGGGCCGCTAGCGCCGACCCGCTCGGTGACGCCAAGTCCGGCTTGGCCGCCTTCAACAACGGCGACAATCCGACCGCGATTCGCCTGTTCACCTCGGCGCTGGACTCCGGCCGCCTCACCCGGGCGGACCAGGAACTCGCCTATGTGAAGCGCGCGGAAGCCTATCTGGCGGCCAGCGACGGCAAGTCGGCCCTGGCCGACGCCAATCACGCTCTGGACCTCGATCCGCGCGACTCCGAGGCCGTGGCGACACGCGATCGAGCTCAGGCCGTCGTCAACCCGCCGCCGCCACCGGGGCCGACGCCCTCCGAAATCGCCGACCAGAAGGTCAAGGACGACTACGCCGCCGCCCAGGCCAAGTATGAGGCGCAAAAAAAGGCGGACGCTGACGCCTACGCCCAGCAGCTCGCCGACTACGACGCCAAGGTCAAGGCGGCTGACGCCAAGCGCGAGGCCGATTTGGCCGCCTGGCGGGCCGACGTCGCCGCATGCAAAGCGGGTGATCAGACCAAGTGCGCGACCACGGCGCCTCCGGCCACGCCGCCGCCGCCAGTCCAAGCTACACAGGTCGCCCCGGCGCCCGCCAAACCCGCGCCGGCGGTGACGCAACAGGCCGCCAAGCCCGCTCCCGCGCCGACGCAACAGACCGCGAAGGCCGCGCCGACGCCCGACAAAAAGCCCACGGTTCTGCCGCCGCTGGATCGGCCGGCGATCCTATAAAAAATAGAAGAGCTTATTTCGCCGAAGCGGCGGGCGACTTGCGCCGCCGCGTCGGAGCCTTGGCCACCGCCACCACATCGTCGTTGGCGGGCGGTTGAGCCGCCGGCGCCTTCTTGCGGGGCGCGGGGGCCTTGGCCTCAACCGGTTTCGCCGCGGCCGGCTTGGCTGCGACAGTCTTCGCCACAACGGGCTTGGCCGCCGGCTTGCGGGCTGTCTTGACCGGAGCCGCGGCGACCGGCGGCGCTGCCTCGGCGACCGGCTCGGACGTTGCAACTGGCTCGATCGGCGCAGCTTCGACGACCGGTTCGGGCGGCGTGACCTCAGCGACAGGCTCGGGCGTGGACTTGGCGACGGTAGGGGCCTCCCGACGCCGAGCGGGGGCCTTGGCGGCTGGCGACGGGGCCACGGCGACGGGGAACTCGGGCTGGACCACCGCGGTTTCAGCGGCTTGCGGCGCGAGCGGCGCCGGCGGCGCCTCGGGCGCCTGTAGCGGGGGCGTCGTGTCGACCGCCGCGACCGCGGCGTCCAGCGTGGTCCGGGCAGGTTTCGTGCGCCGGCGTCCGGCGCGGAAACCCATCATCGCGGCGAATGCGGCCAGAACGGCGGCGACGACACCGCCGATCGCGTAAAAGATTCCGGGCGCGCCCAGCAACGCCGACGCGCTTGTGGCGGTGACAGGCGCCGGGACGGCGGCCGCGGGCGGCGACGTAACCGGCGCGGGCGTAATGGCGTTGGTCGGCGCCGGCGCGGCGGCGGGGGTCGACGTGGTCTCGGCCGGCGTCGGAGCTGCGGCCGCCGCAGGGGCTTCGTCCGCCTTGGCGGTCTGCGTCCGTTTGGCGGCCGCCGTATGCTTGTGATGGACAGGCGGCGTCGCGGCGACCTTGGCCACTTTGACCGGTGTCTTGGCCTTCACGACCTTGACGGTTCCACTGGCCTTCGAGGTCTGCAGCTGGCTGCCGAATTGCCGGTCAGACGATCCGGACGTCTGGCCGAACTGACGGCCCGTATCCTGCGCCGCGGCCGGCAGAGCGGCGGCCATGGCCAAGCTTACAAGCAGAACACCCTTCCGGGCCGAGCGCGCGGAAGGAAAAATCGATGAAATGGTCATGACGCCCCCAAGTCGCCGGCAAACACCCGGCAACCCAGGCCAAAGTCTCGCCGTCTCCTCGCCCTGTCAAGCAATGGATGGCCGAGAGAAAATATGTCGCAGGTCCGCCGCCAGAGCGGCCTTCCTCAGCGCCCGTGAAATATTGGCGCGCGCTTTTCGAGAAAGGCGGCGACGCCCTCCTTGTGATCTTCGGTGCGCATGAGTTTGCGGATGGTCTCGATCGCCCAGGCGCCGACCTCGCGCGGCTCGCCGTGAACGCCGCGGCGCAGACCCTCCTTCATGTAACGCAGGGCCAGCGGCGGACCGGCGGCGATGCGCGCCGCCAGGGCGCTCGCCCGCTCCATCAGTTCGTCGTGAGGGGTCACCTCCGAGACGAGGCCAATGCGCAGGGCCTCGGCGGCGTCGATCGCGTCGCCGGTGAACAACAGCTCGGCGGCCTTGGAGGGTCCGACGATGGCCGGCAAGCGCGTGAAGCCGCCGACATCGGCGACCAGGCCGCGCTTGATGAACAACTCCGCGAAGCGCGCGCGCTCGGAGGCGATGCGGACGTCGGCATAGAGCGCCAGCTCCATGCCCCAGCCCACCGCCGGACCGTTGACCGCGGCGATCAGCGGCTTGTCGCATTCCAGCGCCGCCATGGCCGCCGGCGTCGGACGGTGGCGCACCACCGGCGATTCCTCGCTGGGCGGCCGGGGCGTCGCCATCAGTTCGATGACATCGTCGCCCGAGCAGAAGGCCGGATCGGCACCGGTGACAATGGCGCAACGCGCCGCCGGATCGCGCGCGACGCGTCGCAGCGCGGCCTCCAGGGCCTCATAGGCCTCAAGGTTGAGGGCGTTGCGCCGCTCGGGGCGGTTGAGGGTGATGGTCGCCACGCCGTCCGCGACCTCATAGACGATGCTTTCGCTCATGGCTCATCCTCCCGCCGGCTATTGACGCCGTGAGGGCGCGGCGGGTCAATCACCGCGAACCGGGGAGCCTCGATGGCGGACCACACACCCTCCATCGCCGAACGGCTCGATCGGCTGCCGGCCAGCCGATACGTCTGGGGCCTGGTGGTCCTGCTCTCGTTCGGGGCCTTCTTCGAAATCTACGACATCTATCTCTCGGCGCCGCTGAGCCTGGGCCTGCTGGCGGCGGGGATATTCCACGCCGGCAATGCGGGTCTGTTCGGCCTGACCGATCAGGCCAGTTTCATCGCGGTGACCTTCGCCGGCCTGTGGCTGGGGGCCCTGGCGTTTTCCGCCGTCGCCGACCGGCTCGGCCGCCGGCCGATCTTCACCGTGGCCCTGGTGTGGTACGCGCTGGCCACCTGCGCCATGGGCCTGCAGTCGAGCACGCTCGGCATCGACCTGTGGCGCTTCGTCGCCAGCGTTGGCGTCGGCGTGGAGCTTGTGGCCATCGACTGCTACCTCGCCGAGCTGGCCCCCAAGGCCATGCGTGGACGGGCCTTCGCGGTCAGCGCCTCGATCCAGTTTTTGTCAACTCCGCTCCTGGCCGTGCTCGCTTGGCGGCTGATCCCGGGCGCGCGCCTCGGCCTCGCCGGCTGGCGCTGGTTGGCGCTGCTTCCGGCCGTGGCCGCGTTGGGCGTCTGGCTGGTGCGCCGGTCGCTGCCGGAATCGCCGCGCTGGCTCGCCGAGCACGGCCGAGCCGAGGAAGCCGACCGCATCGTGACAATGATGGAGGCGAAGGTCGCCGCGGAGTTAAGGCGCGCCCTACCCCCGCCCGTGATCGAGCGGCCCGCGCCAGCGCAAAACGGCCCAGTGGCCCTTCTGCGCCCGCCATACCGGAGGCGCACCATCACCCTGATCGTCTTCCATCTATTCCAAAGCCTCGGCTACTACGGCTTCGCCAACTGGCTGCCGACCTTGCTGGTGTCCCAGGGCGTAAAGCTGTCGACATCGCTGGGCTATGGCGTCGCGCTCGCCCTCGTCCCGCCGGCCGCGCCCCTCCTCTTTCTCCTCGTCGCCGACCGCTTCGAGCGCAAATGGCTGATCGTCGCCGGCGCCCTCACCGCCGCAATCTTCGGCCTGGCCATGACCGGCATGACGGACCATTCCAACCTGCTGGTCTTCACACTCATCGGCATGGCTGTGGCCGGCGGCAATTCGCTGATGAGCCTCGCCTACCACGCCTATCAGAGCGAGCTGTTCTCCACCGCCGTGCGCGCCCGGGCCGTGGGCCTCGTCTATTCCTTCAGCCGCCTGTCGGCCGCGCTGTCGAGCTACCTGATCGCCTGGACCCTGGCGGGTTTCGGCGGCCCGGGCGTGTTCGTGCTGATCGCCGGGGCCATGCTCGTCGTCGCGGCGGTGATCGCCGTCGCCGGCCCACGGACCCGCGGCCTGGCGCTGGAGGAGATCTGAAGCGGCGGCGTGACGCCGGCCTACTTCTGTTTTTGATCCAGGTCCTTGCCGATCGTCTGGAGCGCGGCCCCGCGGGCGCTGAGCGTGGCGCCGCAGGACTGCAGCTGGCTCTTGACGTCGGCGTCGGTCATCGCATGCGCCTGTTCGGCGAACCGCGCCTCGAGATCGAGATCGGGCGTTCGGCCGTCGAGCCGGCCCAGGAAATAGATCGCGGCGAGCTGGCCCGCCGATTTCACCTTGGGGTCATCGGAACTGGACGACATCACGGCCGCGGAAACGAGGCAGCGCAGATCGCTGGTCGTGGCGTCCGGCTCCGCGCTCGCCACCGGCCAGGCCGAGACCCACGTCGCCATCACGGCGACCACCACGCCGGCAAACCTGTGATTCATGAGATGTCTCCTTGGCCGGCGATTGCCGACGATGGCCCGCGCGCGGGCGGGTTCAGACAGCGTTAGTGCCTGGTCATGCCCGCGCTGGTGAGCACCAGGCCGATCATGACCACCCAGGCCGCGACGGCGGTCGCCGACACGATCAGGAACTGGTTCACCCGCCGGGTGATCTCCGGGTCGTTCAGGGGCTTGTCCTGCCGCCGCCAGGCGAAGCCGTAGATGGCGTTGTCGGGGAAGTAGACTTTGGCGGATATCTGCAGCCAGACCTCCGGATGCCGGGCGGCCAGCGCCTTGCGCACCTCGCGCGCGAGCACAAGCAGGGCGATGACGCACACGAAAAAGATGACGAACGGAATCAGGATCATCGGCGCGCCCCTAAGACTCCGCCGAGCTTAGTGGCCGAATCGGGCCCGCACCACCGGCCGCGCCACTGCCCTTGCGTCAGCCTTGCATCCGCGCCGGATCGCTTTCAAAACGATTGTTCGAAGTTCAAGCGAGGACACGCTCATGGCCGAAGCCTATATCATCGACGCCTGCCGCACGCCGCGCGGCATCGGCAAGGTCGGCAAGGGGGCCCTGGCCGACTTCCATCCGCAGCACCTGGCCGCCACGGTTCTGAAGGCGATCAAGGAGCGCAACAACGTTAACACCGCCGAGGTCGACGACATCATCTGGGGCACCAGCTCCCAGCGCGGCAAGCAGGGTTTCGACATGGGCCGGATGGCCGCGCTCGACGCCGGCTACGACATCAAGGCCAGCGGCACGACGCTGGACCGCTTCTGTGGCTCGGGCATCACCAGCGTCAATTTCGCCGCCGCCTCGATCATGTCGGGCATGGAGGATCTGGTCATCGCCGGCGGCACGGAGATGATGTCCTATACCTCCTCCACCGCCGATCCGAATTCCGTCGGCCTGCTCGACGGCGGCAACGTCCGTCTGCGCGCCCGCCATCCCCAGACCCAGCAGGGCATTTGCGCCGACGCCATCGCCACCCTGGAAGGCATCAGCCGCCAGGCCGTGGACGAACTGGCCCTGGTCAGCCAGCAGCGCGCCGACGCGGCCATCAAGGGTGGCCACTTCGACAAGTCCCTGACGCCGGTCTACCGCGAGGACGGCTCGCTGGCGCTCGACCATGAAGAGTTTCCCCGGCCGAGCACCACGCTCGAGGGCCTGGCGGCGCTGAAGCCGTCGTTCGCGGCCATGGCCAATGTGCCCATCGACGCCGAAGGCACCACGCTGGGCGGCCTGATCAACAGGGTCTATCCGGACCTCAAGATCGAACACATCCACCACGCCGGCAATTCCTCCGGCGTCGTCGACGGCGCGGCGGCCATTCTCCTGGCCTCGCCGGCCTATGCGGCGGCCCACGGCCTGAAGCCGCGCGCTCGCGTGGTGGCCATGGCCAACATGGGCGATTCACCGACCCTGATGCTGAACGCGCCGGTGCCGGCCGCACTCAAGGTGCTGCAGAAGGCCGGACTGACGCTGGACGACATCGATCTGTTCGAGATCAACGAGGCTTTCGCCGTTGTGGCCGAAAAGTTCATCCGCGACCTCAAGCTCGACCGCGACAAGGTCAACGTCAACGGCGGGGCGATGGCGCTGGGCCACCCCATCGGCGCCACCGGGTCGATCCTGATCGGCACGATTCTGGACGAACTGGAGCGGCGCGACCTGAAGCGCGGCCTGGTCACCATGTGCGCCGCCGGCGGCATGGCCCCCGCCATCATCATCGAGCGGGTGTAGAGTTCTTCCCGCCTGGATTCGCAGGGGGGAGATAATGAAGCGACTGTTTGCGGCGACCGTTTGCCTGGCGGGCCTGATTCTATCGGCGCCGGCCCAGGCCGGCGTCTATTCCGACGATCTGGCCAAGTGCCTCGTCAAGTCCACCAGCGACGCTGACCGGATCAAGTTGATTCAATTCATGTTCGCCGCGATAGGCGCCAACCCCGCCTTGAAACCGATGTCGAACGTCAGCGAGACGCAGCGCAGTGATCTGACGCGCGACTTTGCCCACCTGGAAGAGCGGTTGCTGATGGTCGACTGTCGAACCGAGGCCATCGCAGCGTTGAAGAACGAGGGACAGGGCGTGATCGAGTCCAGCTTTTCGGTGCTGGGATCTTCCGCAATGCGGGGAATGATGAGCGATCCCACGACCCAGGCGACATTCAGGAGCCTTGGCGCCGATCTGGACAAGGCGAAGTGGGCGGCGTTCCTGAAGGAGGGGGGCGTGGATACCAGCGCGTCGGCCGCGACTCCCCCGGCGAAGTAGTCGTCGAGGCGACGCCTAAGCCTGAACTGCTGAGGCTGCGAGCTCCCGGTAGAGCCCGAACAACGCGGTGAAATGGTCATCGAGGCTGGCGGGCGTCGGCGCGGTGGGCGGATCGGCGTCGCCAGCCAGGGCGGCGAGAATGGCCCGCGCGGCGTCGGCGGAATCGCCGGTGCGATAGAGCTTCGATGATCCGCGCGCGGCCAGGTCCGCCGCGCCGCCGCCGTCGGGAATCACCGCGGTGAGGCCGGAGGCCATGGCCTCGGCGACGGCAAGGCCATAGGTCTCCGCCGCCGATCCATGGACGAGGAGATCGGCGCTGGCGTAGCAGCGCGCCAACGATTCGCGGTCGTCGAGCTGGCCCAGCAGAACAGCACCACCCACACGGGCGGCCGCCCGTTCGACGGCGGCGTGGGCGAGGCCTTGGCCGACGATCGCAAGACTCAGGTCGCCGCGCGCGGCGCGGGCGCGGGCGAAGGCCTCGATCACTGTCGGCAGACGCTTCTCCGGATGGAAGCGCGCGACGGCGAGCAGCAGCTTGCCGTCCGCCGGCGCGCCGCAGCGCTTAAGCAGTCGCGCGCGCAGACTCTCGTCGCGCTTCGCCGGCGAGAACCGGCCGGCCTCGATGCCGAAGGGGACCGCTCGGGCATTGGTGACGCCGTGAGCGGCCAGCCGCGCGGCCAGCCACTCGCCGCCGGCGACCGTCACATCGAACCTGGCCGACAGCGCGCGCAGGCGCGCCCACCAGGGAAAGGCCAGCGCATCGATCGCCGGCCTGGGAACCCACCGGTCGAGCGCCGTGTGGGCGTAGGCGGCGACGACATCCTGATGAAATACCAGGGCGCGCCGCGCCCGTCCCGGCCACGCGGCGGCCAAGCTGGCGCTGCCCCAGGGCGAAGACGCCTCGACCACGTCCGGCGCCGCGGCGTCCAGCGCCGCCCACACGCCGGCGCGGGCGGCGAAGCGGCGGTAGCGCGGGTCGAATGGCATCGGCGGCGAAGCGACCCAGGCCACCGCGCCGCCCGCGCGCGGCTCCAGGCGGTCTTCCGCACCCGGCGCGATCACCCGCAGGTCGTGGCCGGCGCGGGCGGCGGCTTCGAATTTGGCGTCGACGTAGCGACGCACGCCGCCACCGGCCTCGGCGTAGAAGCCGTTGACGTCAGCGATCTTCATCGGGGCTCAGGCGGCGCGGCGGCGGGCGGAGACGAGGGCTTCGTAGCGGGCCAGCAGGCCGGCCATGTCGGCTTCCCAGGTGAAGGTCAGGGCGCGCTCGCGCGCCGCCGCGCCCATGCGCGCGCGCAGGCCGGCGTCGACAGCCAACCGGCGCACCGGCCCTTCGAAGGCGTCGATGTCCCCCGAGGGCGCGAGGAAGCCGGTGACGCCCGGCGCGACCAGGCAGCGGCTGCCGGTGGCGTCAGCACACACCGCGGGCAGACCGCTGGCCATGGCCTCGAGGGTGACGGCGCCGAAGGTCTCGGTGTCGCTCGGAAACAGGAAGACGTCGGACGAGGCGTAGGCGATGGCCAGGTCCTCGCCGGTGAGGAAGCCGGTGAAGATCGCGTCCGGCAAGGCGCGCTCCAGCATCGGCCGGTCCGGCCCCTCGCCGACGATGAGCGTGCGGTGCGGAATATCGGCGAGGCGCTCCATCACCTGCGCCACCGTCTCGAGGCGCTTTTCCCGGACCAGGCGGCCGACAAAGGCGACCACCGGCATGTCGTCGTCGGCGCGCAGGCGGGCGCGGAAGGCGGTGTTGCGCCGAGCCGGGTCGAAGCGCTCGGTGTCGACCCCACGTCCCCACAGGCTGATGTTGTCGACGAAGCCGCCGGCGATCAGGCTGCGGATCATCGACTGCGAGGGGGCGTAGACCTCGTCGCAGGCGGCGTAGAAGCGCTTGAGGCGGGCGGTGACGAAGTCTTCCAAAAAGCCCAGGCCGTAGTCCTTGAGATAGGTCTCATAGCGCGTGTGGTACGAGGCGACCGTCGGCGTGCCGCGCGCCTGGGCGAAATCGAGCGCCTGATGGCCGAGCACATCGGGCGTGGCGATATGGACGATGTCGGGATCGAAGGCCTCGAGGCGGCGGCGGAGCGCCGAGGTCAGGCCGAACGTCAGGCGGTATTCCGGCCGGAAGGGCAGCGGCGCGGAGGGCGCGGCCGCCAGCTCGCCGTGATGGGCGAAGGCCGGTTCGCGCGCCACGGGGGCCACCACCAACACCTCCACGCCTTGGCTTTGCAGATGGGCCACCAGGCGGTTCAGGGTCAGAGCCACGCCGTCGGCGATGAAATTATAGGAGCTGGTGACCAGAGCCACGCGCAGTCTTCGCCCGCCGCTCATCGCCGCCTCGATGCTGTCAGCCGGCGTAGAAAAAGCGCTCTTCGGCGATCTTGCCGCCCTTCAGCGTATAGAGGCCGACCTCGTCGACGCTCATGCGCTGGCCGCTCTGCTTGTTGGTCACGTCCATGGTGAAGCGCACGACGAATTGATCGCCGTGGATCCAAGGTCCTTCCACCTTGACGCCATGAACCTCGTGGGCGCCCGCCCACCACACGCCCTTGGCGCGCGCGGCCGCCTTGCCGTGACTGACCGGATCGGCGCCGCCGAACTCGATGCTGACGACGTCGTCGGCCCAATGCTTCTCACCCGATTCCGCGAACCTGCCCTCGCGGCAGAGCGCCACGAGATCGCCGGCGATCCCTCGCGTGTCCAACGTCTCGTTCCTTACCCGTTCAAGACCATACGCAGGCACCCCAATGTTCTTAGCACACGTGCGTGAAAGACTGGCAAGCCTGGGTGGCGCCACGGCGCTGGCGCGCTAAGAGGGACCTACGAGCGCGCGAGGGGGTCATGATCAAAATCCGCCCGGCCCACCCCGAGGACGCCGGCCTCGTCCACGGCTTCATCCTCGAGCTCGCGGCCTACGAAAAGCTGGCGCACGAGGCCAGGGCCACCCTGACCGACGTCGAGCGCGCGCTTTTCGGCGCGGCCCCGCGGGTGTTCTGCGACATCGCCTGGGAGGCCGGCGCCTCGGTCGGCTTCGCCCTGTGGTTCTACAATTTCTCGACCTTCGTCGGCCGTGCCGGCATCTGGCTGGAGGATCTCTACGTGCGACCGGAGGCCCGCGGTCGCGGAGCCGGCCGGGCGCTGCTCGCCAACTTGGCGCGACGCTGCGCGGTCGAGGACCTCGGCCGGCTGGAATGGGCGGTGCTCGACTGGAACGCGCCGTCGATCGCCTTCTACGATTCACTGGGCGCGTCGGCCTTGACCGACTGGACCACACGGCGCCTGACCGGCGAGGCCATCAACCAATTGGCGGCGAGCCAATGATCCCCGGCTGGAACAACTTCTATTTCCTGATCGGTTCGGCGGCGGCGAGCCTCACCGGCCTAATGTTCGTGGCCATCAGCCTGATGTCGGGACGGGATCGCGCCTCGGCTCTGCGCGGCATCGCCATCTATTCGACGCCCTCCCTGGTCCACTTCGCGACGGTGTTTTCGTCCAGCGCCGTCACCATGATCCCCGGCCTGACCCTGCGCGAGGCCGCGGTCGCCTTCGTCGTCATCGCCGTCGCGGGTCTCGCCTGCGCCCTGCGTTCGGTGATCGGCATCCTGCGGGCGCCGGCGGGCTCGAGACCGCCGCACTGGTCCGACTTCTGGCTCTACGCCGGCTTGCCGGCGGCGCTCTATGCCGCGCTGATCGCCTCGGCGGCGGGAGATTGGGCGAACGCGGCCTGGGCGGCCCGGGCGATGGCCGGCCTGCTGCTGGCCCTGCTACTGCTCGGCGTCCGCAACGCCTGGGATACGGTCACCTGGATCGCGCCGAGTCGGCCCCGGAGCGGAGACATCGAACCCGCGCCATTGCCCAGCGACGCAATAGGCGTTGCAAACCCATCGGAACTCTCTAGTAAGTAAAAACCTGTGGCGTACCTTTAATTTCACTCGCCGATGCGAGTTTGGGGGACGGCCATGACCTTCAAACAACTTCTGAACGCGGCCGCGCTGGCCGGCGTCCTGTCGGCCACGTCCGTGGCGGCGCACGGCGGGACTCTCCCCATTCAGTATTTCGAGATTCCCAACGCCACGGCGGGTGCGGACTTCAACGTCTGCTGCAGTTCGCCACCGGCGACCCTGGAGGTCATCACGCTCGGGTCGGCTCTGGGCGCTTTCGGAATGCCGATCACGACCACCACCGGGGCGGGCGCCGTGGTGGACCAGGCCGCTGACGGTGAAATCACCTGGTGGTCGCCGACGCTCAATTCGCAAGTGGCCGCGACGGGAACGGGATTGTTCACCCTGGGCGTCCTGACCAACATGTACGCGCCCAACAACACCGGCTCCAACGACTCGAGCTTCTTCGAGACCGCCATTCTCACCGGAACCCTGACCGGGAACGGCTCCGACGCCAAGATCACCGTGACATCCGATGACGATGCTCTGGTGTATGTGGACGGCGCCTATGTGGGCGGCAATCCCGGCGTTCACGGCAACGTAACGACGACCATCGACCTCGGGGATCTCACCGGCAAGAATTCGCTGGAAATCTTCTATGCCGACCGCTCGCTGACCGGGGCCGATCTGTCGGTCGGCGTGACCGGCGCCTCAGTCCCAGAGCCCGCGAGCTGGGCGCTGCTGCTGTGCGGTATCGCCGGCCTCGGCGCGATCCTGCGCCAACGCCGCCGCGTGGCGGCCTGAGGCAAACCTAGTTCAGGCGAAACCGCCTGAACCGATACCAGCCGCGATCAAGCCTCGCTGGCCGCCGCCCTTTCGAACCACCGATCCGCCTCCTCGCGCAGGCCCCGCTGGGCCAGGATCGAGGCGTGGTTGATCTGGGCGCGAAAGTAACCCGCCTCGGCCGACCGGCGATACCATCGCGCAGCCTCGTCCGGGTCCGGCGCGCAGCCCCAGCCTTCCTCGAGGCAGCGTCCCAAAAGGTTCATCGCTCGCGCATGGCCCATCGCCGACGCCCGGCGGTAGCCCGCGACCGCGCCCTCGAGGTCCAGCGCCACGCCGCGGCCGTCGAACTTGAGGTTGGCGAGGTTGTATTCACCCCAGGCGCACCCGGCCTGGGCCGCACGCCGATACCATGCCGCGGCCGCGGCCGGATCGGCCAGGGCGCCCCAGCCCAATTCGTTGGCGCGCCCGACCATGTTCATGGCCTCGGCGCTCCCTTGTCCCGCCGCCCGCTGGAACCAGACGAGCGCGCCAGCCTGGTCGCCGCGCTCGAGCAGGATGCGCCCAAGGCGCAGTTGGGCCTCCCGCAAGCCGCGACGGGCGGCGCTCTCCACCCATTCGACGGCCGTCGCCGGATCGCCCGTGAGCACGGCGCGCAGCTCGGCGTAGCTCATGGCGAGCAGCGCGTTCACGCGGGCGTGGTCGGCCTCGGCGGCCTGAGCCCGCGCCAGGCGGGTGGCGCGCGCCATGGCTAGAACATCGCTCGGATCGTGAACCGGGCCGTCCGGCCGGCGCCGGGGATGACGTGGTTCTCGGAGGCGGACGTGTAGTAGATGTTGTCGTAGTAGAGCGTGTTGAACAGGTTGATGACGTTGACCTGCAAGGTGACCCGGTCGTTGACGCGATAGGCGGTCATGGCGCTCCAGACGACGTAGCTGGGGACTTCGGCCGGAACGAGGCCCGTCGTGACGATGTTGCCGACCCGGCGATCCAGATAGTTGACGCCGAGACCGACCTCCCATGGCTTGGTGAGGTAATATTCGGCCCACAGGTTGGCCGCGTTGCGCGCCAGGTTGGGAATGAGCGCGTTGGTGTAGGCGATGACCGGCGCCGTCTTGCCCATGGTCCCGGTGGTCACGCCGTCGAGGTAGGTGTAGCCGGCGGTGATCTCGAGCTTGTCGCCGATGTGGCCAGTGGCCCCCAACTCGATCCCTTGGACCGTCTCATTTCCCTGCAGGAGCGTCTCGGTCGGATTCTCCGGATCGTTGACCTGGGCGTTGTCGACCTCGGTATGGAAGATCGCTCCGGTGAGCAGCAGGCCTCCGCCCAGAAGACTGGATTTCGAGCCGGCCTCATAGGTCGTGGCCTTCACCGGCCCGAGATTGGCGGTGGCGGTGGTCAGGGTCAGCGCCTCGGCCGACGGGTCGAACGAGGTGCCGTAGGATACGTACAGGCTTTCCCAAGACGCCGGCTTGTAGACCAGGGCGACGCGCGGGCTGGCAACCACGTCGACGTGCGAGAGGTTGAGGACGGCGCCGGTCAAAAGGCTCGTCTGGCGGTAGTCGGCGGCGAAGCGGTCCAGTCGCACCCCGGCGATCAGGTCCAGGTGCGAGCCGATGTTCACGGTGTCCGTGAGATAGACGGCTTCCGAATCGGCGGTCGTGCGCTGAGTCTTGCTCGCGGGCTGAGCCGGCCGGACCTGATTGGGATCGGGATCCAGGAGGGACGTCTCCGGGATCCAGTTGTTGTTGCTGTTGAAGGGGTTGTTGTAGCTGTCGAGGTCATTGGTTTGCCGCGCCAGCTCGGCGCCAGCCACCAGGGTGTGCCGCAGAAAGCCGGTGGAGAACCGGGCGGTCAGATCGAGCTGTTCGGTAAGATTGGTCTGAGTCCCTGAACTGCTCGGGGAGTCGCGGCCGACCAGGATGTCCGCGAGCGGCTCGCCCGGGGCCGGCGGGCCCTGCCCGTCGTCGGCGACGCTGCCGAAGTTGGGGGCGTCGAATTGATAGTTGAACGCGTAGTTGGCGTATCGCGTGGTGCTGGCGATCGACAGGCCCGGATTGAAGTCGTGCTTGATCCTCAAGGTCCCGATGTCGACCTGGGAGATCGCGTGGTCCGAATTCAGGCCATAGAAGTTGCTGCGATTCACCGGCGCCGGCGCGCCGTTCACGAATGGAATGCCACTGTCGGGGATGTCGTTTTCCTGCAGGTGCAGATAGGCCAGGGTCACGGTTGTCGGCTGGCCGATGCCGAAGCTGAACTCCGGCGCCACGCCCCAATGCCTGTTCCTAACCTCGTCGCGGTCGGCGACCCGCGAGGACTCGCCCATGACGTTCAGTCGAAAAGCGGCGGACGGACCGACCGGCTGATCGATGTCAACGACGCCGCGATATTCGTTGTTGGTCCCCACGTCCGCCGTGAAGCCGTAGAGCGCGTCCGGCGTCGGCGCCTTGCTCACCTGATTGACCGCGCCGCCCGTCGAACCGCGGCCGAACAGCGTCGCCGAGGGTCCCTTGAGCACCTCGATGGAGTCGAGATTGAACGGGTCGCGGACATAGACGGCCGCGTCGCGAATGCCGTCCAGGAAGAAGTCGTTGAACGCCGAGAAGCCGCGGATGTTGATGGTGTCGCCGCGCGCGGCGCCCTCGCCGGCGTTGAGGGTCACACCGGGCACATTCTTGAGGGCATCCTCCAGACGTGTGACGCCCTGAGCCTGCAGAAGCTTGTCGGTGACGACGTTCACCGACTGCGGCGTGTCCTGAACCTTCAGCGGAATCTTGTCGCCCAACAGGGGCCGGATGCCGGTGACCACCAGCTCATCGAGCTTGCGCGCGGCAGGCGCCTGATCGGTTTCCTGGGCCGAGACGCCGGCTGCGGCGAAAACACCAAGTCCGCCGAGCGCGACGGGGCGAAGAGTCGAGGGGAGATTCGTCGTACGCATGCCGTCGCCTAGCATGGTCAATTACAATTGAGAAGCATTCTCATTTGCAAGTTTGCGCGACCCCGGGGACCGGTCGGCTCAAGTCTCCGCCCACATCCGGATCAGGTTGTGATAGGCGCCGGTCAGAGAGACGGCGGCGGGATGACGATCGGTGAGGTCGCGGCGCGCGAGTGCGATGGCCTCGTCCATCTCGTGCAGGATCGCGCGCTGGGCCGCATCGCGAACCTTCGACTGCACCCAGAAGAACGACGCCAGTCGGCTTCCGCGTGTCACCGGCTCGACCCGGTGCACCGTGCCGCCGAAATAGAGGACGAGGTCGCCGGCAGGCAGCTTGATCGGCGCCGCCCCCTCCCCGATTACGAGCTCGCCGCCGTCGTAGTCATCCGGGTCGCTCAGAAACAGGGTGCAAGACAGATCGGTGCGGTAGGGCGCACCAGACGCCTCGGCGTAGCGCACGGCGTTGTCGATGTGGGCGCGGAAGCCCATGCCCTCGTCGTAGCGGTTGAAGAGCGGCGGAAACACGCGCGCCGGCAACGCGGCCGACATGAACTTCGCACTAGCGCCCAGCCTTGCCAGGATCAGGTCGCGGAGCGCCGCTGTCTGCGGCGCCGCGTCCGACATCTGCAGATTGTGCTTGGCCAGAGCCGATTGCCCGCCGGCCGTCGCCCGGCCGTCGCCCCAGGGAACGGACGCCAGGACCTCACGGCACAGACGGACGTCCTCCGCCGTCAGCAGGTTCTCGATACGGACAATCATGCGGCTCCGCCGGTTCTTTCGCGCAACTGCGAGGCGTTCGCATGTAGATCGCCGGCCGTCAAACCGCACGGCCGCCGCGCACGTCAGCCGGCCGGCGTCCAGATCTGGGCCTGGCAGAATGGCCCGACGCAACCTTCCAGCTTGAGATCGCCCTTGCCGTCAAGGCTCAGCTTGGAATCATAGGTCTTGCCTGACTTGGGATCGTAGATGTGACCGCCGGTCCAGCGGTTGTCGCCGTCCGGCCTGAAGCCGCTCAGGAACTTCATGCCGACAATCGGACGGGCGCGCTGGGCGGGATCGGGATTGTGGGTGTCGATCACGGGCCTGCCCGTCGCCGGATCGGTCGGACGCTTCAGCCACACGATGGTCCCGCACACGCCGGCGCCGCAGGACTCCACGCGAGCCTTGGCGAGGCCGTCCGGCGACAGCCACTGGCCCATGACCGAGGCCGCGTCGGCGGCGACAGGCGCCGCCAAGGCCAGGGCGGCGGCGGCGAAGATCGACAGGGAGGCGTGTCTCATCGGCGTTCCTCACTCGGCTACTGAAGGCTCATAGTTCGCTCTTGCGGCTTTTGGGCGCCGGTTCAAGCGGCGGCGGTCATTTGCCGCCGACCACCCTTTCGGCGATGAGTGTGACACTATCGCCGGCCACGCGGGAGGAACGATGACGCCCGGCCTGATGCAGCAGACGCCGCTGCAGACCTCAGCCATCCTGCGCTTCGCCGCCACGGCCCACGCCCGGCGCGAGATCGTTTCGCGCCAGGATGGCGGCCCGCTGTGGCGTTACGACTACGCCGGACTGGCGCGCCGCGCCGCCCAGGCCGCCCACGCCCTGGCCAGACTGGGCGTGAAGCCGGGCGACCGGGTGAGCTCCCTGGCCTGGAACACCCACCGGCACTTGGAGCTGTTCTACGCCGTCTCGGGCGCCGGCGCGGTGCTGCATACCGGCAACCCCAGGCTGTTCGACGAGCAAATCGCCTACACCATCAACCACGCCGGCAGCACGGTGCTGTTCTTCGAGGCCAATCTCCGGCCCTTGGTCGAGCGTATCGCGGACCGGCTCTCGACCGTGCGGACTTTTGTCGTGCTGGCGGACGAGGCGGCGACCGGCGCGGCGAGTTACGAGGCCCTGCTGGCCGCCGAACCGGCTGCCTACGACTGGCCGGTCTTCGACGAGAACGCCGGCGCGTTTCTCTGTTACACCTCGGGGACCACCGGCGACCCCAAGGGCGTGCTCTACAGCCACCGCGCCGTGGTTCTGCACGCCATGGCCGGCGGACTCAACAGCGCCTTCGGCTTCACCGCCTTCGACGTGGTCATGCCTTGCTCATCGCTCTACCACGCCACGGCCTGGGGCCTGCCGTTCACCGCGCCGATCTGTGGGGCCAAGCTGGTGCTGCCGGGCGACAAGATGGACGGGGCCAGCCTGCACGAGCTGATCCAGGGCGAGCGGGTGACATTCACCGGCGGCGTGCCGACCATCTGGACCATGTATCTCAGTCACCTCGAGCGGATCGGCGAGGCGCCCGCGGCGCTCAAGCGGGTGGTGATCGGCGGTTCGGCGGTGCCCAGGGCCATGGCCGAGACACTCAAGCGCCGCTACGGCGTCGACACGCTTCAAATCTGGGGCATGACCGAAACCTGCCCGCTCGGCGTCATCTCCACCCCGACCCCGGCGCTGGCCGAGCGCGGCGAGGAAGCGATACAGGAGGCGCTGTGGACGCGCCAGGGACGTCTGCAGTTCGGCGTCGAACTTCGCGTTGTCGACGATCAGGGCCAGGAAGCGCCGCGCGACGGCGAGACCCCGGGGGCCTTGATGGTGCGGGGGCCGTGGACCCTCCGGCGCTATTACCGCCAGGACCACGACGTGATCGACGGGGACGGCTGGTTCGACACCGGCGACATCGCCACCCTCGACGCCGACGGCTTCCTGCGCATCACCGACCGCAACAAGGACGTGATCAAATCCGGCGGCGAATGGATCAGCTCCATCGACCTGGAGAACGCCGCCGTCGGTTGTCCGGGGGTCAAGATCGCCGCGGTGATCGGCGTGCCCCACCCCAAATGGGAGGAACGCCCGTTGCTGATCGTCGAGACGCACGAGGGCGCCCAGCTCGATCGTGAGACGGTGTTGGCGTTCCTGGCCGCGCGGGTCGCCAAATGGTGGCTGCCCGAGGACGTGATCTTCGCCGTGGTGCCACTGACCGCCACCGGCAAGATCGACAAGAGGCGCCTGCGCCAGACCCACGCGCCGACCTGACCCGCCGCGCCCCAAGGTGGACGGCGACGACGCCTGGAGCTAGGCTATAGGCTGCGGACGCCGCTTTGGGGGCGAGTGATGGCTCACCGTATGGCCGTCGTGGGTTTGGGCCTGGCTGCGCTGAGCGCGTGGGCTGGGATCTCCGGCGCCGTGGCGCAGCCCTTCGCGAAGATGAACGCCTGCAGACCGGGCGGACAGACGGCCCTGTGCACCCAGATGGCCAGCGCCGTCTCCCAAGCGCTCTCCATCTCCCCACCCGGCGTCAGCCCCGAACTGGTCGTGAGCGGGGCCATTCGGCGGACCATCGCCAACCAAAACGCCAGCTTGCCAACGGCCCTGGCGGCGCTGGCGCAGCTCGATCCGGGCGCCTTTGCGAATCCCAAGATCGTCGCCGCCGCGATCGGACAGATCCGGGAACAGATCGGCCAACCGTTCGCCGCCATCGTTACCGTCCCGGTCCCGCGACCGGTGTATCATTTCGCCAAGCCTCCCCAGCAAGCCGCCCTCGCCGAGGGCGGAGGGAACGGCGGCGCGCCGCAGCCCCCGGTTCAGCCAACCCCCGTCCCACCGCTCCCTGCTCCGCCGCCCGCGCAACCTGCGCCAGCCCAGCCGGCCCCAATCCAACCGCCGCCGGTTCAGCCGACTCCCGTCCAGCCAAATCCCCAGGGGCCGAACCTCGCTGGCTATCCGGTCGCCTACAATGCGCCGCCCGTCATCCCCCTGGGGCAGGCGACCGACTACCGCCTGATCATCCTCTCGGCGCACCCGCTGGGCCCCAACGATCTGAGCGGAGCGCCCGGCCCCGTGGAGAGCCACAATATTCCACGCGTCAAGAAGGTGCTGGCGGTAGTGACCGGTCCGTCGACGGGCGTCAGCATTCAGCAGCCCGCCAAGCCGTGTCAGGACGTGACCGCCGACGGCAATCCCACCTTCGATTGGTACGTCACGCCCACGTCCAATCAGCCCTTCGACCTATCTGTCGACCTCTACGAGGTCACCGACTGTTCCGATCCGTCGCCCGTGGACCAGCGGATCGACAACTTCAGCATCAAGGTGGCGACCAGTCCGTGGGCGTGGCTGATCTATGTGTGGCCGACGTGGAAGACCGTGCTGGTCGGGATTTTGGGCGTGGTGACCGCGGCGGGCGGCGCCGTTGGGGCGTGGAAGGGACTGTTCGGCGGCAAGAAGGGCGCGGGCGCGGATTCGTGAACACGACCGCCCCTGACAAGCCGGCGCGGAGGCGTATGCTGCTCTCAGCAAGGGCCGCGTGAACGGCCGGTCCGGGAGGACGCCCAGGAGCATGCCATGACCAAGATCGAATTCTTCCGCCAAGCTCGCGCGCCGTTCGCTGGCCGCTATGGCAACTTCATTGGCGGGGAGTGGGTCGAGCCGCGCTCGGGCAGGTATTTCGAGAACACCTCGCCCATCAACGGCCAGGTGCTGTGCGAGATCGCCCGCTCGGACGCAGCCGACGTCGAGGCCGCGCTGGACGCCGCCCACAAGGCCAAGGACGCCTGGGGTCGGACGAGCCCGGCCGAGCGGGCCCTGATCCTGAACCGCATCGCCGACCGCATGGAGGCCAACCTCGAGCGGCTGGCGCTGGCCGAGACCTGGGACAACGGCAAGCCGATCCGCGAGTCGACCGCCGCCGATGTGCCGCTGGCCATCGACCACTTCCGCTATTTCGCCGGCGCCATCCGCGCCCAGGAAGGCTCGCTCTCGGAGATCGATCACGACACGGTCGCCTATCACTTCCACGAGCCGCTGGGCGTGGTCGGCCAGATCATCCCGTGGAACTTCCCCCTGCTCATGGCGTGCTGGAAGCTGGCCCCGGCGTTGGCGGCCGGCAACTGCGTGGTGCTGAAGCCAGCAGAACAGACCCCGGCGTCGATCCTGTTCTGGGCCGACCTGGTGGGCGATCTCCTGCCGCCCGGCGTCCTCAACATCGTCAACGGCTTTGGCCTGGAGGCCGGCAAGCCCCTGGCGTCGAGCCCGCGCATCGCCAAGATCGCCTTCACGGGCGAAACCACGACCGGCCGGCTGATCATGCAGTACGCCAGTCAGAACCTGATCCCGGTGACGCTGGAGCTGGGCGGCAAATCGCCCAACATCTTCTTCGAGGACGTGGCGGCGGCGGACGACGACTTCCTCGACAAAGCCATCGAGGGCTTCGTGATGTTCGCACTCAACCAAGGCGAGGTGTGCACCTGTCCGAGCCGCGCCCTCATCCACGAAAAGATCTACGACCGGTTCATGGAAAAGGCGTTGGCGCGCGTGAAGGCCATCGTCCAGGGCGATCCGCTCGAGCCCACGACCATGGTCGGAGCGCAGGCCTCGTCCGAACAGATGGACAAGATCCTCTCCTACTTCGACATCGCCCGCCAGGAAGGCGCGGAGGTGCTCGCCGGCGGCGCGCGGGCCAGCCTGCCAGGCGATCTCGCCGGCGGCTTTTATGTCCAGCCGACCGTCCTCAAGGGCCACAACCGGATGCGCGTCTTCCAGGAGGAGATCTTCGGACCGGTGGTGTCCGTCACCACCTTCAAGGATGACGACGACGCGCTCGCCATCGCCAACGACACGCTCTACGGGCTGGGCGCCGGCGTGTGGACGCGCGACGGGACGCGGGCCTACCGCTTCGGCCGCGCCATCCAGGCGGGGCGGGTGTGGACCAACTGCTATCACGCCTATCCGGCCCACGCGGCCTTCGGCGGCTACAAGCAGTCCGGCATCGGGCGCGAGACCCACAAGATGATGCTGGACCACTATCAGCAGACCAAGAACATGCTGGTGAGCTACAGCCCCAAGAAACTGGGTTTCTTCTGAACGTGACCGGCAAGGTGAGCGCCACGCCGGCGGCGCTGGCGTTCCTGGCCGAGATCGTGGCCGACCACGGGCCGGTGCTGTTCCACCAGTCCGGCGGCTGCTGCGACGGCTCCTCGCCGATGTGTTACCCGATGAACGACTTCATCGTCGGCGACGCCGACGTGCTCCTGGGCGAGATCGGCGGCGCGCCGGTCTATATCGGCGGGCCGCAATATGAGGCCTGGAAGCACACCGACCTCGTCATCGACGTGGTGCCCGGCCGCGGCGGCATGTTCTCGCTCGACAACGGCCGCGAGCGCCGCTTCCTCACCCGCTCGACGGTGTGCATCCCACCGGGCGGGTAGGCGGCCTGTTCATAAGGCGAGGCTGGGCTGGGTCCGCTTCGGGGCATGGCGACAATGGCCGAGTTCGACCCTCAGCGGACCATTCGCGCCCAGGCGACAAGACTGACAGAACGCTAGCCGCGACGGGTGCGCCGGGGGTGAAACGTCTCTCCGCGGGCGAGCTTCGCGACGAGCTCGGCTACCTTCGCGGCGCGGCTATCCGGCGTCTTGGCCTGGTGCGCTCGATAGAGCACGGCGTATCGGTTGGCCGAGTCGAGCGCATCAAAGAACGCGCGGGCCGCTGGTTCGGCGTCCAGCGCCGCCTTCAGATCCTGATCGGGCTCGGCCTGTGACTGGGGCGCGTAAGCGGAGGCCCAGCGACCGTCGGCCTTGGCCCGATCAATCTGCGCCTGCCCTCGCGGCTTGATTCGGCCAGCGATCAGCAGCCGCTCGACGCGTTCTCGGTTCACCTGAGACCAGGCGCTCCTTGGTCTACGCGGCGTGAAGCGCGTCTTGAAAAAGTTGTCATCAACACGACCGAGCTGCCCATCCACCCAGCCATGAGCGAGTGCGCAGTCAATGGCGTCGGACTTACCGATGGTCGTCGCCGAAGCGCCCTTCTTGGCGAACTTCAGCCACGCGCCGGGCGCGTTCTCGGGCTGGGCCGCCAGCCAGTCCTCGAAAGCCGAAGCATTGGGAAAGGTCAGTAACGGGGGTTCGTCGGACGCCATCCGCCGAAGTTACGGCAGGAGGCGAATGTCTCAAAGCCGGGGTCGCTTCGCCGTCGAATTAGGTGTCGAAGCTATGAAGGTTGTTCACCCGAGGAGGGGCTGAGAAGCTGGGGTTGCGAAGCCAACCAACCCTTGCCGGAGCTCCTCGGATGAACGTGCACAAGAATGCTCGCCTGACGCCGCTGG
>Ga0302314_10005531_pt1 | contig 23021 bp, 10 predicted proteins | sample III_Palsa_N2_3_FD_200533 | JGI IMG/M metagenome (GOLD analysis project Ga0302314, IMG submission 200533) | Peat permafrost microbial communities from Stordalen Mire near Abisko, Sweden - III_Palsa_N2_3 | ecosystem: Environmental > Terrestrial > Soil > Palsa > Peat permafrost | place: Sweden... | reverse complement strand
GCACCGGCTCCAACACCTCCGGCGACCTCGTCAAGCTTCTCCCCTGGCTAGCCAACGAAGGCGCCGCCCGCACCGGCGGCCTGCGCAAAGGCCAGTGGATCACCACCGGCTCCTGGACCGGCAACACGCTCGCCGCCGCCAACGACACCGTAGACGTAGCCTTCTCCACCGTAGGCAACGTAAGCCTCCGCTTCGCCTAGCAACCGCTGTTGCAGTTGCCTTTCGAGTTGTCATTCCCGAAGGGAATCTGCGTTTGCCTTTGCTCTTCTAGTTGTCATTCCGAGCGTAGCGAGCGAACCTGCTGTCTCCCGTTCTTCGCCAACCGCCGCACAGCATCCCCAAGGACCACCAATGACCCCCAACATCGCTCTCCACGCCACCACCGCCGACAAATACGACCCCATCCTCACGCCCGAAGCCCTCGCCTTCGTCGCCACACTCCAGCGCGAGTTCAACCCTCGCCGCCTCGAGCTCCTCGCCGCACGCGACCTCCGCCAAACAAAGCTCGACGCAGGCGAGCTCCCCGACTTCCTCCCTGAAACCCTCGCCATCCGCGAAGACACCTGGACAGTCGCGCCTCTTCCCTCAGACTTGCTGGATCGGAGAGTCGAAATCACCGGCCCCGTCGATCGCAAGATGATCATCAACGCCCTCAACTCCGGTGCCAAAGTCTTCATGGCCGACTTTGAAGACTCCACCACCCCCACCTGGGAAAACGTCCTCGACGGCCAGCTCAACCTCCGCGACGCCGTACGCCGCACCATCACCTTCTCCGACGAAAAAACCGGCAAGCAGTACTCCCTCAAAGAAAACCCCGCCGTGCTCTTCGTCCGCGCCCGTGGCTGGCATCTGGAAGAGCGTCACGTCTTCGTCGATGGCGTCGCCATGTCCGGCGGCATCTTCGACTTCGCCCTCTACTTCTTCCACAACGCCAAAGAGCTCATCGCCCGCGGCTCCGGCCCCTACTTCTACCTCCCCAAAATGGAGTCGCACCTCGAAGCCCGCCTCTGGAACGACATCTTCGTCCGCGCACAGGATCTCCTCGGCATCCCGCAAGGCACCATCAAGGCCACCGTGCTCATAGAAACCATCCTCGCCACCTTTGAGATGGATGAAATCCTCTACGAGCTCCGCAACCACTCCGCCGGTCTCAACTGCGGCCGCTGGGACTACATCTTCAGCTTCATCAAAAAGCTGGCCGCCGACGAAACCATGCTCCTCCCCGACCGCTCGCAGGTCACCATGGGTTCGCCCTTCATGCTGGCCTACTCCAAGCTCTGCATCAAGACCTGCCATCGCCGCAACGTCTCCGCCATGGGCGGCATGTCCGCTCTCATCCCCATCAAGTCCGACGCCGAAGCCAACGACCGCGCCATCGCCGGCGTCCGTGTGGACAAAGAGCGCGAAGCCACCAACGGCCACGACGGCACATGGGTCGCGCATCCCGGCCTCGTCCCCGTCGCTATGGAAATCTTCGACCGCATCATGCCGCAGCCCAACCAAATATCCAAACAACTTCCCGACTTCCACGTCACCGCCGCCGAGCTCCTCGAAATTCCCACCGGCACTATCACCGAAGCTGGCCTCAAACAAAACGTAGCCGTCGGTCTCGGCTACCTCGAAGCCTGGCTCCGCGGCATCGGCTGCGTCCCTTTGTTCAACATGATGGAAGACGCCGCCACCGCCGAAATCTCCCGCTCGCAGCTCTGGCAATGGGTCCACCACCACGCCACCCTCGAAGACGGACGCCCCGTCACCGCCGACCTCTGCGACGAGTACATCGACGCCGAACTAGCCCGCGCCAAAGCAGCCTTCCCACCCGCCCGTTACGAAGCCTACGAGCACGCCGCCTTCCTAACCCGCGAGCTCATCAAAACCCCCAAGTTCCAGGACTTCCTAACCCTCCCCGCCTACTCCCGCGTCCTGGCAACCGAGGTCTACACCGCCTAACACCTGAGTGCCCCATCCTCGCCGCGCCCAATCTTTACGGGACCAACCACCCCTCTAAACTCGCGGCAGGGTGGGGTACCGTTTGCGGTAGCAAACGGCCGCTCTCCTCCAAACAGCCCCAACCGTCTTTGCGAACCTTCGCTCCCGTAGCACCCTTTGCGTTCCAAGCTTTCCCTTCCCAGCCACCACACCCAAAGCATCCCCAACCCCAGCAAACCACTCTCACCTCACAAGAACTTTTTGTGAGGCTCCCATGGCACGTCCCTACTGGTCCGGACAAATCCAAATCTCTCTGGTCTCCTTCGGCGTCAAGCTCTTCGTCGCCACCGAAGCCAAGTCAGACATCCACTTCCACCAGATCGACCGCAAGACCGGCGAACGCGTCAAGCACCAAAAGGTCCTCGCCTCCGACGTCGAGCGTGACCCCGACGAAGCCGCCGATCCCGTCGAAAAGTCCCAAATCGTCAAAGGCTACGAGTACTCCAAAGGCCAGTACGTCACCATCGAACCCGAAGAGCTAGCCAACCTCCGCGTCCCTTCCAAGCACACCATGGAGATCACGCAGTTCGTCGACGAGTCCGACATCTCCCCCGAGTTCTTCGAGAAGCCCTACTTCGTCGTCCCCGAAACCGACGCGCAAACCGAGGCCTTCGCCACCGTCCGCAAAGCCCTCCTCGACACCAAAAAGATCGCCCTCTCCAAGATCGCCTTCGCTGGCCGCGAACACATCGTAGCCATCGTCCCCGCAGGCAGCGACGCTCACCCCGGCATGATGGCTTACACCATGCGCTACGCCGCCGAACTCCGCGACCCCGCCGAGTACTTCCGCGACATCAAAAAGACCACCGTAAACAGCGACTCCCTCGCACTCGCCAAAGAACTCATCAAGCGCAAAGCAGGCCACTTCGATCCCAGCAAATTCATCGACGGCTACGAAGTCGCCGTCAAAGAACTCGTAGACGCCAAACTGAAACACGCCCCCATCCCCAAAGACGAAGCCCCCAAAGCCGTCAAGGGCAAAGTCATCAACCTCATGGACGCCCTCCGCAAATCCGTCAGCAACAACGCCAAATCAGGCGCCACCGAAGAAGAAACTCCCAAGCGCTCCACAAAGAAAGCCGAAAGCAAAAAAGGCCCCACGCTAGTCAAAGCTCACTCCAAGTCCACCAAGCAAGCTCCCAAACGAAAGACCGCGTAGCTGCTCCCCTTGCTTTTCTTTCTGTCATTCCCGAAGGGAATCTGCTTCTGTCTTTGCCTTTGTTGTTGCCTTTGCTTTTCTAGTTGTCATTCCGAGCGCAGCGAGCGAACCTGCTGTCTCCCGTTCTTCGCCAAAGTCACACAATCATCTGGGTGCCCCATCCATGACAGCACTTGGTCATGGGTGGGAAAGTAAGACCTCAACCAGCAGGCTTTTGCTTTTCCCTGCAAGAGAACAAACGAGCGAACCGATGCCAACAAAAAAAGCTCCCGCAAAAAAAGCAACACCCGCCGACGCAGTAGACCAACAGCTAGCCCGCTACCGCGAGATGCGCCACTTCGACATCACCACCGAACCAAGCGGCAAAACCAAATCCACAAAAAAAGCCGCAACCCTACCCTTCGTCATTCAGAAGCACGCCGCCTCGCACCTCCACTACGACTTCCGCTTAGGCTGGAACGGCGTCCTCAAGAGCTGGGCCGTCGCCAAAGGTCCCAGCTACTACACCGGCGACCGCCGCCTCGCCGTGCAGGTGGAAGACCACCCCATGGAGTACGGCGGCTTCGAAGGCATCATCCCGCAAGGCCAATACGGCGGCGGCACCGTTATGGTCTGGGATCAAGGCACATGGTCGCCGCAACCCGGCTACGAAGACGTCAACGAAGGCCTCAAAAGCGGCACCCTCAAGTTCACCATGCACGGCAAAAAGATGAAGGGCAACTGGACTCTCGTCCGCATGAACGCCAAGCCCGGCAGCCGTTGGGGCAACTCCACCAAACCCAACTGGCTCCTCATCAAAGAGCACGATGAGTTCGAGCGCACTAAAGACGATCCCGCCATCACCGACGAAGCCCCCAACTCCGCCGTCACCGGACGCACCCTCGATCAAATCGCCGCCAACGAAGACCACATCTGGAACTCCAAAGAAACCGCCAAACCCGGCCAAGCCTGGTACCGCCAAACCGCACAGGCCTCTTCGTCGAAGTCTGCTTCGCCTCAGAAAAAATCTGTCATCCTGAGCGAAGCACGCAGTGCGAAGCCGAAGGACCTGCCACAAAGCAAACAACCGCAAGCCCGCTCGACCCTTTCAACCACAATCACCAAACTCCCCAAAGAAACCCAACCCGACTTCCTCCCCCCACAACTAGCCCTCGAAGCTACCACCCCACCCGCTCAAACCGGTTGGCTCCACGAACTCAAACTCGACGGCTACCGCATCCAGGCGCGCAAGTCCAAAACCAAGGTCCAGCTCTTCACCCGCAAAGGCCTCGACTGGACACACCGCATGATCCCTATCGCCGACGCCATCGCCAAACTCCCCATCCCCTCCGCCACACTCGACGGCGAAGTCGTCGTCCTCGGCGAAAACGGCACCACCAGCTTCGCCAACCTGCAAGCCTCTTTCCAAGACGGCGCAAACCATCCCCTCACCTACTTCATCTTCGATCTCCTCCACCTCAACGGCCACAACACCCGCCATCTCCCGCTCATCGAACGCAAAGCTCTCCTCGCCGAAATCCTCACCAACGCCCCCGACAACCTCCGTTTCAGCGAACACCTTGAAACCGATGGCGAAGCCATGTTCCACAAAGCCTGCGAACTCCACGCCGAAGGCATCCTCTCCAAGCGTGCCGATGCCAAATACACCGCTGGCCGCACCTCTACCTGGCTCAAGTCCAAATGCCTCCGCGAGCAGGAGTTCGTCATCGCCGGCTATACCCTATCCTCCGAAGGCCCCGACCGCATCGGCTCCCTACTTCTCGGCTACTACTCCCACAACAAGCTCATCTATGCCGGACGCACCGGCACCGGCTTCACCCAGAAAACCAAGCGCGACCTCCGCACCCAACTAGCCAAACTCGCCACCAAAACTCCAGCCTTCGCCACCGTCCCCGCAGAAGCCCGCCGCGACGCCGCCGTCTGGGTCGCCCCCAAGCTGGTCGCTCAAGTTCGCTTCGCCACCTGGACCGCCGACAACCTCGTCCGCCAGGCCGCTTTCCTCGGCCTCCGCGAAGACAAGCCCGCCACCGAAGTCACCCGCGAAGAACCCACCATCGCCCCCAAACCAAAAGCAACCCACAAAACTAGACCTTCAACCATCGCCGCAAAAACAGCCACAAAATCAACGTCTCACTTATCACTAACCACTTCTCACTCGCCTGCCCGACTCACCCACCCCGACAAAATCCTCGACCCCGAATCCCAACTCACCAAGCAACAACTAGCCGACTACTACTGGGCCGTAGCCGACCGCATGCTCCCCCACATCGCCGACCGCCCACTCTCGCTCGTCCGCTGCCCGGAAGGCTCAGGCAAGCCCTGCTTCTTCCAGAAGCACGTCAACCACATGCTCCCACCCGGCGTCGGCGGCATCGACGTCCCCAACAAAAAGACCGGCGTCCCCGAACCCTACATCACCCTCAACACCGCCGAAGCCCTCACCGGCCTCGCCCAGATGGGTGTCCTCGAAATCCACCCCTGGGGCTCCATCAACAGCGATCTCGAACACCCCAACCGCCTCATCTTCGATCTCGACCCCGACGAGTCCCTCCCTTGGTCGACCCTCTGCTCCGCCGCCGCCGAAGTCCGCGTCCGTCTCAAAAAATCTGGCCTCGAAAGCTTCCTCAAAACCACCGGCGGCAAAGGCCTTCACATCGTCGCCCCCATCGTCCCCGCGCTAGATTGGCTCCAGCTCAAAGACCTCGCCCACAACTTCGTCCTCGCCATGGAACGCGACAACCCAACCCTCTACCTCACCAAGATGACCAAGTCCGCACGCGTCGGCAAAATCTACCTCGACTACCTCCGCAACGAACGCGGAGCCACCGCCGTTGCTCCTTACAGCCCCCGCGCCCGCTCTGGCGCGCACGTTTCGCTGCCTCTACCCTGGTCGGCCCTCAAACTCCCCGAGCGCCCCGTCTTCACCGTTCACGACTTCGAGCACTGGAGCAGCCGCCTCCGCACCGATCCCTGGAAGCAGATGCTCACTCTCCAGCAACGCATCGACCCTGCAAAGTTCAACAACTCTGAAAAACAAAAATCCTCTCGCTAGTCCCCTGCGCATCCAAACAGACGCCCATACTCGTATCTGCATCACATAGAAGGAAATCAAGGCACTCGTTCCATAGAAGGAGATCTCGTTTTGGCCCAGAAAGTCACCCGGACAGCACCCAGGACCGTATCCACCCCGGCGTCCAAAACCGTCTCCCCCGCCGCACCCAGGTCCGTCTCCAAGCCTGCAACCGGCGACACCGCCCATCATCCTCCCGTAGACCCCGCCGCAGCCGAGCAATTCCTCGCCGCCTCGCATCTAGGCCAGCGCATCAAGCGTCTCCGCCTCAAGCGCTCCATGGGTCTCATGGAGCTAGGCAAACTCACCGGCCTCTCCGCCAGCTTCCTCTCGCAGCTTGAAACCGGACGCGTCGTCCCCACGCTGCGCAACCTCGCGCGCCTCTCGCTGGTCTTCAACAAAGATCTCTCCCACTTCTTTGACAGCGAAGACAAGAGTATCTTCCGCGTCCAGCGTAAAAAAGATCGCGTCCGCCTCACCATGGGCTCGTCGCAGCCCGACTACATCGCGGAAAGCTTCAGCATCCTCGTTCCCGAAGGCGGCCTGCGCCCCTGCCTCGCCGAGTTCCTCTCCGGCGAGCCCCGCGAGCCATTCCACCCCGACCAATACCCCGGCGTCGAAATGGTCTACGTCCTCAGCGGCTCCATGGAAGTCGATCGCAACGGCGAAAAGCACATCCTCAACGAGCGAGACGTCCTCTACATCTCCGGCGAAACCACACGCAGTTACCGCGCCACCGGCAAAACCTCAGCCCAGGCCCTCATCGTCAGCTTCGACGACGACAACAACAACGCCAGGCGCTCGAAAAAACACTAACCCCCGGACACATCTCAGCTCTGCCCCTTCAACGGCCCCAACCCGCCGCACTCCTGCTAGAATCGATGTTTCGTTCTACCAGGAGCACACATGTCAACCGCCACCACGCCGCTTGCTTCATCCTCAACACCCGCCTCCACCAGCATCCGCGAGATCACTCACTGGATCAACGGAGCCCCCGTCAAAGGCCAGTCCGGCCGTTTCTCTGACGTGTTCAATCCCGCCACTGGCCAGGTACAGGCCCGCGTTCCTCTCGCGACAGACGCCGAGCTCGAAGCCGCCGTCCAGTCCGCCGCTGCAGCCTTCCCATCGTGGTCGTCGCTGCCGCCTCTCCGCCGCGCACGCGTCATGTTCCGCTTCCGCGAAATCTTCGAGAGCCGCATCGACGAAGTCGCCGCTCTCATCAACAGCGAGCACGGCAAAGTCTTCTCGGACGCCAAGGGCGAAGCCACCCGCGGCCTTGAAAACATCGAGTTCGCCTCCGGCATCACCCAGCTTCTCAAGGGTGAGTTCACCGAGCAGGTAGGCACCGGTGTTGATAGCTGGTCCATGCGCCAGCCCCTCGGCGTCGTCGCCGGCATCACCCCCTTCAACTTCCCCGCAATGGTCCCGCTCTGGATGTTCCCGCTCGCCCTCGCCTGCGGCAACACCTTCATCCTCAAGCCCAGCGAGCGCGACCCCAGCTCCTCCATCCTGCTCGCCGAAATGCTCAAGGAAGCCGGCCTCCCTGACGGCGTCCTCAACGTCGTTCACGGCGACAAAACAGCAGTAGACGGCATCCTCGCTCACCCCCAGATTCAGGCCGTCAGCTTCGTCGGTTCCACCCCCATCGCCGAGTACGTCTACGCGGAAGGCACCAGGCACGGCAAACGCGTCCAGGCTCTGGGCGGCGCAAAGAACCACATGATCGTCATGCCCGACGCCGATCTCGACCAGGCCGCCGACGCCCTCACCGGTGCCGCGTTCGGCTCCGCTGGCGAGCGTTGCATGGCCATCAGCATCGCCGTAGCCGTCGGCAGCCAGACCGCCGACACCCTCGTTGAAAAGATCGAAAGCCGCATCGCAGACCTCCGCATCGGCGACGGTGCCCGTCCCGAAGTTGGCACACCCGAAGCCGATCTCGGCCCACTCGTCACCAAGGTGCATCTCGATAAGGTCAGCAGCTACGTCGAGCTCGGCACCCAGGAAGGCGCAGAGCTCGTCGTCGACGGCCGCAAGGCTGCTCTCCCACGCGGCGAAGGCTTCTTCCTCGGCGCTTGCCTCTTCGATCACGTCAAGCCCGAGATGCGTATCTACAAGGAAGAAATCTTCGGACCTGTCCTCGGCGTCGTGCGCGTCAACAACTTCGAAACCGCCCTCCAGCTCATCAACGACCACGAGTTCGGCAACGGCACTTCGCTCTTCACGCGCGATGGCGACACCGCACGCGACTTCACCCGCCGCGTACAGGCCGGCATGGTCGGCATCAACATTCCGATCCCCGTCCCCATGGCCTTCCACAGCTTCGGCGGCTGGAAGCGCTCGCTCTTCGGCGACCACTCCATCTACGGCCCCGAAGGCGTCCGTTTCTACACCCGCATCAAGACCGTCACCGCCCGCTGGCCCACAGGCATCCGCACCGGCGTTGACACCACCATGCCAACCCTCGGCTAACGGATAGCTCTCTTTTGTTGTCATTCCGCAGCGCAGCGAAGGAATCTGCTTCTCGCCTGCAGTCGCAACAAACCAACCACTCCAAACAAAAGCGGCCACCCTTCAAGGGTGGCCGCTTTCTCATACCCCCACAATTACTGCTGCGGCGTAGCCGGCTTACCTTCCACCTTATGCGCCACAGTCTTGGTACCATCCGCCGTCTTGATCGCACCCGTCTTTGCCACATGCGCCGTCTTGTGCGCCGCGACATTAGTGCCGTGGGCCGTATCTTTGGCGGCAACCTTGGTTCCGTGTGCCGTATCCTTCGCAGCGACCTTCGTCCCGTGTGCCGTGTCTTTGGCAGCGACCTTCGTTCCATGCGCTGTATCGTGCGCAGCCGTCTTGGTTGCATCCGCCGTATCGTGACCGGCACCCTTCAAATCCTGCCCAACCTGCATCGGTTGTGCCTGCGCCAGACCAAGCGACAGTGCCGCTGTCAGTGCCAATCCTGCAAACATAGCCTTCTTCATGGAGATCTCCTTTAAAATGACGAAGCACACACAAGCACCGCTTGGTCTCGTTCTTATAAGACGTTGGATGCCATCAACCGTCGTCTGGACTGTACAAATCTTTGCCTATCCCCTCCGCCTGTCAAACTCAACACTCCGAAAATTAACATCCGTACGATACCCTCCTTACAGTTATGGCGACGACCAAGAAAACCACACCAAAGCCGCGCACCAAAGCTGCTCCTCAAGCCGCAAAAACCACGCTTCCCGCGAAAGCCCCGCGCAAACGCATCGCTTCGCCCATTCCGGCCCAGCCCGCCGAGACCACCAACACTGCAAACCGCTTCATCAATCGCGATGAATCCTGGCTGCTCTTCAACCGCCGCGTTCTCGAAGAAGCCGACGACACCACCAATCCGCTCCTCGAACGCCTCAAGTTCCTCGCCATCACCGCCAGCAATCTCGACGAGTTCCTCGAAATCCGCGTCGCCGGCATCCTGCAGCGCATGGAAGAAGATCTGGGCCTACCGCAGAAGCCCGACGAAGGTGGCCTCACTCTCGACGAGCGCATGGAGCGTCTCCGCAAGTGGCTGCACAGCTTCACCGCCGATCAGGACAAGACCTGGCTCGACCTCATCGAGCCTGCCCTCGCCAAAGCCAACATCCGTCTCCTGCCCTGGAAAAAACTCTCCGACGCCGACCGCACCTTCGCTACCAAGTTCTTCCACGATCAGGTAGACCCGCTCCTAACGCCCGTTACGCTCGATCCCTCGCATCCGTTCCCGCGCGTACTCAACAAATCCCTTTGCCTCGCCCTGCTTCTGCGTCTCAAACGCAAAAAGGTAGGAGGCTCCCGCAGCGCAAAATCTCTCGGCGTCGTCACCATCCCACGCTCGCTCCCCAGCCTCATCGCTCTTCCCGAGCGCGACGGCCAACGCAACTTCCTTCTCCTCGAAGAACTCATCGAAGCCCACGTAGAACGCATGTTCCGCGGCTATGCCGTTCTCAATCGAGCCGCCTTTCGCGTCACCCGCAACAGCAATCTCTACATGCAGGAAGAAGAAAGCCGTTCGGTCCTCGAAAGCGTCCGCGAAGAACTTCACAACCGCCGCAAAGGCGACGTCGTCCGCATGGAAATCGACGCCTCCGCCGCCGACGAAATCACCGACCACCTCCTCGCCAACTTCGAGCTCGAAGACTGGCAGATCTTCCGTACCAAGGCTCCCGTCAACCTCTCCCGCATGATGGACATCTACAGCGCGCTCAAAATTCAGGAGTTCAAGTTCCCTGAGTTCCACGGCCGCCGTCTCCGCCTCAGTCCCAAGTCTGCCGACATCTTCGACGAACTCCGTACCCGCGACATCCTCCTCCACCACCCCTACGACAGCTACAACACTGTCGAGTCTTTCATCACCGCCGGAGCCACTGACCCCCGCGTCGTCTCCATCAAACAAACCCTCTACCGCACCAGTGCCGAATCCAACATCTTCCACGCCCTCACCGAAGCCGCGCAGAATAAAGACGTCACCGTAGTCGTCGAGCTCATGGCCCGCTTCGACGAAGCCTCCAACATCCGTTGGGCTCGCGAGCTAGAAGACGCCGGCGTACAGGTCTTCCACGGCATCTTCGGCCTCAAGACCCACTGCAAGCTCGCGCTCCTCGTCCGCAAAGACCCCGACGGCGTCATGCGCAGCTACGCCCACCTCGGCACCGGCAACTACAACCCCGTCACGGCCCGCTTCTACACCGACATCAGCCTCCTCACCTCGCGTCCCGAGCTCACCGAGGCCATCCAGCGCGTCTTCCGCTACCTCACCGCTGATTGGGAAGCCGATCCCAACGCCTACCGCCCACTCCTCGTCGCTCCCCTCACCCTCGCCGCCGACACCCTCTCCCTCATCGACCGCGAAACCAAACACGCCCGCGCCGGCCACAAGGCCCACATCATCGCCAAGGTCAACGGCCTGCTCGACGCCCGCACCATCGAAGCCCTCTACACTGCTTCACAAGCCGGCGTCGAAATCGACCTCATCGTCCGCGGCATGTGCGCCCTCCGTCCCGGCGTCCCCGGCTTGAGCGAACGCATCCGTGTCCGCTCCATCATCGGCCGCTTCCTCGAGCACTCCCGCGTCTTCTGGTTCAACAACGCCGGTCACGACGAAATCTACGCCGGCAGCGCCGACTGGATGCCCCGCAACCTCTACGAACGCTGCGAAGTCGTCTTCCCCATCGTCGACCCAACCGCCAGCCGCCGTCTCCGCGACGAAATTCTAGGCGCCTACCTCCGCGACGAAGCCAAGGCTCGCTTTATGCAGCCCGACGGCACCTACCGCCGCTCCCCCAAACGCGCCACCGGCTTCAACGCCCAAAACTGGTTCATGGAGCAATCCAAACTAGAACCACCCAAACCCCACACCGAACCAACCCACCCCACAACCCCACCCGCAAAACCTTCAGTCCCGAAGAAGATTCACACACAACCCCGCTAAGCCAATCTCCCGCTCTCGCCTTAACTCAAAACTACTCAACTCAAAACTCAAAACTGAACGAGACCCGCTCTCTCCCACACCCGCACAAATCCGGATGCAGATGCGAGTGCCCCATCCTCGCCGCGCCCCAACTCTCAAGAAAACACAACAAAACCCAAATCGCGGCAGGGTGGGGTATCGGGCAAAGCCCGACCGCTCTCCTCAACCCCCGCAAGAAAATGGGTGCCCCCGATCTCTCGCACTTGGAGATAGGGGAACCACAAATATCAACCCACCCTACTGCACCACCAACGTAACCGTAGACGTCTTCGTAGTAGTCACGCCACCATCCACTCCAGTAGCCGACACCAACACCTGATACGTCCCCACAGGCGTCCCCGTAGTCGTAGCTGTTGCAGCAGGCGTAGCCGACTGGCATCCCATCAACCCCAACCCCACCAGCGAAACCACCGCCACCAGCAAGCCAGAAATCCGTCGACGTCTCGGCACCATCAGCAACACCAACCCCGCCAACACCACGCCCGACCCCAGACCAGACCACTGCTTCTTCTCAACGGAAGCATTGTTCGTATAAGCCAACAGCGTCAGCGAAGTCGTCGCGGACGTCGCCGTCGAGCTCAACACCACCGGGTTGATCGTAAACGAGTACTGCACACCCAACGCCGGTCCTGCCACACTCGCCGTAAACATCACATTGCCCACAAACCCGTTCACCGCACTCACCGTAAATGCCAGCGGCTGCGCAATCGCGCCCGAAGCCACCGTCAACGTAGCCGTCGCTGGAGTCAGCATAAAGTACGGCGCTCCACTAGCCGCCACGTTGATCGCAAACGCCGCCTTCGATCCCGCAAACGTAGAGTCGCCCAGGTAAGTCGCCTGCACCGTATGATTCCCCGCAGGCAGAGAAGACGTGCTCAGCGTATACGTCCCCGTCCCACTCGCCAGCGTCGTCGACCCAAACGCCACTTCATCCACCGTAATCTCTACCGTCCCCGTCGGTGTCGCCGTAGAAGCCGTAGTCCCCGCAGCCACCGTAGTGTTGAACACAATCGACGTCCCCGCCGTCACCGAGATCGCACTCCCCGCCAGCGTCGTCACCGTCGGCACAACACCACCCGTCACCGGAGCCGCCGTCACCGACGCCCAATCATTCACCAGGTTGTACGCATCCACCGACCCCCAACCCGTCGCCAGATCGTAACCCGCGTTCGCTGCAAACCCAATCGCCCCACCCACCGGGCAATCTACCGAACCCGCCGTACAAGGGCTCGCATTCGTCCCTGAAATCACATCATGAAACACATCGATGCCGTACCCACTGCCAGCCAGCGCATAGATCGTCGGGTTCACATTCCCCAACCGCACTCCGGCCTTCTGCTCCACCAACGCCAGCAATCCGGCAAACGTAGGAGCCCCAATCGAAGTCCCCCCCGCAACATCCACGCCGCCGGAAGCATTCGTAAACCCGTTCGTGCAATCGCTCCCCACGCAAATCAAGTACCCATCATGCGTAATCGAAGCGCTCAACGCGACATCCGGAACATCCCGCGAGTAGTCATTCGGCACACCATTCCCCACCTGCCACGTAGGCTTCGCAAAGTAATCACTCTCGCCGCCACCACTAGCATCCAGCCCCGCTCCGTTGTCCGCATTCCAAACGACCTCGGGAATATATGTCATAGCCGAGCCGGCATTCGCTCCATTGCTCGCGTACCAATACGTCCCGCTGCCTTCATCGAACTGCGTCCCACCAACACCCGTCACCTGTGGCGACGACGCCGGAAAATCCACTGCCAGCCCATCCACCGCGCTGCCAACATTTACATCGCAGTCCGTCGCGCCATCATCACCCGAGGCCGCCGTCACCGTCATCCCCTGCGCACTCGCCATCTGCAGCAACTGGCTGTAGTACGCCAGCGCACTCGTCCCCAGGTCCGCCTCGCAAGCCCCATAGCTCGTCGTCACAATTGGCGCCACATTGCCATCAATCGCTTCCGTCAACGAGTCATCAATCGCATCCACCGAGTTCAGATACAAGATGCTCGCGCCCGGCGCCACCGCACCCGCCCACTCCACATCCATCTCCGCTTCAATCACATCGCCCGCAACCGAACTCCCCGGATCGCTCCCATAAAGCGTCACCGTCGGCACATTATTTGCCAGCCCCGCCGCCGTCCTAAACGCCGCAACGTCACTCAGACTGATATCCGCCTGCCCCGCCACGGCAATCGTCACACCCGTTCCCGTAACGCTGCTCGAGATCAAACTCCCCACGTCATAGATCGTGTAAAAGTCTCCCGGAGCCATCTGGTGCGCTCCAGCAGCAGTCGTATACAGCGGTGTCGCCGAACCCGGCACCAACGTCTGCCGGTGTCGCGGCTTCGGACGAAAATCATCCAGCCCACCCACACCACTCGCCACCGCGGCAATCGCCGCCGGAAGCTTCGCCGCCGTCACATTCGCCACATGCTGCTCGCCGTTCAGCGACACAGTATGGATCTCCGTATGAAACGCCTGCTCCGCCTGCGCCACCGTCCCTGAAAAGCGAACATAGCCGCCCCCACGCGCGACCTTCGTCACCACAAACCCCTGCGCCGTCAGCCAAGCAGAAACCTTCCCCAGGTCCTCCGCCGAAAGCCCAAACTCCGCCCCAAACTCCTCCGGCGTAAGCCACTGGTGATACCGCCCCGAAGCCGGATTCTGCTGGTCCGCCAGCAACTGCGTCAGCGCCTTCTGCTGCGCGTCCGTCATCGCAAACCGCAACGTCATCGACCCCAGCTTGCGGTCCGCCGCCGCCATCCCCAGGTCCTTCGCCACAGCCACACGCGGAGACACGCTCCCCGCAACCGCCGTCACCTTACTCGAATCGATCGCTCCCGTAACTCGCGCCGTCGACGCCCACAAAGAACTCGTGGCCGCAGCCAACAAAACGCCCAAAGCTGCGAACCGCTTAACACGTGAAAGCTGCATGGATAATCCCTTTACAAGAGCCGAACACGGGCCCTGAACTTCACTTACTGGATTCGGCTTCCTGAAACTCCCACCGCAAACACACGGCAGGCTGATCTTTTGGATGATGGCAAGTCTACAGAGTAGACGGGAAACTTGTCCTCAACGGTGACAAGCCCCCATCCCTTACTGCACCGTCACCTGGTACTGCGTATTGTGCCGCACCGTCGTCAAGCCATCCGTACCCGAGGTCGTAATCGTCAGCAACTGCGCTCCCTGCGGCGTCCCTCCAGTAGCCGTCGTCGTACCGGTAACAGTAGTCCCCTGCGACGTGCAACCAAAGCTCATCAACAACACCATCCCAGCAATCATCGGCAACACCAACCGCCGACGCTTGCCCGGCAGCAACAGACCCAGCAGCAGAGTCCCCAGCGAAACCGCTGCCAGGGAAATCCCTGTCCCGCGCCCGCCCAGCAAACCCGGCTGCTTGCTATAAGCCGTCGCCGCCGCCGTCGTCACCGAAAGGACTGTCGTGCCTGAAACCGAAATCACCGCCGGGTTAAAGCTGCACGTCATCAACGAACCCGCCGGAGGCGTGCATCCCAGCACTACCTGTCCCGAAAAACCGTTATAGGCCGTCACCGTAGCAATAGCCGCTCCACCCGATCCACGCGATAGATTCATCGTCGCCGGCGCGAACGTATAGCCATAGTCCGTAATGTTGATCACGATCGTCGAAGTCGAAGAGGCATAAGCCGTAGACGCTCCAAACAACGCCGTAATGTTATGCGTCCCCTTCAGCAGCCCCGTTGTACTGAATTGGGCAATCGAATCCCCCGGGACAATCTGCGTCAGCGAAGCTGTCCCCAACAACACCGTCTGTCCATTGAACAAGTCGTAAAACGTCACCGTCCCCGTCGGAGCCGCAGGATTCGGCGTCAGCGTCGTCGCCGGTACCAGCACCGTATCGCTCAACACCACGTTCGCCGTATATAGTGCGGTCGTCTCATTCGCCGTCACCGTACTCGTCGTTACCGCCGGCGCAATCAACACGATCAACTGAGAGCTCGTGCTCGTGTTCCAGTTCGTATCACCCGAGTACACCGCCGTCACATAGCTTCCGTTCGTCGCCGTCAACACCGTCGAGAACGTCGCCACACCATTCGTCAGCGCCTCAACAGTAGCCACGCCGTTGATGTAGAACGTCACCGTTCCCGTCGGAGCCAGCGCAGCACCATTAGCCGTCAGCGCTGGAGCCACCGTCGCCGTCAACACCGTCGTCTGCCCTGCCTGCGGTGCACTCGGCGAAGCCGTCACCGTCGTAATCGTATTGCCCTTGATCGTCACCAGGCTGGCTGTCTGCGAAAGCGTCGTGCACGTAAAGTTCGTCCCCAGGCACGTCGCCGTCACCACATACGTCCCCGGTATTGGAGCCGGTATCGTCACGCTCGCACTCGCACCTGTAGTCGAGGTCCCCGTCAGGTTCGCCGTATACGCCACCGTGGATGTTCCCACCAACGTGTACGTAATCGTCCCCGCGGGATCGCCACCCGTAGTCGTCGCCGCCACATTGGTCGACAACACCACCGAACTCCCATACATCACATTCGTACTCGGAGTCACAATCAGCGTCATCGCCGCCGTCGGCCCCACCGTCACCGCAGCAGCCGCACTCGTGCTGCCCGTGTAGTTCGCATCACCGCTATACGTCGCACTGATCGACTGCGTTCCCACCGTCGTCAAGGTAGCCGCACACGTTGCCACATTCGCACTGATCGTCACCGCTGCGCAAAGCACGCCCTGCGTCGCCGAACTAAACGAAATCGTACCCGTCGGCGCTGTGCTGTTCACCACGCTCGAAGGCGTAATCGTTGCCGTCAGCAGATCGCTTCCCCCGGTCGCAACTGAACTTGTCGCCGCAGTCACAACAGTGGTCGTCGTCGCCGTAGACGTACTCGCCGCCGTAGCCACCGCAGCAGACGTACTCGTCTTGAAGTTCGCATCGCCCGAGTACACCGCATAGAAGCTATGTGCCACCTTCGAGGTCAACGCCGTGCTCGTAACACTAGCCGCACCCGCACTCACAGCTCCTGAAGCCAGCAACACGCCATCCTCATAGAAACCCACAGTACCCGTCGGCGTAGTCGTTCCCGAAGCCGTATACCCAATCGTTGCTGCCAGCGTCGTCGTGCTTCCACTCACCGGAGGATTCGGTGAAACCGTCATCGTCGAAGTCGTCGCAGCCGTCGCTGTACTCGCGGCAGTCGCCACAGCAGCCGACGTGCTCGTCTTGAAGTTCGTATCCCCCGAATAAATCGCAGAGAAGCTATGCGCCACGGTCGAAGACAAAGTCGTACTGCTCACACTAGCCGCACTGCTCGTCACCGGAACCGTGTACAGCAGCGTTCCATCCTCATAGAAGCTCACGCTCCCCGTAGGCGTAGAAGTCGAAGTCCCCGTAAACGCAACCGCCGCCGTCAGCGTAGTCGTGCTTCCACTCACCGGAGGATTCGGCGATACCGTCAGCGTTGTAGTTGTAGCAGTAGTCGCCGCAGAAGCAGCCGTAGCCACCGTCGCCGATGTACTCGTCTTGAACGTCGTATCCCCGGAGTACAACGCATAGAAGCTATGCGCCACGGTAGACGACAAGGTCGTGCTGCTGAAGCTAGCCGCTCCACTCGTCACCGCAACCGTCGAAAGCAACACCCCGTCCTCATAGAAGCTCACGCTCCCCGTCGGCACAGTCGTCGTTCCCGTATAAGCAATCGCAGCCGAAAGCGTCGTCGTGCTTCCACTCACCGGAGGATTCGGCGATACGGTCATCGTCGTTGTCGTCGTCACCGTCCCACCCGATGCCGCCGTCACCACCGCTGCGGACGTGCTCGTCTTGAAGTTCGTATCCCCGCTATACACGGCGGAGAAGCTATGCCCAACGGTCGAGGTCAGCGTAGAGCTGGTAAACGTCGGAGCCAGGCTTGTCACCGTCACCGCGCTCAGCAACACGCCATCTTCATAGAAGCTCATCGTCCCTGTAGGCGTAAGCCCGTTCGCCACATACCCAATCGTTCCCGTCAACGTAGTCGTGCTTCCACCCACCGGAGGGTTCGGCGAAACCGTCAACGTAGTCGTCGTCACTGTCCCGGTAGAAGCCGTTGCCACCGCAGCTGACGTGCTCGTCAGATAATTCGCATCCGCCGTATAGACCGCAAAAAAGCTATGTGCAATCGAGCTGCTCAGCGTCGTCGAGGTAAACGTCGCAACGCCTCCGCTAACCGTTCCCGTCCCAATCGTCGCATTGTCTTCAAAGAAGCTCACCGACCCCGTCGGCGCGACACCGTTGGTCAGCGTATACCCAATCGTCGCCGTCAGCGTCGTCGTGCTTCCATTCACCGGAGGGTTCGGCGAAACCGTCAGCGTTGTCGTCGTCGCAGTTGCAGCCGTCGTAGCTCCCGCCGCAGCCGAAACCGACGTGTAGTTATTGTCTCCTTCATAGAGCGCAGTAAAGCTGTGCGACGTCGCGCTCGTCAGGCTACCCGACGAGAAAGTAGCAACCCCGTTTGCAATCGTGCCCGAGCCTATCGAAGCCCCGTTATCACTGAAAACCACATTCCCCGTCGGTGCCGGATACGCCGCTCCCGGGGCCGACACCGTCGCCGTAAAGTTCGTCGTTGTCCCCGTTACCGGCGGGTTCGGCGTAACCGCCAGCTTGATCGTCGCAGTACCCTGGCTTTCAGCAGCCGATATCTGCACCGGGTTGTAGCAGGTAAAGCTCGCATCCGCGCTCACGCAGTTCACCAGCAGTACCACGTTCCCCGCTTGTATTGCCGGCAACGTCACCGACGCGGTTGCCGTGCCATTCGTTCCGCTAAGCGTCCCCGTATAAGTCTTCGTGTCTGACGTCCCCTGCGGAGCTACCGTCACCGTTCCACTCGGCGTCCCCACTCCCGAACCTGACTTATCCGTAACCGTAACCGTCACTAACTGGCCCACAGGCACCGGCGTCGCCGTGGCACTGATCTGCGAAGCCTCACCCGCAATCGTGAAACCCGTTGAGATGCTCGTATTCGTCGCATACGTCCCATCGCCCGAGTACGCCGAGCTCACCGAGTACGTTCCACCCGGCAGCTTGCTATAGTTCACCGACCCCGTCCCCGCCGAAAGCGACGTCGATCCCAACGCCACACCCGAGCTCGTCGTAAACGTCACCGTCCCCGTCGGCACCACACCATTGCCTTGCCCAGACGTATCCGTCACCGTCGACGAAAAAGTAGCCGCCGTGCCATGCGGCACATACCCGCTCAACAGGCTGATCGAAACGTTATCGCTCAACGCCCCATGCGGAAAGAACTTACCCAGCTTCTCCAGATCGACCAATCCCAACCCGGTCGCTGCTTCCCACGTCTGCGTCGCTCCATCCGGCTGCGTATAAAGCCCCGCCATCGGCGCCAGCTCATACAACGTCGCGTTGATGTTCCCCAACCTAGCCGCGCTACCATCCGCAGCCACGGGCTCTTTCGCCAGAATAGTCTCCATCGTCTGCGCCAGCGCCGCCAACTCGGACACCGTCACATCCGGCTCATGCCGAAATCCATCCGACGGCAACCCAGCCATCTGCTGCCACCACGGCCGCAGTTCCGTCAGCGTCGCACTCGCCGGTACAGTGATCCCCGGCGCAATCGCAACCGCCGTCACCTCCGATAGCGCACTCGGAAACCCAGCCGACCCCAGCCCGCCGCAACCCGCCTCCGCCAATACGGTAATGCCCTGCGCGCTCGCCTGCCGCAACGCCGCCTGCATCGCGCTTTGGCTAGCCGCGTCCACATCCTCAAGGCAGCTCGTCGTGCTCAAAGAAAGCAGCCGCGTCGCATTCCCCTCAACCGCGTCACTCACCGCCGACAAAGCATCCTTGGCCGTCCAACTACCCTGCTCGGAAGCCAACGCCAGCGGATGCGCACTCGGCACCGTCGATAGTCCACCAACAGCCATAACATCCGCCGTCAACGCAGCCGGCATCGTCGGTACAGCCGTATTCGCAAAGTAGACCTTCGCCCCCGCCTTCACGCTATGCAGTCCCGGCGCAAACGCCGCTTCCACCTGCGCAACCGTTCCGCTCAGCGAAACCCGCAGCCCGGAAGCCGATACACTCTCCACCGAAAGCCCCGCCCCCTGCGCAAACGAGCTCACCTGCGCAACCTGCGCTGCCGTCGCTCCAAACTGCGCCCCAAACTCCGCCGGAGTCAACCACGCATGGTAAGCCGCCCCACCCGGCGTCTGTACGTCCTTCAAAAACCCTTGCAGTGCGGCAACTCTATCCGCCGTCGGCGTCAGATACACCGTAACCCGCATTGGCTGCGATCCCGGCAGCGCCCCAGCATCCGCCGCGCCCGTCGGCAAAGCAGCAACCTGCATCGACAGTGCTACCCGTTGTCCCGTGGCACAGACACACGTCGTCATAACAAGCAGACCCACAACTAGGCAGCGGCGCAAAGCATTGATATTCATAATAGGTAAGAGAATTGTTCCGCAGTACCCCGTGAAAGGCAAGGAACAACCTGCCTAAACCTCAAACACCTGTGGGAAACTAGACCGTCTCTCCTCCCACCCCCACTCAACCGCGTATCTTTCCTTCATCTTCCGCGTCTTACCCATTGGCAACATCCGCAGATCAAACGCCCCGCAAACCGACGCGACCAGCAAAACCATCGGCTTCCGTGTAATCTGCCCACAGAATTGAGGTTGAATCTTTTGACGTCCAACACTGTCCCGCACCCGCTCCGCGACGCCTTCCTCCGCACCACCGCCATCGGCCTCCTCTGCTTCTGCTCGCTCCCGGCCATCTACGCCCAGCAGCCCGCGAAACCACCCGCCGCGCCCGATAAATACGAGCAGGCCCTTGAAGCCCGCACCACCGTCAAAGTCCTCCCCAACGGCCTCACCCTCATCCTCAGCGAACGCCACGAAGCTCCCGTCTTCAGCTTCTACACCCTCGTAGACGCCGGCTCCGCCAACGACCCCCAGGGTCAGTCCGGCCTCGCTCACATGTTTGAGCACATCGCCTTCAAGGGCACCAACACCATCGGCACCACCGACTACCCCGCCGAAAAGCTCGCCCTCGCCAAAGTCGAAACCGCCTACGCCGCCTACGACTCGCTCTATCGCACCTCCGTCAGCAGCGGCACGGTAACGCAAAACCAAACCAAGCTCGACGCGCTCCACAAAGCATTCGAAGACACCGTAGAAGCCGCGCAGAAGTACGTCATCCCCAACCAGTTCTCTGAGATCGCGGAAGAAAACGGTGCCGTCGATCTCAACGCTTCCACCGCCGAAGACTCCACACAGTACTTCTGGTCCATGCCCTCCAACCGCCTTGAGCTCTGGGCCTACCTCGAGTCCAGCCGCATCGGACACCCCGTCGCCCGCGAGTTCTACAAGGAGCGCGACGTCGTCAACGAAGAACGCCGTATGCGCATCGACAGCTCCCCACAAGGCCGCCTCGTCGAAGAGTTCCTAGCCGCCGCCTACATGGCCCACCCCTACGGCCGCCCCGGCGTCGGTTGGGAGTCGGACATCACCCAGGTCACCGCGACCGAAGCCTCCGCCTTCCACGCCAAGTACTACGTCCCTTCCAACATCGTCGTCGCCTTAGTCGGCGACATCGACCCTAAGACCGCGCTCCCCATCCTCGAAAAGTACTTCGGCGCCATTCCCGCCGGTCCTAAGCCCGAACCCATGACCACCGTCGAGCCTCCGCAAAAAGCCGAGCGCTCCGTCACCCTCCGCGAAGAGACCCAGCCCATCTACATCGAGGGCTACCACCGCCCCGACTACCGCTCGCCTGACGACGCCACCTACGACGCCATCACCGACATCTTCTCCAACGGCCGCACCTCCCGTCTCTACCGCTCCCTCGTTCGCGACCAGAAGATCGCGCAGGTCGCAGAAGGCTTCTCCGGCTTCCCCGGCATCAAGTACCCCGGCCTCTTCGCCTTCTACGCTCTCCCCATCCGTGGCCACTCCAACGACGAACTCCGCACCGCCATCCACAAGGAACTCGAAACATTGAAAACCACCGACGTCACCGACGCCGAACTCGAGCGCTTCAAAACCCGCGCCCGCGCCGATCTTCTTCGCGGCCTTGCCGATAACGACGGTCTGGCCTCGCAGCTCGCCGAGTACCAGACCCGCTTCGGCGACTGGCGCGAGATGTTCCGCGACCTCCAGCAGATCGACGCCGTCACCAAGGCCGACATCCGCCGCGTAGCCAACACCACCTTCGTCGCAAGCAACCGCACCACCGCCCGCATCGACTTCCAACCCTCCGCACCACCAGAGGCCGCCGCCCCACCCGCCTCCGCCAGCCAAGGAGGTGCCCAATGAACCAACTTTGCGAAACTTTGCTCCCTTTGCGAACTTTGCGTCAAGGCACTTTGCTAGTAGCAGCAACCCTTCTCGGCCTAAGCGCACACGCGCAAACCGCTAAACCCGCGGCTCAACCCTGGCAATCCATCCCCATCCCTCCCCTCCACGAGTTCAAACCCGTAGAGCCCACCATTGTCACCCTGCCAAACGGCGTCAAAATCTTCCTCGAAGAAGACCACGAACTCCCCTTCATCACCGGCTTCATCCGCATCCGTGGCGGCAGCCGCGACGAACCCGCCGAAAAAGTAGGCCTCGTCTCGCTTTACGGTGCCACCTGGCGCACCAGCGGCACCACCACCAACCCCGGCGACGCCCTCGACGACCAACTCGCCGCCAAAGCCGCCACCATCGAAACCGGCGGTGGCCAGGCCTCCAGCTTCATCAGTTGGTCCAGCTTCACCAAAGACTTCGACAGCGTCTTCGCCACCTCCATCGACCTGCTCGAACATCCAGCCTTCAACGAATCCAAGCTCAATCTCGCCAAGCGCAGCACGGAGTCCAGCATTCTCCGTCGCAACGACGACGCCTCAGGAATTGTCCAGCGTCAGGCCATCCAGATCGCCTACGGCAAAACCAACCCCTACGGTCGTGAGTCCGAGCTCTCCACCGTCTCCGCCGTCACGCTCGACGACCTCAAGGCCTGGCACGAAAAGACCTTCAACGGTGCCAACCTCATCGTCGGCGTCATCGGCGACTTCGACACCAAGCAGATGGAAGCCAAGCTCCGCGCCGCCTTCGAACCCATCCCGAAGGGCACCCAGCTCGTCTCCGCCAACGTCGACTTCACTGACCCCACTCCCGGCATTTACTTTGCCAACAAGTCAGACGTCGATCAATCCAACGTCTACATGGTCGGCCTCGGCACCGAGCAGCGCAACCCGGACTTCTACGCCCTCAGCGTCATGAACGAAGTCTTCTCCGGCGGCTTCGGCTCCCGCGTCGTACAGAACGTCCGCACCAAGCTGGGCCTCGCGTATGAAGTAGGCGGC
>Ga0302314_10005530_pt1 | contig 23021 bp, 18 predicted proteins | sample III_Palsa_N2_3_FD_200533 | JGI IMG/M metagenome (GOLD analysis project Ga0302314, IMG submission 200533) | Peat permafrost microbial communities from Stordalen Mire near Abisko, Sweden - III_Palsa_N2_3 | ecosystem: Environmental > Terrestrial > Soil > Palsa > Peat permafrost | place: Sweden... | reverse complement strand
TCGATGGCGTGCTGGTGCAGGCCGGCGTGCTGGCAGGCTTCCCCGGCATCGCGCGCGACCACGCGATGCCGGAGGTGTTCCGCTACTACCACGTCGAACTCGACGAACACGCGCTGCTGCTGGCCGAAGGCGTGGCGGCGGAGAGCTACCTCGACGGCGTCGAAGACGTGACCTTCGACAATCGCGCCGACCGGCCGCCGAACCCGCAGGTGACGGCGCTGGACCTGCCGCGCGTGAAGGCGGCGCGGCAGCTTCCCGCGGCGCTGCGGCACCGGCTGCGGCGCACGGCGGCCTAGCTGCGCTATCTGGCACGCCACGGCGGCGTATGCCGTGGCGCGGCCAGGCGGTGCGGCACGGCGAGCGAAAAGTTGATGTTGTAGTAAGGATCTTCCGCCAGCGCGGCACCCCAGCGCGCGCGCATGAATGCGGCCTCGCGCTGCCGCCGCGTGGTGCTGGCGGGATCGGCGTCGGCACCGCGCGTCGCGGACTCGTGGTGGATCAGTTCGGCGAACGGCGTCCAGAGAATGCGCAGCCCGGCCGCGCGCAGCCGCAGGCACAGATCGACATCGTTGTAGGCGACGGCAAGGTTTGTCGCATCCATGCCGCCGACGGCGCGATAGTCGGCACGGCGCAGCGCCATGCAGGCCGCGGTCACGGCGCCGACCTCGCGCTCCAGCAGCAGCGCCGCACCCGGCCCCGCGGCATAGCGCGGCGCCCCGGCCAGTTCGTGCGCCGCAACGCCGTCCGGCCCGCAGCCGAGCACGAGGCCGGCATGCTGCACCTGCCCGTTCGGATACAACAGCCGCGCGCCGACCGCGCCGATTTCGGGCCGCAGCGCCTGCACGACCATCTCGCGCAGCCAGCCCGGCGTCGTCACCTCGATATCGTTGTTGAGCAGCACAAGGATCTCGCCCTGCGCCTGCTCCGCGGCGCGATTGCACAGGGCGGCGAAGTTGAACGCCTGCTCGTCGCGCAGCACCCGCACGCGCGCATCCGCGGCAAGCCGCGCCAGCAGCGCCGCGGTCGCCGGTTCGCGACTGTCGTTGTCGACGACAAGCAACTCGACCGCCGGATAGTCGGTGCGGTGCAGCACGCCCGCGGCGCAGCGGGCCAGCAGGTCGGCGCGGTCGCGCGTCGGCACGATGACGCTGACCGGCGGCGGCGGCGCGGGCAGCGGATACACGACACGCTGCGCCGCCGGCACCAGCGGATGCGGCCGCACCTCGGCAGCGACGCCAGTGCGCGCAAGATGCTCGACCACGGCACGGTGCGAGGCCTCGGCGCAGCGCGCCATGGTGCGCTCGGAAAAGCTCGCGGCACCCTCCTGCCGCCAGTGGTACAGCACTGCCGCGATATGCCGGATGCGCGCCGGCGGCGTGCGCTCGGCGAGGCGCAGCACCAGATCATGGTCCTGGCTGCCCTCGAACCCTTCGCGCAGGCCGCCAAGCTCCTGCAGCAGCGCGCGGCGATAGACGCCGAGATGGCTGACGTAGTTGCGGGCCAGCAGCACGTCCGGCGAGAAATCCGGCTTGAACGCCGGGTGGCTGCGCCGGCCCTGCGCGTCCAGCCGGTCCTCGTCGGTGTAGATCAGGTCTGCGTCCCTGTGTGCCGCGATCTCCTCGGCGATGCGATACAGCGCCTGTTCCGGCAGCAGGTCGTCGTGATCCATCAGCGCCACGAAATCGCCGGTCGCCAGCGCCAGCGCGCTGTTGCTGGCGGCGCTGATATGGCCGTTCTTTATGCGCCGCACGATTTTCACGCGCGCGTCGGCGGCAGCCTCGGCCAGCACGCGCGCGACATGCGGCGCGGTGGAGGCATCGTCGGCGATGCACAATTCCCAGTGCGGCCAGAGTTGCGCCCGCACCGACGCGATGGCGGCGCGCAGCCAGTCCTCGCGCGGGTTGAACACCGGCATGACCACCGAGATCGTCAGCCGCGGCAGCGCGACGACGCGCGCGGCGATGGCGGCCCGGTCGGCCGGCGTCAGCGTGTCGTGGCGCGCGACCCAGTCGCGGTATTCGGCGTCGGCGCGCGCCGAGAGGCGGCGCTGGACGGCCCGCCGCATCACCGGCGCGCGGCCGAGCACCCAGATCGCGGCGGCGCGCAACGCCGGGGACTGGCGCACGAGCGTCCGCAGCCGGTGCATCGGCTCCGGTGCGTCGCTCTCAGGCTGGCTGGCGTCCGTTGCCATTGCCCGCGATACGCACCGGCCCCGCAAGCGGTCAAGAGCGCCACCGCCCCATCGCCGCCGGGCCGGCCGCATGCTAGGCTCGGATGATCCGGCGCGCCCAGAACCGCGCCGCCAACGATGGAAGGGGGAATCGGATGGGCAAGAAGATCCTGATGCTCGTCGGCGAGTTCAGCGAAGAATACGAGATTTTCGTCTTCGAGCAGTGCATGCATGCGGTCGGGCACACCGTGCATGTCATCTGCCCCGGCAAGAAAGCCGGCGACGTGATCAAGACCTCGCTGCATGATTTCGAGGGCGACCAGACCTACACGGAAAAGCCCGGCCACAACTATACGCTGAACAAAAGCTTCAAGGACGCAAGAGCGGCGGACTACGACGCGGTGTACTGCGCCGGCGGCCGCGGGCCGGAATACATCCGCATCGACAAGGGCGTGCAGAAACTTGTCCGCGACTTCCACGAATCGGGAAAACCGATCTTCACGATCTGCCATGGCGCGCAGATCCTGATGGCGGTGGACGGCGTGCTGAAAGGCCGCCACGTGGCGGCGCTGGAATTCTGCGAGCCCGAGGTGCGGCTGGCCGGCGGCATCTACGTCGACGTGCCGCCCACCGGCGCGCATGCCGACGGCATCCTGGTCTCCGCCAAGGGCTGGCCGGGGCTCGCCGCGTTCATGCGCGAATGCCTGCGCGTGCTCGGCACCGAGATCACCCACGGTGCCACGCTGACCGAAGCGACGGCCGCCGCCACGGCGAAGCCCGCCGCCCGCAACGGCAAGAAGAAGGCCCACGCGGAGGCGGCGTAGCCCGGCTTCTCCCCTCGCGGGCGAAATCCGCGCCGCCTTGCGCCCGCTCCGCCCCTTGGGGGGAGCGGGCGCAAGGCGGCGCGCCAGCCGTCCATCGCCATCGTCGGCGATTGGCATCATCCCGCGAATGCGGAAATGGCGTATCACGGCGTCCGGATATCCGACATCCGCGTCGGGAAGCAGGACGATCGTTTCCGTCGCCCGGCCATAAGAATGCCGCAAAATCAATGAATAGAAGACTGGCACGACGGTTGCTTTGATCCGAGTGGGCCTTCCCGGCCCGTCTGCCAGGAGAGACGACATGTTCCGCCTGAACTTCAAGTCGGCCCTGCTCGCCGGCGCCCTGATGGCGCTGGCCGCCGCCGATGCTGCCTATGCGCAGCTCAGCAGCACCTACGACCCGGACCAGCTGCCAACGCTGAAGGGCAAGGTCGTGCAATATCTGCCAACCGCGCGCGGCGACGTGGATGGGCTGCTGCTCGCCGACGGCACCGAGGTTCAGGTCGGGCCGTTCGTCTCCAGCCAGCTCGTGTTCGCCGTCAAGCCGGGCGACAACGTCACCATCCACGGCCTGAAGGCGCGTGCCCTGCCGATGATCGCGGCGGTCTCGATCACCAACGACGCCACCGGCGTGACCGTGGTCGGCGGCTCGCCGCGTCTGGCGCCGCCGCCGCAGGTCGACGTGCAGGGCCAGGTGAAGGCGGCGCTGCACGACCCGCGCGGCGAGGTCAACGGCGTGCTGCTGGACGACGGCACCGTGGTCCGCCTGCCGCCGCCGGATGCGCGCAAACTCGGCGACCTGCTCACCGAGGGCAAGCAGGTCGTGGTGCACGGCTTCGGCTATTCCGGACCGCTCGGCAAGGCGGTGGCGGCGCGCGAAATCGGGCCGGATGCGGCGCACCTGACGAAGATCGCCCCGCCCCGTCCGGGATGGGCGATGCTCGCCCGCGAGCGTGCCGAACACGGCTGGGGCGGCGAAGGCTTCGCCCGCCCGATGCCGCCGGGCCCGCCCGGTTCGGCCGACGCGCCGCCGCCGCCGCCGGCGCAGTAACCCCCGCCACAGCCCGCCCGCCGCCGCCTGCGGGCGGTGGCGGGCCCCGTTATCCGGGCGCGTCGAGCAGCGCCCGTACCTGGGAGACCAGGTCGCCCGGCCGGAACGGTTTGGCGAGGAAGGAGAAATCGGCTGTGCCGCCGAGCCGGTTCAGCTCCTCGCGCGAGTAGCCCGAGGTCAGCAGCACGCGGGTGGCCGGCCGCAGCCGCCGCGCCCGCTGGCCGAGTTCGACGCCGCTGACCTGGCCGGGCATCACCACGTCGCACACCATCAGGTCCGGCACCGCGCCGTCCGCCAGCAGCGCCAGCGCTTCCGGCCCATCATGCGCGCAGGTGACGCGATGCCCGGCCTCGCGCAGCGCCTCGCTGACCAGGGCGAGCACCTCCGGGTCGTCTTCGACCACCATCACCGCCGCCGCCGGGTGCCCGCCCTTCGTGGCCGCACCGGCCTGGCCAAACTCCGCCGCCGTCACCGCGTCCGCGGCCGCAGGGAACATCATGGTCACGCTGGTGCCCTTGCCGGGCCGGCTGTCGATGCGGAACGCGCCGCCCGACTGCTTGACGAAACCGTAGACCTGCGACAGGCCGAGCCCCGTCCCCTTGCCCACCTCCTTGGTGGTGAAGAACGGCTCCACCGCGCGCGCCACCACCTCGGCCTGCATGCCCAGGCCGGTATCGGTGACCTGCACCGAGACGTAGCGGCCGGCCCGCTGGTCGGCATCGCCGGCCCAGTCGACGTTGCGCAGCGTGAACAGCAGCCCGCCGCCGTCCGGCATCGCGTCGCGCGCGTTGATCGACAGGTTCAGCACCGCCGACTCGAATTGCGCCCGGTCGATCAGGCAGGGCCAGAGATCCTCGTCGGCGTTGATCGACACGCGCACCGCCTCGCCGACCGCGCGGGCCGCCAGCAGGCTGAAGTCCCGCACCACGTCGTCCAGCCGCATCACCTCGGGCAGCAGCGTCTGCCGGCGCGCGAAGGCAAGCAGGTGGCCGGTCAGCCTTGAGCCGCGGCCCACCGCCCGCTCGATCCCGGCGATCGCCCGGCTCAGCGCCTCGTTGCCGGCGACATGCCGGTGGATCAGATGCAGGTTGCCTTCGATCACCGTCAGCAGGTTGTTGAAGTCGTGCGCGACGCCGCCGGTGAGCTGCCCGACCGCCTCCAGCTTCTGCGACTGCGCCAGCGCCGCCTCGGCGCGCCGCCGCGCCTCCTGCTGTTCGGCGAGTTCGCGCGTGCGCTCGGCCACCGCCAGCTCCAGCGCCGCGTTCGCCTGCAGCATCGCCCGCTCGCCGCGGCGGCGTTCGGTGGCGTCGCGCAGGATCTGCGAGGCGCCGGTCACCCGGCCGCGCTGATCGCGGATCGGCGAGGCCGTGATCGACATTGGCACGAGCGAACCGTCGCAGCGCAGCCGCACGGAGGCCAGATCCTCGACGCTGCCGCCGGCCCGCACGCGCTCCAGGATCTGTTTCTGCTCGTCATGGCGATCGGGCGGGATAATGAGCCCAATCCGCTTGCCGACGATCTCCCGCTCCGGCCAGCCCAGGATCTGCTCGGCGGAGCGGTTCCAGCTCGTGACCGTACCGTCGAGCGCCATGCTGACGATCGCGTCGTCGGACGATTCCACGATCGCCGCCAGATGGGCGCGCGTCTGCTCGGCGCGGCGGCGCTCGCTGATGTCGGTCACCACCGCCAGCACGCAGGGCCCGTCCACCGTGTCGATCGGGTTGAGGCCGACCTCGATCGGCAGTTCGCTGCCGTCGGCGCGCACCCCCATCAGGTCGCGCGTGCCGCCCATGGCGCGCTTGGCCGGCGCCCGCTGGTAATCGTCGCGCAGGTCGGCATGGTGGGCACGGGCGCCGGCCGGAAGCAGCAGCTCGATCGGCTGGCCGTGCAGGGCGGCGCCCGGGTAGCCGAACATGCGCTCGGCTTCGGCATTGGCCAGCACGACGCGGCCGGTCCGGTCCACCAGGATCATCGCCGTCGGCGCAGCCTCCACCATCTCCCGGTATGGCGGTGTGGCGGTTCGGTCGACTGTGCCGTCGAGAATTCTGCTCACGGCGCGGGCCCCATCGCGACATATTCAGGGCCATTGTAACTTCCGAACGGTTAACGAACCCGTTATGCGGCGGCGCCGGAGGTCTAACCGGCGGCGTGGCGCAGCACCGCCAGCACCTCGCCGCCATAGCGCGACAGTTTCGAGGTGCCGACCCCTTTGATCTCGCCAAGCGCATCCAGATCGAGCGGACGTACGGCGGCGATGTCGCGCAACACGCTGTCGTGGAAGATCACGTAGGGCGGCACCGACTGCGCTTTCGCCTCCGTCGCCCGCCATTGCCGCAGCGATTCGAACAAGCCGCCGGCGGCCTCGTCCGCGGGGCCTGCCGGCGCGGCGGCGCTGGTGCGGCGGCGCGAGCGGTCGGCGCGCGGTGGCTCGGCCGCGTCCTCGCGCAGCATCACGCGTTCTTCGCCGCGCAGGATCGGGCGGGCACGGTCGGCATCGAGTCGCAGCGTGCGAAACCCTTCCTCGGCCTCGGCGACATCGAGCGCGCCGAGTGCGACCAGTTGGCGGATGACGCCGTGCCAGAAACGGCCGGGCTGATCCTTGCCGACGCCGAATGTCGGCAGCCGGTCGTGCGCCCAGCGCAGCACCGCCTCGCTGGCCTCGCCCAGCAGCACCTGCACCACATGCTTGGCGCCGAACCGCTGGCCGGTGCGGAACACCGCCGACAGGGCCTTCTGCGCGGCGATGGTGCCATCGAAGATGCTGGCCGGGGCGACGCAGTTGTCGCAATGGCCGCACGGCTTGCCGAGTTCCTCGCCAAAACACGCCAGCAGCCCGCGCGTCCGGCACTGGGCGGTCTCGGTCAGCGCGATCATCGCTTCGAGGCGCCGGCGCATCACCGCCACCTGCGCGTCCGGGGCCGAGGATTGCGCGAGCCAGTGCCGCGCCCGCGCGATGTCCTCGCCGCCATACAGCAACAGCGTGTCCGCGGCCTCGCCGTCGCGGCCGGCGCGGCCGATCTGCTGGTAGTAGCTTTCGGGGCTATCCGGCATGTCCAGGTGTGCCACGAACCGCACGTCGGGCCGGTCGATGCCCATGCCGAAGGCGATCGTCGCAACGACGACGACCGGCTCGCCGGAGCGGAATCGCGCCGCGGCGGCACGTTTCCGTTCCGGCGGCAGGCCGGCATGGAATGCCACCGCCTCGATGCTGCGGCCTTGCAGGAACGCCGCCATGCGCTCGGTCTTGGCGCGGCTGCCGCAATAGACGATGCCGGCTTCCCCGGCGTGGCGGCGCAGCAGGCGCAGCAGTTGGGAGCTTTCCGACTCCTTCGGCTCGGCGGCGAGATGCAGGTTCGGCCGATGAAAACTGGCGGCGAAAACTTCGGCGTCGTGCATGCCGAGGGCCGCAAGAATGTCGGCGCGGGTGCGCGGGTCGGCCGTCGCCGTCAGCGCCACGCGCGGCACGCCGGGAAACCGCTCCGGCAGCATGGCGAGAGACCGGTATTCCGGGCGGAACTCGTGGCCCCACTGGCTGACGCAATGCGCCTCGTCGATGGCGATCAGCGCGATCCTTCGCCGCGCCAGCCGGTCCAGCGTGCCCGGGCTCAGCAGCCGTTCCGGCGACACGTACAGCAGGTCGAGTTTTCCCGCTTCCAGGTCGCGCCCGACTGTGCGCGCTTCCTCGGGGTCAAGCTCGGAGTGCAGCGCGCCGGCCGCAACACCGACCTGCCGCAGGGCGGCGACCTGATCGTCCATCAGCGCGATCAGCGGCGACACCACGATCGCGGTGCCGGGGCGGCACAGGGCGGGCACCTGATAGCAGACGCTCTTGCCGCCGCCGGTCGGCATCAGCACCAGCGCGTCGCCGCCGTCGGTGACGTGCTGCACAGCGGCTTCCTGCAGGCCGCGGAACGCCGGGAAGCCGAACACACGGCGCAGCACGTCGGTCGGCGTCTCGCCGAACAGTTCGGCCCGGACGGCCGCGTTCATGCTCAGTTCTCGCCGAGGGTGAGCTCGACGCGGCGGCTTTCGATCGGGTCGAGCGTGTAGTCCACGACACCGTGCGCACGCTGGACGATGCGGTCGGCGGGCACGCCGGCGGCGACCAGGGCGTCCACCACCGCCTGCGTCCGCCGTTCCGAAATCTTCTTGTTGGCGTCGACGGTGCCGACCGGGGAGGCGTAGCCGTTCACCGTCAAGGGCGTGCCGGGCCGCTGCCGCGCCCGCGTGGCGACGGTTGCGACGACCTGTTTCGCCGGCGCGTCGAGGTCGCTGGACCAGGGCGAGAAGAACACCACGAAATGCTCCGGCCCGACCACATGGCAGCCGGCAAGCGCCACCAGCAACGCGATGCTCAGAAAGGTTCGGCGCATCAGGGATCCTTGCGGAAGAAGGTGCGCCCTTCCTGCACGCTGCCGGGAGTCGGGGTCAATGTTCGAGGCTGGGTGGGGGTCGGTCGCGGCGTCGTCACCCACGGGCGGGGGTGGCATCCCATGCCCGTACGGCGTCCGACACCTCTCCGATCGAAGCGAACGTGCCTATTTTCAGGATCTCGTCGGATCGGTTGGCATGGAGGTGAAAGCCGCCCGACGTTCGGCTGACGACGAGGATTGCCGCAGCGTCGTCCGGCGGCAGCAGGAGCAGGGTGAGATCGCCATCATATCCCTCGTGGTCGTGTATCGACCATTTTCCGGGAAGGTCCGCAACCATCTTCGACAGCAACGCGGCATGCCCAAGGGTCAGGCTGTGCAGCCCCCGGAGAGGAGAAAGCGCGTCGGGGTCTGGAATAGCGAACCTTCTCAGGTCATGCCTCTTTGCGCTGTCGCACCACGACCTTATGCTAGCCTACAAATTGACTGCGCCGGCAGGTTCGGAAACTACCCAGCCAGCCTTGATTCCGCATTCATCGGCTGCAAGCCCGGCGCCGGATGCGGTCGGCGTGAAGGCCGCCGCTACCCCGCCGCCGCCACCGCATGCCCCGCGGACAGCCGGAAAATCCGGTCCAGTTTCTCGACCCCGGTCAGCCGGTGCGCGATCAGCACCACCGAGCGCCCGGCCGCCGCCTCGTTCAGCGTGGCCAGGAACGCACGCTCGGTCTCCGCGTCGAGACCCGCGCACGGCTCGTCCAGGATCAGGATCGGCGCCGGCGACAGCAGCGCGCGGGCCAGCGCGATGCGTCGGCCCTGGCCGCCGGAGAGATGCGCGCCCTCCTCGCCGACCCACGCGTCGAGGCCGTCCGGCAGGGCGCGCACGACATCGGCCACCTGCGCTGCCTCCAGCGCCGCCCACAGCGCCGCGTCGTCGGCGTCCGGACGGGCCAGCAGCAGGTTGTTTCGCACCGTGTCGTCGAACAGATGCGTGGCCTGGGAGAGCCAGGCGATGCGGCTGCGCACCTCGGCGGCCGGCAGCGTCGCGATGTCGATGCCGCCCAGCAGCACCTTGCCGGATTGCGGCGCGACCACCTTGAGCGCCAGCGCCGCGAGCGTGGATTTTCCGGCGCCGGACGGCCCGAGCAGAGCGACGCGCGCGCCCTGCGGCACCTCCAGCGAGAGCCCGTCGAACACCGCCGGCCGGTCGGCGACCCAGGCGAACTGCACGGCCTCGAACGCCAGCGCGCTGCCCTTCGGCAGCGCCGCCGTCGCCGGCGGATCGGCCAGCGCCGGCGGTGCGTCGGCCGCCTCCAGCACCCGTGCCGCCGCCGCCGCCGCGTGGCCGGCGGCAACGCCCGCGCGCGGCAGGCCGCCAACCGCCTCGAACGCGGCAACCGCCAGAAACACGAACGGCACCGCATGGGTGGGGTAGGCGCCGGCGGCCAGCAGCACCGCCAGGATGCCGGCCTGCGCGTAGAGGAACGCCCCCGCCCCGGCCATCGCGCCGCGCCGCGCCTGCGCGCGCTGCGCCGCCAGCAGCGTCGCCTCGCGCGCCTGCACGGCGGCCAGCATGCGGCCCTCGGCGGAAAACGCGCGCACCTCGCGCAAACCATGCAGCGCGTCCAGGCAGGCAACCCGCAGCGCCGACCCGGCCGCGGCCAGCCGCACCCCGCCGGCCACGGCATTGCGGGCCGCGAAGGCCGGCAGCACGAAGGCGCTGGCGACGAACAGCACGCCGACGAACAGCGCCAGCAGCCAGTCGGTGCGGCCGATCACGATCACCACGACCGGCAGCAGCAGCACCGCACCCGCCAGCGGCACCAGCGTGCGCAGATAGATCCCGTCCAGCGCCTCCACGTCCTGCACCAGCCGGGAGAGCACGTCGCCGGCGCGGCGGAACCCGAGGCCGCCGGCGCTGCGCAGCGCCAACCCGCGGAAGAACCAGACACGCAGGTCGGCCAGCGCCCGGAACATCGCATCGTGCGTGGTCAGCCGCTCCAGATAGCGCAGCACCACCCGCGCCGGCCCAAGCACCCGCAGCGCCACCGGTGCGGCAACCGCCGCCCCCACCACCACGCCGGCCACCAGCGAGCCGGAGACCACCATCAACGCCACCGCCGTCGCCAGCGCGGCGAGCGAGACCAGCACGCCCAGCGCCAGCCACGCCGCCCGCCGGCGCCAGAGGGCGAGGATGCGGAGCAGCGGGGTCACGAGCGGCGCGCCTGCAAGCCCATCACGCCACCCCCCGCACCGGCACCACGCGGCCGGCGCGCAGGTCGATGCGGCGGCCGGAGAAGGCGTGCGCGGCCGCCGAGTGGCTGGCCAGGATCACCGTGCGGCCCAGCGTCAGCCGGCGCAGGCTGTCCAGCACTTCCGCCTCCGTCGCCGGGTCGAGATGCGCGGTCGGCTCGTCCAGCAGCAGCAGCGGCGCGTTCTTCAGGAACGCCCGCGCGATCGCGACGCGCTGCGCCTGCCCGCCGGAGAGGCCGTAGCCGCCCTCGCCGACCTCGGTATCGAGGCCGCGCGGCAACTGCGCGGCAAACCCGTCGACCCGGGCGAAGCGCGCCGCCTCCGCCACCTCGTCGTCGGTCGCCTCCGGCCGGGCGAAGCGGATGTTGTCGGCGATCGACCCCGCGAACAGCACCGGGCGCTGCCCGATCCAGGCCGTCAGTTTCGACAGCGCCTGCGGGACCAGAGAAGAAATATCGGCGCCGTTCAGCGTCACGCGCCCATGTTCCGGCCGGATGAAGCCGAGCAGGATTTCCATCACCGTCGATTTGCCGGCGCCGGACGGGCCGGCAAGAATCAGCGTCTCGCCGGCAGGCACACGGAAACTGACGCCATCCAGCGCCGGGCCAAGCACGGCGTCCCAGGTGAAGCGCACGTCCTCGAACGCCACCGCGACGCCGCGCGCGGCGACTGTGCGGACCTGCGCGGGCGCGAGCTCCCCTGGCGGAGACGGCAACTCGGCGAGCGGCCCGGCGGCGCCCTGCGCGTGCAACCGGTCCTGATAGGCGGCAGAATAGGCCCGCAGCGGGGCGAAGAATTCCGGCACCAGCAACAGTTCGAACAACGCCCGCCCCGCATGGGCGCCGCTGCCGACACCACCGGCGAAGGCGCGCAACGCCAGCACCACCAGCGCCAACGCCGCCGCCAGATCGAGGGCTGCGGACGACATGAATGCCACCCGCAGCACCCGCATGGTGCGCCGGCGCAACTCGTCGGCGGCGCGGCCGAGCGCCACCGCCTCGTCCTCCGCGCGCCCATACATCACAATCGTGGCGATGCCGCGCACCCGGTCGAGAAACCGCGCCTGCAACCGCGCGAGCGCCGCGAACTGGCGGCGGGAGGCGGCCGCGGCGCCGAGGCCGGACAGCGCCATCGCCACCGGCACCAGCAGCCCCGTGCCGAGCAGGATCGCCGCCCCGACCGGATCGACCAGCAGCATCGCCAGCGCCACCAGCAGCGGCGCCGCCACCGCCAGCACGGTGGCGGGAATATAGCGGGCGAACAGCCCGTCCAGCGCCTCCACCCGGTCGACGACGACGGCAACCAGTTCGCCGCTGTGGCGGCCACGCAGCACCGCGGGGCCGGCGGCGAGCAGCCGGTGTAGCGCATCGGTGCGCAACCGCCGGCGCGCGCCGGCACCGGCGGCGAACCCCGCCACGTCCGCCGCCACCATCAGCCCGGCCCGCAGCAGCGCCAGCACCACGAACGCCAGCAACGGCCGCGCCGGCAACGCCGCGTGCCCCAGCACCGCGCCGAGCACGTCGGCGACGCACCAAGCCTGGCCGATCGCCGCCACGGCCGCGCCGATACCGAACGCAAACACCGGCCGCGCAGCCCGGCGGCCGAGCCGGCTCTGCTGGCGCAGCCAGATTCGGGCTGCTTGTGGCGATGGGTCCATCGGCAGCCATTTAGCGTACGGGGGCCGATTTGACAGGCCCTGACGGATTCGCGGTTCGTTCGCCGCGCGCCGCGGCGACTTCTGTGCCAATTACCAATTGATTCCGATCAATTAACTAACGTTCCATGAACAGGTGGTGAATCGAGCGCATTCTTGTTCTCATCAAGTAGAAATCCGTATTCATTGCGTATTGTAATATGTCGCGTTGCTGGAAACCGATGGTTCACCGAAGCGTGTCAGCGTGGCGTCATGTCCCCCTCATGCCGCACCCCGTCATGCTGCGACCTGTCCCGCCGCAGCTTGTTCGCCATGCCGCTGCTCGCGGCGCTGCCGGCGCGGTTCGCCACGCTGCACCCGGGCATCGCCTCGGAACTCGGCTTCGCGCCGCTGCCGCAGGAGCGGCTGGCGTTCCGCGCCGCCGGGCTCGCGCCCGCGATCACGTTGCCCGGCGCCCGCGCCCGCCTCGCCGCATTGCTGCCGATCGCCGGGCGGCAAGTCGCGGTCCTGGCATTCGCCGCCGATCCGGCGAGCGGGGCCGGGCAACTCGACCTCGCCGCCATCGTCGGCTGGGACGGTGCCGGATTGCGGGTGCTGGCGATCGAGGTGGTGCGGTGGCAGGCGCCCGGCGGCGGCTGGCTCGGCACGCGGGTGCTCGCCACCGCCGACCGGACCCGGCTGCTGCTGCAGCGCGACGCCGCCGCCCCGCGCGGCCTGCGGCCCTGGCAGCGGGAGAGCTGGACGGACCTGCTGGCCTGGCGGGATGGCGCGGCACTCGCCGACGCACCGGCCCGGCCGCCGCTGCCGCAGACCTGGCAGGCACGTCTCGCGGTCGTGCGCGCCCGGGTCGCCAGCCGCCTCGCCACCCCCTGCGCCGACGTTGCCGAAGACGTGATCGGCCTGATTTCTCCGGCCGATCTGCCGCCAGGATAGCGGTTTCGCGCATTCGCCACGGACTGCGCCTTTCACCGCCGTAATGTCGCCACACCGCAGCGCAAAATCCCACCCTGCGAGGGGTTAGTGGGGCTGCTGATTGCTTTGCCGGAAAGTCCGGCGCCGCGGATGCGGCGTCGCGAAGGGGAACTGCGTGCTTAGCAGCACGTTTACCCCTCGGAAACTTTCGGGGCAGTCATCCGGCCGCGCCCTCGACGGAGGTGGAGCGGCAGGCCGCGCGACGTCTCCAGAACTGGTCGGGCCCGAACGTCGCGGTGCTGGAGGCAAGATGAATCGGCTTGTTGTCGTGTCCAACCGGGTCCCGCTCCCGTCGGCTGGCTCCCACGCCGGCGGTCTTGCCGTGGCGTTGGACGGGCTGATGGAAAAGCGCGGCGGCCTCTGGTTCGGCTGGAGCGGCGCGATCGCACCGTCCTGCGGCACCAATGTCTGCGTGCAGCAGGCCGACGGCATCGACTACGCCACGATCGAGCTGACCCAGGAAGAACACGACCGTTACTACAACAACTTTTCCAACGGCGTGCTTTGGCCGCTGCTGCACACCATGCCGGAGCTGATGCATTTCGACCGCCGCGACGCACGCGTCTACCGCGAGGTCAACGCGCGCATGGCGGCGACGCTGCAGCCGCTGCTGCGCCCCAACGACCTCGTGTGGGTGCATGATTTCCACCTGATGCCGCTGCCGGCAGCACTGCGCGCCCGTGGCGTCGCCAACCCGATCGGCTTCTTCCTGCACGTGCCGTTCGCCTCCGCCGACGTGCTGGCGGCGGCACCGGAGATGGGCGCGCTGGTGCGCGACATGCTGGCGTCCGACCTGATCGGTTTCCAGACCGAGAACGATCTGGCCAACTTTGCTGCGGCGGCCGAACTGTTCGGCGATGCCGTCCGCTCGCCCGGCAACGTGCTGAACGTCGGCGGCCGCAAGGTGCGGCTTGGCGTGTTCCCGGTCGAGATCGAACCGCACGGCTTCGCCGAGCTCGCCGAGAAGATGGCCGCCGGGCCGGAAGCGTCGCGGCTGCGCGCCAGCCTCACCGGTCAGCATCTCATTCTCGGTGTCGAGCGCCTCGATCCGACCAAGGGCCTGCTGCAACGCCTCGCCGGCCTGCGGCTGTTGCTGGAAAAGCATCCGGAATGGCACCGCCGCGCCACGCTGCTGCAGATCGCCGCCATCTCGCGCAAGGAAGTGTCCTCCTATCGCGCCCTGCGCACGGCACTCGACCGCGAGGCCGGCTGCCTGAACGCCGACCTCGCCGAGCCGGACTGGCTGCCGTTGCGCCTCGTCTCGCGCGCCGTCGATCGCACCCTGGTTGCCGGCTACATGCGCATCGCCCGCGTCGGTCTGGTGACGCCGCTGCGCGACGGCATGAACCTCGTCGCCAAGGAGTTCGTCGCCGCCCAGGACCCGGAAGATCCGGGCGTGCTCGTGCTCTCCCGCTTCGCCGGGGCGGCGCAGCAACTGGACGCGGCGCTGCGCATCAACCCGCATGACGGCGATGCGATGGCGGACGCGCTGGATCGGGCGCTGGCGATGCCGCTGGCCGAGCGCCGCGAGCGCTGGCAGTCGATGTGGAACGCCCTCTCCGACCGTTCGCCGCTCGCCTGGGGCCGCGCCTTCGTGGCGACGCTGCTGCGCGCCTCCTCCATCGTCGCCGTGCCGGAACGGCAGGAGCGCCCGCTGCGCACCGGCACCGGCACCGCCGTGGTCCTGGCCGCCGACCCGGCGCCTGCCTCGGCGCTCATGACGGATTTGCTGCTGGCGGACCGCGTGGTCGGCGAACGCGAAAAGCTGCGCGGCCCGATGCTGGTGCCCGAGGGCGTGCAGATCAATTGAGGCGCAGCGCCGGGCCGCCTGGGTCCGGCGACTATGCCGCGTCGCCGGCCCGCGCGGCCGGCTGCCATGCGTCCAGCGCCTTGCGGCACAGTGCCAGCAATTCCTGGTGCACATGCCCGAGAAACGCGTCCGTCTCGGGGTGATGGGAGAAGCGTTCGACGTTGCCCAGGATCAACCCCGGTCCGGCGATCTCGATCTCGCCGACGGGATGCTCGGGGCTCCCGTAACGGATGTAGAACAGCGTCGCATCGCCATAGCGTCGCACGGCCGCATGCAGATGTGACAGTTCATCGTCCGTCAGGTTGCGCAACATGTTCTTGTAGACGAAGATCTTGGTGCCGGCCTGCAAGTCTTCGATCAGCTTGCGGCGCAGAAACCGCATCCGCTGGGTGACCTGCCGGATCATCCGGTCCCTCGGCACCTGATCTTCAAAGACGAATGTCCGCATCGCCATGCCGTAGCGATGATCGGTCGTCCAGTATTCGCCGCGACTCTTCGGGGGCACGAACAGCCGGGTGAATTCCGGCTCGCCCACGCCGGCGAACTCGGTTTCCAGCGCCGTGCAAAGCGCCTCGTACGGCAGACCAGCCCAGCGCAGCAGCCCGAGCGGCTCGGCGCCGATGGCGCGCTGGAAAATGCCGAACTCGCAGCCGTGCCCGGTCCCGCCCAGGCTCTCGAACGCCATGGCCACCGCCCGGTCGGCATCGTCCGCCAGGCCGGCAACGATCGGGGCTGGCGCGACGCCAGCGCCGGTCACTCGCAATTGCACTTCGTAGAGGCGATGCCGCAGCCGCGCCTCGCCCGGAAAGCGGCGCGCTGCGGCCTCCAGACGCGCTATCGCGACCGGCCAGTCTTCCCGCGCGATGGCGTTCAGCCCGTGCTGCTCGGCAAGGTCGGGAATATCGGGCAAACGCAGCAGCGCGGCTCCGATGACCTGCTCGGCCTCGTCCAGCCGGCCCAGCCGTCGCAGCGCCTCGGCTTCCCGGCCGGGACTCACCGCAGAAAGAGGATCGCTCGCCGATAGTTCCGCCCAGGCCCGCGCCACCGCCGCCCAATCCCCGCGCGCCTCGGCAACCCGCGCACGGTCGACCGCTGGCGTGCTGTCCGGGAGCCGGGCGGCCGCCGCCGACAACAGGACGTCGGCCTCGTCGAGCCGCCCGAGTTCCCGCAACGCGTTCGCTGCTGCGGTGTAGCCGATTTCGTTCTGCGGGAATCTGGACCGGATTTCCTCCCATCGCAGCAACGCCTCCGTCCAATCGCGCCGGTGCTGCGCCACCTGGGCATAGATGACGAATCCGGCAGCATTGCCGGGAAAGCGTCGCTGCGCTTCCAGCAACAGCGTTTCCGCCGCGTCCAGCCGCCCGAGTTGCCAGTACGATGCGCCGCCAAATACGTAGGCGGTCGCCAGTTCAGGATACCGCGCGAGCACCTGATGCCAACGTTCCGCGGCGATGCTCCAATCGCGGCGGAGATACGCGGTGAAGGCCCATTCCGACCACACCCCGCTGTTCGACGGAAAGCGCCGACGGGATTCCTCGCCGAGCCGCTCCGCCTCGTCGAACCGCTTGTGCTCGCGCAGCAGCGAAGCCGCCTTCAGCCACGGCGCGGGACTCTCGGACCCGGCGAGCCGCAGGTCCGCGTACAGTGCCAGCGCCTGTTCCGTCAGCCCCTGCTTGGCAAGATCCGCTGCCGCGGCCATGCGGTCCCAAAACGATCGCCCGCCACCGTGGGGGAACCCGGCTGCCGCATCCCCGGCGGCGGTGCCGGTGGTTGTCGCCGTCTCGGCCTCTGCGTCCTGCATCGTGCTGTTTCTGCTCGTCGTATCTGCGCCGGCGACCGCCGCCGACGATTATGCCACCTTCACCACCATCTTGCCGAAATTGCCGCCGCTGAGCACCTGCGCCAGCGCCTCCGGCGCGTTTTCCAGCCCGTCCACGACGGTCTCGCGGTATTTCAGGCTGCCGTCGGCCACCCAGGGTGCGGCGAGCGCCCGCCATTCCGGGAACCGCTCCGGCTTGTCGGTGACGATCAGCCCTTCGATGCGCACGCGCTTGCGCACCACGAAGGCGAGGTTCGCGCCCGGCGGCGGCGCCAGCTCGTCGTTGTACTGCGCCACCATGCCGCACATGATGACGCGCGCGAACGGGTTGAGCTGCGAGAACACCGCCTGCTGCACCGCGCCGCCGACATTCTCGAAATACACGTCGATGCCGTGCGGGCACGCCGCCAGCAGTGCCGCCGCGATGTCCATGCCGCGATGGTCGATGCAGTCGTCGAAGCCCAGCGTCTCCTGCACCCACAGACATTTCTCCGCCCCGCCGGCGATGCCGATCACGCGCGCGCCGGCGCGCTTGGCAAGCTGTCCGGCCACCGACCCCACCGCCCCGGACGCGGCGGAGACCACCACCGTCTCGCCGGACTTTACCCGGCCGATATCGGTCATGCCGCTATAGGCCGTGACCCCCGGCATGCCGAGCACGCCGAGATAGGTGGAGGGCGGCGCGCCGTGCCGGTCCAGCTTCACCAGCGCCTTCGCCTCCGTCACCGCATGCGTCTGCCAGCCGCGGGTACCCACCACCAGATCGCCGGCCGCGAAGCCGGGCACCGTCGAGCCGACCACCTCGCCGACGCTCTCCCCGGTCATCACCCCACCGACCTGCACCGGCGCCGCGTAGGAGGTGCGGTCGTACAGCCGGCCGCGCATGTACGGGTCGATCGACAGGAACAGCGTGCGCGTCAGCACCTCGCCCGGCGCCAGCACCGGCAGCCTTTCCTCCACCATCTCGAAATCGCCCGCGCCCGGCATGCCGTGCGGGCGGCGCTTCAGCACCAGCGCGTGCCGGACGCCATGGATCGTGCCGTCGGTCATCGTTCGCCCTCCCCGTTCATGCCGCCTCGGCGCGCAGCACCAGCCGCCCCGTCACCTTTCCGTCGCGCAGGCGCATCAGCGCGTCGTTGGCCTGCGGCATCGGCACTTCGCGGATCGGCAGCGCCGGCAGGCTGCCGCCCTGCGCCAGCGTCACCAGTTCGCGCAGGTCCTTGACGCTGCCCACGTAGCTGCCCTGGACGGTCAGCGCCCGCATCGCCATCAGCGGCAGCGGCAGCCGCAGCTCGCCGCCGAACAGCCCCACCTGCACCAGCTTGCCGCCCTTGCGCAGCGCCTCGAACGCCGCCGCCGCACTCGCGGTGCCGTTCACCAGATCGATGATCGAGCCCACCGGCCCGCCCGCCGCCGCGACGATGCGCGCCGTAACGCCCTCGCCCGACCCGTCCACCACCTGCGCCGCCCCCGCCGCCAGCGCCGCCGCCCGCTTCTCCTCGGAGATGTCGACGACGATGGTATTGCGATGCCCGAGCGCCCGCAGCAGCGCCAGCGCGCTGAGCCCGAGCCCGCCCGCGCCGACCAGCAGCAGCGGCTCGTCCGGCGGCATCGGCATCACCTTGCGCACCGCCGAGAACACGGTGATGCCGGAGCACGCATAGGTCGCCGCCAGTGCGGGGTCGAGCGTGCCCGGATCGACCAGATGCCGCGGATGCGGCGCCAGCACATGCGTCGCATAGCCGCCGTTCTGGAACACGCCGAGGCTTTTCGGCGTCAGGCACATGTTGTCCTCGTCCGCGAGGCACGCGGCACAGACGCCGCAGCCGACCCACGGATAGACGATTTTTCGCGAGCCGATGTCCACGCCCGTCGCGTCCGGCCCGAGTTGCAGCACGCGGCCGACGATCTCGTGCCCCATCGCCAGCGGCAGCACCACGCCGCGGTCCTTCAGGCTCATCGTCCGGCCGCCGCCGAGGTCGTATTTGCCTTCCCAGACATGCAGGTCGGAATGGCAGACGCCGCAATGCGTCACCTCCAGCAGCACCTGCGTCCCGGTCGGCACCGGCGTCGGCAGTTCGATCTCCTGCAGCGGCGCTGCATTCTCCACCACGGCCCAGGCGCGCATCGCTCCATCCTCCCCGTCTCGCTCGGCCGGCATGGGAGCCCCGGTGGGGCGTGGGGTCAAGCGGGGCGGTGGGACGATGTTTTCGCCTGGATATATGCAAAGAGTGGAAGGGGGCTTTTGCGCGGGCCGCGGCCCTGTTCGGCGGGCAAACGGCAGCGGCGTGGCGGCTGGTTCGACAGTCAACACATCTGCATCGAGAACGGCCTATCGATTCAGCTGAGCTTCTTCGATGCACAAATCTGGTGCGAAATATACGGGTCAGACCGTATCGCCAGATCGCTTCAGGCTCACAAACATTGTACCGGCAAGAACGAGATTCGCAATGGATACCGCCGTCACCGTGGCAAGCGTTCCACCCGCACCGTAAGCACTCAGGAGTGCCGCACCAATCGAGGGGGCGGCTGCTTGCGCCACTAGGCTCGGCATCGCCAGCCTTCCCATGATCGCTGCGTATTGCGGACCCGCGAACAGGGCGAGCGGCAGCGTGCCCCGCGCTATTGATTCGAGTCCGATCCCAGCCCCGTAGAAAATGAGGGGCACGGCGAGCATGGGCGGGGATGCCCACAGCGCAGCCACGCCAATCGCCACCAGCAAAGTGGAAGTCACCTTGGTCCATATCGGGTGATGATAACGTGCAATGAACAGCTCGATTGTGCGCGCACCGACCTGAGACGGGCCGACAAGCGCGCCGAGCGCAACCGCGACGCCAAGGTCAACACCACGCGATTGAAGAATGGCGAGCATGTGAACGGAAAGGAGCGTCGAGATCATTGCGCCGAGCGTTATTGCGGTAGCCAGAAGACCGAAGAAAGCGCGCGAGTGGGCGACGCGTGGCGCCGAAACGAAGGCGGCCGCTCCCGGCCCTCCCGTGTGTTCACTCCTGCGCCCGGCCTCGCGCGGCACAAGCAAAAGATATGCGGGCAGCAACACGATCAGATGAAAAGCGGCATAGGCGAGGCACGTGCCGCGCCATCCGAAATGCGTCACCAGAAAGGCCGACAGCGGCCAGCAAACGGTGCTGGCAAAGCCACCGAACAACGTGAGCTTGGTAATTGCCGGTCGCGCCGCCTCGCCATAAAGACGGCCGAGGGTGGCGAAAGCCGGATCGTAGAGCCCGGCACCCATGCCGAGCCCGACAACGAGCCACGCGGCAAGATAGACAGGGATCGTTTGCGCGAGCGCCAGCACGACAAGCCCGGCCGCCAGCAGAACCGTGCTGGCCGCAAGCACAGGACGGCCGCCGCGTCGCCCGATTGTGCGTCCTACCCATGGCGAAACCAGCCCCGCCACCAGCAAGCCGAGAGAAACGCCGCCGACCACCCACGTCGCCGCCCATCCCATATCGGCTGTGATCGGCTTCGCGAGGACGGCGAGAAGATAGTAGGACGATCCCCACGCGAAAATCTGCCCGACGCCGAGCGTTGCGATGATTACGGCGAAGCCCGGCGCTTTCACCGAAAAAGATCAGCCAACGCGGGACGGCCGCGCGGCGCTTCCCGCCTCATACCAAGGCCGGGTGCGGCGAACGATGTGGACGACCGAGAGCATGACCGGCACTTCCACCAGCACGCCGACGACCGTTGAGAGCGCCGCGCCCGACTGAAAACCGAACAGCGCGATTGCCGTCGCCACCGCCAGCTCAAAAAAATTGCTCGCGCCGATAAGCGCCGAAGGGCCGGCTACGCACCACTCGACGCCAAGGCGGCGGTTCAGCCAGTAGGCCAGACCCGCATTGAAATAGACCTGGATCAAGATCGGCACCGCCAGCAACGCAATCACGACCGGCTGGCGCATGATCTGCTCGCCTTGCAGCCCAAACAGCAGCACCAGCGTCAGCAGCAGTGCCGAGAGCGACAGCGGTCCGAGCATGCGCAGTGTCCGGCCGAGCGCCGTTTGTCCACCTTGTCGCAGCAGCGTGCGCCGCCAGAACTGCGCCACGACCACCGGCACGATGATGTAGAGGACAACCGACAGCATCAGCGTGCCCCAGGGCACGGTGATGGAGGAGAGGCCGAGCAGCAGCGCCACGAGCGGCGCGAAGGCAAACACCATGATCGTGTCGTTGAGCGCAACCTGCGACAGCGTGAAATGCGGCTCGCCATCGACGAGGTTCGACCAGACGAACACCATTGCCGTGCAGGGTGCCGCCGCCAGCAGAATCAGCCCAGCGATATAGCCGTCAATCTGACCGGCCGGCAGCAGCGGCCGAAACAGATGGTCGATGAACAGCCAGCCGAACAGCGCCATCGAGAACGGCTTGACCAGCCAGTTTATCCCAACCGTCGCCGCGATCCCGCGCCAATGACTTCGCACCTGGCCGAGCGCCGCCGGATCTATCTTCAGCAGCATGGGGACGATCATCAGCCAGACCAGCACCGCGACCGGCAGATTGACCTCTGCCACCGTCGCCGCGCCGAGCGCATGAAAAATGCCCGGCAGCGTTTGCCCGAGCGCGATGCCGACGACGATGCAGAGCGCAACCCACAGCGTGAGGTATCGCTCGAATGTTCCCATCGCGGGCGCTTTACCCGGCACGACCGCCACCGCTTCGCTCATGGCGACGGCCTCGCTGCGCGCTTGCCGCCGGCGTCCACAACAACCTCGCCGTCTTCCTTGGCGAGCGGGCCGCGCTGCGGATTGGGCAGGATGTCCAACACCGTTTCGGACGGCCGGCACAGTTTGACGCCGAGCGGCGTCACGACAATCGGACGGTTGATGAGGATCGGATGCGCCGTCATGGCGTCGATCAACTGGCTGTCCGTGAGCGTCGGGTCACCAAGCTTCAATTCGTCGAAGGGCGTTCCCTTCCGGCGCAGCAGATCGCGCACCGGAATTTGCATGCGGCCGATCAGGCTCAGCAACTCGTCGCGCGACGGCGGCATTTTCAGATACTCGATGACGCGCGGTTCCTCACCGCTGTTGCGGATCATCGCGAGGACGTTGCGCGAGGTGCCGCACGCCGGGTTGTGGTAGATCGTGACGCTCACGATGCTCGATCCTCGGCGGCATCGAGGCGCATCCGGCCGATAGCTTGCGGAGTTTGCGGAGTGCAGCACACCTCAGGCGCAGCCGTATCGGCGCTGGAGTAGACCTGCGCATCCTCCATCGTGTGATAGGCTTCCCATGCGATGCCGCTTGGGTCTTCAACCCACGACTTTTCCGAGCGGGCGTAACAGCAGGTGGTTTCGCCATCGTCGTGCGTGGAAATATTGGCTCGCGACATCTGATCGCGCAGCGCCCCCAGATCCTCCGCACGATCAACCTGAATGCCCATGTGATCGACACCAACGGCGCCGGCGCGGGTCGAGATCGCGAAATTGACGCGGGGATCATCCAGCATCCACTTCGCATAGTCGGGCTTGAGCTTGGTCGGTTCGGTCCCAAACAGCGCACTATAGAACCTTACGCTGTCAGACAGGTTCTTGACACCGACATGAACGTGCAAACGCTTCATTGGCGCAATCCTTGCTTATTGGCGGTCGTTAGAGGGGGTCGTTAGAGTGGACCCATCACAGGCACCGACGCCGCACCCCGAGGCGTCACCCTGACAGCAGTTTTCCGTCAGGTAGGCGAGCAGCCCATTCATCGCGGCATACTCGGCCGCATAGATCAGTGACCGCCCTTCCCGCCGGAACGTGATGAGGCCAGCTTGCTTGAGCTGATTGAGGTGGAACGACAGGGTTGCGGAAGGCAGCCCAAGCCGTTCGCCTATCTGCCCGGCCGGCAAACCGTCCGTTCCCGTCTGCACCAGCATGCGGAAGATATCGAGCCTCGTTTCTTGGGCGAGCGCGGCAAGTGCGGATATGGCGTCTGACTTTTCCATATCTCCAGTATAATGGAGATATCAGGCGCGTCAAGCTTAGGAAGCAGCACATCCCGGTGGACGATGTATGAGTGTCGCTTGCCAAATAATGTCATTTGTGCTAACACAATGTCGTGCCCATGCCACCCCCAACCCCCACCCCGGCCGAGC
>Ga0302314_10005529_pt1 | contig 23022 bp, 25 predicted proteins | sample III_Palsa_N2_3_FD_200533 | JGI IMG/M metagenome (GOLD analysis project Ga0302314, IMG submission 200533) | Peat permafrost microbial communities from Stordalen Mire near Abisko, Sweden - III_Palsa_N2_3 | ecosystem: Environmental > Terrestrial > Soil > Palsa > Peat permafrost | place: Sweden... | reverse complement strand
CATGCTCGCGCCGGCTGACCGGCAGTTCCTTGATCAGGTGCGCGCTAACGCCGCCAAGGAGGCCGGGAAGTGACCCACGCCTTCTCCACTTGGGACCCGGTTTCGCAGGGCCGCAGTGGCGGCCGTGAACACGGCGCGCCCGAGACATACCCGTGCGGCGGGCGAGCCGAAAATGCGGAACAGGTGCTGGCGGAAGTCGGAAGCGGCAACAGGCTGGGCTGCATCGACCGATTGCGACTGGACAGTAGAAAATACTTATAGTAATGTCTAGATCGGGCCGCCTCGGCGCGCCCGGGTCTTTGACACCGTGAATTCGATGAACGGCGCCTTTCCCGAGGGCGCGCGAACGTGCGCGTCACTTTTGGGGGACCGTTATTAACGGCGATTAAGCGCGGAATCGGCGGCCGCTGGGCGCAGGCGTCACTTTTTCACGTGAAACACTCTTGGTAATCTGACCCGCGCTGCGAGCCGGCTAGTGCTGGTTGTCGCCGCCGCCGACCATGGGATGCCGCACCGCGTTCGAGGTGGTGTTGGTCTCGTTGGCGAGGCTGTTGTCCGCTGAGGCGGCGTTGGTCACCACCGGCGCAGCCGAGTTGTCGGCCGGGGCGTTGCTCGCGGTGTTGTTGGCGCCGGTGACGTTGCAGGCCGCCAAAGCCAGCGAGCCGAGCGCGGCGGCGGCGATGAAGATAGGCCGAAGGGCCATGGTGAAATCCCCCGTTTCAAGCGTGGCCATTAGCGCCCGACGCGGGCGGCAGATCAAGGCCAGGCGCGGGTCGCCGATGGCTAGTGCTGGTTGTCGCCGCCGGGCGGTGGGGCCGGCGCAGGAGGAGGTGGTGGCGGCGGAGGCGGCATCGCCGTGTTCGAAGCGGCGCCGCCCGACGGCGCGGGCGCGTTCCCGGCCGGACCGGAACAGGCCGCAAGCGCCAGGGCCGCGAGCGCGGCGGCGGCGACCATGAAGAGCTGTGCGGGACGCGGCGCCATGGTCATCTCCAGAAACCCAGCTTGACGATAAGCGACCTCGCCCGCGCCGATGGCAAGGCTGAGGTTTCGACGCCCCGCTCACGGCGCGAGCCCGAGGCGATGCAGGATGGCCGCGTAGCGCGGGTCGGCGCGCAGCGGGTCCAGGCTGGGATCGGCCTTGATCGCCACCACGCCGCCGTCGTGACCGGCGATGGCGGACTCCAGCGCGGCGAAGGCGCCGTCGAGCTTGCCCCACTGCGCCAGCACCATGGCCTGCTGGTAGTAGACGATGTCGTCCGGGTCCGAGGTCAGGGCGCGGAATGCCGCTTCCGCGCCGGCGGCGTCGCCCAGGCGATGCAGGGCGATGGCGAGACCCGTCTGTTTCAGCCAACCGACGGGTTCCAGGGCGAATTCCGCCGCCGCAGCCTTGGCGTCGCCCTGTTGCAGCAGCGCGAAGCCGATGCGCTCGTGCGCGGCGTTGAGGCCCGGACTGAACGCCAGCGCCTGGCGCATGGCGGCGATGGCTTGCGGGTATTTGCGCGCGACATAGGAGGACGAGCCCAGCGAGGCGAAGACGCGCGGGTTCAGCGGGTCGAGGATGGTGGCGCGGTTGGCCGCGGCGAGGCCGGCGGCGAACGCGCCGATGTCGCAGTTGAAAAGGCCGTAGCGGGTCAGCACCTCGGACTGGCCCGCGCCGGTGGCGATGGCCCGGGCGTAGGCGGCCCGCGCGCCGGCGAAGTCGAGGAAGGCCGAGGCCAGGGTGTCGGCCAGCGTCGCCTGCGCCTCGGCAAGGCCCGGCGCCAGGGCGACGGCGCGGCGGGCCGCGGCCAGCGCCTCGGCGTACATCTTGTCGTGGACCGCCGGGCCGCTGAACTCGTCGCCGAGGGTGAGCAGGACCCGCGTCCGCGCCGCATGGGCCGCGGCGAAATTCGGGTCATCCGCCACGGCCGCGTCGAACTGCGCCAGGGCGGCGCGGAAGGCGCTCTCGCCGCCGCCGAGGTCGAACAGGCGCTTGCCCTGCAGATAGGCGTCGTAGGCGGCCGGGTTCGACGTGCCGCCGACACTGATCGCTTGGATCTCGCCGCCCAGCAGCGCGCCCTTGAGCTGCTCGGCCACCGCCTCGGCGATGCTGGCCTGGGTCGCCAGCACGTCCTTCAGGTCGTGGTCGTAGGCCTGAGACCAGCGCTGGAAGCCGGAGCGGGCGTCGACCAGTTCGGCGCTGATCCGCGCCTGGTCGCCCTGGCGCCGCACGCTGCCGTCGAGCAGGTAGGCGACCCCGAGCTTGGCCCCGATCGCGGCGCTATTGTCCTTGCTGCCCTTGAACTTGAACGACGAGGTGCGGCCGGCGACCTGCAGCGACGGCAGCCGCGCCAGCGCCCCGATCAGCTCTTCGGTGAGGCCGTCGGCGAAATAGTCCTGGGCCACGTCGCCGCTGAGGTTGGCGAAGGGCAGGACGGCAATGCTGTGCGCCGGCGCCGACGGGCCGCCACCGGGCCAGGGCCGCCCGGCCAGCCACCACGCGCCCAGCGCCAGCGCGGGCGCCGCCACGGCGCCGATCAGCAGCGAGCGGCGCGCGAGGCTGGAACGACTCGCCGACGCCGGACGCGCGATCCGGTGGACCTCGCCCTCGCCGGTTCGGTCGATCGCCCGGACGAGCTGGCCGATCTCTGGCGCGTCGGGCTGGCCGTTCCAGTGCGTGAGATCGATGGTGTGGAACTGCCCGAACCCCAGCGGGGCGGCCGCGTCGTCGAGCTTGATCGGCACCAGGCGCGCCAGCTCGAGGCCGACGGCGGCCTCGTCGCGCACCCAGTCCGACCGGACCGAGGCCCGCGACCAGACGACCACAATGGCGTCGGCCGAGCGCAGCGCCGCTTCGATTTCGCGGGCATAGGCCGATCCGCCGGCGAGGTGGCTGTCCCACCAGACGCGCCGTCCACGCGCTTCCAGCGCGGCGACGATGGGCTGGACGCGCTCGCGGTCCGCCCGGGCGTAGCTGACGAAGATGTGGCCGGGGCCGCCGTCCGGCGCGTCGCCTGCCTCGCTCATCCGCCCAGTCCGCCCCCGTCGGCGGACACCATAGGGGATTCAGACAGATTTCAAGCGAACTCCGGCGTCAGCAGCATCCGAAGCGCTGCCGCCTCAGCCGTTGTAGCCGCATACGCCTTCGATGATGCGGTCCTGCACGTCCTCGGTGAGGTAGGCGTGCATGGGCAGGGCGAGCACGTGGGACGACTTGGCGTCGGAGACCGGCAGGCCGCCGGGGCCGACCGGGAAGCGGGCGTAGGGCGCCTGGCGGTGCATCGGCACCGGGTAGTAGACGGCGGTCGGCACGCCCAGCGTCTTCAGGTGGGCGGCGAGCCCGTCGCGGTCGCGGTGCTCGATGACGTACTGGGCCCAGACCGACAGGCCGCCCTCGATCACCCCGGGCGTCGAGAGCACGTGGTCGGCGAGGCCGTCGGAATAGCGCTGGGCGACGTCCTGGCGCAGCTCGATCTCCTCGGGAAACACCGAGAGCTTCTCGATCAGGATCGCGGCCTGCAGGGTGTCGAGGCGCGAGTTCATGCCGATCCGCATGTTGAGGTACTTCGGATCGTGCTGGAGCGCGTGGCCGTTGACGTCGCTCTTCACCTGCTTGCCGTGGATGCGCAGCGAATCCATCCGCTCCCAGAGCGCGGCGTCGTCGGTAAGCACCGCGCCGCCGTCGCCATAGGCGCCGAGCGGCTTGGCCGGGAAGAAGCTGGTGGTCACCGCATCGGCCCAGCGCATCGCGGATTCGCCGTAGAGGGTCGAGCCGAAGCCCTGCGCCGAATCGGAGATCAGCTTCAGGCCGTGGCGGCGGCAGACCTGGGAGATGCGCGGATAATCGGCCGGCTGGCCGAACAGGTCCACGGCGATCACGGCGGCGGGGCGCAGCTCGCCACGGGCCTTCACCGCCTCGATGGCCGCTTCCAGGTGATCGGGATCGAGATTGTAGGTGCCCGGCAGGATGTCGACGAACACCGGCGTCGCGCCGGTCCAGGGAACCACCTCGGGCGTGGCGGCGAAGGTGAAGGACGGGCAGAACACCGCGTCGCCGACGCCGATCTCCCAGGCCATCAGCGGCAGGGCGAGCGCGTCGGTGCCGTTGCCGCAGGAGAGCGCGAACTTGGCGCGGCCGAACTCGGCCAGCAGCGCCTCGAATTTGCCCACCTCGGGACCCATGACATAGCCGCCGTGGGCGAGCACCTTCTGGATGGCCGCGTCGATGCGCGGCTTGAGCCGAACCTGCTGTGCCGCCAAGTCGATAAAGGGAATCATGAGACCGATGAACTGCCCGGGGGGTGCGGCGCTTCGGATAGGTTTGTTCGCGGAGCGGTGCGACACAATCCTAGTAACCAACTGTTTCGCTTCAATCTTGCAATCAAACGTCGTTCATTAACCGTGAGCGTCTTTGGCGCCGGGTCGCGGGCGCCTTAGACTGCCCGCCAAGAACGGAGATCCTGCAATGGCCGAATCCGCCGCAGAGACGACCGCCGCCGATCACGCCGTCTCCGCGGCGCGCACCCTCGCGGCCGAGATCAACGGGCTGAACGCGCTCGCCGCCGCCTTGCAGACCTCGCTGCGGGCGCCGTTCGCCGAGGCGGTCGAGGCGCTGCTGGCGGCAGAGGGGCGCGTGATCGTCACCGGCATGGGCAAGAGCGGCCACATCGCCCGCAAGGTCGCCGCGACTCTGTCGTCCACCGGCACGCCGGCCTTCTTCCTGCACCCGGCCGAGGCCAGCCACGGCGACCTGGGCATGATCGGGGCGCGCGACGTGGTGCTGGCCTTCTCCTGGTCCGGCGAGACGCCCGAGCTGCGCGCCGTGATCCACTACTGCAAGCGCTTCGGCGTGAAGCTGATCGCGGTGGCGTCGGGCGCGAAGAGCGCACTGATCGCCGCCGCCAGCCTCGCCTTCGTGCTGCCGTCGGCCGAGGAGGCCTGCACGATCACCAACGCGCCCACCACCTCGACCACCGTGCAGCTCGCCTTCGGGGACGCGCTGGCGGTGGCCCTGCTGGAAGCGCGCGGCTTCTCGGCACGCGACTTTCACGCCTTCCATCCGGGCGGCAAGCTGGGCGCGCAGCTGCTTACCGTCGGCGACCTGATGGGCGTCGGCGAGGCCGTGCCCAGGATCGGCGAGCGCGCGAGCTTCGGCGAGGCGATCGAAGTGATCCAGGCCCACGTCTGGTACGGGGGCGTCGCGGTGACAGACGAGGCCGGGCGGCTGATCGGGGCGCTCACCGACGGCGATGTACGCCGCTCGGTGGGCCGCGCGCGGCTGGATTCGCCGGTGGTCGATTTCATGACCCGCGCGCCGATCTCGGCGGCGCCGGGCATGATCGCCAGCGAGGCGATGCGGGTGATGACCGAGCGCGACCGCCCGTTCAATCTGCTCTTCGTCTGCGAAGCCGGCCGTCTGGTCGGCGCGGTGCACATGCACGACCTGCTGCGGGCGGGGATCGCTTAGGGGAAGTCGCCATGCCTGGGTCGGTTAGGCGTGTATCGCCGAAGATCTGGGCGCACCGAGCGACGCTCCTCGCGCTTTCGCTCGGGGCCTTCGGATGCTTGGCTTTCATCCGGGCTGAGGCGGACCCTCTGGAAAAGCCAGTCGTTGGACCAATGATCGTCTGCTTTAAGTACAGCGCGTTCGCGCTGGCCGCGGGTGAGCGCATAACTGACTTTTCCAGCAGCCCGGAGGGAATGCGGATAGCTGTCGACGGCCCACGGGGGCGATTTTCGATCGTCGAAAGTGAGATTTTCGCGAGACTTCGCGGCGGTCGAGCGCTTGTGAAGAAGGATGGCCAAATCAGCGTATTCAAGGTCGAAGGGCGGCCGCGACGCTACGCTATTTTCGGGCCCACGAAGTTCTCGAACGGCGCCGATAGTCCAATAGTCTTGCTTGAGGGCGATGCGTTGCGGGGAGACGCAGAGGCCGTCAATCTCTTCGACCGCGTTGAAATTCGCGATCCCAGTTCGGAGCACTGCGGGCAGACGTTCACATACGGATGGACGTTCTAGAGGCGGAAACCCACACTTGGCTCTTCGGCCAACCCGTCAGCAATGTGCGAATTGCCTAATCTGGCGCCCATTGAGGATATCGCGGCAGGTCGTCGTCGATCCTGACCCACGGCGCCTTGGACTCGACGAAGAAGTGGTGGGTCGGCGTCAGCGTGCGTTGATCGTCGAAGGCCGCCAGCGCGACGCCCATGTGACCGCCGTCCTGGCGCGCTCCAAAGAGGCTGGTCCCGCACGCCGGGCAAAACACGCGCCAAAGCTCCGGTGACGAGGCGAACCGCCCGGTCTCGCCCATGACCCTCACCTGGTCCGCCCGGTAGAGGGCGCGGGCGAAGAACGGCGCGCCCGTCGCCTGCTGGCAGCGCCGGCAATGGCAGAAGGCGACGTTCTCGGGATCGCCGCGCGCCACAAATCGCACCGCGCCGCAGAGGCAACCGCCTTCCCGCACCGAATCTTCCGTCACTTGGCGCCTCCGTCGATGCGCACCCGCCCTGGACGATAGGGGGCGTCAGACACTACATCGGCCCCATGTCCGGCAAGACCCTCTACGACAAGATCTGGGACGCGCATCTCGTCTCGAGCGCGCCCGAAGGCGAGTCGATCCTCTATATCGACCTGCACCTCATCCACGAGGTGACGACGCCGCAGGCGTTCGCGGGGTTGAAGGCCGCCCATCGCGGCGTGCGCCGGCCCGATCGCACCCTAGCCGTCGCCGACCACAATGTGCCCACCGAAGGCCAGGCGCTGGGCGTGGGCGCGGTCGCCGACGAGGAGGCGCGGCTGCAGCTGCAGACCCTGGAGCGCAATGTCGAGGCATACGGGATCGAGTTCTTCCCGATGGGCGACATCCGCAACGGCATCGTCCACGTGGTCGGCCCCGAGCAGGGCCGCACCCAGCCGGGCATGACCATCGTCTGCGGCGACAGCCACACCTCCACCCACGGCGCCTTCGGGGCGCTGGCGCAGGGCATCGGCACCTCCGAGGTCGAGCACGTGCTCGCCACCCAGACGCTGCGGGCGCTGAAGTCGAAGAACATGCGGGTCAGCTTCATCGGCGCGCCGGCGCCCGGCGTCGGAGCCAAGGACTACGCCCTGGCGATGATCGGCGAGATCGGCACGGCCGGCGGCACCGGCCATGTGATCGAATACGCCGGCGAGGCCGTCCGCGCGCTCTCGATGGAAGCGCGGATGACGCTCTGCAACATGACCATCGAGGGCGGCGCGCGGGCCGGGATCGTCGCGCCGGACGAGGCCACCTTCGCCTACATCATGGGCCGGGCCGCCGCGCCGAAGGCCGGCGCCTGGGAGATGGCGCTCAGCGACTGGAAGAGCTTCGTCTCCGATCCCGACGCCGTTTTCGACCGCGAGATCACCATCGACGTTTCGAAACTGACGCCGATGGTCACCTGGGGCACCAGCCCCGAGGACGTGGTCGCCATCGACGGCGCGGTCCCCGATCCGGCCGCCTTCGACGACGCCAAGGCCGCGCGGATCCGACGGATGCTCGACTACATGGGCCTGGAGGCGGGCCAGCCGATCCAGAGCGCGCGGATCGACCGCGTTTTCATCGGGTCCTGCACCAACAGCCGCATCGAGGACCTGCGCGCCGCCGCCGCCATTGCCCAGAAAGCGCTCGAAGGCGGACGGCAGGTCGCGGCCCATGTGAACGCGATGGTCGTGCCTGGATCCGGCCTAGTGAAGGAACAGGCCGAGTCCGAGGGGCTCGACGAGATCTTCCGCGCCGCCGGCTTCGACTGGCGCGAGCCCGGCTGTTCGATGTGCCTGGCCATGAACCCCGACCGCCTGGCGCCCGGCGAACGCTGCGCCTCGACCTCGAACCGCAACTTCGAGGGCCGCCAGGGCCGCGGCGGCCGCACCCACCTGATGAGCCCCGCCATGGCCGCCGCCGCCGCCATCGCCGGCCACATTGCGGACGTACGCGAGTTCCTGTAATGTTCCACCACCACAGGTGGTGCGAGCTGGGAACATGGGGCTGTTCGGAAAGTCGCGATTCCTCGACGCGGACATCGAGGATTGGACGCTGGAGGCCTGGACCTGGCTGCTGACCAATTTGGGCGGAAGGCTGCGACATGCCCCGCTCGTCACCGCGACGAAGGACTATTTCCCACCGACCGAAACCGTGGGCCACGAGCGGGCGCTTTACGTGCTCGATCGGGTCAAGACGTTGATGGGCATCGCCGATTGGGCGTGCGAGCTTGAGCCGTTCGATCGGCTCGAGGCGATGCAACGGGTCGGTGACTACGCCGCGCTCGAACGGCGAGGCCGCGTCAATGGCACGTTCCGGATCAAAGACGGCCAAGTCATCATCAGCTACGCCATCGACCTGACCGAACAGCCGCGCCAACTCATCGCGACGCTGGCGCACGAACTGTCGCACTACCTCATCGCCACGGTGCGAAAGCCGCTGCCCGGCGGCGCCGAACTGCACGAACTCCTCACTGACCTGACCGTCGCCTACAGCGGTTTCGGCCTCTTCGGCGCCAACGCGGCGTTCAGCTTCGCGCAACACCAGGACTCTTTCGGCCAGGGCTGGCGCGCCTCGCGCAGCGGCTATTTCTCGGAGCCGACCTGGGCCTTCGCCATCGCGCTTTTCACCACCATGACCGGCCACGAGATCCCACGCGGGGAGCTGAAGGACAGCGTCGCGGCCTTGACCCGTCGCGCGTCCAGGTATCTCCAACGCAATCCGACTCTGATCGAACCCCTGCGAGCGATTGGCTGACCGATGATCGAAGCCCTCAATCACATCGCCGTCGCCGTGCGCGACCTGGACCGCTCGGCGAGCGCGTTCGGCGCGTTGCTGGGGCGGCGGGCCGACTGGCGCGAGGAGGCCGCCGGCGCGCGCCACGCCTGGTTCCAGCTGCCCAACACGGCGCTCGACATTGTGCAGGCCGACGGCCCCGGCGAGACCGGCGATCGGGTGCGGGCCCAGATCGAGGCGCACGGCGAGGGGCTATGGGGCTTGGCGTTCGGCGTCACCGACCTGGACCAGACCCGCCGCTTGCTGACGCGCCGCGGGGCGCCGGTCGGCGAGGCGGCGGGGCTGCTCTCCACCGACGCCTGGAAGCTTGCCTTCGTCGACCCGGCCGCGACGCACGGCGTGTCCATCGCGCTGGCCGAACGCACCGGACGGTTCAGCGCCAAGCCGGCGGCGGCCGACGCCGTGCAGAGTCTCGACCATGTGGTGATCCACACCGCCCATCCCGACCGCGCCGTCGCCCTCTATGGCGCGCGGCTCGGCCTCGATTTCCGCCTTGATCGCGCCAATCCGCAGTGGGGCTCGCGGCTGATGTTCTTCCGCTGCGGCGGAACGGTGGTGGAGATCGGCGCGCGGATCGGCGGCGATGAGGCCCCCGATGCTCCGGACCGGCTCTCCGGCCTCGCCTGGCGCGTCGCCGATCCGGACGCGGCCCAGGCGCGCCTCGCCAAGGCTGGCTTCGACGTCTCCGAGGTGCGGGGCGGCCGCAAGCCGGGCACACGGATCTTCACCATCCGCTCGGGCGTCCCGGGCGGCCCTACCGTGATGCTCAGCGCCGAGCCAGCGAGCGAGGACGCCTGACGCCTTGACCAATTTGGTCAAGCATCCCATCATTCAGGTCATGAAACAGGTCAATCTCTACGAGGCCAAGACCGACCTCTCCGCCCTGGTCGAAGCGGCGGCGGCAGGCGAGGAGATCGTCATCGCCAAGAACGGCAAGCCGAAGGCGAAGCTCGTGGCGCTGACGCCGGCCGACAAGCCGCGCAAGTTCAATGTCGGGTTCGGCGCCCATTACGGCTGGAAGCTGCCGGAGAACTTCAACGATCCCGATCCGGAGATCGAAGCAATGTTCTACGGCGAAGACGGTCCGGCGGAGACCAAGTGAGCGGATTTCTTCTCGACACCGACGCCGTGCTGCGCATCGGCTTCGACCCGGACGCCGCGCGTTCGCTCGCGATCGAGCGAATGGCCCCGGCTGCGCGCCACATCAGCCACGTTTCGGCGATCGAAATGGCGATTAAGCGGGCCATCGGGAAGTTGCGTCTGCCGGCATTCTTCGATCTCGACTTCGCCTATGGATTCAGCGAGACGGCGCGACAACTCGGCGCTGAAACGCTTCCGCTTCAGTTGCACCACATTGAAGTGTTGAGCCGATTGCCGCTGATTCATCGCGACCCGTTCGACCGGCTGCTGATCTCTCAGGCTATCGCCGAAAATTTGACGATCGTCAGCGGGGATCGAAAGTTCGCTGGTTATCCTGGTCTCGACTTGTTGGAAATCTGACCCATGCGCCCCTTCACCGATCTCCACGCCAAGGCCGTCCCGCTGGACTTGGCCAATGTCGACACCGACCAGATCATCCCCAAGCAGTTCCTCAAGACGGTGGACCGCGAGGGGCTGGGCAAGGGGCTGTTCTACGACCTGCGCTTCGATGGCGACGGCAAGCCGCGCGAGGCCTTCGTGCTCAACGACCCACGCTACGCCGGCGCCGGGGTGCTGATCGCGGGCGACAATTTCGGCTGCGGCTCCAGCCGCGAGCATGCGCCCTGGGCGCTTCTGGACTACGGCGTGCGCTGCGTGATCGCGCCCAGCTTCGCCGATATCTTCTACGGCAACTGTTTCCAGAACGGCCTCTTGCCCATCGCCCTGCCGGCGGAGGCCGTGAAGGCGCTGATGGACGAGGCCAAGGGCGGCAACCACGTGTTTTCGGTCGACCTCGCGACACAGACCGTCACCTCGCCGTCCGGCCAGGTCTTCCGGTTCGAGATTGACCCTTCGCGCAAAGAGAAGCTGCTGAAGGGGCTCGATTCGATCGGCGAGACGCTGCAGTGCGCGCCGGACATCGACGCCTATGAGGCGCGGCAGGACCTGACACGGCCCTGGCTGCAGCCGGCGTGAGCCTGATCGTCGCCGGGACCATCCGCGTCCCGCCGCAGCAGTTGGACAGCCTCCGCCCGCACATGACGCTGATGATGGCCGCCACGCGCGCCGAAGACGGCTGCTCGGCCTACAGTTATGCTGAGGACGTCGCCGAGCCCGGCCTGATCCACGTGTTCGAGATCTGGCGCGATGACGCGGCTCTGGCGGCGCACTTCAAGACCGACCACATGGCGAGCTGGCGCGAGGTCTGGCCACGCTTCGGGGTATCGGATCGGCGGCTCTTCGCTTACGAGATCGCCTCCGAACGCGCCCTTTGAACCGCGAGAGCCGACATGCCCAAGCTTCTCCTGCTGCCCGGCGACGGGATCGGTCCCGAAGTGATCGATGAGGTCAAGCGGGTCGCCGAGCGGCTGACCAACGATCTGGCGGTCGATGAGCGCCCGTTCGGCGGGGTTAGCTACGACGCCCACGGGACGCCGCTCACCGACGAGACCCTGGCCGAAGCCAAGGCTTCCGACGCGGTGCTGATGGGCGCGGTCGGCGGCGCTGTGGGCAACTCGCGCTGGGAAGCCGCGCCGCGTCACCTGCGGCCCGAGGCCGGCCTGCTGGGCCTGCGCAAGGGCATGGAGGTGTTCGCCAACCTGCGCCCCGCCTACTGCTTCGGCCCGCTCGCCGACGCCTCAACCCTCAAGCGCGAAGTGGTCGAGGGGCTCGACCTGATGATCGTGCGCGAGTTGACCGGCGGGGTCTATTTCGGCCAGCCGCGCGGCGTCGAGACCCTGCCCGACGGCCAGCGGCGCGCGGTCGACACCCAGGTCTACACCACCCATGAGGTCGAGCGGGTAGCCAGAGTCGCCTTCGAACTGGCCCGCGGACGGCGCAACAAGGTGACCTCGGCCGAGAAGGCCAATGTGATGGAGACCGGCGCCTTCTGGCGCGAGGTGGTGACCGCGCTGCACGCCCGCGAATATCCGGACGTGACGCTGGAGCACATGCTGGCCGACAACGCCGCCATGCAGCTGGTGAAGAACCCGCGCCAGTTCGACGTGCTGGTCACCGACAACTTGTTCGGCGACGTGCTCTCCGACGAGGCGGCGCAGCTCACCGGCTCGCTTGGCATGCTGCCCTCGGCGGCGCTGGGCGATCCCGGCAAGCCAGGGCTCTACGAGCCCATCCACGGCTCCGCGCCCGACATCGCCGGCAAGGGGATCGCCAATCCGCTGGCGGCGATCCTCTCGTTCGAGATGGCGCTGCGCTGGTCACTGGGACGCCCGGACCTGGCCGACCGGCTCGCCGCCTCGGTGATGGCGGCGCTGGACGGCGGCGCGCGCACCCCCGACATCGGCGGCGCGCTTACCACCCGCCAGATGGGCGACGCCGTCCTCGCCGGCCTCTGATCGTGAGCGAATCCCACGGCGAACACGTCGTTCACGAGGTTGCTGGCCCGGCGCTGACCGGACTGGAAGCGGCGGGAGCGATCGGCGTCGGGATCAATTCGCTGCTGGTGCTGGGCGTGATCCCGGTGCTGCTGGGCGCGCTGGTCGACGAACATCGGATCACCGCCGCCGACATCGGGCTCGTGGTCATGGCCGAGGTGCTGGCCATGGGCGTCGCCACGGCCCTGGCCGGCGCCGTGCTCAAGCCGATGCGGCTGAAGCGGATAGGCGCCGCCTTCGCGCTCCTGCTCGCCGGCGTCGATCTCGCCTCCGCGAATTCGTCGGGCCTCGGTGTCTTCGCGATGCGCGCCCTCGCTGGCGTGCTGGAAGGGGTGCTGCTCTGGATCACCGTGGCGATGATCGCCCGAACCGCGACGCCCGAGCGCTGGGCCGGCGTCTTCTTCACCGGCCAGACCCTGGCGCAGCTACTGCTGGCGCTGGCCCTGGCGGTCTGGATCATGCCCATGTGGGGCGCGACCGGCGGCTTCGTCTCCATAGCGGTCTGCGCCCTCGCCGGCCTGCCTGCGTCGCTAATCGGGCCCAGCCGCCTCGCCGACCTGAACCCGGGCGAGGCGATCGCGGGGTCGCCACCGTTCCGCGGCTGGATCGCGCTGATCGGCACCTTCATCTTCGTCGCCGGCGGCGGCGCGGTCGCGGTCTACCTCGAACCGCTGGCGCATCAGGCGGGACTGGACGCCGGCGTCGCCCGCACGGCGCTCTGGGTTTCGCTGGCGGCACAGGTGGCAGGCAGCGCGGCGGCGACCGCGATGGCCGGTCGGATCCGCTGGTTCCACGTCTTCCTCGTCGTCACCATCGCCAGCCTCGGGGTCTGGTGGCTGTTTGGGCAGACTATCCCCGGCTGGCTGTTCGTCGGCGCCAACGCCGTCGGCGGCCTCACCGCCCTGTTCCTCAGCCCGTTCCTTGTGCCGATGACCATCGAGGCCGACCCCTCGCGCCGCGCGGCGGTGCAGAGCGGGGCGGCGCAACTGCTCGGCGGGGCGATGGGGCCGCTGCTAGCCTCGCGCCTGGTCAGCGACCAGGACGTGCACGGCGTGCTCTGGCTGGGCGCCGGCCTGATCCTGGTAGGCTTGGCGGTCGTGGCCTGGCTGCACCTTACCCACCGTCCCGCGGCGATGGTCGCCGCAGCCTAGTAGCCCAGTCGCCGCAGCTCGGCCTTGACCGCCGCAATGGTCATGAAGCGGTAGTGGGTAGTGGCGCCATTGCGCCGTCCACAGTCGCACCCGACGCCGAAATGCCGGCTCACTTTCAGCGGCTGCAGCACCGTCTCGCCCGGCCTAGGTGTCGAAGCTATGAAGGTTGTTCATCCGAGGAGTGGCTGAGAAGCTGGGGTTGCGAAGCACCAACCTTAAGCCCGGAGCTCCCCGGATGAACGCGCACAAGAATGCCCGGTAGCCGCCGTCGGCTTGGCGCTGCAGCGCCACCAGGGGCCGCTGCGGCGCGGCTTCGCTCGTCTCGTAGTCGACGAACAGGGTCGGCACGCCATTCCAGTCGGCGGCCAGGACGTGCGGATCCGCGGCGTCCGAGACCCGCAACACCCGCTCGGCGAAGGCGACGTCGCTCTCGCCGGGCAGACGGTCGACGTCCGCCGCCCCCGCGTTGACGGCGCAGGCGAGCGTCAGCGCGACGACGCCAATGAGGACCCCCCACTTCATGGCGGGGAACCTAGCATGACGGCTTCAGCTGCGATCGTCACCTGCGTTTGGATCACCAGCGCCAGCAGCCGGCCCTCGGCGCTGGTGATGCGCGTCTGCCAGACGCTGGAGCGGCGGCCGATGTGCAGCGACGTCGCCTCGCCGGTGATCGTCTCCCCCGCCTCGGCGGCGCCGAGGAAGTTGGTTTTGCTCTCCAGCGTCGTGGTGCGCGCGCCGGCCGGCAGGTTGAGGAAGCCGGCGACGGCGCCCAGGGTGTCGGCGAAGGCCATGTAGGCGCCGCCGTGCAGGATGTGGCCGGCGGTGCATAGGTCCTCGCGCACCGTCAGGCGTCCGACGACCCGCGTCTTCGACGCCTCGACCACCTCGACGCCCATCAGGTCGGCGAACGGCAGGCTCGGGATGGTCGTCGTCATCGGCCGCTTCACCGCTTGTTGGGACCTCGGCGGCAACCTGATCCGGTTGCCTCGGCGGGCGTCAAGGCGTAGGACGCGCGTCCCTCAGTCTAGGAGATTTGCGATGGGTTACCGGGTCGCCGTTGTCGGCGCCACGGGCAACGTGGGCCGTGAGATGCTGAATATCCTTGAGGAACTGGAGTTCCCCGTGGACAAGATTCACGCGATCGCCTCGCGCAAATCCATCGGCGTCGACGTTGGCTGGAAGGACCGCATCATCAAGTGCGAGGACGTCGCGCAGTTCGACTTCAGCCGCGTCGACGTCGTGTTGATGAGCGTCTCGGGCGACTTCTCGCGCGAATGGTCGCCGAAGATCGGCGCCGCCGGCCCGCTGGTGATCGACAATTCGTCGGCCTGGCGGATGGACCCGGACGTACCGCTGATCGTGCCCGAGGTGAACCCGGACGCGATCGAGATCGCGCACCGCAAGAACATCATCGCCAATCCCAATTGCTCCACCGTGCAGCTGGTGGTGGCGCTGAAGCCGCTGCACGACGCGGCGACGATCAAGCGCGCGGTGGTCTCGACCTATCAATCGGTCTCCGGCGCCGGCAAGGCGGCCATGGACGAACTCTGGGACCAGACCAAGGCTGTCTTCGTCCTTGGCCCGGACGAGCCGAAGGTGCTGCCCAAGCAGATCGCCTTCAACGTGATCCCGTTCATCGGCAAGTTCATGGACGACGGCTACACCGACGAAGAGCACAAGATGTGGAACGAGACCCACAAGATCCTCGATCCCGACATCAAGCTCAGCGTCACCTGTGTGCGGGCTCCGGTGTTCGTCGGACACGCCGAGGCGGTGCACCTGGAGTTCGAGCACGCGATCGACGAGCACGAGGCGCGGGAAATCCTGCGCGAGGCGCCCGGCGTCATGGTGATCGATAAGCGCGAACCCACCGGCTACATCACGCCGAAGGAAGCGCAGGGCGAGTTCGCCGTGTTCGTCAGCCGCATCCGCAAGGACCCGACCGTCGAGAACGGCCTCGCCCTCTGGGTGGTGTCGGACAATCTGCGCAAGGGCGCGGCGCTCAACGCCGTGCAGATCGCCCAGTTGGCCGACGAACGCGGCCTGATCGGCCACAAACAGCTCGCGTGAGCCTGGCCGTCGCGGCGCCGGGCGGAAGCACCCGCCCAGCGCTCGCGGCGGGCATCGGCTGCTACGTCCTCTGGGGCTTCGTGCCCGCCCTGTTCATCACCATGGGCAGGGCGGGCGCGACGCCGTGGGAGATACTCGCCCAGCGGATCATCTGGTCGGCGCCACTGGCCCTGCTCCTCGTGGTCCTGGCGCGGCAGCTCCCCGAGGTGTGGGCGATCTTCACCCGGCCGAAGGTGCTGGGGTGGCTGGCGCTTTCAACCGTGATGATCTCCATCAATTGGACCGTCTTCGTCTGGGCGGTGAACAACGGCCACAACCTCGAGGCCAGCCTCGGCTATTATATCAACCCCCTGCTCAACATGGCGGTCGGCGCGGCGCTGTTCCGCGAACGCATTGACCGGATTGGCGCGGCGGCGATCGCCCTGGCGGTTATGGGCGTCCTGTTGCAGGCCGTGGCGCTGGGACACCCGCCGCTGATCTCACTGGCCGTGGCCGGGGCTTTCTGCGCCTACGGCGTGATCCGCAAACGCGTCGACGCCAGCGCCCAGGCGGGGTTGCTGGTTGAGTGCCTGTTCCTGTTTCCGATCGGCCTCGCCTATGCGGGCTGGCTGCATGCCCACGGCGGCCTGTTTGGCCGGGCGGTCACAAGTTCATTGCTGCTGGCGACCGCCGGACCGATGACGGTGGTTCCGCTGGCCCTGTTCGCGTGGGCGGCGCGGCGGTTGCCATTTTCGACCGTGGGCTTCCTGCAGTTCATCGTTCCGACCCTGGGCTTCGCCACCGGCTTGGAGACCGGCGAGAAGCTGACGCCGCTGACCGGTCTCTCGTTCGTCTTCATCTGGATCGGCGCCTTGGTCTTCATGTTCGGCGCCTGGCGGGCGGGACGGCGGCGCCGCGTCGCCCAGCTCGCGACCGGTCAGAGTCCGGCGTAGGCGGCGTCGATCAGCCGCCGAGCGCGGGCGTCGGCGATCAGTTCGGCGGACTGGCGGTTCATCACATAGGCCCCGGAGAGACGGCGCTCCGGATCGGCGAAGGCGCAGGAACCGCCCCATCCGGAGTGGCCGAAGGTCTGGCCGCCGGGGCCGTAGACGCCCAGGCCCTCGTTGCGCAGGAAGCCGGCGCCCCAGGCCAAGTCGTAGGGCAGGACCAGGTCTTCGCCGCGCCCACGACTCCTCGCCGCCGCCTCGATCGTCTCGGCCGTCAGGTATTGGCGACCGTCGAGGACGCCGCCGCCCGCCAGGATCGCCATTAGCCGCGCCAGAGCTGGCGCGGTCGCATGGCCGGTGACCGAGGGTATCTCGGCGCGTCGCCACTCGGCCTGCGGGACGCCGCCGGGCGACGACCAGGGCGTGAAGAAGGCCACCCGCTTCGGTTCATTCATGACGCCGAGGTCCGGCATGGACGACGGCCGTCGCACATCGGCGCAGCGCCCGTGCTCGGCGTCCGGCAGGCCGATCCAGAGGTCGAGGCCGAGCGGCGCGGCGATATCCTCGCGCAACGCGGTTCCGAGGCTGCGCCCGTCGACCCGGCGGAAGATCTCGCCGGCGAGATAGCCGAAGGTCACGGGGTGATAGCCGCTCTGGTCTCCCGGCTTCCACATCGGGGACATGGCGGCAAGCTTGGAGCAGACCAGCTCCCAATCGAACCAGTCGCTGGCGGCCATCCGATCCGCGAAGCCAGGCAAACCCGCCCGGTGCGACATCACCTGCTCGACGGTGACCCCTGCCTTGCCGGCCGCGGCGAACTCCGGCCAGACCTCGGCGACGCGCTGGCAGTAGTCCAGCCGCCCCGCGCTCACCAGGCGCGCGATCATCAACGCGGCGAGCGCCTTGGTGGTGGAGAAGATCGGCGTCAGGGTGTCAGCCGCGAACGGCCGGATCTGGGCGCGATCGGCCCAGCCGCCGATCAGGTCGACCGCGATTTCGCCTTCGATCACGAGGGCGAAGCGGGCGCCCAGCTCCGTCCCGCTGGCGAAGTTGGCCTCGAACGCCGCCCGCACCGCGGCGAAGCGCGGCGGGCAGAGGCCGCCGATCGGCGCCTCAGCCATCGATGCGCCGCAGGGTGACGCGCGGCGAGGCGCTGAGCTGCGCCGGCGCCGCCAGAAGCGGCAACTCGTCGAGGCCAGAGCCCATCGCAACGCCCTCGGCTACGGCGCCGACGGCGATTTCGAGCGCCTCGCTCGGGGCGCGGCCGCGAACGAGCGCGGCGACGAAGACGGCGGTCAGCAGGTCGCCTGTACCCTTGGGCGCGGCGTCGCTCGGCGCGTGGCTCGCCAGCCACGCCTCACCGCCGCCGACGTAGAGCGCGCCGATCGCGCCGTCCCCGCGGATCGAGGAAACCATCACATCGCGGCCCAGCGACCTCGCGGCGGCGACGGCGCTTGTGGCGTCTCCGACCGGCCGACCGGCGAGGCGGCCAAGCTCCCAGGCGTTCGGCGCAAGGATATCGGCGGCGCGGACCAGTTCCGCGGCGATCGCCTCTGCCACCGGCTCCCGCACATAGAGGCCAGAGTCCTCGTCGCCCATGATCGGGTCGACCACCAGCCAGGCGCCGGGCGAAGCCGCCTTGATGCGAGTAAGGGTTTCGGCGGCGATGGCGACCTGTTCGGCGCTGGCGAAGTAGCCGGTGATCACGGCGTCGACGCCGGCGAACACGCCCTGCGCCTCGACCCCGCCCAGCACCGACTCGAAGGTCTCCGCCGCCACCGCCGCGCCGCCAGGCGGTCCGTGGCCGGGATGGCGCCCGAAGAGCACGGTCGGGACCAGCACCGGCTCGATGCCGAGCCGCGCCAGGGCCACGGCCTGCGCGCCGCCGCCGACGCGGCTGGCGGCGACGAGGCTGGAGAGGATGAGGACGCGCGGCATGGACGCCCACATAGTCGCCCGAAGCCTACTCGACCATGCTCCAGTCGAGCGGCTCACCGAACTTCAGGTCGCGGGCGGCGTGGCGGCCGAGGATGTCCGGCAGATGCTTGGGCGCGAGGCCGTGGCCGGGACGCACCGAGCGCACGTTGGCCGCCGTCAGCCTCTCGCCCGCCGTCACCGGCGCGGCGACATAGAGCGAGCGGCGGTGGCCGGCCGCCGCGCCTTCGCTGCCGAGTTCGTCGTAGGTCGCCGAGCCCAGCGCCGACCAGGCCGCCTTGCAGTCGCGGACGAGGGCGGCGAATTCGGCCGGCTCCAGGCTGAAAGCCGCGTCCGGGCCGCCGTCGGCGCGGGCCAAGGTAAAGTGTTTCTCGATGATCGCCGCGCCCAGCGCCACGGCCGCCACGGCCGCCGCCGTGCCGGGGGTGTGGTCCGAGAGCCCGGTCACCACGCCGAACCGGCGGGCGAGGTCTGGCACGGTGCGGACGTTGGCCTCGTCGATCGGCGCGGGATAGGCCGAGACGCAGTGCAGCAAGGCGACGCCGGCCGCGCCGTTAACCTGGGCTGTGCGCAGAGCCTCATCCATCTCGGCGAGGCTGGCGAGGCCGGTAGAGATGATCATCGGCTTGCCGCACCGAGCGACGCGGACGATCAGCGGCAGGTCGACCGCCTCGAACGAGGCGATCTTATAGGCCGGCGCGTCCAGGCCCTCGAGCAGCTCGACGGCGGTCTCGTCGAACGGAGTGGAGAAGAGGGTGACGCCGCGCTGACGGGCGCGCTCAAAAAGGGCCGCGTGCCAGTCGTAGGGGGTGAACGCTTCGGCGTAGAGGTCGTGCAGGGTGCGGCCGGCCCAGGGCCCCGCCTCGATGCGGAAGCCGGGGCCGTCGCAGTCGAGGGTGAGAGTGTCGGCGGTGTAAGTCTGCAGCTTGATCGCGTCGCAGCCGGTCTCGGCCGCCGCGTCGATCATCGTCAGCGCCCGGTCCAGGCTGCCGTTGTGGTTGCCCGACAGCTCGCAGATGACAAACGGCGGGTGGCTGGGACCAATCTTGCGGCCGGCGATCCGGAACTCGGCGGTCATCGCCCCAACACCTCCGCCGTCGCCCCCACCACTCGGTCCACGTCCCCATATTCCAGCGTCGGATAGAGCGGCAGCGAGAGGCAACGGGCGTACCAGGCGTCGGCGCCCGGCAGATCGATCGGGCCGTAGCGGGCGGCGTAGTAGGGTTGGCGGTGCACCGGGATGTAGTGGACTTGGCTCCCGATCCCGCGGGCCTTCAGCGCCGCCATCACCTCGGCGCGCGTCTGCCCGGCGGTCTCAAAGTCGATCAGCACGCACATCAGATGCAGCACCGGATCGGACCACGCTGGCCGCTCGGCGATCAGCACCAGCGGGGCCAGCGGCGCCAGGACCGCCTCGTAGCGCCGGGCGAGGACGCGACGGCGTTCCAGCAGGCGCGGCAGCTTGGCGAGTTGAGAGAGGCCGAGCGCGCAGAGCACATCGGGCAGACGGTAGTTGAAGCCGATCTCCGGCATCTCGTAGACCCAAGGATCGGCGCCGGGCGGGCGCACCATGCCGTGGCTGCGCATCAGCCTCAGCCGCTCGGCGAGGCGCGGATCGGCGGTGGTGACCATGCCGCCCTCACCGGTCGTCAGTGTCTTGACCGGGTGGAACGAGAAGACGGCGAGGTCACCCCAGCGGCCGTCGCCGACGCTGGCCGGCGCGTTGTCGAAGGTCATCCGCGAGCCCAGCGCATGGCAGGCGTCCTCGACCATGGCCGCGCCCACCTCGTCCGCGACTCGGCGCAGCGCCGGCAGCTCGGCGATGTCGCCGCGCAGGTGCACCGGCAGGATGGCGGCGATCTTTCGTCCGCCGCAGCGCGCCACGGCCTCGCGCAATGTCGCCTCGGTCATCAGCCCGTTCGCCGGATCGACGTCGGCGAACACCACCTCCGCGCCGACGTAGCGGGCGCAGTTGGCGGTGGCGAGGAAGGTGATCGAGGGGACGATGCAGACCTCGCCCTCGCGAACGCGCAGCGCCAGCATCGCCAGGTGCAGCGCCGCGGTGCCGTTCGAACAGGCCACGGCGTGGCGCGCGCCCACCGCCTCGGCGAACGCGGTCTCGAACGCCTCGACCTTGGGTCCGGTGGTGAGGAACTCGTCGCGCAGCGCCGCCGCCACGGCCGCCACGTCATCGTCCTCGATGGTCTGGCGGCCATAGGGCAGCATCGGGCTCACGCGGCGGCCTTCTCCTCCACCATGGCCATGAGGGCGTCGGCGGAGAGCCAGTCGGGGTTGGTGTCGCTGGCGTAGGAGAAATCTTCGGGAACGGCCCCCGGGCCGCCGTTCAGGCGGAACGGCGTGCGCGGATATTCGACGAAGGCCGGCTCGATGGCGAAGCGGTCGCCGAGTTCGGCGGTGGAGCGCGCGTCGTCGGCCGAGATCATGATCTCGTGCAGCTTCTCGCCCGGCCGGATGCCGACCACGTCGATGCCGGCGCCTGGGCACATGGCGGCGACCAGGTCGGTGATCTTCATCGAGGGGATCTTGGGCACGAACACCTCGCCGCCGCGCATGATCTCCAGAGAGGAGAGCACGAAATCCACCCCCTCGGCGAGGGTGATCCAGAAGCGGGTCATGCGCGGATCGGTGACCGGCAGCGAAGTCGCGCCATTGGCCAGCATCCGCTGGAAGAACGGCACCACCGAGCCACGCGAGCCGACCACATTGCCGTATCGCACCACCGAGAAGCGGGTGCCGATGTCACCGGAAAGGTTGTTGGCGGCGACGAACGTCTTGTCCGAGGCGAGCTTGGTCGCGCCGTAGAGATTGATCGGGTTGCAGGCCTTGTCGGTCGAAAGCGCGATCACCTGGCGCACCCGGTTGGCTAGGCTCGCCCAGACCACATTCTCGGCCCCCATGACGTTGGTGGCGATGCATTCGGAGGGATTGTACTCGGCCGCCGGCACCTGCTTCAGCGCCGCGGCGTGGACCACGATGTCGACGCCGCGCAGCGCCAAGGTGAGCCGGGACCGGTCGCGGACGTCGCCAAGGAAGAAGCGCATGCGGCCGAGCTGCTCGGGCCCGAACTTCTCGCGCATATCGATCTGCATCTCGCTCTGCTTCAGCTCGTCACGCGAATAGACGATCAGCTTGCGCGGCGCGTAGCGGCTGAGGACGGTCTCGATGAAACGCTTGCCGAACGAGCCGGTGCCGCCGGTGACCAGGATCACCTTGCCGTCGAGATCGAGCTCCCTGGGTGCGAAACGGCCCACACGCGGCCTCCGTGACTGCTCGAAGCATTCGAGCGAAACATGGTTAACAGCGCGAAACTAAAGGGCGGGTTAAGCACCCCGGCGCGATGCTGATTCCCGCCATGAATCGCCGGGGTCTGATTGTCGCAGCCGCGCTCCTCGCCGCGCCGGGCCTGGTCCGCGCGGCGGAGCAGCGCAAGAAGGGCGGCGGCGCCACCTTCATCGAGCTCAGCACCCTCACCGCGACCGTCACCCGGGCCAACGGTTCGCGCGGCGTGATGACGGTCGAGGTCGGGATCGACATTCCGGACACCCCCCTGCGCCTTCGGGCGGCGCAGTCGGTTCCGCTGCTGCAATCGGCCTATGCCGAGGTGCTGCGCATCTATGCCGCCGGCCTGCCGCCTGGCGCGCCGCCCAACGCCGACTACCTCGAAGTGTCGCTGCAGCGGCAGACCGACATGACCCTCGGACGGCCGGGGGCCCGGCTGTTGCTGGGCACCATCCTGGTCAACTGAGGCGCCGCCACCACACTCGTTAACGAACGCGGCGGCGCCCTTGACGCCAAACACAACGCGCGACTAGGTGTCTGCTCCCGATCACGTCCCGACTCGGAAAGGAGGGCCGCCAAGATGATTGTATCGCATCAGACCGCCCTCAAGGGCTTGCGCGCCGCCGCGCCCGCCCACCGCCCAGCCGACCGGTTCTGACTTAGAGAAAGTCTCCTCCCGGCCGGCGCGTCCAGAACGCTCTCCGACCCAAGGACTTCTCTCTTGTCTCCCCACCACCGCCCGAGCGCCCCGCGCTCGTATTCCGTCCCGACTCCTGACGCGTCCGCGCGCCAGGCTGCGCCACCCTGCGCTCCAGCTCCATCCGGATCAGACCGATGACCATCGCCTTTGACGAAGATGACGACGAAACGCGCCCGCGTATCCTCTCGAACCGCCAGATCCTGGGCTACATCGCCCGCCACTGGCTGCGCGAGCCGCTGCGCTTTACCGCCATCTGGGCGCTGATCATCACCGCGGCGGTCTGCGACCTGACCATCCCCTGGGCCTCGCGCGGCCTGATGGAAGCCGTCGCCTCGCCCCGACATCTGACCGCCGTGGCCTGGGCAGCCTGGGCGTCGCTGTCGGCGATCTACATGCTCCAGTACGCCAGCCGCTCCAGCATCTTCCGGATTATGAACGGCTTCTACAGCCGCATCATGGCTCGCATGGTCGGCGAAGGCTTCCAGCGGGTGCAGTCCTTCTCCACCGACTGGCACGCCTCGAACTTCGCCGGCGCCACGGTGCGCCGGGTTTCGCGGGCGATGTGGGGCTACGACAGCGCCTCCGACGCGCTGCTGCTAATGCTGGCGCCGACCCTGATCGTCATGGTCGG
>Ga0302314_10005527_pt1 | contig 23024 bp, 19 predicted proteins | sample III_Palsa_N2_3_FD_200533 | JGI IMG/M metagenome (GOLD analysis project Ga0302314, IMG submission 200533) | Peat permafrost microbial communities from Stordalen Mire near Abisko, Sweden - III_Palsa_N2_3 | ecosystem: Environmental > Terrestrial > Soil > Palsa > Peat permafrost | place: Sweden... | reverse complement strand
CAGCCCGCCACGATCGAACAAGTTTCCGAACCGCGTCTCGTAGAGACTACGGCATCGGCGACGGTCGGGCCGGGTCCCGCCTCGTTGCCTATGGAAAAATCCGTCTATGGATTCATCCTACGGCACAGCCTTAAAGACCAGCTTTTCGTTGTAGGACTGACGGCCATCTCGTTGCCGTTCTACTATCTTTCGCTCGATCTGCCCAAGACCATCGTCAACGCGATCAACGGCAAGGGCCTGCGCGAGACCGTCCAGGGCTACCACGTCACCCAGACCGAATATCTGTCGCTGCTGTGCACGGCGTTCCTGGTGCTGGTCTTCGTCAACGGCGGATTCAAGTACTGGATCAACGTGCTGAAGGGCCGGCTGGGCGAGCGTATGCTGCGCCGTCTGCGTTACGAACTCTACCATCGCATCCTGCGCTTTCCCCTGTTGCAGTTCCGCCGCACCTCGCCGGGCGAACTCATTCCGATGATCACGTCGGAGGTCGAGCCGCTGGGCGGCTTCATCGGCGACGCCTTCGCGCTGCCGGCCCAGCAGGGCGGCACACTCTTGACGGCGATCTTCTTTCTGTTCGTGCAGGACCCCGTGCTGGGTGCGGCGGCCGTGGCGCTCTATCCGCTCCAGGGTTATGTGATCCCGAAGCTGCAGCGCAAGGTCAACCAGCTGGGAAAACAGCGGGTGCGCACCATCCGCACGCTCGCCGACCGGGTCGGCGAATCGGTCGGCGGCATCCAGGAGATCCATGCCAACGATTCGGCCCGCCTGCAGCTGGCGGATTTTTCCGAGCGCCTGGGCCGGATCTACGAGATCCGGTTCGAGATCTACCAGCGCAAGTTCTTCGTCAAATTCCTCAACAACATGATCAACCAGCTGACGCCGTTCTTCTTCTATTCGATCGGCGGCTATCTGGTGATCCGCGGGCAGCTGTCGTTCGGCTCGCTCGTCGCCGTGCTGTCGGCCTACAAGGATCTGGCCGCACCCTGGAAGGAACTGCTGGATTTCTACCAGACCAAGGAGGATTGCCGGATCAAGTACGAACAGGTGGTCGAGCAGTTCCAGCCGGCCGGCCTGATCGATCGCTCCCTGCAGATGGTCGAGCCCGAGGCGGTGCCGCATCTGGGTGGCGAGATCGCCATCAGCAAGCTGACCTACAGCGAGGACGACCGCGCCAATATCCTGAACAACCTCTCGGTCGAGCTACCGTTCGGCCCGCATATCGCGCTGGTCGGCAGCGGCTCGTCGGGCAAGGGCGAATTCGCCATGCTGCTGGCGCGGCTGCTGGTGCCGACGGCCGGCCGCGTGCTGATCGGGGGGCAGGACCTGAACCAGATGCCCTACGCCGTCACCGGGCGGCGCATCTCCTATGTCTCGGCCGCCGCCGGGCTGTTCTCGTCCAGCATCCGCGAAAATCTGCTGTTCGGCCTGAAGCATCGGCCGGTGATCCTGCCCAGCTATGACGCGGTGACGGCGAAGCGCCGGCAGAAGTCGTTGATCGAGGCGCGCAAGGCCGGCAACAGCGATTTCGACATTCAGGCCGATTGGATCGACTATAGCCAGGCCGCGATCGAGGATTCGCCGGCGCTGACCCGGCGGCTCCTGGAGATGGTCGAGTTCGTCGGCATGGAGGACGACGTCTATCATCTGGGCCTGCGCGGACGGCTCGATGCCAAGCGCTGGCCCGAGGCGGCGGAAGGCCTGGTCGATGCGCGCAAGGCGCTCGCCGAGCAATTGGTCCAAGCGGGCATGGCGCAGCTGGTCGAACGGTTCGAGGCCGACCGCTACAACACCAACCTGTCGTTCAGCGACAATCTGCTGTTCGGCACGCCGGTCGACGACACCTTCGCGCCGGCGCGGCTGGCGTCGAACGCCTATGTGCTGCAGGTGCTGGACAAGGTCGGCCTGACCAACGATCTGATCCAGACCGGCATCAAGGTCGCCGAAACCATGCTCGAACTGTTCGCCGACCTGGAGCCGGGCCACGAATTCTTCGACCAGTTCAGCTTCATCGCCCATGACGAGCTGCCCGATTATCGGGCGATCCTCGGCCGCGCCGCCGCCGCCGGCATCGACCGGCTGAAGCCCGCCGACCGCAGCCGCCTGATCTCCCTGCCGTTCCGCCTGGTCGAAACCCGCCATCGCTTGGGCCTGATCGACGACAGCCTGCGCCAGCGCATCGTCGAGGCGCGCGAGGTGTTCCGCGCCGACCTGCCGCCGGCGCTCAGCTCCAAGATCGAATTCTTCGACCCCGAGCGCTATAACGAGGCGTCGTCGATCCTCGAAAACGTGCTGTTCGGCTCGATCGCCTTCGATGCCGCCCATGGCTCGACCCGGGTGCAGGAACTGGTCACCCAGGTGCTCGACCGCATGGGCCTGTGCCCGGTGGTGAGCGAGGTCGGGCTCGATTACCAGGTCGGCAGCGCCGGCTCGCGCCTGACCGTAACCCAGCGCCAGAAGCTGGCGATCGCGCGCGCGATCATCAAGCGGCCGGATCTGCTGATCTTGAACGAGGCGATCGCGGCGCTCGATCCGGCTGCTCAGCAGCAAATCCTCCAGGCCTTGCGCGAACATTGCAAGGGCATGGCGCTCGTCATCGTCCTGCAGCGGGCACGCTTCGCCCGGCATTTCGATCATGTCGTGGTGATGGAGCAGGGCCGGGTGATCGAACAGGGTAGCTTCGCCGAACTCGACCATCCCGCATCTTCGATGACGCAGCTGATTGAGGTGGAAGCATGAGTCTGCTGGAAGAGGTCGAGTTGTTGCGCCGGGTCCCGCTGTTCGCCGATATCGAACCAGCGAAGCTGAAGCTGATCGCCTTCACCAGCGAGCGGGTGATCTTCGACCCGGACGAATATGTGTTCCATCAGGGCGACATGGGCGATGCCGCCTATATCATCATGGACGGCGACGCCGACGTGCTGATCGACGGGCCGGGCGGTGCGCGCGCCGTCGCCCGGGTCGGCCGCAACGAATTCGTCGGCGAGATCGCCATCCTGTGCGACGTGCCGCGCACCGCCTCGATCCGCGCCCGCTCGCGGGTGACCACGCTGCGCATCTCCAAGGACCTGTTCCTGCGCCTGATGATCGATTTCCCGAAGATGTCGCTCACCATCATGCGCGTGATCGCCCAGCGCCTGGAAAACACCACCGCCCAGCTGCGCAAGGTCCTGGCCGAGGCCCAGCTGGCCGAAGCCGAGATCGCCAAAGCCCATACGGCCGAAAGCTGACCCGATGAAGCGACTGGTGCTGGCGCTCGTCGTCTCGGCCCTGCTCCGGGGTCCGGCCTCGGCCGCCGATCCGGTGGCCAGCGATCCCAAGGTGCAGGCCGCCCTCCAGGGGCTGGACCAGACGCTCGCCGGCGAGGTGACCAAGCGCGGTTTTCCGGGCATGGCGGTCGCGGTCATCCATGATCAGACGCCGCTCTGGGTTCACAATTATGGCCAGGCTGACGTCGCGGCCGGGACGCCGGTGACTGAGAACACCCAGTTCCGCGTCGCCTCGATCACCAAGCTGTTCACCGCCGTCGCGATCATGCAGCTGCGCGACGCCGGGTTGCTCGACCTCGACGATCCGGTGCAGAAGCACCTGACGACGTTTCATCTGGCCGGCGTGCCGCATCCGACCGTGACGATCCGCGAGCTGCTGCTGCAGCTGGGCGGCCTGCCGCGCGAGCCGCTCGGCGCCTCGTGGCAGGAACGGGTCATGCCGACGCGCGATCAGCTGATGGCCGACCTCGACCGCCAAGAGCCGGCGATCCCGCCCGAGACCCTGTGGAAATATTCCAACCTCGGCTACGCCATCCTGGGCCAGCTGGTGAAGGCGGTGTCGGACGAGCGGTTCGAGGATTACGTGCTGCGCCATATCGCCCAGCCGCTCGGCATGACCCATACGCTGATCAACCCGCCGGAGGATCTGAAGGGCACCACCATCGCCATCGGCTATGGCTATCGCCAGCCGGACGGCACGCGCCAGCCGCGCGCCTTTATGCATATGGGCGGCATGTATGGCGCCGCGGGCGTGATTTCGACCGCGGCCGACCTCGGGCGCTTCGCCGCCTTCTTCCTGTCGGATAGGGAGTCCGAAGTGCTGTCGGCCCAGAGCCGGCGCGAGATGCTGCGGGTTCAGGCGATCCTGCCCGACTGGTCCGGCGGCCAGGGCCTGGGCTTCGAGACCCGCCGCGTCGGCAACCAGAGCCGGATCGGCCATGCCGGCCGCGGTGCCGGTTATGCCGGGCGGCTCGACATCGATCCGGTCAGCAAGCTCGGCGTGATCGTGCTGATCAATGCCGACGAGAATGGTCCGACCCGCTTCGTCGATCAGGCCTTCACGGCCCTGGTCACCCCGGTCAACGCCGCCACGGCGCTCGGCCGCGCCGTGCCGGTCGCAGATCCGGCCTGGGGAAAATTCGTCGGCCGCTACACCAACGAGGGCCGCGATTCCGAGATCGTGCTGGTCGACGGCCGGCTGAATTGGCAGGATTCCGGCTTCAGCGACCCGCCGCGCACGCGCATCCCCTTGGATGCGGTCGGCGGCAATGTCTTCAAATTCACCGCCGGCGCCCTGGTCGGCGAGAAGCTGACCTTCGATCTGGATGCCGCCGGCAAGGTCGTGTCGATGCACGCCGCCGGCAACACCGACATCAGGAAATAGCGGCTTCCCGAATCAGCCAGGGCAGATCGCGCATATCGTCGAAGGTGGTGGCGGCGCCGGCCGCCATCAGGCGCGGGCCCTGGGTTGTCGGGTCCCAGGCGGTCGCGGTGAAGCCCAGTACGCGCATGCCGGCGGCCGCCGCCCCGGTCACGCCCGGCACGCTATCCTCGATCACGATGCAGCGGGCCGGATCGACGCCCATCTTCCGGGCTGCATGCAGGAACAGGTCCGGCGCCGGCTTGCCATGGGCGACCTCGGCCGCGCTGAACACGTTGGGCGCGAAGCTGGACCACAGCCCGATCTGGCTGATGTAGCGCTTCAGCCAATCCGGGTTCGAGGAGGAGGCGACGCATTTCCGCTGCGCGATCGCCGCAACCGCCTCACGGACATGGGGCACGGCCAGCTCCGGCCCGGCGGCGACGCAGGCTATGTCGATGGCCGCCAGCAGATCCTTATGGAATGTGGCGGGCAAGGCCACGCCGTGTTCGGCTTCCAGGATGCGGTAGGTATCCCGAAACGACATGCCGGTGAAGCGCAGCGCGATCTCTTCCGACGTGATCGGGATGCCGGCCGCGGTGAAAGCCTTGGCATCGACCGTCGAGCAATGATGCTCCGTCTCGATCAGCACGCCGTCGCAATCGAAGATGACCAGGTCGATGGGCAGGCTCATGACCCGATCGTGACCGTGACCGGCACATGGTCGGACGGCTGGACCCAGCCGCGCAACGGCCGATGGATTTCGGCCGATTTGACCGCCGGCATCAGGTCGGGCGTCACCCAGACATGGTCGAGCCGCCGGCCCTTGTCGGCCGCGTCCCAATCCTTGGCGCGGTAGCTCCACCAGGAATACAGCTTCTCGGTCGCCGGCGTGAAATGCCGGACCGAATCGACGAAGCCGCCGGCGGCTTGCAGCTTCGCCAGCTTCTCGACCTCGATCGGCGTGTGGCTGACCACGTCCAGCAACGCCTTGTGCGACCAGACGTCATGCTCCAGCGGCGCGATGTTCAGATCGCCGACCAGGACCGTTTTCTTCCGATCGGTATGCTCGCCCAGCCAGGCCGTGACCTCGTCCAGGAACTGCAGCTTGTGGGCGAATTTGTCGTTCTGGGCCGGGTCGGGAATGTCGCCGCCGGCCGGGATGTAGAAATTATGCACCTCGGTGCCGTTCTCCAGGCGCGCCCAGATGTGCCGACAGTCCTCCTTGCCGCACCAGCTGTATTTGCCCGAGACGTCGCCGGTCGCGACAAACGGCAGGCGCGAGACGATCGCGACGCCGTTGTAGCTCTTCTGGCCATGGATCATCTGGTGCACATAGCCCGCCGCCTTCAGCGCCGCCGCCGGGAACGTGTCGTCGACCGTCTTGGTCTCCTGCAGGCACAGCACGTCGGTCTGCGATTCGGCCAGGAACCGCTCGACATTGCCCAGGCGCAGGCGAACGGAATTGATGTTCCAAGTGGCAATTTTCATGGGGGGAGGATTTCCGTGGGTTGGGCGGGGAATGGTGTGCGTGCGAGCGCAACATTAGAGCATGGAAATGCGTCGGGACACTCTGACGGCGCCAAAATCGCCTTGGTGCCAAGATTGCCTGCCGGTCGCTCGCGTGTTTGAGGTATATCCCGACCCGGCAAACTGAGGGGAAATCCAAGGTTCCCCCCGCTTGTCTTCGAGGCTTTCTGAGGCGTCCCTCCTGAAATGATCGCATCCTGGGTTCGCTTCAGCCGGATGCTGCTGGCGGCTTCGCTCCTGCCAGTGGCCGCTGCCTGGGCGCAAAACGCCGAACCCGGATCAGCGCCGTCACTGCTCATCGCGCCATTCGTGCCGGGCCACGATTTTTGCGCCGATGCCGTCGCCGATCCCTCGATCGTCACCGATGATCAGGCCGCAGCCTTATGCGCATCCCATCGCCAGAGCCCCGGTGACCGCCTCGCCGCCGCGCTCGACGCGATCGGCCCGAAGATCAGCCCCTCCGGCAAGTACCAGCTCGGCTATACGCTGAACCTGCCCCTGTTCGGCCTGTTCCGGAAGCAGGGTCAGGAGTGGGTCGTCGACACCGAGAAATTGCAATGGGCGCTCGGCAATATTTCGGCGGTCGATCGACCGGTCGTGGTGTTTCTCTCGTCCGATCATTTCAACGTCGGCGGCCTGGAATTCGCTCAGGAGCTGGCACAGGACCCGCGCAATCTGATGTGGTCGAGAGGTGGCCCGATGGTCGCCGGCCAGTATTTCGACTTCGCCACCATCGCCTGGACGCTCACCGACCAGGACGCGCCGGTGACGAAGTACCGCCTTCAGATCTTCAATGCCGCGATCGACGCGATCTGCGCCTTGCCGCCGGCGGCCCAGGCCAGGATTGCCGCTGTCTCAGTCCTGGGCGAGACGCACGATCTGTTCCCCGGGCTCGTCGTCGGCCCGGGGTTCAATATCGCCCCCTCTGACGGGACCGATTATTCACCGGCTGCCGTCGCGGGGTTCCGGTCGTGGCTGGCCCAGAAATATGAACGGATTTCCGATCTGAACCGCGAGATCGGTGGCGCGTTCAGCTCGTTCGACGCGATCGAGGCGCCGTCGAAGGACATCCGCCACGAAAGCCTGAACAATTTCTTCGACCATATCGACCCGTTCGCGGCGGGCAATGTCCCGGTCGTCGGTTGGGTCCACGACAAGCTCGGCCGCAGGCTGCGGGTCACGGTGCTGCTGGACGGAAGGACGCTCGGCGTCGCCCAAGGCGGGTTAAGCCGTACCGACGTCACGGATGCAGTGCCCAGCATCGCCGATCCCAACCTCGGCTTCCGCTATGACCTCGACTATCGGAACGTCGCTGACGGCATCCATCGGCTCGAGGTCATGGTCGCTGTCGAGGATCATCCGCCGCTGCTTCTGGCGCGGCGGGATCTGGTCATCGTCGATCGGGCCCAGGACCCCGTCCAACCCATCCCGTCGGTGGAGACGGCGGCACCGCCCCTGGCCACCGATCCGAACCTCTCGGGCTATCTCGACGGACCGGTTCCTTTGCAATCTCTGTTCTATAATCCGCTGGCGGCGCTCTGGCTGGAATACCGAAATCACGTCGTGCGCAGTTACATCGAACAGTTTGCGAGGATCGCGGCCAAATCCTGCATCCCGGTCGACAAGGTGTTTTCCCATCAGATCACGCCGTCGCTCTACGGCAGTTGGAATGGCGATCTGTTGGCTGCCGACGCCTCGAAACGACCTGATCCCTTCTATAATCAGGGAACGACACTCTACGGCGGTGCCGCTTTCGGGCAGGCGTTCCTGGACCTAAAAAATCAGCTGTCGTGGCAACGCTACGCCGTGAACGAGATGCATCCGCTGACCAGATTGAGCCGCGAGGAATTCAGCGGGATGTTCGAATTGCATCGGCTGAACGGCGCAAAATTCGTAGCACCCTATTTCATCTCGATTTTGCCGAGCCGCGTGCCGCTCAGCGCCGAATTTTCCCGGTTCAGTATCGCGGCCGGCAATCCGCGCTACGGATCGGATTTGTATTGGCAAGCTATTCTTGATGTCATGAAACACTGAGCCTCGCGTCCCGCGGATCAACCATGCCCTTGTCTCCGAAGTTTGATGCGATCCGCCAAACGCTCGCCGCGGGAAAGTTCGACGAGGCCCTCGGCCTGTTGGGCGCCCCGGCGGGCGTGGAGGCGTTCAATCTAGCCGGTCAGGCGCTGGGCGGGCTGCGGCGCTTCGGCGAGGCGGTCGAGGCGTTTTCCGCGGCCCTGCGCCTGGCGCCCGGCCGTTTCGACATCATGAGCAATCTCGGCAGCGCGCTGGTCGAGCTCGATCGGTTCGGCGACGCGCTCACCCTGTTCCGCCAGGCCCATGCGCTGGCGCCGCTGAACGCGCGCATCGTCGCCAATATCGCCAATCTGCTGGATTTCGCCGGCGCGCTCGACGACGCGATCCTGGCCTATCGGACCGCGCATGCGCTGGCGCCGGCCGATGCGGAGATCGGACGCAACCGGGCGCTGGCGCTGCTGCGCGCCGGGCGCCTGGCCGAGGGCTGGCCGCTGTTCGAGCATCGCCGCCGCGCGATCGATCCAGCCGAGGCAACGGTGCCGCGCCTCGGCGACCTCACGGCGCTCGCCGGCAAGCGCGTGCTGCTGTTCCACGAACAGGGCTTCGGCGACACGCTGCAGATGCTGCGCTATGCGCCGCTGCTGGCGGATCGGGGTGCCGAAGTGCTGGTGCGCGTGCCGCCGCCGCTGGCACGCCTCGCCGCGGCGGTGCCGGGCGTCCAGGCCGTGGTCGGCGAGAATGAGCCGACCGGCCCGCTCGATTTCCAGGCGCCGCTGATGACCCTGCCGCTGATCTTCGGCACCGAGCTCGGCTCGATCCCGGCGGCGATGCCGTATCTTGCGGCCGATCCGGCTGCGGCGGCGGTGTGGGCGGAACGGCTGTCGGTCCTGCCGCGCCCGTGGGTCGGCCTGGTCTGGGCCGGTTCGCCGACCGGCGGGCTCGACCACCGGCGCAGCATGCGCTTTGCCGAACTGGCGCCGATTCTGGCGGCGCCGGCCGGATTCGTCTGTCTACAGATCGGACCGGGTGCAAAAGATTGGGCGCCGCCCGCTGGCGCCGCGACGCTCGATGCCACGCCCTGGATCGGGGATTTCGCCGACACGGCGGCGCTCGCGAGCCAACTCGACCTGCTGATCACGGTCGATACCGCGGTCGCCCATCTGGCCGGCGGCCTGGGCCGGCCGGTCTGGGTGCTGGACCGCTTCTCATCCTGCTGGCGCTGGCTGACCGGTCGCACCGACAGCCCGTGGTACCCGAGCTTGCGGCTATTGCGTCAGCCCGCACCCGGGCAATGGCAGCAGCCGGTGGCGGAGGCGGTCAGGCTGCTCAATTCTCCCTCTCCGCCCATTGGGGGGAGAGGGCTGGGGTGAGGTGGGCTTGGCCGGAACGCTCCCACCTCATCCTAAATCCTTCTCCCGCCAAATGGGCGGAGAAGGACTTTTAGCCGACCGTGATTTCCACGTCGGTCAACCCATCGACATGGCCGACCATCTTGTCGCCGCGCACGACGGCGGCCACACCTTCCGGCGTGCCGGAATAGATCAGGTCGCCGGGGAACAGCTCCATCAGCGCCGACAGGTACGAGATGCTCTCGGCGACCGACCAGATCAGGTCGGAAATGTCGCCGGTCTGCTTGGTCGTGCCATTGACCTTGATCCAGATGGCGCCCTTGTCGATATGGCCGACGTCGCTCGCCTTATGGATCGGCGCGATCGGGGCCGACTGGTCGAAGCCCTTGCCCATTTCCCAGGGGCGGCCGGTGGTCTTGGCCTCGTTCTGCAGGTCGCGGCGGGTCATATCCAGGCCGACGGCATAGCCGTAGACATAGCCCAGCGCTTCCTCGACCGGGATGTCTTTACCCTGTTTGCCGATGGCCACGACCAGCTCGATCTCGTGATGCAGGTTCTTGGTCTTGGGCGGATAGGCCATGGTCGCATGGTTGGCGAGGATGCTGTCTGCCGGCTTCATGAAGAAGAACGGCGGCTCGCGATCAGGATCGGTGCCCATCTCGCGGGCATGGGCGGCGTAGTTGCGGCCGACGCAATAGATCCGGCGTACCGGGAACGGATCGCCGCCGACCACGGGAACCGTGACGATGGCGGGGGCGGGAACGGCATAGGCCATGGAAAACCTCTTATCGGGTACGGAAATGGCGACGGCGGCGCATGAAAGCACGCCACCAAAAGGGCAGCAATCGGTGGCGCGGGGTGTGGCGTCAGGCCGCGCGGGCCGGGCGATCCTCGCGCCACAGGCCCAGCGCCTGCTGGACCGGTCGGTCGGAGAAGCTGAACAGTACGGACTCGGACCCGGCCTCGTGACGCACCGGGCACCAGCTCGGCACCACGAACACGTCGCGGGGCTTCCAGTGCACGACCATGTCGCCGATCCGACTGGTACCGGCGCCCTCGACCGCAACATAGATGGTGGCGTCGGTCGAACGATAGGTCTCGGTCTTGAAGCCGGCCGGCAGCAACTGCATGAACGGCTGGATCGTCGGCATCGGCGCGCCGCCGGTGGCCGGATTGACATAGCGCAGCTTGAGCCCGTGACACGGGTCCCAATCGTCGGCGCGCTTCAGCGTTTCCAGCGCCTCGCGCGAGCGCTCATAGGGATAGTTGAACACGGGCGAGGTCGGACTCTGCGGCTTCCAGTCGACCGGCATCAGGCCCATGCCGTAGCGCGCCAGGCTGTCGCCGACCGGCTTGGTTTCCATCTGCTGCTCGGCATTGCCGGGCTCGGCGAAGCTCGCGTCCAGGAAGCCCACCAGCGGGATGTCGAGCCCGTCGAGCCAGACCATCGGCTCCTGCGTCTCGTTGCCATGGTCGTGCCAGGTCCAGCTGGGCGTGATGATGAAATCGCCGGGCCGCATCAGGGTGCGCTCGCCATCGACCGCGGTGAAGGCGCCGTTGCCTTCGATCACGAAGCGCAGCGCCGACTGGGTATGGCGATGGGACGGGGCGACCTCGCCCGGCAAAATCAGCTGCAGGCCGGCATAGAGCGTGTGGGTGATGCAGGACTTGCCCGGCATGCCCGGGTTTTCCAGGATCAGCACGCGACGCTCGGCTTCCTTGGCGGTGATCAGCCGGCCGGCTTCCATCAGCTGCGGCCGCACATCCTCATAGCGCCAGAAGGCGGGCACGCACGGGCTGTGCGGTTCGCGCGTAATCAGCGCACCCAGCACTTCCCACAGCGGTGCCAGATTGTTCGGCGCCAGTCGGTCGTAGAAGGCCTGCCGTTCCGGTGTCGATTTGGCCGCAGCGTGCATCCGATCCTCCCCGGCATCCGCTCGAACAGGCGGACTTCCATCAGGTGGAAATAGCATCGCGCGAATTATGTGCAAATACAAATAATTTATCGAGACGCCCGCTTGAGCGGAAACAGCGCATTGACCAGCAGGGGCGTGAGGCTGCCGACCAGCAGCCCGCGCAGCACGCCGTTGCCCATGCCGATCCAGCCGGCCAGCAGCCACAGAAGCGTGAACAGCAGGCCGAACAGTACCAGCCAGGTACCGTGGCGGTGCAGGATCAAGGCGGCGGCGAATTGCAAGGTGGCGGCGCGCGACCGGGCCGCGGTCTGGCCGAGCGCCCGGCGCGTGCGCGTCGCGGCCCGGACGAGGCGGTCGCGGGTCCGGACCATGCCGACGCGGCCGGCTTGCGCCAGATCGCGCGCCGCGGCGCCGATCCGCTTGCGCTGGTCGAACGCGTTTCGAGCCTGTCCGAAAACGAGCATTGCCGCGGCAGCGCGGCGTAAGGTCGTTTTGCTGGAGCTCAACCAATGCGCCGTCGACAAGCCACTCATAGTCGCACACCCCGCAATTGGAAGCTGCGGATGGTTACCCACGGCGCGCGGGAGGTCAAGCGGATGGACGAGGCCCAGAAAAGGGTGACGCCCGGTCAGGGGGGATGACCGGGCGTCGGGGGGTTGAAGTGCCGTTGGGGGAGCCCGACTTGGCAGGGGAACCGTATCGGGATCAGGACGTCGAGGTCCTCGATCACTTCGTAAAAACATTTGGGGTGTATCCGCGCCGCAACAACTGCGCTTGTTGCATGCCCGGGGCCCGAGCCCTGCATGAAACCGATGCTCGGTTCAGGTGTTAGGCCGCACGGCCCACGCTCAACCGGGCCTGAACGCGCCGGGCGCACGCCGCACCGAAGGCCTCGAACAGCTTGATCGAAAAGGCATTTTCCGACACGCGCCATTCCGGATGCCATTGCACGCCGACGACGAAATCGGCGCCGTCCAGCCGAACGGCCTCGATTTGGCCATCGGGCGCCAGCGCTTCGACGATTAAATTTTTCGCCGGCTGGTCGATGCCCTGGCCGTGCAGCGAGTTGACCTCGATCGTTTCGGTCCCGGCCAGCTGATGGAACAGTCCGCCGGGTGTCAGCGCCACCGGATGCACCAGCCGGTATTTATGCGCGGCCGTGCCGGTCTTGTCGGACCGGTGATCCATGCGGCCCGGCACCTCATGCACCAGCTGATGCAGGCTGCCGCCCAGCGCCACGTTCAGTTCCTGGTGGCCGCGGCAGATGCCCAGCACCGGCAGGCCGGCGGCGATGGCGGCGCGAATCAGTGGCAGCGTGGTCTGGTCGCGCTCCGGATCGGTCAGATTGTCGGGCGGCGGCGCCGGGCCGTCGTAATGGTGCGGCTCGACATTGGACGGGCTGCCGGTCAGCAACAGCCCATCGAACCGGCCGATCAGATCGTCCAGATCCATCCGGTCGCCCAGCGCTGGGATCAGCACCGGCAGGCAACCGGACGCTTCCAATCCGGCGAGGATGTATTTCTCGCCGACCTGGTGAAAGGCGTGCTGGTCGGGCTGGCGGCGGCAGCAGGGAATGGCGATCAGGGGCAGGGACATCGGCGTCGGTTTCCCTCGTCAGCCGTGGTTGTCGGCTCGATTCGGCAGGTAGAACATTTCGGGCTTCAGATCGACACCCTGGCGCGGATCGACCAGCGCGACGGTGGTCAGCCTATGCTGCGGATCGAGCACGATCCACTGTTTCAGCACCAGCGGATCGTCCTGGAACACCAGCGTGATGCCGCCCGCGTTCGGATCCTTGGTCTGGACGCAGGTGACGCGCAGCACCTTCGGCCCACGCTCGAACCGGGTCACGGTCACGTCGCCCGACAGCTTGATCGCCTCGCGCAGCAGGAACCAGGCCGGCGTCGAATCGACCGGGAAGAACTGGACGTTCTTCAGCTCCAGATCATTGACCGCGACATAGTTGCCGTCGGACACGATCAGCAGCTGCACCGGCGGCTGATATTCGAAGCGCAGCTTGCCCGGGCGCGACAGGAACAGCTCGCCCTCGGCGGTCGACCCGTCCGGGTTGGTCTGCTGAAACAGCGCCTGCATGGTCTTAATATTGCCGAGATAGGTCTCGATCCGCTTCAGATCGGCGGTATCCTGCGCCGAGAGCTGCGCTTGCACCGGCGCCGCCGCGAACGCGATATGCGGGCCGAGAGCGAGGCCGAGCGCTACGACGGCCGCGCCGCGCAACAGGGCGCGGCGGGAAAAGTGCCTCTCCATGGGCATGATGTGTCGACCGCTCCGAATGACTAAGCCCCAGATTTGGCCGCGCGATTATGGCGGCGCAAGGGCGTTGTTGCTTACCTCGGCGGCGGGGCCAGAACCTCGCGTTTGCCGACATGGTTGGCCTGGCTGACAACGCCTTCTTGTTCCATGCGTTCCATAATGCGGGCGGCGCGGTTGTAGCCGATCTGCAGATGGCGCTGGACGAAGCTGGTCGATGCCTTCTTCTCGCGCGTCACCAGCGCCACGGCCTGGTCGTAGAGATCGTTCGACGGATCGCCGTCGCCCGCCGATGCCGAACCGCCTTCGGCGACGGCATCGGCCGCGCCATCGTCCTCGGTCACTTCCTCGACATAGCTGGGCTGGCCCTGGCTTTTCAGGAAATTCACCACCGCCTCGACCTCGCCGTCCGAGCAGAACGGTCCGTGGACGCGGGTGATGCGACCGCCGCCGGCCATATAGAGCATGTCGCCGCGGCCCAGCAGCTGTTCGGCGCCGGATTCGCCGAGGATGGTGCGACTGTCGATCTTGGAGGTGACCTGGAAGCTGATGCGGGTCGGGAAATTCGCCTTGATCGTGCCGGTGATGACGTCGACCGACGGGCGCTGGGTCGCCATGATGATATGGATGCCGGCCGCGCGCGCCATCTGGGCCAGGCGCTGAATCGCGGCTTCAATGTCCTTGCCGGCGACCAGCATCAGGTCGGCCATCTCATCGACCACGACGACGATGAACGGCAGCGGGTTGGAATCGAGCGGCTGATCCTCGAACGTCGGCTCGCCGCTCTCGGCATCGAAGCCGGTCTGAATCCGGCGCGACAGGTTCTCGCCCCGGGCCCTGGCCTCGGCCAGACGCGCGTTATAGCCCTCGATATTGCGCACGCCCAGCTTGGACATGGCGCGGTAGCGGTTCTCCATCTCCCGCACCGTCCATTTCAGTGCGACGACGGCCTTCTTCGGATCGGTCACGACCGGGGCCAACAGATGCGGGATGCCGTCGTAGATCGACAGTTCCAGCATCTTCGGGTCGATCATGATGAATTTGCACTGATCCGGCGGCATCCGGTACAGCACCGACAGGATCATGGTGTTGATGCCGACCGACTTGCCCGAACCGGTGGTACCGGCGATCAGCAGATGCGGCATCTTGGCGAGATCGGCCACGATCGGCGCCCCGCCGATGTCCTTGCCCAGCACGAGCGCGAGCTTGGCCGAATTGCGCTCATAGGCGTCCGACGCCAACAGCTCGCGCAGATAGACGGTCTCCGACTTGGCGTTGGGCAGCTCGATGCCGATGACGTTGCGCCCGGGCACGACCGCGACGCGGACCGAGACTGCGCTCATCGAGCGGGCGATATCGTCGGCAAGCCCGATGACGCGCGAGGATTTGGTGCCGGGCGCCGGCTCCAGCTCATAGAGCGTCACGACCGGACCGGGGCGGACCTTTACGACCTCGCCCTTGACGCCGAAATCCTCCAGCACGTTCAGCAGCAGCAGCGCGTTCTGCTGCAGCGCCTCCTCGCTGGGGCCGCTGATGCCGCGGACCAGCGGTGCCTCGGCCAGCAGGTCGAGCGGCGGCAGGTCGTATGCGTTCTGCGGCTCCAGATCCAGGCTGGCCTGGCGCGATTGTTCGGCGCGCCTGGCCGGCGCGGGGGCGGCCGGCTTGGGGGCGACGACGCCGGGTGCCAGCTCGCGCCGGGCGCCCATCACGGGGTCGCGCGGCGCCGGATGCTGGAGTGTGTTGTTGCCGGGGGCCTCGCCCATGGTCGGTTCGCGCCGGTCGCGCGGGGCGGTCTCGGCGGCCTGGCGCCGGACCTTGATCGGCGGCTCGCGCGGCACGCGCTCGGCGCCCTGGGTCGCGAGATTGCGGCCCCAGTTCCAGGTCTGCAGGCCGACCTTGCCGCCGGCCTTCTTCGACGCGGTCGCCATCTTGCCGGCGCCGCGTCCGACCTCGCGCCATTCGCCGCGTGTCAGGCCCAGCACATAGATCAGGCCCAGGGATACCAGCGCGCCGATGCCGGCGCCGATCGGGCCGGCGAGATCGCCGATCGCCAGCTTCTGCCAGAACAGCCGGCCGATGACGCCGCCCAAGGTGCCGGGCAGAATGCCCAGGCTCAAGGCCGCCGCGACCATCAGGCAGGGCAGCAGGGTCAGGCGCAGCCAGACCCGCCGGATCGGCAATTGCAGCAGCAGGCGCAGCGACCAGATCGCGACGACCGCGGGCATAAGGATGCTGGCGACGCCGACGCTCTGGATCAGCACGTCGGCCAGGATGGCGCCCGACTGGCCGCCGAAATTGGCCGGCACCTTGTCGACCGCCTGGTTCCAGGACGGATCGCTATGGTCGTAGGTCGCCAGGACCAGGAACAGAATGATGCTGGCGACGAACAGCACGCCGCCGGCCAGCTCGTTGACGCGCCGGCGCAGGAATTCCTTCACGCCCGGATCGCGCGTCTTGTCGCGGGTCTTGTCGAGCGTGGCCGTGAGGTTGGCCATGGCGGCGAGTTTCACCGGCGGATCTCCTGCTTCACAGCACGTGGACGAGGCGTTCCAGCGCTTCCGTCAGCGTCGCGTCGTCATGGACGAGCGCCACGCGCAGGAAGCCATCGCCCGGATTGCGGCCCGAGGCGTCGGGCACGCCGATGTAGTTGCCGGGCAGGGTCTTGATCGCGGCTTCCTGCCACAGGCGCTTGGCCGCCGCCTCGCTGTCGCCGACCTCCAGCCACAGGAAGAAGCCGCCCTCCGGCCGGTAGAAGCCGTAACGGCCGCCCAGCAGCCGTTCGGCGATATCGATCTTAGCGCGATAGAGCGCGCGGTTGGCCTCGACATGGCTCTCTTCGCGCCACAGCGCCGCCGCTCCCGCCTGGATCGGCATCGGCACCTGCGAGGCGCCGAAGCTGCGGAAGCGCTGGAATTTCGCCAGCAGCGCCTCGTCGCCGGTGACGAAGCCGCAGCGCAGGCCGGCGGCGTTCGATCGCTTCGACAGGCTATGGAACACCAGCACGTTGGCGAAGCCCTGGCCCAATGCCTGGCAGGCGGCCATCGCCCCGGTCGGTGGCGCCTTGTCCCAAATCTCCGAATAGCATTCGTCGACGATCAGGATGAAATCATACTCACGGGCGAGCGTGATCGCGCGCTTCAGATAGTCCAGGCTGGCGATGGCGCCCTGCGGGTTGGCGGGGCTGCACAGGAACGCGAGCGAGGTCCGCTCCAGCGTCGCCGGCGGGACCGCGTCGAAATCGGGCAGAAAACCGGTCTCGCGCGTTGCCGGCATCGCCACGACCTCGGCCCCGGCCATGGCGGACGCCCCGCGATAGACCAGATAGAACGGGTTGGGCAGCAGCACGACCGGCTTCTTGCCTGTAGAGATCTGCGGCACGGCCATCTGGGTCGCGAGATAGAGCCCTTCCTTGGTGCCGCACAGCACCAGCGCATGGCGCGCCGGGTCGAGCAGGCCGGGCTTGAGATCATAGCGCCGCGTCAGCCAATCGGTGACGGCCAGGCGATACTCGTCGGTGCCCTGGACCGGTGGATAGCGGTTCCACAGATCGCCATTGGCCGCGATGGTCTCGGCCAGAAACGCCGGCGGCGCATGCTGCGGCTCGCCGACCGACAACAGCACGGGCCGCTGATTGGCGCGCGGCGTGATCGGCGCCAACAGCGCATTCAGCCGCGTGAATGGATTCTCGCCGAGCCGTTCAAGTCGCTCGTTGATCAACACTTATTCCCTCTCAAGGACCCTCGGGGGCCAAGTCCTGCCGGATCGACTTGTCAGTCGAATCACAGCGTTACCCGAGACTCTTCAAGGCGATTCTAGAGCTAAAGCGGATATGAGGCGAGACGAAAATCGGCGCCCCTCCTTTCGAAGGGGCGCCGATCTACGGACTTCCTTGGCCCCGGGGAGGGCTGGAGGGGAAGTTCGGTTACTGGACGGTCTCGCCATGGAGGGCCAGATCGAGGCCGTCGCGTTCGACTTCTTCCTCGACGCGCAGGCCCATGACGACGTCGAGGACCTTGAGGATAATGAAGCTGGCGATGGAGCAATAGACCACCGTGAAGGCGATGCCTTCGAGCTGGACCAGGATCTGGCCCGGGTTGCCGTCGATGAGGCCGCTCTTGCCGTCGCCGCCGATGGCGGCCTTGGCGAACACGCCGGTCAGGATCGCACCGATCATGCCGCCGATGCCATGGACGCCGAACGCATCCAGGCTGTCGTCATAGCCGAACAGCTTCTTCATGCTGGTTGCGCTGAAGTAGCACCCGACGCCGGCGGCGATGCCGATGACCAGGCCGCCGGTCGGATCGACGAAGCCCGAGGCGGGCGTGATCGCGACCAGGCCCGCAACCGCGCCGGAGATGATGCCCAGCACCGAAGGCTTACCCTTCAAGGCCCATTCGACGAACATCCAGCCCAGCGCCGCCGCCGCGGTCGCGATCTGGGTGACCGCCATCGCCATGCCGGCGTTGGTGTTGGCGCCGGACGCCGAACCCGCATTGAACCCGAACCAGCCGACCCACAGCAGGCCGGCGCCGATCACCGACAGCACCAGGTTATGCGGCGCGAAATGCTCGGTGCCGAGGCCCTTGCGCTTGCCCATGATCAGGCAGGCGACCAGACCGGCGACGCCGGCATTGATATGGACGACGGTGCCGCCGGCGAAATCGAGCACGCCGGCATCGTTCAGATAGCCGCCCGGGCCCCAGACCCAATGGGCGATCGGCGCATAGACCAGCAGGCTCCAGGCCGCCATGAACCACATCATGGCCGAGAATTTCATGCGATCGGCGAAGGCGCCGCAGATCAGCGCCGGCGTGATGATGGCGAAGGTCATCTGATAGGTCATGTAGACCGATTCGGGGATGGTCTTGGCCAGCGGGTTGATCGCGTCCAGGCCCATGCCGTTCAGCATGATCCGGTCGAGGCCGCCGATGAAGGGCGTGCCCTCGGTGAAGGCCAGGCTATAGCCGATGATCATCCACAACACGGTGACGAGACAGGTGATGGCGAAGCTCTGCATCACGGTCGCCAGCACGTTCATCTTGCGGACCATGCCGCCGTAGAACAAAGCCAGGCCCGGAATGGTCATCATCAGCACGAGCGCCGTCGAGGTCAGCATCCAGGCCGTGTCGCCCGAATCCAGCTTCGGTGCGTCCGCCACCGCCGCAACCGCAGGTGCGGCGTCCTGCGCCAGCGCCGGTGCGGCCAATGCCACCATGCCTGCCAGAAGCGTCAAGCCGGAAAAACCGGCCCGACTTCCGGCCGTACCGAAATGCCTCATGCTGCGTGCTCCTATATCCCTTGTTTTCGACATGCCGATGAGTCGGCTTTGTTCTCTAAAGCGCGCTGGCGCCCGTCTCGCCGGTGCGGATGCGCACCGCATGGGCGATGTCCAGAACGAAGATCTTGCCGTCGCCGATGCGGCCGGTATTGGCGGTCCGTTGAATGGTCTCGACCGCGCGCTCGACCAGATCGTCCGGCACGGCCAGCTCGATTTTCAGCTTGGGCAGAAAGCTTACCGAATATTCGGCGCCACGGTAGATTTCCGTCTGCCCCTTTTGCCGCCCGAAGCCCTTGACCTCGCTGACCGTCAATCCCTGGATCCCCAGGCTCATCAACGCCTCGCGGACCTCGTCGAGCTTGAACGGTTTGATGACGGCAATGATGAATTTCATGGCTCTGGGGCTCCCTCCCGGCATGACGGCGGCGCGCGTCATGCCGGCACAGCGTGTGACGTTGTCCAAACCCGCTTCAAGATCCATGCCGAGCGGGCGAAGCGGCCCGCAACCTGTGGGTTGCTTCGCCTTCGCCGGCCATTCGCCTAAATATTGGGCAACAAAGCATCCGCTGTGGGTCTAGAGGTGTGCGTCTGGACAAGACCGGCGCGGCTCGGCAAGGTGCCGCCCCATGGATATGAACCTCAGCGCCGATCTCGTCGTCGTGGGCGGGGGCCTTGCCGGCCTGCCGCTCGCCATCGCCACGGCGTCGGCCGGCCTCCGCACCGTCGTGATCGATCGCGAGCCGCCGGCGACCATGCTGGACGAGCCGTTCGACGGTCGTTCGTCGGCCATCGCCTACGGCTCGCAGCAGGTGCTGGCCGGCATCGGCGTCTGGGATCTGGTCGCGGACGCTGCCGAACCGATCCGCGACATCCGCGTCGCCGACCAGGGCTCGTCCCTGTTCCTGCATTACGACCATGCCGATCTGGGCGACGACCCTCTGGGCTTCATCCTGGAGAACCGGGCGCTTCGGCGCGCGCTGTTCAAACGGATGGCGGGGCTGGACGATCTCGTCCATCTGGCGCCGGCCGCGGTCGATCGGATCGAAACCACGCGTGTCGGCGTCGTCGCGCATTTGGCCGACGGCCGGACGGTCAAGGCGCGCCTGGCCGTCGCCGCCGACGGCAAACACTCGCGCCTGCGCGAACAGGCCGGCATCAAGACGCTGGGCCTGGCCTATCGGCAGCACGCGATCACCGGCACGGTCGTGCATGAGGCGCCGCATCACGGCGTCGCGGTCGAACATTTCCTGCCGGCCGGCCCGTTCGCCATCCTGCCGATGACCGACGATGCCCAAGGCCGTCATCGCTCCTCGATCGTCTGGACCGAGCGCGCCGATCTGGCGCCGGCGATGATGGCGCTGGACGAGGCCGCGTTTACGGCGGAACTCGCCGACCGGTTCGGCCCCTATCTGGGCGCCGTCGCACCCGCCGGCCCGCGCTGGTGCTATCCGCTGGGCGTGCTCTATGCCGAGCGCATGGTCGCCGACCGGCTGGCGCTGTTGGGCGAGGCCGCCCATGTCATCCATCCGATCGCGGGCCAGGGCCTGAATCTCGGCATCCGCGATGCGGCGGCGCTCGCCGAACTGATCGTCGATGCCCATCGCCTGGGCCTCGATCCGGGGGCGGCCACCGTGCTGGAACGCTATCAGCGTTGGCGCCGGGTCGACACGGTGACGCTCGCCGCCGTCACCGACGGGCTCAACCGGCTGTTCTCCAACAATATCGCCCCGGTCAAGCTGGCGCGCGACGTCGGGCTGTCGCTCGTCGACAAGGCGCCGCCGCTGAAAAAGCTCTTGATGCGTCACGCCATGGGCGTGCTGGGGGACTTGCCGCGGCTCGTTAGAGGCGAGCGGCTTTAAATTCAGCCCTCAAGCGCCGGGCGCCTGCATCCGCAGGCTTGGCTCGCGCCATGCGGCGCGGGGCCTCAATGGCCCTGGTGCAGGCGACGATACTGGCGGTGACTTTCTTTTAGCGCGTCAGTCCCTGTGCCTCGAGCGCGGCCAGATAGGCCGGCCAGCGCGTGTCATATTCCAGACCCAGCTCGCGCAGATAGCGCCAGGTAAAGATGCCCGTGTCATGGCCATCGTCGAACAGGATGCGGATGGCGTAGTTGCCGACCGGCTCCAACTCGTTGATGCCGACGCCACTCTTGCCCGGCACGGTGACGCGCTGGCCGGGCCCATGGCCCTGAACCTCGGCGGACGGGCTTTCGACGCGCAGATATTCGGCCGGCAGGCTGGCGCTGGTGCCGTCCTCGAACGCGACGTCGAGCCGTCGTTCGGCGCGCTTCAGCGTCAGTTCGGTCGGCCAGACCGGCTGCATCAGGCGGCCGGCGATTTGGGATGGTCGATCTGGCGGGCCTCGTCGACCAGCATGATCGGAATGCCGTCGCGGATCGGATAGGCGAGGCCGGCCTGGTCGCTGATCAATTCCTGGGCATCCCGATCGTAGCGCAGCGGCGATTTGCTGAGCGGGCAGACCAGAATCTCCAAGAGTTTCGGGTCGATCTGGGGGCGCGTGTCGGCCATCGGGCGTCCATCCTTGTCAATTCGCCAGCGGACGCTGGCCGTCGCCGTCGGGCGAGGGGTCGAGAATCGCCATCTCGATTAGTCCGGTCAACAGCCGTGCACGCTCGGCGGCATCGCGCGCCTGCAGCAGGGTCTGTTTTTCGGCCGGCCCGAACGGACAGATCATGGCAAGCGAGGTCACCAGCCGCTCGTCCGGCGTCTCCGACACCGTATCCCAATCGGCCTTGATGCCGTTGCGCTTGAAGAAGGTCTTGAGGCCCGTGATCAGCCGCGCCCGATCGGCCGAGCCGTCCGGCGCCTCGCGGAAATCGCCCCGATAGGGCGACCAGTCGGGCGTCACCCGGCGATAGCCGCGCGGCGTCAGATGATCCTCGACCACGTCGAACCGGCTGATGCCGGTCAAGGTGATCAGATAGCGGTGATCTTCCTCGGCGAAGCTGGTGATGCGGCCGACGCAGCCGGTGCGATAGATCGGCGGCTCGGCCCCGGTCGGGCGCTCGACCGACGGCTGGATGATGCCGACCAGCCGGTCGGTCGCGAGCGCGTCCTCGATCATCGCCAGATAGCGCGGCTCGAACACGTTCAGGGGCAGACGCCCGCGCGGCAGCAGCAGCACCCCGGTCAGGGGGAAGATCGGCAGGCTGTCGGGCAGGTCTTGGGGTCGAGTGTCGAAACCGCGCTCTGTCATGATCAGACTGATATAGGTCGATCCGCTCAGCTGAACAGTATAGACGAGAGCCGTTTGCGCGTTTGCACGGTCAGCGGGTCCATCGGGCCCAGCGCCTCGAAGAATTTCAGCAGCTGTTTGCGGGCCGCCTGCTCGTTCCATTCCCGGTCGGCGCGGACGATGGTCAGCAGGTGATCGATCGACGCCGCCTGCTCGCCGGCGGCGAACAGCGCGTTGGCCAGCTCCAGCCGGGCCTCATGGTCGGCCGGGTTCGCCGCCAGACGGGCTTCGAATTCGGCGGTCGCCCCCTGGGCCGCGGCGGCCCCTTCCGCGAGCTCGATCGCGGCCCGGACCGAGACCACGTCGGCGTGCTTGTCGCCGTCGCCCGGCGGCACCTGGCCGATGATCTGCTTGGCATCCTCGATCGCACCCTGGCCGAGCGCGATACGCGCCAGTCCTGCCAGCGCCGGCACATTGTCCGGCTGATGGTTCAGCACCTGGGCGAACACGTTCTGCGCGGTCTCCAGATCGCCCTCGGCCATCGCCTGCTTCGCCATCTCGATCGCTTCGTCGATCGGCGACGGCCCGGCCTTGCCGGCCAGCTTCTGGATGAACGCCTTGATCTGGCTTTCCGGCTGCGCGCCGACGAAGCCGTCGACCGGGCGGCCGTCCTTGAAGGCATAGACCGCCGGGATCGACTGGACCCGCATCTGGGTCGGGATCTCCGGATGATCGTCGATATTGAGCTTGACCAGCTTGACCGCACCGTTGGCGGCCTTGACCGCCTTTTCGATGATCGGGGTCAGTTGCTTGCACGGGCCGCACCAG
>Ga0302314_10005525_pt1 | contig 23025 bp, 15 predicted proteins | sample III_Palsa_N2_3_FD_200533 | JGI IMG/M metagenome (GOLD analysis project Ga0302314, IMG submission 200533) | Peat permafrost microbial communities from Stordalen Mire near Abisko, Sweden - III_Palsa_N2_3 | ecosystem: Environmental > Terrestrial > Soil > Palsa > Peat permafrost | place: Sweden... | reverse complement strand
TTCTCTGCGGCGCCCCTTACGTGGATGGCACGTTCGCGCAGCTCGACCCGAAGGTGCGCATCCACTGGAAGCTCCAGGAGGGGGCCCAGGTCGAGGCAAATCAGACGCTGTTCGAGATTCAGGGGCCCGCCCGGTCGCTGCTCACCGGTGAGCGGACGGCGCTCAATTTCTTGCAGCTGCTCTCGGGCACCGCCACGGCGGCGCATGCCTTTGCCGAGCGCTTGAAAGGCACCGCATGCCGCCTGCTCGATACCCGCAAGACCATTCCCGGCCTGCGCACCGCGCAGAAATACGCCGTCCGGGTAGGCGGCGGCCACAATCACCGCATGGGATTGTTCGACGGCATCCTGATCAAGGAGAACCACATCATGGCGGCGGGCTCCGTCGCGCGCGCCGTGGCGGCGGCGAAGTCCTCCGGCACCAAGGTGCCCGTGGAAGTGGAGGTCGAGACACTCGAGGAGCTGGAGCAGGCGATCGCCGCGGGCGCCGACATTGCGTTGCTCGATGATTTCACGCTCGAGGACATGGCGGAGGCCGTGACCGTCAACCGCCGCGCCCCGCACCCCTTGAAGCTCGAGGCCTCGGGCGGCGTGACGCTCGAGACCATCCGCGCCATTGCCGATACCGGCGTCGATTACGTGTCGGTGGGCAGCATCACCAAACACGTCCACGCCATCGATCTGTCTATGCGCTTCGACTGGCAGCCCTGACCGGTGCATCGAGTCCGGCGTCGGCTTGCTCGGCGCGCCGGCGGTCCGCGTCCACATCGAGCGAGCGGCAGGCAAGCACATAGACCAGCGCGGCCACCGGCAAGCCGACCAGCATCGCAAGATCCGCGCCGCCGAGCCGTCGAGCGACGGGACCCATGTAGATGTCGGTGCTGAAAAACGGAATCATCGCGACGAATCCCACGCCGTAGGCTAAGAGCCCGCGCCAGTTCCAGCGGCGGTACATGCCGTGGGGATTGAAAATCTCGCGCACCGAGTAATGTCCCTTGCGCACCCAGTAGAAATCCACCAGGTTGATGGCCGTCCAAGGCGTGAACAGGTACAAAAGCACCGACAGGAAGGCGCCGAACTTGGCGACGAAATTCTCCGTCGACGCCGCCGCCAGCGCGCTCGCCGCGACCGCGGCGACGATGAGGGTGAACACGCGCTTGGCGATCGTCGGGCGGCTCGGCCGAAAGCAATCGAGCACGCTCAGCAGTGTGAGCGAGGCGCCGTAGAAGTTGAGCGATGTGATGGTCACGAGTCCCATCAACGAACACAGCAACAGCGGCGTGCCGAATCCGGGCAGCAAGGAATCGGTGGCGGCCAGCATGGCCGCGGCGACCTCCAGCTTCGGATAGAGCGCCGCGGCGACGGTGCCCACCAACATGGTCCACGAGCCGCCCACGAAGGCGCCGACATAGGTCCACCAGAACGAGGCGCCCACGCCCACATCGCGCGGCAGATAGCGCGAATAATCGGACACGTAGATGGACCACGACAGCTGGTAGGCAGCGGCCGCAAAGAACTGCGCGATGAAAGGAACTGCGCGAAAATCGCCCGGCGCGGGCACGAGCGACAACGGCGCCTTCGCGGCCACCGCGACGGTGAAGATCAGGAGCGCGGCGATCAAGAGGTACGCGAGGTAGCGCTGCGCGATATGAATCAAGTCATAGCCCGCGATTGCAAGCACGAGCGACAAGAGCGTGAAGCCGAGCATCGTCGGCCCGGACGGCACGGCGTAGAGCGCGTGCATGGTCTGCGCGGCCAGCACCTGATTGAACGAGTTGAATCCGATGTACGCGATCAGCGCAACGACCCACACCAGCAGTGCGCCGATGTAGCCGAATTGCGGCCGCGACTGGATCATTTGCGGCAATCCGAGCTGCGGCCCTTGGGTCGAGTGGAAGGCCATGAAAAACGTGCCGAACGCACTGCCCAAGATCACCGCGAGCGCCATCCACGCGAAGTTGCCGCCGAGCGCGATCCCGACGATGCCGGTGGCGACCGTCGCTAAGTGGGCATCGCCCGAGAACCACACCGGCCAGAGATGCCAGACCTTGCCGTGCCGCTCGGCCAGCGGGACGTAATCGATCGAGTGCTGCTCGATGAATCGGACGGTATCGGACATCACAGGTCCCGGCGGCCGGAGCCGCGGCGCACCCTTAGCCGGTGCGCCGCGATCCCTGACGCAGCGATTAGAAATTGTTCTTGTACTGGATGATAACCGTGAGCGGCTGCAGCGTCGCTACCTGCGGCACAGGCGTCGAGCCGTTCGATTCGTACTGCGCATAGCCCACGTAGCCGATGTCGCCGAGATTCGGCTTCGCATTGGTGAGGTTGTGGATGTTGAGCGAGAGCTCCTGCTTCTCGTGACGCACGCCGAAGCGCAGGTTGGCGAGTGAGTACGGCGGCCGCTCGCCGACCAACCCGCTGCCGCCGTTCAGCATCGAGATGCTGTTGCCGGTGTAGCTGTAGTCGGCGGAGACGAAACAGTCCAGCGTCGCGGTGAGCGGCTGGGTATAGATGCCGCCGATCGATGCCGTCCAGGCGGGAACGCCCGCGACCCGCATACCCGGCGTGACGTCCGCGAAGGAAAGCGCACCCGGATTCGTGATGTCGGTCTTCTCGAAGCCCGCGCCGAAGCGCACCTCGAAGTTCGGAGTTACCCGACCCGCCACCTCGACCTCGCCGCCGTTGATGAGCGCCGAGCCGCCATTGAGCTGCAGATAAAAGCCGCAGGGCAGCGCCACCTGCTGCTGCAGATTGTCCCAGTTGATGTGGAAGCCATCGACGGTGACCAGCACACGCGTGTCCGGGACCTGCACCTTGGCGCCCGCCTCGTAGCTCCACAGCGTGTCGGACTTGATGTGCTCGAGATCGTCGAGCGGCAGACCCGGGAGCGAGCAGGCCGGGAAGTTGGGCTGTGCGCCGCCCGCGCGGAAGCCCTTCGAGGCCGATGCATAGAGCATGGTGGATGGCAGCACTTGATAGGAAAGCCCGACCTTCGGATCGGTGCCCGATTCCTTGTTGGACTGCGGGTCGCTCGGCGTCACACCCTCGTTCATGAAACCGCCGGCGGTATAGTCCACCGATTGCTTGAGCCAGTACTTGCGTGCGCCGAGTGTCAGGTTGAACTTGTCGAAAAACTTGTAATAAAGCTCGCCGAAGATCGACTTATCCTCTTCGCTCCCCGGGTTGTTCTGGGTCCAGATGAGGTCGTTCGGCCAGGGGCCCACGAAGCTGCCGACCGACGCGGCGGGCAGTCCGACTGCGTAGGTGTCCGGAATGAAGAACTTGGTGTTGGTGTGCGAGTAGAACACGCCCACGGTGCCGCTTAGATTGTAAATCGGATCGAACGACAGGCGCGCCTCTTCCGTTATCTGATTGTGAAAACGCTCGCCGTCCCATGTGAAGGGCTGATTCGGGAGCGTGGTCACGCCATAGTAGTCGCGCAGCGCCTGCTGCGTGCCGTAGCTCGAGTCCTCGAGGTCGTGCGTGTGGCGGTAGAAGTAGCTGGTCGATGAGACGGCGCTGAAGCCCTGGCCTTTGTAGGTCAGATCGAGCGAGGGCAGCGCCCAGCGGTCCATCGCATCCGGCTGCACGTCGAAGGCGCGATTCACGGTGTAGTCGGGCTGAAAGGACGGGAGCGGCGCGAACGTCGCCGGAAAACCATGCATGTCGGTGTCCTGGTACATCACCCGCAGCCGTGCCTCGAACTCCTCGGTGAGCTTGATCAGCCCGGATACCGAACCGCCGTAGCTCACCTGTGCACCCTGATTGCCGACGCTGGTCCGCGGTACTGCCGCGTAAGGACTGGTGAGCGAATCGCCGGTGGTGGTGTCTTGCGGGGTCGTCGGGAAGGTGCGCGTCAAATAGCCGGCGTCATGCTCGCCGAACATGACGATGCGCACGGCGGCCACGTCCGGGACCACGACCAGATTGCCGATGAATCCAGCACCGCCGTCGGGACTGCCGCCGCCCGAGGTCGCACCGCCTTGAATCATGTAGCCGATGTCGTCGATGTTGAGATCCGGGCGCTTGGTGATCAGTCGCACGTTTCCGCCGAGTGAGCTTTCCCCGAACAGCGTGCCTTGCGGGCCCTTGAGGACCTCGATGTTGTCGATGTCGAGCACGCGCGGGTCAACCGATCCCGGCACCGGCGTGTCGTCGATGTAGAAGCCGGTGGCGCCGGCCGTGCCGAACAGGTTCTGACCGGTGATGCCGCGGATGGCGACGGTGCGCGCATCGGCGATGCCGGTGGCGCCGCCGCCATAGGCGAAGGAAACATTCGGCGTCTTGGTGGCGTAGTCATCGAATGACTGGATGTTGTAGTCCGACAAAGTCTGCGAGGTGAACACCGTGATGGCCTCGGGCACCGTCGCGAGCGATTCATCGCGCTTGCGGGCGGTCACGATGACCGTGTCGAGCGTAGCCGTCTCGGCGGCGGGTGCCGCCGTGGTGTCCTGCGCGCAGGCGCCGCCCCCGTGCAGCGCGGCTCCGCAGGCGGCCGAAAGACCCAACAATTGAGCGAAGAAGCTTCGACGCGGCATGGGCTTATCTCCTGGGGTGGCGGGGGAACTGGTCGGCGGCTGACTCGGTGTATTGCCGTTGGAATGTCCGTCGGGGGCAGGCGCGCTCGCCGGGGCGGGGGGCGCGGCGGGCTTCGGCTCCGGACCTATGATGGTGATGGTGTGCGGGTTGACGAACTCGTAGCGCAGGCCCGTATTGCCGAGCAGCCGCTGCAGCGCCTGCGTCGCGGTCAACGAGCCTTTGACCTCGGGGCTGCGCAGGCTCGCCACGAGCTCCGAGGCGAACATCACTTGGAGTCCGGACTGCTGTGCCAAGTCATTGAGTGCATTGGCCAAGGATTCAGCGGGAATGCTCAAATTCTTGATGCTGCCGGTCCCGGGCGGCTGCGCGGGCGCGCTTGCCCAGAGCATGACTGCCCCTGCCGCCAGGAGCGGCCGCGCGTGAGTGCTCATGAATCCACCATCCCGACGTGGCAATTGATTTCTTCTCGCCGGCTTCTCGACAACGGCCCTGTAACATATGTGTGCTTCAGGGAGCGAAACCCGGTAGTCGAATTTCGACTACCGGGTTTCGCATCGAAAGAACACTATATAGACAGATGCTTCCAGAGCGCTCCGAATCCGCCTCGAGTCTCGCCGGCGCGGCCTATCGCGACCACGCGGACGAGCTGCAGCGTTTCCTCGCGCGCCGCGTGGGCCATGCGCAGGATGCGGACGATCTCGCGCAGGAAGTCTTTGCCCGGCTGCTGCGGGTGCGCGATGCGGATCTCGTGCGCAATCCTCTGTCCTATCTGCTCGGCATCGCCACCCATGTGGTGCGCGAATTCCGGCAGCGCAAGCAGCACGAGCGCGTGCTGTTCGACTCCGATCTCGCGGCTGATCGCTGCGATCAGCCGAACGAGATGGCGCCCGCGACCATGGCCGAGCAGCTCGAGCTCAAACAACGCCTCGACAAGGCGCTCAAACAGCTCCCTGCGGCGCACCAGCTGGTATTGCTGCTGGTGAAGCGCGATGGACTGTCGTATGCCGAGGCCGCCGCCGCCGCGGGCCTCTCCGTTCATACCATCGAGAAATACGTGGTCGAGGCCCGCGCGCGATTGCGGGTGCTGCTCGCGGAGACGCGTTGAGCACCGTCATGGATCCCAAAGCCCGTCAACTCGAAGCGCTCTACGCCCAGCAAGCCTCCAGCTGGGTCGAGACCATGCGCGACTCAGGTCCCGGCGATGACCGCAAATTCGTCGCATGGCTCAAGGAATCGCCGCGTAATGTGCGCGATTTTCTGCTCATGCTGTCGCTCGACCAGGCGCTCGGTGAAATCGATGCACGGCATATGGTCAGCATCGAGTCCTTGATTGCGGAGGTCGGCGCGAGCCCATTCGCTGCCCGTCTCGCATCACCCGCCCGCGCCGGGCGAGGCAGGCGGTGGCGGCGGCTTGCGGCCGCGGCGGCAACTCTTCTGGTCGCGGCGGGCGGCGCCTGGGGTTGGCTCGTGCACGGCCGCGGCGACTGGAAGGAGTACGCCACCGCCACCGGCGAGCAGCGCACCTTCGAGCTCGAGGACGGCTCGGTGGTCTATTTGAACACCCACTCGCGCGTGCGTATCCGGCTCGCCGCGCACAGCCGCGACGTGCGCTTGCTGCGTGGAGAGGCGCTGTTTCATGTGCATCACGACGTCGCCCGGCCCTTTCTCGTATCGACGGAAGATGCCGTCGTGCAGGCGGTGGGCACGCAATTCGACGTCTATCGCCGCGACGACAGCACGGTCGTCGCCGTGCTCGAGGGTCGGGTGAGCGTGACGCCCGCGGCGCCGCCCGATCTCTCCGGCGGCGCGCAAGTTTCCCCGGGCGCACCGCGAACCCCCGCCGCCGCGTCCCGCAGGCTCGATGCCAGCGAGGAGGCGCGGGTGAGTCATGCGGGATCGGTGAGCATTCGCGAGGTGAACAACGTGTCAGACACAGTGGCCTGGCGGGAGCGCCGCCTCATATTTCGGGATCAGACGCTCGAGCGGATCGTGGCGGAATTCAATCGCTATCGGGCGACGCCGATTCGTCTGGGAGGCGGCAGCGTGGGTGAGCGGGTATACACGGGCGTGTTCGATGCCGACGACGCCGATTCGCTGCTGCAAGTACTGGCGCGCGACCCGGCGCTCGAGGTGGACCACTCCGGCGAAGCGATCGTCGTTCGATTGCGCTAGCGCCGGGGCGGCGGAGAGCCGGCGCCGCGCCGTCAGGTGATGTTGGCGGCCTTCAAGACTCGCTGCGGCTGCGACACACCATACCCTTGCGCGTAATCGACGCCGAGACTGCGCAGCATGTTGATGATTTCGACATTCTCGGCAAACTCCGCGATGGTCTGCTTGCCGGTGAGGTGCCCGATTTCGTTGATCGAGCGCACCATCTCGCGATCGATCGGGTCGTGCAGGATCTCTTTGACGAAGCTGCCGTCGATCTTCAGGAAATCCACCGGGAAGTGCTTCAGGTAACCGAATGAGGAAAGTCCGGTGCCGAAATCGTCCAGCGCGAACTTGCAGCCGAGCTCCTTGAGAGCCTGGATGAAGCGATTCGCCTGAGAGAAGCTCGCGATCGCGGAGGTCTCGGTGATCTCGAAGCAGATCTTGGTGGCGTCCAAGCCGCTGCGATGGAATTGATCGATCACGTACGGCAGGAACTTGTCGTCTCCCAGGCTCTGGCCCGATAGATTGATCGAGCACATCGAGAGCTTTTCGCGCTCGTCCGCCTCCGACACGAGCCAGCGGAAGGCATTCTCGATGACCCAGCGGTCGATGCTCGGCGTGATGCCATAGCGCTCCGCCGCGGTGATGAAGTTATCGGGCGCAACGATCTTGCCGGTCTCATCGCGCATGCGCAGCAACAGCTCGTAGTGCGCCCCCTCCTCCGCTCGCTGCAGCGGCAGGATGGTTTGGCGGAACAGCTCGAAGCGCCCTTCCTCGAGGGCGTTGTTGATGCGCGCAGCCCATTGCATCTCGCGGCGCCGGCGCATCAGGTCGAGGTCGTTCTCCTCGAAGCTGTGCACCCGGTTGCGCCCGGCCTCCTTGGCGGCTTGGCAGGCACTGTCCGCCGCCGAGAGCACCGAGGCGACATCCGCATTCTCGGCGGCGATCGGCACGACGCCGATGCTCGCGCCCAGCCGGAAGGTGCGCTCCTCCCAGGTGAACTTGAAGTTACGCACGGCCTCGCGCAGCGATTCCGCGGTGCGCATCGCCTCATCGAGCGAGCAGCTCTCGAGCAGAATTCCAAACTCATCGCCCCCTAAGCGTGCGAGCGTGTCGCGCCAGCGCACCTTCGACTTGAGGAGCGAGCCGACTTGGCCGAGCAACGCATCGCCGGCGCTGTGGCCGCAGGTGTCGTTGACGATCTTGAACTGATCGAGATCGAGGCAGCAAAGCGCATAGGAGGTCTCACGCGCCTTGGCGCTCTTCAGAGCCCGCTCCATGCGATTCTCGAATTCGCGCCGATTGACGAGGCCGGTGAGCACGTCGTGGCTCGCGTGGTAGGACAGCCGCCGGTTGAGCTCGCGAGCCTCGCTCACGTCGTGGAATACGAGCACGCCGCCGGATACCGCGCCCGATCCATCGCGGATGGGCGATGCGGTGCTCTCGACGTAGATCTCGTTGCCGTCGCGCCGGATGAGCAGCATCGGGCGCACCGATTTGATCGAGCGAGTGCGCCGGATGGCGACCGACAACGGATTTTCGAGGGGCTCGCAGGTCTCCTCATGAAAGGCGCGGAAGACTTCCTCGATCGCGCGACCCTGGCTATCCTCGAGACGCCAGCCGGTGAGCGCCTCCGCCACGGGGTTGAGATAATCGATGACGCCCTTGGCGTCGGTGGTGACCACGCCATCACCGATACTCTGCAGGGTGATCTGCGCGCTCTCCTTCTCCCGGAACAGCGCCTCCTCGTAGAGCTTGCGTTCCGTGATATCGAGCTCGACGCCCACCAGTCGCAGCAGGCGGCCCTTGTCGTCCACCTTGGCCTTGGCGCGGCTGATCACCCAGCGCCATTCGCCCGTCGCGTGGCGCATGCGATGCAAGCTCTCGAAGATCGGCGTCTTGCCGGCAACGTGGTCGCGGATGGCGGCCTGCACCCGCGACATGTCGTCGGGGTGGACGAGCGTACGCCAGTCCGGCGCCTGGCCGACGTCCGCCTCATCGTAGCCCAGCATCGTTTTCCAGCGGGGCGAGAGGTAGACGCGATTATTGAGGGTGTCGAAGTCCCACAGGCCGTCGTTGGCGCTGTAGAGCGCGAGCTCGTTGCGCTCCTTGAGATCGCGCAGGTGCGCCTGAATCTCGATGCGCTCCAGCGCCGTCGCCAAGCTACTCCCGAGCAGCTTCATGAGCAGGTGCAGCTGCACCTCCCAGTTATCCCGCGGACGCGCGCCGGCGAGCGCGAGCAGACCCGCAGGACGACCTTCGATCAGATAGCCGATGATCAACACGGAGCCCAACCCGAGGTTTGCCCAGATCGCGGCGTCGTCCGCCTGATCGGGACGCGGCTTGCCGGTATCGCGCAGCTCCGACACACGCAGCGCCGCAAGCCGGGACTTGAGCCAGGGGAACGCCTCGAGACTTTGACCTTGCAGTTGTTCGGGGTTGCCGGTGGCCATCAGACCGCGTGCCACCTGCACATCGAGAAACACGGCGCCGTCGGTGTCGAGCGCCACGTGGAATGCGGCATCGGCGCGGGTCGCTTCACGCAATAAATCGAGATTGGCGGTGATGGTGTCGGCGGCGGTCTCAGCGGTCATCGTCTGGAAGTCGACCGCGATCTTGGTGCAGATGACGTCGAGCCCGACGGTCGGCCGCAGGCCGCGCCTGGGCCAGGTTTGAGGCGATAAAACGTCCGAGGCCGTCAGATCCGGATGTCGGGGATCGGTGGGTGCTATCGCCATGCGCCTGCGAGGGTCCCCGGTCTATATATGCACTTGTGGATCAACAGTTTGCCACCCGTAATACGGGGAAACTCGAATGCGTCACACAGTTTCCCTACTCCCTGACAGCAGCCGGATACACCGGAATTCTCGCACAGGTTATCAGGAATACAAGATAAGCGCTTGTATTGGCGGGTCTTAACTCGGTGATTTCACTTAATGAGACCTGCGGCTTCGGCGTACAGGGCTGCGAGGTTCTGTTCCATTTCCGCTTGAATCCGCTCGAGTCCCGCGGCGTCGAGTCCCTTCGGTACGTACACCGGCGGCCCGATCACGACGGCGATGCGCGCGAAGGGCTTGGGGATGACGAATTGGTCCCACTGAACTCTCCAAGCCCTCGAAGCGGCATAGGCCATCGGGATCATCGGGCGCTGCGACATCTGCGCGAGCAGAATGGCGCCCGGCTTGAACTTCCGGGGCGGACCTCGCGGGCCATCGGGTGTGATCGCCGGTGAGATGCCCTGCTTGGCGAGGGCCTCGTAGTAGTCGCGCAGCGCCCGCGCTCCCGTGTGCGAGGAAGATCCGCGGATGACCTGCGCCCCGACCTTGCGCACCAGCATCGCGCCGATCTCCCCGTCCACGGAGGGTGAGATCAGAAACCCAAGCTTGACGCCGGCGCTGCGCATCTCGAGCAGCGGCTTCACGCACATGAGCTGGTGCTGGTGCCAGTAAACCGGAATGAAAGAGGGCCCGCGCTCGAGCGCCGCGGCGACGTGTTCCGTGCCGACCACTCGAATGCGCGCACACCAGCGCCAAATCGTGCGTCCGACGAAAATGGCCACGGGTACGAGCAGCGTGTAGAGCGCGAGCCGTGTGCGGGTGAGCCGGCGCGAGGAGCGCGTTTGCTGTCGGTACAGGCTGTTGCGCAGGTCGCCGCCGGGTTCTTTCTCCACATCGAGCATTGTCGGTAACGGCGACGGCGCGCGCAAGCCTGCGAAAAGCACGGCTGCTACAATATGCCGGATGCAATCCGCTTCCCTTCCTCCCGGTCCCGCCGAGGGCTTCGATCTCGGCGGGAGCGAGCAAACTTTGCCGCGGCTCTGCGAGTATTTCGCACGCTACGGCAACGTCTACCGCGTGTTCGCCCCGGGCCGGGGCGTCTATGACTATGTGATCAATCATCCGGACGACATCAAGCAGGTGCTGCTGTCGAATCACCGCAACTACACCAAGGGCCAGGGCATGGATCGCGTCAAGATCCTGCTCGGCAACGGCATCATGACCAGTGAGGGCGACTTCTGGCGCCGCCAGCGACGCATGATGCAGCCGGATTTCCATCGCCGGGTCCTCGGCCGGTTTGCCCAGCTCATTCACGAGGTGAACGAGAAGTTCGTCGAGCGCTGGGCCGCGCACGCCGCGCGCGGCGAGCCGATCAACGTCACGGACGATGCGAGCGAGCTCACGCTGCAGATCGTGCTCGAGTCGATTTTCGGCGATGACCTCGAGCGCGTCGAGCGCGAGCAGGGAGCCAACCCCTTCGAGGTCGTCGCCAAGGAGCAAAACCGCGATCTCAAGTTCGCGTTCCGTTTCCGCTCCCTCGGCAAGCTCATCGGCGAATTGATCGCCCGCCGCCGGCGCGAATCGGCAGAGCGCCCTGATTTTCTCGCCATGCTCATGGCGGCACGAGATCACGACGATCAGCCCATGAGCGACAAGGAGCTGATCGATGAGGTGATGACCTTGATCGTGGCCGGGCACGAGACCACCGCAGCCGCGCTCACCTGGACGTGGTATCTGGTCGCACGGCATCCCGACGTCGCTGCCGAGCTCGAGGCCGAGGCGGACCGCACGCCCGATGGGCTGCTGGATCTCGAGGCGGCGGAATCGCTTTCCTTCGCTCATCAAGTGGTTCAGGAGGCGTTGCGGCTGTATCCGCCGGGGTGGCTGTTCACGCGCCGGGCGATCGAGGACGACGTGCTTGGAGGTTTTCCGATCGCGGCGCGCACGGATGTGTTCATCAGTCCCTACACGCTGCACCGCCACCCGGACTTTTGGAACGCGCCCGAGGAGTTTCAGCCGGCGCGCTTCGCCGGCATCGACGCGAAGGAACGGCATCGTTTCGCGTATATTCCGTTCTCGGTTGGTCCAAGGCATTGCATCGGCGAGAACATGGCGATGTTCGAGATGCTGGTGCACGTCAACCGCATGGCGCGGCGCTTTCGGCTGCGGCTGTCGAACGACGATCCCATCGAGCTCGAGGCGCAGATCAACCTGCGGCCGCGCTCCAATCTTCTGATGACGGTACAAAATCGATGAAGCACACGACGCTTAACGAAATGCTCGAGAGTAATCGCAACCTCGACCGCGCCGTGACCTATGTCGAGGGCGAGAATGCGGAGCGCCGCGTGAGTTTCGGCGAGGTGCACGCGCGCGCGCTCGGAATTCTGCATCACCTGCAGGCGAAAGGCGCTCAGCGCGGCGACAAGCTGATCATTTTCCTCTCCAACAACGAGCAATTCCTGGACGGCTTCTGGGCCGCCATCGCGGGCGGCATCGTGCCGGTGCCGCTCGCCGTCGGCATCAGCGACGAGCATCGCCACAAGCTTTTGCGTGTCGCCCGCAAGATCGGACGGCCTCTGCTCTACACCGATGCCAAGAATCTCGAGCGGCTGCAGGTCCTCGCGACTGAAGTCGGCGAGTCCGAGCTCATGGCGGAGCTCAAGTCGCGCACCTTCCTGGTGGAATCGATCAGCGACATCTCGCGCCAGGCGAAGCTCTACAAGGCTGCCCCCGACGATCTCGCCTTCATTCAGTTCTCCTCCGGCTCGACGAGCGAACCGAAGGGCGTGATGCTGACGCACGGCAACCTCATCGCCAATATCACGGGCGCGAACCTCGTCGACAAATATCAGGAGTCGGACGTCGGCTTCAGCTGGATGCCGCTCACTCACGACATGGGACTCATCGGCTTCTACCTGATCTTGTTTGCGTACCGCGCGCACATCAACTTGATGCCCACCGACCTGTTCGTGAGAAGACCGTTGCTGTGGCTGCAGCTGGTATCGAAGAAGCGGGCGACCCTCACTTCCTCGCCCAATTTCGGCTACCGGCATCTGCTCAAGGTGCTCGGCGGCCGTCGCCTCGAGAACGTCGATCTATCGTGCGTGCGCGGCATTTACAACGGCGCGGAGCCCATTTCCGTGGAGCTGGTGAACGAGTTCATGCAGACCCTCGCTTACACGGGGCTGCGGCATAACGCCATGTATCCGGTCTATGGCCTGGCGGAAGCAAGTCTCGCGGTTGCTTTCCCCGAGCACGGCGCGGATTACCGCTGGATTCGCGCCAATCGCCACAAGCTCGGCGTCGGCGTAAAGATCGAGGTGAACCCGGCCGATGCGCGCGAGGTCATCGAGCTGATGTGCGTTGGCCGGCCGCTGCCGAACATGGAAGTTCGTATCGCAGACGAGGCGCACGCGCCGCTCGCCGAGGGCCTGGTCGGACACATCCTCATCCGCGGACCGAACGTGACACGCGGTTATATTGCCGATCCCGAGGCATCCGCGGCGGCCATCGACGCGGACGGCTGGCTCGACACGGGCGACCTCGGCGTCTTTCATGACGGCGGCCTGTACATCGCCGGCCGCAGCAAGGACATCATCTTCATCAACGGCCAGAACTACTATCCCCACGACCTCGAGAACATCGCGCAACGCGCCCCCGGGCTCGACCTCAACAAGGTCGTGACCGCGGGGGTGGCCAAACCCGGCGCGCAGGGCGAGGAGCTCGTCGTGTTCGTGCTTCATCGCGGCGAGCTGGCGGAGTTTCTGCCCACGGTGGCCGCCGTGAACCGCCTGATCAACGAGCATACCGGCATCGAGGTAAGCCACGTCATCCCGGTGAAGCGGATCCCGAAGACCACCAGCGGAAAAGTGCAGCGCCACTTGCTCGAGAAGGCCTACAGCGACGGCGAGTTCGATGCGGATATCGCGACCCTCGAGGGTCTGCGGGCTACGCATGCGGGCTCGCAGGTCTTAGGATCGGACCTCGAGATGCGCCTGCAGGCGATCGCCGAGACCGCCCTGCCCGGTAAGCGCATCGAGGTCACCGACAATTTGTTCGAGATCGGCGCGAGCTCGCTGAAGCTCATCGAGATCCACGAGAACATAGACCGCGATTACCCGGGTTTGATCGATCTCACCGAGCTGTTCGATCACCCCACCATCGCCGACCTGGCGAAACACCTGCAGGGCAAGCTCGGCAAGCCCGCGGGGGCTCAATCGGCTCCATAGAGCGGCTTCTGGAGCTTCCAGCGCCGGTAGGACCAAAGCCAATCCGCCGGATGCGCGAGCACATCGACCTCGCAGGCGCGCGCGTAGCGCTCGGTGATCGCGTTGGGCTCGAGAGTTTCGCGCCCGTCCCAGATCTCGCGAATCTCCACCTCGTACCGTCCGCGGCTCACACGCCGCATCAAACAGTAGAGGACCGGCAGGCGCATGGCGCGCGCGATCTGCTCGGCGCCCATGTAGAACGCGGTGTCCTGACCCAGAAATTTTGTCCAGTAGCGCTTGTCGGTCGACACCGGCGCCTGATCGGCGTTCATGGCGATCGCACGCACGACGCCGCGGCGGCGCAGAAAATCCGCGAGCAACTCCTTGGCGGGGATCAGCCGTGCACCGAAGCGCGAGCGCACCTCGAGCACGAGCCGCTCGGCCCAGGCATCGTGGAGGGGCTTGTAGGCCGCATCCACCGGATACCCGAGCTGCAACGTCACGCCTTGCAAGAGCCACTCCCAGTTGCCGAGGTGAGAAGTCACCAGCATCACCGATCGCCCGGCATCCAGCAGAGTGCGCACCGGTTGCAAATCATCGACGCGCACCCGCGCGATCATGTCGGCGGGCTCGATCGACATCGATTTCACCAGCTCGACCAGCACGTCGCAGAAGTTCTTGAAGAATCGCTTGTGTATGGCGGTCCGTTCCGCCTCGCTCGCTCCGGGAAAGACTCTCGCGAGCTGTTCCCGGATCACCCGATGACGGTGGCGCACCACGTAGTACGCGAGCACGTAGATCACCCACGAGAGCGCATACAGCGCCCATAACGGCGCGAGGGAGAGTGTTTTGAACAGAAGCTTCAAGCTGCCCATTGTCCGGGCGCGGCGGCCCGGAATCCAGTGGCGCATCTGCAAGCCCCGACTACTGCTCCTTGCCGCCCTGTTGCTCACGCACCGCTCCGCTCTCGCAGCCGACACGGCCGCGATGCCGCCGCCGCGCGCGGTCACCCCCATCCATTCGCCCGATGGAGTGACTTTCCAGGCGTACGAATGGGGGAATCCGAGCGGCACGCCGCTCGTTTTCATTCATGGCATCTACCAATCGGCACTCTCCTGGGCCAAGCAGATCGAAGATCCCCAGCTCGCCTCGAAATACCGCTTGGTGGCCATCGACCTGCGCGGCCACGGCGCCTCGGATAAGCCCGACGGCGCGGAATTCTATCGAGAAGGCGGACGCTGGGCGAACGACATTGCCGCGTTGCTGGACACACTGCACTTGAGCCGGCCCGTCATGGTCGCCTGGTCCTATGGCGGTCGGGTGCTGAACGACTATCTGCTGGCGAACGGCGACGGCCGCCTGGGCGGCATTGTGTACGTGGCGGCGCGCTCGCTGGCCGGCCCCGCAGAATCTCCCAGTCCGCGCCGGAGCGAAGCGAGCCGGGACGCGTTGAGCTCCGATCCGGCGACATTCATCAAGGGCACCCGCGAATTCGTGGAGCTCTGTTTCGGCAAGCCACCCACCTCGGCGGAGCTCGAATGGCTGACCGCTGCCAGCATGCAGACACCGTCCTATGTGCGTAAGCAGCTCGGCGGCCGGCCGCTCGCCTATACGGATGTGCTGAGCTCGATCCGCGTCCCCACGTTGATCATCCAAGGCGACATCGACGCCGTGGTGCCGCCGCAAGTCGCGGAGCTCACTCATCAATTGATTCGGCATTCGACCCTGTCGATCTATCACGGTGTCGGGCACTCCAGCTTCTTCGAGACCCCGGATCGATTCAACGCCGAACTGGAGCGGTTCGTGGAAGCATCCGGGCCGTCATCGCCCGCCCCGCGCCATATCGCGCCATAATTGCCCCACCGCTTCGCCACAAAGCGCTGCAAGACTCTTCCCTATCGCGGCCACACCGAGTCCGCGGGAGGGTGGGATCATGTCAAGCGTGGATGCCTTGCTCGAGTTCCTGCGGCGCGCGATTACCGAGCCGGTGGGCCGCCTCATCGCCGCGGTGGCATGGAGTATTCGCGCCTGCGGTGTGATGGCCTACCGCCGACGCTGGCGAGTCGGGAGCGTGGCGGCGTTGGCGCTCGTGGCGTTCGGGCTCTACACCCATCCACCCTTTGCGAGCGTACGCCGCGGCGAGGTGCTGGTGCGCACGGATGTGCTCGACGGCTCGGTGACCGTCTTCACGGCCGGCACGGTGGCGGTGCTGCCCGGCATCCATCAAGTGCGCTGCTACTCCGTTCGCGATCAGGTGTATCGGCCGGCTGAAAGCGCGAGCGCGACCGGTCCCTCACCGTTTCAGTCGATCGAGGGGCTGTCGATCGGCGTCGATCTCACGGTGCGCTGGACCGTCGATCGCGCCCGCCTCGCGCAGATGTCCAAGGAATTTCCGGACGACCTCAACGAGGATCTCGTTGCACCCGCGGTGCAGGGAGTGATCTATCCGTTGTTCGCCCGCTATTCCGTGCGCGAGATCTTCTCGCGCCGCCGCGCCGAAATCCAACAGGAGCTCATGACCGAGCTCAAGCCCAAATTCTCGGCCATGGGCTTGGTGCTGCGCGGAGTCGACATGGGCAAGGTGGATTTGCCGCCGGACTACCGCGCGGGCATGGAGAAGCTGCTTTCCGAGGAGCTCGAGACCGAAAAGGTGCGCTACACGCTCGAGCTCAAGGAGGCGGACGTCAAGCAGCGGCAACTCGAAGCCGAAGCCGATAAGGTGCGGCGCCAGACGGCGGCCGAGGCGGCCGGAGCGGAGCAAGTCATCGCGGCGCGCGCTCAGGAGGAGACCATGAAGCACATCCTTCCCTTCAAGCAGAAGCAGATCGAGCAGCGCCAACTCGAGGCCGAGGCCGACAAGGTCTCGCGCATTCGTACCGCGGAAGGCGCTGCCGAAGCGCGCCGGATCGAGGCCAGAGGCGAGGCCGATTCACGGCAAAAACTTGCGGACGCGGAAGCCTATCGACTCGATCTCGTCGGCAAGGCGAACGCCGGTCAGATGGAGCGCGAGGGAGCATTGGTCGCACGCTACCCTCTGCTGATCCAAAAGACGCTCGCGGACAAGCTCTCCGACAAGGTGCAGGTCATCATCGCGCCGCTCCCGGCAGCCGGCCATTTCCTCGGCTCGAATCTCATCGGCACTCAAGGCTTGACGAGCCCCGAGGAGGCGGCCGTCACGCCCGAGCCGGGCGCTCAGGCGCAGGGCTCGCGATGATCCTCGCCCTCACCGCGACCATCGCCATCGTCGTGTCCGACCATACCTCGCTCCGCGCGGCGCCGCGCTCGACCGTCACGGAGCTCACGGCGCTCTCGCAGGGAGATGTGGTCGAGATCCGCGGCGAGCGCGCCGGGTATCTCAAGGTCTACGATTATCATCGCGAGCGCGGCGGCTATCTGCGCAACGACTCGGTGCGCCCTGTGGCGCTCACCGAGGCCGCCGCGCCCGAGTTGCTGGCCGTGCTGCGCTTCCTGCGCGACACCCCCGGATCCGAGACGCTCGGCATCAGCTATGGCGCCGCCTACTTGAAAGCCGCACCGGCCCGAGCGCTCACCGCCGAGCCGTTCGATGCCATTGCCGCAATGGCCGAGCGACTCGGCGACGAGGCCTCGGGAAGCTCGAGCCGTTCCACCAACGCAGCGGCGCATCTCGAGGTCGTGGAGCAATTCGGCATTCGCATGAGCAGCTTCGAGCGCAACGGACGGATGCAGGTGTGCTACGACGGGGAGCTCTTTCGCCGGGTGCTGACGATACCCGATGCGAGTGCGGAGGTGCGTGCGCACGCCGCGCTCGGACTCACGCGCCCCGACTGCATCGATCCGGCGCTCGGACCCGCACCGCGCGCCGCGATCGACGATGAGCGCAGCCGGCTCCTCGATGACATCAAGGATGCGGATTTGGCGCCTTTGATGCGCACCCGGCTGCACATTCGACGCGCCGGCGTTTGGTCCTCGATTGCCTACGAGCAAGCGCGGCGCGGCGAGCCGTCGGGGACGGCGGCCGGTCGCGCGCTCGCCGAGCTTCTGGCGGCCGACCCCAATGAGCTCGGCGAGGACGCCCGCAGCGAGTACCTGGACGCCGTGCTGCGAACCGGTGCGGTGAGATGGGCTGCCGCGATGCCATCGCCGCAACCCGGCGCGCTCACGCTCAGCACCGCACCGGGCGATCCGGGGCAGACCTGCGTCACGCTGGCAGACGCAGAGCGTCCACGCGCGGCACCGCTCGTCAGGCGCTGTACGTACGGCATCGTCTGGATGGCCTCCTCGCACGCGATAGCGCAAGGCCCGGCGCTCGTGCTCGCCGTGCAGCCACTCGAAAGCTGGCGCGAGCTGTGGGTTTTTCATCAAGACGCCGGAAACTGGACGGTCGACGTGCTCTCGCCCGGCTTGGACGATCCCGAGGAAGGCTACGTGGACTACGCCGGCTTCGCGCCGGGCACGAAGCGCTTGCTCATCGCCCGCGAAGTGAAGGAGCACGGCCGCTTTCGCCGCCGCTTCGAGGAGCGCAGGCTCAACGATCTAGCCTTGGTGCGTGAGGCGAGCAGTCCGGAGCTGCTGCGCGATTTCGGCCGATGGCAGGATCTCGCCTGGCGGCGGGACACGCTCGCCTTGCACTGAGAATTGGATCGATGCGGTTATCCGCGTGCGGCCGAGTGCGTATAGGTCACGTAATACTTTTTGTAGCCTTTCGTCGACCAATGGCCTTTCCAGCCCTTCGGCATCGCCACACCCTCGCCCGCCTTCGCCTCGAGCACCGTGCCGTCCGCGGAAGTCAACGTCACGCCGCCCTCGAGAAAGAACATGAACTCATCCTCCTCGTAGGAGGCGATGTCTTGCTCGGATGGACCTGCGTCGTAGAGGCCGAACTCGACCTTGCCGTCTTTAGATTTGAGCAGCAGCACGTCGGTGGCGGGACCGTCGGGTCCGGTGTCTTTGACGGCGCTTTTGCTTTGGAATATCGGACCTGCGGCATCGGCGGCGCTGATCTTGACCGGTTTCGTCGTGACCAGCGGCTTCGGCGCCGGCGCATCCGCAAGCGCAGCCGTTGCACACAACAATAGCGTCGCGATTCCAATGAATACCTTCATGCCGATCTCCTGATTGAGCGAGGATTTATGTCGTTGTCTGCCGCAATCCTGTCGCACAAATAGGATAGCATCCGCTCCGATCAGCCGGGAGCCGTGGCCGCATGCTTACGATCGAGAAACTCGAGACCTTCAGCAACGAATTCGTGTGTTTCGTGCGCGTCACCGCGAACAGCGGCGCGATCGGTTGGGGACAAACCTCCACCTATAATGCCGACATCACGGCAAGCATTTTCCATCGGCAAGTCGCGCCCTGGGTCTTAGGCCGGGATGCGCTCGACATCGATGCGCTGGTGGATCGCGTCGAGCAGCGGGAGCACAAGTTTCCGGGCAGCTACCGCTGCCGCGCCTTGGCCGGCCTCGACACCGCCTTGTGGGATTTGCGCGGCAAGCTCGAGGGCAAACCGGTGGTCGCGCTGTTGGGCGGGACACCGCGAAGTCTGCGCGCCTACGCATCCTCGATGAAGCGCGACATCTCACCCGATGCCGAGGCCGAGCGCCTGGTGCGCTTGCGCGATGAGCAAGGGTTCGATGCGTTCAAGTGGCGCGTCGCGGCCGAATGCGGACACGACGTCGATGAGTGGCCCGGTCGTACCGAGGCCATCGTGCCGCGCGTGGCGCGGACGCTCGGGGATGGCGTGGCGAAGCTCGTCGACGCCAACAGCGGCTACTCGCCGAGGCGTGCCATCGAGGTGGGGCGATTGCTCCAGTCCGAGGGTGTGAGCCACTACGAGGAGCCCTGCCCGTACTGGAAGCTCGACGAAACCAAGCAGGTGACCGAGGCTCTCACGCTCGACGTCACGGGAGGCGAGCAGGATTGGGACTTGGCGACGTGGGCGCGCATGATCGAGATGCGCGCGGTCGATGTGGTGCAACCGGATGTAATGTACATGGGCGGCATCGCGCGCACTCTGCGGGTCGTGCGCATGGCCGATGCGGCAGGGATTCCGTGCACACCGCACAGCGCGAATCTCTCACTGGTCACGATCTGCACCATGCACCTCTTGGGAGCCATCCCGAATCCGGGCAAATACCTCGAGTTCTCGATCGAGGGCCTCGACTATTATCCCTGGCAAAACGGCCTCTTCCTGGGTGATCCGTTCGCCATCGAGGACGGCTCCGTCCGAATCTCCGCCGAGCCCGGCTGGGGCGTGGAAATCAATCCCGACTGGCTGAAGCGCGCGCAGTATCGAGCGAGCGAACGGCGATGACCGAGGAGAGCGGGAGCGGCGCCTTCGACTACATCGTGGTCGGGGCCGGAACCGCGGGATGCGTGGTCGCGACCCGGCTCTCGCAGAGCGGCAAGGACAAGGTGCTGTTGCTCGAGGCCGGCGGCACTGACCGCCGCTTTTGGATTCGCGTGCCTGTCGGCTACGGCCGCACCTTCGCCGACCCGCGGGTGAACTGGATGTACCGTACGGAGCCGGACCCTGCGCTCGCGGGACGGCGCGGGTTTTGGCCGCGCGGCAAAGTGCTCGGCGGCTCCGGCTCGATCAACGGCATGGTGTATGTCCGCGGGCTGTCCTCGGACTTCGACGGCTGGCGCGCGCTCGGCAATCCCGGCTGGGGCTTCAGCGATGTGCTGCCGTATTTCAAGATGGCCGAGGACTACTGCGACACGCCCGACCCCACGAGCCTCGGGCATGGCGGACCGATCCACGTCAGCGACATGACGCAGGATGTGCATCCCTTGTGCCGGACCTTTCTCGAGGCATGCGCGAGCGTGGGCTATCCGCGCATCCCAGACTTCAACTCGCAGGATCCGGAGGGAGTCGGCATCTACAAGATCACGACGCGGGACGGCATGCGCGAATCGACCGCGCGCGGTTATCTGCGCGCCGCGAGGAAGCGCCCCAATCTCAGCGTGCACCTCAAGTCGCACGCGCTGCGGATTCTGTTCGACGGCAATCGTGCCGCGGGTGTCTCCTACCTGCACGCCAGCACGACGCGTGAAGCGCGCGCGCGCAAGGGCGTAATTCTTTGCCTCGGAGCGATCAACACGCCGCAGCTCCTGCAGCTTTCGGGCGTGGGCCCCGGCGCGCTCTTGCGGCGGCACGGGATCGGCCTGTCGGTCGAGAGCCCCGCCGTGGGACAGCATCTGCAGGATCACCTGGATCTCACGTTTCTTTACCGCTCGAAGGTACCGACGCTCAATAACGAGCTCTATCCCCTTTCAGGCAAGCTCAAGGCCGGTATCCGCTATCTGCTCACGCGCCGCGGCCAGCTCGCCATCAGCATCAACCAGGCGGGCGGCTTCGTGCGGAGCGACGCGGCCCAGCCGCATCCCAACCTGCAGCTCTACTTCAGTCCTTTGAGCTACACCCGCGCGCAATGGCCCATGCGGCGGCTGATGAATCCGGATCCCTTCCCCGCTTTCATGGTGTCGTTCAATATCTGCCGGCCGACGAGCTCCGGGCGTGTCGAAATCCGCTCGGCGAATCCGCTCGAGGCTCCGCTCATCTACCCCAATTCGCTCTCTACCGAGCACGATCTGCGCGAGGCGCTCGCCGGAATGCACGTGCTGCGCAAGCTGGGTGCGAGCGCGCCGCTCGCTCGCATCATCGAACGGGAAGTCTCTCCCGGTCCCGAGAAACAGTCGGATGCCGAGCTCCTCGAGGACTTTCGCGAGCGTGCATCGACCACCTTCCACCCGAGCTGCACCTGCCGGATGGGTCCGGATCCTGCCACCTCGGTGGTCGACGCGCGGCTGCGTGTGCACGGTGCGCGCGCGTTACGCATCGTGGATGCGTCGGTGTTTCCGGCCATCCCCACGGGCAACACCAACGCGCCGACCATCATGGTCGCCGAGAAGGGGGCGGCGCTGATCGCCGAGGACGACAGAGGTTGATCAGCGGGCCGGGCGCAAGCCCGGCGAGCGCCGACGCGGACCGGCGCAGACTCTTATTGGTATGCCGTCCAGATGGTCTTGAGATCGACATACTTGTCGATGGCGTGCGGCGAGCGATCCCGGCCGAAACCGGATTGTTTGAATCCGCCAAAGGGCGTGGAAACGGAGGATCGATCGAAGCTGTTGACCCACACGGTGCCGGCGCGCAGGGCGGCGGAAATGCGATGTGCCGCGTTGATGTTCGAAGTCCACACTGCGGCGGCGAGACCATAAATGCTGTCATTCGCCGTGATCAGCGCCTCCGACTCCTCGCCGAAGGCGCTCACGGCGAGCACCGGCCCGAAGATCTCCTCGCGCGCGACCCGCATTTGCGGGCGCACCCCGTCGAGAATCGTATGCTCGACGTAGTAGCCGCCGCTGCCGGTCATGGCCGCCTTGCCGCCGAGCGCCAAGCGCGCGCCCTCCGCGACACCGATGTCGACGTAGCCGAGCACGCGCCGCATGTGTCCCTCATCGATCAGTGCGCCCATCTGAGTTGCAGGATCGAACGGGTTGCCGAGCGTGATCTTCTGCGCCGCGCGCGCAATCCCTTCGAGCAGCTCATCCTTGACGCTCGCGTGCACGATGACCCGCGATCCGGCGTTGCAGGTCTCGCCTGCGTTGTAATAGATGCCCCAGGCGATCGCCTCGGCGGCGGCCCCGAGGTCGGCATCGGCGAGCACCACGTGGGGGCTCTTGCCGCCGCACTCGAGTGATATGCGCTTCATGTTCGACTCGCCCGCGTAGCGCAGCATGAGCTTGCCGACCTCCGTCGATCCGGTGAAGCTCACCATGTCGACGTCGCCATGCAGCGCGAGCGGCTTGCCCGTCTCCTCGCCGAAGCCGGGCACGACGTTGAGGACGCCCGGCGGCAATCCCGCCTCGGCGCCGAGCTCGGCGATGCGGATCGCGGTGAGCGGAGACTGCTCGGCGGGCTTGAGCACGACCGAGTTGCCGGTGAGCAGTGCGGGACCGAGTTTCCAGGCCGTGATGATGAGCGGATAGTTCCACGGCACGACGCACGCCACCACCCCGAGCGGCTCGCGGCGGATCAACGCCAGATCGTTCGGGCCGGTCGGTGCGACTTCGTCGTAGAGCTTGTCGGCGAACTCGGCGTAATACGCCAGGGTGTCCGCCGCCTTCGGCACGTCCACGTCGACCGAGTTCATGATGGGCTTGCCGACATCGAGCGTCTCGAGCATCGCGAGGTGCTCGAGATCGGCGCGGATGAGCTCGGCGAACCGCAACAGCACCCGCTTGCGCTCCTTGGGATCGGTGCGGCGCCACGTCCCCGCCTCGAACGCGGCGCGCGCGGCCGCGACCGCAGCATCGACGTCGTCCGGCGAGCAGCGCGCCACCTGGGCGATGATGCGGCCATCG